>Ga0207773_100086_pt1 | contig 86256 bp, 60 predicted proteins | sample TtaePargueraPR_2_FD_187281 | JGI IMG/M metagenome (GOLD analysis project Ga0207773, IMG submission 187281) | Aerobic enrichment media microbial communities from Bioluminiscent Bay, La Parguera, Puerto Rico - Tt and M1 (3) (SPAdes) | ecosystem: Environmental > Aquatic > Marine > Unclassified ...
CCCTTGCGGGACACGCTGTGGATACATCCCTGTACGCTCTCCACGGCCATCCATGGCCGTGAAAGGTCCCGCAAGGGGCCATCCCACCCGGTCTGCCAACCTCGTGAGGAGATTATGAACAGGTTCTAAGCCACGGGGTGGCACTGCGCGAGGTCCTGCTGCCGGTGGCCACCTGGCAAATGTTTACCGATGAGGTTTTTTGCCGGGTGGCCACCGGTAGCAGGACCGCTCGAAACTGCCGCCTTCAAGGGCTGCCAATCCCTGTGAACTCCGAAAATTGAGTTTGGAAAAAACGCCCAACGGTACGTCATTAAAATGACAAGCCTGTTTCTGGTGTCGAAAACTCCGTAGAGTATGCGGGCCCGGCACGCTGTGGCTGGTGAGGGCGGGCGCGGGAAAACGGCAAAGTGAAATGACCTATGACTGATCAATCCGAGCTGGCGAAAGCGGAAGACGAGGCCGCCGACTGGGCCGTGTTGCTGGCGGATGATCCGGATGATGCCGACCAGAGGAGGGCGTTCAACACCTGGTTGAATGCCAGCCCCCTGAACGCCGAAGTCTGGGCGCGCACCCTGCGTATCCACGAGCAACTGGGCGCGTTGTCGGCGGCGACGCGGGATCGGTGGCCCGCGACTGCCCCGGGCGGGCGACGGGAAAACCCGGCCATCTTCATCCGTTCCGACTCGGGGCGCCGCAAAGCGGCGGGGATTGCCCGGTACTGGCACGCGCGGGCGCACAGCGTGCGCTGGGTGCCCCTGGCGGTGGTCACCTGCCTGGCACTGGTGTTCCTGTTGCCCCAGCTTACCCTGAGGTTGTCGGCCGACTATTTCACCGGTACCGGCGAACAGCAGACCCTGGTGCTGGCCGACGGCAGCAGGCTGTTTCTCGCGCCTGAAAGCGCCGTGGATATCGCCTTTTCCGGCGGCGGGCGCTCTGTGCGGCTGCTTGCGGGCAGCGCTTTCTTCGAAGTGCAACCCGATGCCGGCCGACCCTTTCACGTGGACGCGGGGGAAACGCGCACCACGGTTCTCGGGACCGCCTTCAATGTCGACAAAACGGATAGCGGCGCGGTTGTCAGCGTTGCCCATGGCCGTGTGCGGGTGGAGGACCGGAGCCTTTTCCCGCGGCTGTCGGAAAACCTCGGCGCCGGCGACCGGCTGGCGGTCACCCGGGAGCGGGGCGGCAGCCTGACCCATACCCCGCCGGAGGAGATCGCGCTCTGGCGCAGCGGTGAACTGGTCGCCCGCAACATGACGATCAGTGCAGTTGTGGAATCGTTTCGCCGTTATTACAGCGGTGTGATCCTGGTGGCGGAGCCTCTCGCCAGCCAGCGGGTGACGGGCCTGTACCGCCTCGACGACCCCGTGGACACCCTGGCCGATATGGCCGAAGCCCACGGCGCAACCCTGCGCCGGGTCGGCCCCTGGCTGCTGGTGCTCAGCCAATAATTTTGCCTCGAGTCCTTGCCGTCCGGAATTGGTGACGGACGCCGTCTCTGCCGTTGGAAAAATAGTTTCCCCGTTCGTCTATCGAAATGGAGGCAGGCATCGCGCACGGTTCTGATGCTGTGGATGAAGCGCTTCCCTTCCCTGAGAGTGTGCTCGAGTGCGCATTCTTTTCCCTTGCTACCCAATTAAAAAGTACGAGCCGTTGATCCGGGGGTGGCAGCTGTTTATCATGAGAATGATTATCATTTAAATGCGCCCTCATGAGACATCAGCATGGGGCAGGAGGACCTAACGGTGCGCAAAGACGAGCAGTTCCCGGATCTCGTGGATACCTTTGTTGCCCATCGCAGCCAGCTGTGCCAGGCGGCGGCCAAAATACTGGGGAGCCGGGACAGGGCCGAGGATGTGGTGCAGGATGCCTACCTCAAGGTCCTGGAGGCGAAGGCGGCATTTTCGGTCAAACAGCCCGCGGCCTATGTTTTCAGGATCGTGCGAAACCTGGCGATAGACCATTACAGGCGCAGTGCGCTGGAGGCCGGAGTATTCGCGGTCGAGGAGGCGGGGCAGGGCGTGGCTTCACCTTCGGGAACCCCCGAAACCATTTCCATCGGCCGCCAGGAGTTGAGTCTGGTCGCCCGGGCCCTGGAAGAGCTGCCGGAGCGCACCCGGCGGGTCTTCGAGCTGTATCGCGTGGGAGGCCATACCCAGCGGGAAATTGCCAGGATGCTGGATGTTTCCCCCACGCTGGTAAATTTTATGATCCGGGATGCCCTGGATCACTGCCGCAATGCGCTGGAATCCGCTTCCTGAGCCCGCGCATTACACCAGTTGCTATAATCCTCCGCATCGATAAGCAGGCTCCTTAACAGGGGCGGTGGTGAATCGTCGAACGGGTAAAGCCTGATTGGCCAGACGGTGGGTGCGGAATGACAGAGACTGAACGCCGCGAAGCGGCGTGGAAGCAGGCCGTGGATTGGCTCATGCGGGAGCATGAGGAATCCTTTGATGACAGGGCACGCGAAGCGCTGCGCAGCTGGCTGGCGGCGGCGCCGGCACACCGGAAAGCCTATGAGCAGGCCCGGACCCTGTGGCTGGTGACCGGATTGGTGCCGACCGGCGATGAGCAAAGTGACCCGCCGCCTGATGACGCCTGAGTGATATCCCAACCTCTATATCCACCCGCGCCCCGGCTCTCAGCTGGCGGCGGCACATTCCTGTGCCTTAGAACCTGTTTGAGATCTTCAAAAAAACCGACCTCCGTGCCGGAGCAGGGTGGGGTACCGCTTTCCGGGACACGCCGTGAATCCATCCCTGGAGGCTTGTCGGCGAGGTCCCTCTCGCCAACAGTCCCGGAAAGCGGTCCCCCACCCTGCTCTGATAGCTTCTTGCGAGATTCCAAACAGGTTCTTAAACGGCACTGTTTCCCTATCCGCAGATTTTCACTCGAAAGCTGTTCCTGATCCCTTCCCAGGAATGCGGGCTAAATTCTTTTCCGTCTCGCTCGTCATCTGATTCAGAAACCGGCAAGGCGGCGCTCGAGCGCACGCCCGATCAGAGCGAGGAATAGCCATGACAGCAACCAGTTGTTTCGATCGCGAAGACGAAGTCTTCATCCTGTTGGTCAACCGCGAAGAGCAGTACTCCCTCTGGCCCCACTGGAAAGCCGTGCCGGGCGGCTGGACTGCGGTGGAAGGTGTGAAGGGGGACAAGGAAACCGTACTGGACTATGTGCGGGAAACCTGGACGGATATGCGCCCCCTGTCGCTGCGCAAATGGATGGAGGAGCAGGCGGCAGGCGTACCTGCGGCGAAAGAATCCACTCCAACACCTGAAAATCCTGTCGGGACCGCCCAGTGAGTTCACCGCGCCCCGGACTGGATCTTTTCTGCCTGCCCTGCGCGGGCGCCAGCGCCACCATGTACCTGCGCTGGCGACGCCTGCTGCCGGCCTGGATTCGCGTGTTGCCACTGGAACTGCCGGGCCGCGGCAGCCGCCTGGGCGAGCCCTTCGTCGAGGATTTCCAGGCGCTGGTAAAACTGCTGTGCGAAGAGATCTATCTCCGCGCACCCGGCCGCTGGGCTATTTTCGGGCACAGCATGGGTGCCTTGCTGGCCTTCGGTATCGCCGCGCGCCTGCAATCGCTGCAGGCCACCCTGCCGGAAATGCTGTTCGTGTCCGCGAGTCCCGCGCCGTCCCGCCGCGACCCGGATCGCTATCCCGACAGCGGTGACGACGCCGCGCTGATCGCCGATCTGCGCCGACAGGGCGGCACGCCGCAAGCGGTTTTCGACAGCCCGGAAATGTTGCGCATGACGCTGGACACCCTGGGGGCGGATTACCGGGTTTGCGAAAGTTTCCACCACTGGCGGGGACCGCGGCTGCCGATACCGATACAGGTTTTTGCGGGACGGGATGACCTTATCGAACCGGGCGGGATGGAGGCCTGGCGGTCGGAGACCGACGGCGATTTTTCCCTGCAATGGTTCGACGGGGGGCATTTCTTTATTCGCCAGCGGGAGCCGCAGTTGCTGCGGGCGCTGGAACACAGCCTGGACAGGCTGGGAGCGGATCGCCGTGCCGGCCTTGCGTCTGCCTGACGCCGTTCCCCGGGCCATAGAGGCCTGGCTGCTGCCGCTGGACCTGGACGCGCCCGTCGCGAAGGCGGACTGGAAACTGCTCGATGACGGGGAAAAGGCACGGGCGCGGCGGCTTCACCGGCACGCCGACCGCGTGCGTATGGTCTCCACCCGCGCCGCTCTGCGGCAGCTGCTCGGCGCGCGCCTGCAACGGGAGCCGGCTTCTCTCTGTTTTGAATCCGGACCGAATCGCAAGCCGCGGCTTAAACAGCAACATGCGCTCGCCTTCAATGTGTCCCACTCCGGCAGCTATGCCCTGATCGCTGTGGGTGCGTCGCCGGATATCGCATCCGTGGGCGTGGACATCGAGCGGCATGACCCCGGCATCGAATTGGATGCGCTCGCCGAATACGCCTTTACGCCGGCGGAGCGGGCGTCCCTGGATACTCGCAGCGATCGCGCGCCGGCTTTTTTTGACCGCTGGGTGGCAAAGGAGGCGGTACTCAAGGCGGTTGGTGTCGGCATCGGCGAGCACCTGCAACAAGTTTCCGTGCACCAATACGCGGATGGTCGACTGCAGGTGGAACACGAAATGGATGCCTGGCTGCCGCTGTGCGGGTACCGGCTGGACGCGCCGCAAAACTACTCCGCCGCCATCGCTTGGCAGGCGGCAGGGCACGGATAAGCCGATGTGCGGGTTTCGCAGCGCGTGCGAAGTGATGACCGCCGTGGCGGGAGCGCCGCGGCAGACCGAAGTGGTTCTTCGCGAGAGAGTGAACAATGGATACGAAAACCGAAGCGCAAAAAGATCTTCCCCGCAACCTTGTCGATCACCTGCGCCGCCTGGCGGTGACCCGGCCGGGGGATATCGCCCTGGTGGTGGCCGCCGAGCGCGAAGGCGTCGCGGTCGATACGCCGATTAGCTATGGGGAGCTGGATGCGCGGGTGCGCGCCCTGGCGGCCCTGCTACAGCGGAAATTCGCACCGCAGGATAGGGCGCTGCTGCTGCTGGACAACGACGACCACTATGTCGTGGCCTTTTTTGCCTGCCTCTACGCGGGCCTGATCGCCGTACCCGTATTCCCGCCGGAGTCCGCGCGCAGGCAGCATCTCGCGCGCCTGACCGGCATTGCCGGCGATGCCGGGGCAAAATGTATCCTGACCAGTGGCGACCTGCGGTCTCTCGTCGGCCCGGCAATGGAAGAATTCGGCAGTGCCGAAGTCATTGCGGTGGACACCATTGATACAACCAGCGCCGATCACTGGAAACCGCATTCCCCGGCCGACGACGCCATCGCTTTTTTGCAATACACCTCCGGCTCCACCTCCGCCCCCAAGGGCGTGATGGTGTCCCACGGCAACCTGATGGCCAACGAGCGGGCCATTGCCGGGGCCTTGTCGGCCTCCGCCGACGATGTATTCGTGTCCTGGCTGCCCCTGTTTCACGATATGGGCCTGATCGGCGGATTGCTCCAGCCCATCTACCTGGGCTGCAAACTGGTATTGATGACGCCGCAGTTCTTTCTGCAGCGGCCGCTCCGCTGGCTGGAGGCGGTTTCCCGCCACCGCGGCACCGTCAGCGGCGGGCCGGATTTCGCCTATCGTCTCTGCGTGGAGCGCATCAGGGAGGCGCAGATCGCCGGGCTGGATCTGTCCAGCTGGCGCGTCGCCTTCTCGGGTGCCGAGCCCGTGCGGCACGATACGTTGGAAACTTTCGTCTCGCGCTTTTCCGCCGCGGGTCTTGCGGCCGCGGCGGTGAATCCCTGTTACGGCCTGGCGGAGGCCACCCTGATGGTTTCCGCCTGCCGGCGGGGGGCGGGCATGACCGCCACCGCTTTTCGGGAGGGCGGCCTGCAGCGCGGGGAAATTGTGCCCGATCCCGAAGGCCGCAGACTGGTAGCCTGCGGTGAAGTGGTGGCGGGGCACCAAGTCAGTATTCGCGATCCCCATACGGGAAATGCCTGCGCCGACGGCATCTCGGGAGAAATCTGGGTCAGCGGTTCCAGCGTTGCGGCGGGTTACTGGAACCGGCCTGTGCAGACCGCGGCCACCTTTGTCGAGCGCGAAGGCCGGCGCTGGCTGAAAACCGGCGACCTGGGTTTTATCCACCGGGGCCAACTCTACGTGGCCGGCCGCGTCAAGGACCTGATCATCGTGCGCGGCCACAACCTCTATCCGCAGGATATCGAAGCCGCGGTTGAAAGCGCGGTGGCCCCGGTGCGCAAAGGGCGCATCGCCGCCTTCGCGGTGGACGGCCCCGACGGCGAGGGCATAGGCCTCGCCGCCGAAGTTTCCCGCGGCGTGCAGAAACGGGTGCCTGTACAGGAATTGGTGAATGCGCTGACCGAGGTGGTGAGCGAAACCTGCGGCGAGCCGCTCTCGGTGGTGCTGCTGCTCAACCCCGGCGGCCTGCCTCGAACCTCCAGTGGCAAACTGCAGCGCAGCGCCTGCCGTCAGGGCTGGCAGGAGAGGACACTGGATGCCTATGGGATTTATGAATTCGGCAGTTTGGCGCTCGGTGGCGAGGGGCCGGCGGACGGCGAGGGGTCGCTGGATGAATTGGAAAACCAGCTGGCCGGGATCTGGGCCGAGGGCCTGGGCATTGCCGATATCCAAAAAATCGGCAGCGCCACGCATTTTTTTGCCGCCGGCGGCAACTCTCTGGCGGCAGCCCGGGTTGCGGCCGCTATCGAGGCGCGCTGTGTGATCGCCTTCCGCCCGCGCGCGCTGTTTGAACAGCCGCGTCTCGGCGACTGCGCCGCCGAAATCCGCCGTCGCCTGGCGGGCGGCGCGCGCGCCGAAACCCTGGCGATACCCGCGCAGGGCCGACACGACCAGCCGCAGCCCCTGTCCCCGGCGCAGCGGCGCCAGTGGTTCCTGTGGAAACTCGATCCCGCCAGCAGCGCCTACCATATCCGCGGGGCGCTGCGTCTGACGGGCGCGCTGGATGCCGATGCACTGACGGAGGCTGTCTCCCATCTGACGCAGCGGCATCGGTCCCTGCGCACAGTTTTTGTCGAGAACCAAGACGGCGACGTGGAGCAGCGGGTCCGGGCCGAGGGCGAGTTGTCGCTGCAGTTCGTCGATCTTAGAGCCTATTTGGAGTCTTGCTCTAAGCCTGCCGGGCCGGGTGCGGGGCCTCTTTCCGGGACCGTTCACGGCCATGGATGGCCGTGGAGAGCGTACATGGATGTATTCACAGCGTGTCCCGGAAAGAGGCACCGTACCCGGCCTCCGCACCGAGCCTCAATTATTGAAGACTTTAAACAGGCTCTTACGGGTTCGCCCGCTACCGAGTCGCAGGCCGCCGATACCCTGCGTCAACTCTACGGGGAGCCCTTCGACCTGGGCCGCGGCCCGCTGGCGCGGATGATGTTGCTGCGCCTCGCGGATGGCGAGCACATCCTGGCGATGGTGATGCACCATAGTATTTCCGACGGCGTCTCCACGCAGATACTGCTGGACGAACTGGCCGTGTGTTACCGGGCGGCACTGGAAAAAACAGCACCGACACTGCCGGAGCTGCCGATCCAATATACCGACTATGCGCAGTGGCAGCGGGACTGGCAGGCCAGCGATGCGCGCGAGCGCCAACTCGATTACTGGCGCGAGCAGCTGGGGGTTGAACACCCGCCGCTGTTGCTGCCGGTCGATCGCCCGCGCCGCAGTAATTCCCGGTACAGCGCGGCCCTCCACAGTTTCCCCATACCCGACGAACTGCAAACCCGGCTGCGCCAACGGGCGGAAAAGTCCGACACCACCCTGTTTATGGTGCTGCTGGCCGCCCTGCAGGCGCTGCTCCACCGCTACACCGGCCAGCGGGATATCCGCGTCGGCGTGCCGGTGGCCAACCGCCCCCGCGCCGAACTCCAGCAACTGGTGGGCCTGTTCGTCAACACCCTGGTGTTGCGCAATAGCGTCGACGCGCGCGCGAGCCTGCAACAGCTGCTGGACTGCGTGCGGGAGACCGCCCTCGCCGCCCAGGAAAACCAGGACCTGCCCTTCGATCAAGTCGTCGAGGCGCTCAACCCGGAGCGGAGTTCGGCCCACAATCCCCTGTTCCAGGTGATGTTCAACCACCTGCGCGAAGACTACCGCGCTTTTTCTTTTCACTCCGGACTGACCGCGAGGGAACAGGAACTGCCCGGCGGGGACGCCCAGTTCGAACTGGCGCTGGACACCCGCGAGGACGCCGACGGGCAGCTGCGCGCGACCTTTACCTATGCCCGGGAACTGTTCGAGCCGTCGACCGTCGAGCGCATGGCAGGCCACTACCTGCTGCTGCTCGAGGCGCTGGCCGGGCGGCCGGAATCCGCGCTGGGCGATATTGATTTGCTCGGTGAACGCGGGCGAAAGCAACTGCAGCAGTGGGGCGTCAACGAACAGCGATACCCGCAAGCGGAACCGGTGCACAGCCTGATCGAGCGGCAGGTGCGGCAAACCCCCGACGCGGTTGCGCTTGTCTTCGGCAGCGAAAAACTGAGTTATGCCGAACTCAACAGCCGCGCCAACCGGCTGGCGCATTACCTGATTAAATGGGGCGTAAGGCCGGAAGTGAAGGTGGGCATCGCCGCGGAGCGCTCGCCGGAAATGGTGGTGGGCCTGCTGGCAATCCTGAAGGCGGGCGGCGCCTATGTGCCGCTGGAAGCGGAGTATCCGCGGGAACGCCTGGCGTGGATGATCGAGGACAGCGGTATCCAATTGCTGCTTACCCAGAGCCATCTGCAGGCACAATTGCCGGCGAAGGACGGGTTGCGGCTGCTGGCTCTCGATACGCTGGACCTGAACAAGGTTTCCGAAAGCAATCCCACGGTAGCCCTGCACGGCGAAAACCTCGCCTATGTGATCTACACCTCCGGCTCCACCGGCCGCCCCAAGGGCGCGGCCAACCGCCACTCCGCGCTGCGCAACCGCCTGCTGTGGATGCAGGATGCCTACGCCCTGAGCGCATCGGACAGGGTATTGCAGAAAACCCCCTTCAGTTTCGATGTCTCCGTGTGGGAATTTTTCTGGCCGCTGATGACCGGGGCCCGCCTGGTGGTGGCGCCGCCGGGGGATCACCGTGAGCCGGCGCGGCTCGTCGAACTGGTCAGGGGCCAGGGGATTACCACCGTCCACTTTGTGCCCTCCATGCTGCAGGCTTTCCTGGCCCAGGCCGGTGTCGAAGCCTGCTGCAATCTGCGGCGTATCATCTGCAGCGGCGAGGCGCTGCCGGCGCAGGCGCAGGAGGCGGTGTTTGCGCGCCTGCCACAGGTGGCGCTGCACAACCTCTACGGCCCCACCGAAGCGGCCATCGATGTCACCCACTGGACCTGCCGTGATGGAGACCATGGCCCGGTGCCGATTGGCCGGCCGATCAGCGGCCTGGTGACCTATGTATTCGACGGGGACCTGAATCCGGTGCCGCCGGGTGTCACCGGGGAACTCTACTTGGGCGGGGTCGGCCTGGGACGGGGCTACCTGAAGCGCGCGGACCTGACCGCCGAGCGTTTCGTAGCGGACCCCGTGAATACTACTGGCGAACGCCTGTATCGCACCGGCGACCTGGTGCGCTGGAACGGCGAGGGGCAATTGGAATACCTGGGTCGAGTCGACCATCAGGTAAAAATCCGCGGCCTGCGTATCGAGCTCGGGGAAATCGAGACGCAACTGCTGGCGCAGCCCGAAGTGCGCGAAGCGGTGGTGGTGGCCGGGAACGATCGCCTGGTGGCCTACCTCTCCGCCAGGGTGGGGCAGCGCATCGACAGCGCCCGGTTGCTCAAGCGCCTCGGCGCAGTACTGCCGGATTACATGGTGCCCAACGCCATCGTGGAACTGGAAAGCCTGCCGTTGAACGCCAATGGCAAGCTGGACCGCAAGGCGCTGCCGGAAGCGCAACCGACCCCATCCGCGGACTTCGAAGCGCCGCAGGGGGAAACCGAGGAAACCCTGGCGGGCCTCTGGGCGCAGCTGCTCGACCTGGAGCGGATCGGCCGGCGGGACAACTTCTTCGAGCTGGGCGGGCACTCGCTGCTGGCGGCCATGCTGGCCGCGCGGGTGCGCGTCGCGATGGGGGTGGAACTGGCGCTGCGCAAGGTCTTCGAATACCCGACCCTGCAGCGGCTGGCGGAGCACTTGCAGTCCCTGGCTCCCGCGCGGAAAGCCGCGGCCCCGCCGCTGGAGGCGGTTGCCCGATGGGCGTCGATGCCGCTGTCGCCGGCCCAGCAGCGCCTGTGGCTGGTGGAGCGCATGGGAATAGGGACGGATAGCGCCGCGTACAATATGGCCGCCGCCCTGCGCCTCACCGGACCGCTCGATCTTTCCATATTGCAGACCGTCCTCGACACCATAGTGGCGCGCCACCAGGCCCTGCGCACTGTCTACCCGGAGGACGACGAGGGCCGCCCGGTGGCGGTCATTCGCGCGGCGGCGGGCGTGGAACTGCCGGTGACGGACCTGTCGCGCGAACCGGCAGACGAACAGGAGAAGGCGGTCGAGCGGGCGCTGGCGGAAGAAGCCGTCCGGCCCTTCGACCTGGCGCGCGGGCCCCTGTTGCGCACCGGCCTGCTCAGGCTCGGCGCCGAGCGCCACACGCTGCTGCTGTGCGTACACCACATCGCCTTCGACGGCTGGTCGGAAGCTGTGTTCGTGCGGGAGTTCGCCGCTATCTACCGGGCCCTGCGGGCGGGGGAGACTCCGGCGCTGCCGGCGCTGTCCATTCAATACGCCGACTACGCCGTCTGGCAGCGCCACCGGCTCGAGGCTTCGGCAGAGCGGGATGCGGATTTCTGGCGCGACTATCTCGATGGCGCGCCCGCGCTGTCCACACTGCCGCCGGATCGCCCGCGGCAGGCGAAAGCCGGAAGCGGGGGCGCCGCCGTGGATATCGGGATTCCCGGCGAACTGGCCGGGGCCGTCCGGCGCCTGGCGCGGGTGCACCAAAGCTCCGAGTTTACGGTGCTGCTGGCTGCGTTTACCGCGCTGCTCCACCGGCGCGCCGGTGCGGACGACCTGGTGATCGGCACCGACCTGGCCGGCCGCGACCATCCGCACCTGGAAGACCTGATCGGCTTCTTCGTCAATGTGGTGCCGCTGCGCTCGCGGCTGGCTGCCAGCGGGACTTTTGCCCGGTGGCTGGACGAAACCCGCGATCGCAGCCTGTCCGCCTTCGAGTACCGGCAGGTGCCTTTCGACCAGATCGTGGAGCACGCCGGGGTACCGCGCAGCCGCGGCCACAATCCGCTGGTGCAGGTGCTGTTCGTGATGCAGAACACACCGCGCAGCCGCTTCGAGATCCCCGGCCTGGAGATCGAACTGGTGCCGGCGCCCACCGCGACCTCCAAATTCGACCTCGCGGTGTTCGTCAGCGAGGGGGTCGAGGGGCTCCGCGCGCAATGGGTCTACGCCACGGATTTGTATCGGCGCGAGACGATCGAGCGCCTCGCCGGTGACTGGTGCCAGTTGTTGCAGCGCGCCGTCGCCGAACCCGGCGCCCCGCTGGATGACCTGCTGCCCCCGCCGCCCCGACAAACGGCGCCGGGGCCGCAGAAAAACCAGGCGGGCAAGTTGGACAGACTCCGGAAAATTGCCGGCCGTCAAGGGAAGACCACAGCGGCCGCGCGCCCGCCGATACGCACGGCATTCCTCGAGCCGGGGCGGAAATTCCCACTGGTCATCGAGGCCTGCAGTCCCGACATCGACGGCGCCGCCTGGGCCGGAGAGCAACGGGATTTCATCGAGCAGGCGCTGCGCAAGCACGCCGGCATCCTCTTCCGCAACTTCGGCCTGCAGACGCCGCAGCAGTTCGAAGCCTTCGCCGAGGCCATGGAGCCGGGCCTCCACGGCAGTTACGGCGACCTGCCCAAGAAGGAGGGCGGCCGCAATATCTACCGCTCCACTCCCTACCCCGAGCGGCAGATGATCCTCTACCACAACGAGAGTTCGCACCTGGAGCGCTGGCCGCGCAAGCAGTGGTTTTTCTGCGAACTGCCGTCGCGGGTCGGCGGCGCCACGCCCATCGTGGATTGCCGCGAAATGCTGCGCCGCCTGCCGCCGGCGCTGGTGGAGGAGTTCGCGCACCGCGAACTGCTGTATGTGCGCACCTTCGTGCCGGGGCTGGACGTGAGTTGGCAGGACTTCTTCAAAACCGACAACCGCGCCGCGGTGGAAACGCGGCTGGCCTCGGTGGGCACCGCCTGGCGCTGGCTGGACGATCGTACTTTACAGACGCGCAGCCGCTGCCCGGCGGTGATCGTGCACCCGCTCACCGGCGAGCGGGTCTTCTTCAACCAGGTACAACTGCACCACGCGAGCTGCCTGACTCCCGAGGTGCGCGGGGACCTGCTCGACCTGGTCGGCGCGGAACGCATGCCGCGCCAGGTGACCTTCGGCGATGGCGGCGCCATCGATGACGAGACCATGGCCATCATCGGCCGCGCCTACGAGGACTGCGCGGTACGTTTCGACTGGCGTCGCGGCGATGTGGTGATGCTCGACAACATGCTCGCCGCCCACGCCCGCGATCCCTACGAAGAGCCGCGCAAAATCGTCGTCGCCATGGGCGACATGTTCGATCGCGGGAAATTGGCCGGGGCGCGGCCGGCTGCCCGGAGAAATGAAGAGTTGCTGGAGGTTTGAGACGTGGATGCAGTCATCGAGGAAATTGCCATTTCCAGCCCGCTCGGTCCCGAGCAGCGCGCACAGCTCGCCTGTCGGGGCGGAGAGGAAAACGCGCATCGCGCCATCCTGCTCGCGCACGTCGGGTTGGATGCCTCTGTCGAGCCGCCGCAGCTGCGCGCCGCGCTGGAGCAGGTCGTGCAGCAGCACGAAATCCTGGGCGCGGCCATTGGCCGCGAGCCCGGCTTCCGCGGCTTGCGCCTGCGCAGCGGAGCGCGGACCGCCGCCCTGAGCTGGCGCGAGGCGGGCTCGGTGCCACAGGCCGAAGCTGTGGCACTGGAGCCGCTGGACCTGCAAGGGGGCGAACTGCTGCGCGCCGTTTTCGCAGTGGCGGAAGACGGGGGCGCCAGGCTGCTGCTGGCGATCAGCGCGCTGGTTGCCGACAACGGCAGCCTGGCGGCACTGGTCGAACAGATGGCCGACTGCCTGCGCGGCAGCGGCGTCCGCGAGGTCTTCCAGTACGGCCAGTACCTGCAATGGCGCGCGGAGCTGGAGGCCGATGTGGATGCGGGGGCCGGGCACAATTACTGGGAACATTACCTGCAGAATATTGAAGCCCTCGCAGCGCCCCGCCTGGCCTACCGGCGGCAGTGCAAACCCGGCGGAAAACATCGGTGCCTGCGCCGGCAACTCGATGCCGCCGTGCTGGCGCGGGTCGACGGGCTGGCGGAGCGCGTGGGGACGACGGCGGAAGTACTGTTGCAGACCGCCTGGTGGCTGCTGCTGGCCAGGCTCACCGGCTGCAACCGCTTCGCCGCCGGCTGGCAGCACGACTGCCGGCAGGATTACGACCTGATGCAGGGGGCGGTCGGGGTCTTCGAGAAGATCCTGCCGCTCGCCATCGAGGGCGGCAATGACGAATCCTTTGCCGTGTGGCTGAAGCGCATGGCGGCCCGCACCGCCGATCATATCGAGGCGCAGGAATACTGGCCGCCGGACTCGCCGGTGGCAGGCGAACAGCTCGCGGTCGGCTTTGCCTACCGGGACGCGCCGCGCCTGGCGGCGAACAGCGCCCTGCGCACCGTCGAGCTGCCCGGCCCCGCGCCCGCTTTTGAACTGCTGCTGGCGGTCGAGGCATCGGCGGACTGCATCGGGCTCTGCCTGTACGCCGATAGCGCGCTCTACCCGCCACTGGCCATCGAGCGCCTGCTCGAACAGTACGCCACCCTGCTGCAGGCTGCGCTGGAAACGCCGCACGGCCCCGCCGCCGACCTGCCCTGGATGGGCGAGGCGGAATGGCGGGCCCTGCGCGCAGGCTGGAGCGGGCGGGAGATGGACCTGGGACCGCGCAGCCTCGGCGGGCATATCGCCCGCTGGGCGCGACGCAACCCCAAGGCCCCGGCAGTGGTATGCGGCGAAACCTGCCTGAGCTACCGGGCACTGGATACCCGCGCCAGCCAGCTGGCGCACTGGATGCGGGCGCAGGGCGTGGAGCAGGGTGCACTGGTGGCGCTGGAGTTGCCGCGTTCAACGGACCTGGTGGCGGCGATGCTGGCGACCTGGCGCATCGGCGCCGCCTATCTGCCGCTGGAACCCGGCTGGCCCCGGGCGCGCCGGGAGGAAGTACTGGCCGACGCCCGCCCGGCCCTGGTGGTGAGTGCTGTGCCGGCCCAGCTCGACACCTTTCCCGACGGGCCCCCGGGGCACCGGCCCCGGCCGGAGGACCCGGCCTATGTACTCTACACCTCCGGTTCCACCGGGCGACCCAAGGGCGTGCTGATCGGACAGCGGCAGCTGCTGAACTATGTCGCGGCGGCCTCCGCCGGGATGGGGCTCGCCGCCTGCCGGCGCTGGGGGCTGATGACTTCGCCGACCACCGACCTCGGCAATACGGCGCTGTTCGGAGCCCTGTTCAACGGCGCCTGCCTGGTCCTCGCCAGTGAAGAGGAAGCCCGGGACGCCGCGGCTTTCGCCTGTTTCGTCGCCCGGCATCAGATAGACGCGCTCAAGATGGTGCCGTCGCACCTGGCGGCGCTGCTGGAATACGACACGCCCCGGCTGCCGGACACCCTGGTGCTGGGCGGCGAGGCCGCGCCCCGGGACCTGATCGAGCGGCTGTTCCAACTGGCACCCGACTGTACCGTTTACAACCACTATGGCCCCACGGAGACCACCGTCGGCGTCATGGTGCACCGCGCCGATCCCGGCGAGCCGGTGCCCCCATCGTTGAATGAGTCGCTGCCGCTCTCCCGGGTCCTGGCCAACAACCGCGTCTACCTGCTCGATGAACAGCTGCGCCCGGTGCCCACCGGGGCCCAGGGGGAAGTCTATATCGGCGGCGCGCAACTGTGCCTGGGTTATCTGGGTCACGGCTACCTGAATGCCACCGGCGATGATCGTGTCGACGGCAGCGCCTTCGTGAAAGACCCATGGCAGCCGGGCCAGTGGCTGTACCGCAGCGGCGACCTGGCCTGGGCCCTGCCGCAGGGCCTGCGCCTGGCCGGCCGCGCCGACCACCAGGTAAAGATCCGCGGCTACCGCGTGGAACCGGCGGAAGTGGAAGCCGCGCTGCTCGGGTTGCCAGGCGTGCGGCAGGCGGCGGTGATCGCGCGCACTGTCGCTGGCACCGCGGAGCTGGTCGCTTTTGTGGTGGCGGATAAGAAGGAAGATGCGCAGCCCCCCTGGCGGGAACAGCTCGCCGGGCGCCTGCCCTCGCACATGCTGCCGGCGGAGGTGATCGTCGCCGACACCCTGCCACGCCTGTCCAGCGGCAAGATCGACCGGCGGGCGCTGGCGGACCGGGCGACAGGCCCCCAGGAAACTTCAGCTCGGACGTTATCGGCACAGGCCGGCGGCGCCGAACCGGCCACTGCGCTGGAAGCGGCGCTCGGCGGGTTTATGGCCGAACTGCTGGGCCGCGAGCAACTGGCCGCGGATGCGGATTTCTTCGAGTCGGGCGGCCACTCCCTGCTGGTCATCCGGCTGGTGGCCCGCATTCGCAAGGTCTTCCGGATAGAGGTGGAACCGGGGCTGGTGTTCGACCACGCCACGCCCCAGGCACTGGCGCGGGTCCTCTGCGGCGCGGGCGACGCCGCGGCGCTGGAGCAGCTGGCAGTGGCGCAGGGGGCGCAAACCTGAATTGCAACGGCTCGCATCTGGGGGCTGGGGACTCACTACTCGGAAAAGAATGCAGAACCCGATGCGAAGGGCCTGATGCCGGGGGTTCTTTGCGGGACTGTCTGCGAGAGGGACCTCGCGGACAAGCCTACAGGGATGTATTCACGGCGTGTCCCGCAAAGAACCCCCGGCAGCAGGCCCGCCCCCGCCTCTCTTACGGGTAGCGGGGGCTGATAACTACCCTGAATCATTTTCAAGGAATCGGTAATGAAAAATAACGCCGCGATCAGAACTCTGGCAGACAGCGGAGAGACCGCGCACAGCGATGCGCCCGCGCGGCGGGTGGTTGAGGGGGAGCCGGTGGCGCTGTCCTTTTCCCAGGAACAGCTCTGGTTCCTGCAGCGCCTGGAACCGGAGCTCACCGCCTATAACCTGCCGCGGGTGTTCCGCCTGCGCGGGGCGCTGGACAGCGACGCGCTGGAGCGCGCCTTTGCGGCGGTGATCGAACGGCACGGCGTGCTGCGCACGCGCTTTTTCGAGCGCGACGGTGTACCGCTGCAGCAGCTGGAAGCGGCCGCGCCCTTCGCACTGGAAGTCCTGGACCTGTCGCACTGCGCGGCGGATGAGCGCCGCAGACGGCTCGACGCGGCGGTGGAGCAGGTGGTGTCCCGGGTCTTCGACCTGGGGCGGGCCCCGGCGCTGGCGGCGCGCCTGATCAAACTGGGTGACGGCGAGCATGTGCTGGCGCTGTGCCTGCACCACATCGTCTCCGACGCCTGGTCGAACCCGATACTGGCCCGGGACCTGGGCCAGGCCTACCGGCGCGCGCTGGAAAGCAGCGGCGCAGTGCATTTCGATCCCCTGCCGCTGCAATACGCGGATTGCGCCCTGTGGCAGCGGGCCCGCGCCGGGGCCGGGGAACTGGACCGGCATATCGACTACTGGAACGGCTACCTGGGCGAGGAGGTGGCACCGCTGGCACTGCCGCTGGACTTCCCGCGCCCGGCGGAGCAGCGCTTCGACGGCGCCGCGGTACCTGTCGAATTGCCCCCGTCCCTCGCGGCGGCGCTGCTCGAGTTCTGTCGCGCTGAGCGCTGCACGCCCTTCGTGGTCCTGCTGGCCGCGTGGCAGGCCCTGCTGGCCCGCTACAGCGGGCAGGGCGACTTTGCCGTCGGCGTCCCCTCGGCGGGGCGCCAGCGCGAGGAGATGCAGGACCTGATGGGGTTCTTCGTCACCACCCAGGTGTACCGCGCGCGACTGCCGGCGGACATGACCCTGCGGCAGCTGTGCCGGCAGGTGCGCGGGGATGCGATCGCGGCGCTCAACCACGGCGAGGTGCCGCTGGACACGCTGTTCGCCAAGCGCAGGGACCGGCGCGAGCCCGGCCGCAGCCCGCTGTTCCAGGTGCTGTTCAGTGCGCAGATGGCCGACGGCGCGGCGACACTGGACCTGCAGGGGCTGGCGGCAGAACCGCTGCCGCTGCCCCACACCAGCGCCAAGTACGAACTGTCCCTGGATCTCACTATCGGCGCCGATGGCGTGCGCGGGCAGTTGGAATACGCCACACACCTCTTCTCGGAGGCGACCGCGCAGCGACTGGTGGGCTACTACCTGCGTGTACTGGAAGCCCTGGCCGCCGATGCGGACCAGTCGCTGGAGAGATTGGAACTGCCGGGAGAAAGCGAGCGCGCGCAACTGCAGCAGTGGGGAGACCACCAGCGGCGCTGTCCCGACGGGCAACCCGTGCACCGGCTGATCGAACAGCGGGCGCGGGAAAATCCCGATGCCGTAGCACTGGTTTTCGGCGAGGAAACGCTGACTTACTCGGACCTGAACCGCCGCGCCAACCGCCTGGCCCACCACCTGGCGCGCCGGGGGGTAAAACCGGAAGTGAAGGTGGGCCTGGCGGTGGAGCGCTCCTTCGAGATGCTGGTGGGGTTGCTGGCTATCCTCAAGGCGGGCGGCGCCTATGTACCGCTGGACCCGGACTATCCGCCCGAGCGCCTGGCCTACACCATCGGGGACAGCGGCATCGAACTGCTGTTGACCCAGAGCCACCTGCGCGAGCGCCTGCCCCTGCAAAATCCCACCATTCGGCTGCAGCTGCTGGAGCTGGACACACTATCGCTGGAGTCCGAGCCGAACAGCAATCCGGACGTCGAGGTGCGCGGGGACAACCTCGCCTATGTGATCTACACGTCGGGTTCCACCGGCAGGCCCAAGGGGGCGCAGCTGTGCCACCGCAATATCGCGCGCCTGCTCAGCGCCACCGATCACTGGTTCCACTTCGGCAGCGGCGATGTGTGGACCCTGTTCCACTCCTACGCCTTCGACTTTTCCGTCTGGGAAATCTTCGGCGCCCTCTGCACCGGTGGCCGGCTGGTGATAGTGCCGCACTGGGTCAGCCGCTCGCCGGAGGATTTCCTGCAACTGCTGCGCCGCCAGCGGGTAACCGTACTCAACCAGACGCCCTCGGCCTTCGGCCAGCTGATGAGTGTGGCGGGTCTCTACGATACGCCGCTGGCCCTGCGCACGGTGATTTTCGGCGGCGAGGCCCTGGAGCCGGAGATGCTGCGGCCGTGGATCGAACACTGGGGCGATGGCGACGCCGGGGCGGGCGGCCCGCGCCTGATCAATATGTACGGCATTACCGAGACCACCGTGCACGTGACCTTCCGCCCGATCACCCGCCGGGACCTGGGGGTGCGGCGCAGTCCCCTGGGCGCGGCCATCCCCGACCTGGGCCTGCGGGTGCTGGACGGCGCCATGAACCTGGTCGCCACCGGAGTGCCCGGCGAGCTGTACGTTTCCGGCGACGGGCTGGCGCGGGGCTATCTGCAGCGCCCGGACCTCACCGCGGAGCGCTTTGTGGCGGACCCCCTGGGGACGGCGGGCCAGCGCCTGTACCGCACCGGCGACCTGGTGCGCTGGAACGGCGACGGCCAACTGGAATACCTGGGGCGCATCGACCAGCAGGTAAAAATCCGCGGCTTCCGCATCGAACTGGGGGAAATCGAAACCCGGCTGCTCGCCTGCCCGGGTGTGTGCGATGCGGTGGTCGTCGCCGAGGACGACCGGCTGCTGGCCTATGTCTGCGCCGGCGCCGGGGAGACCGTCGACACGGCACAGCTGCGCGCGCGGCTCGGCGAGGCGCTGCCGGACTATATGGTGCCCGGCGCCATCGCCCTACTGGAGCGGCTGCCACTCAATGCCAACGGCAAGGTGGACAGGAAGGCGCTGCCGGCGGTGGCCATCGCATCCGGCGCCCGCTACGAGGCGCCGCGGGGAGCTACCGAGGAAACCCTGGCGCGCATCTGGGCGGCGCTGCTCGGCGTGGAGCGGGTGGGGCGCGAAGACAATTTCTTCGAACTGGGCGGCCACTCGCTGCTGGCCCTGAAACTGCTCGAGCGCCTGCGCGCCGAGGGTATGACCGCCCAGGTGCGCCACCTGTTCCAGCGCCCGCGGCTGGCGGACTTTGCCGCTGCGGTGACCAGGGGTAACGAGCGCAGTGAAATAGCGGTACCGCCGAACCGGATTCCCGACGGCTGCAGCGCCATTTCGCCGGAGATGCTGACACTGGTCGAACTGGACGCGGACGAGATTGCGCGCATCGAGGCGGCGGTGCCGGGAGGCGCCGCCAATATCCGGGATATCTACCCGCTGGCGCCGCTGCAGGAGGGCATGCTGTTCCACCACCTGCTGGACAGCGAGGCGGATGCCTATGTCACCGCGCACACCCTGGCCTTCGACAGCCGGGAGCGGTTGCAGCGCTTTATTGCCAGTTTCAATCAGGTGATCGAACGCCACGACATCCTGCGCACCGCCGTGCTCTGGGAGGGGCTGGGCGGGCCGGTGCAGGTGGTCTGTCGCGAGGCGCCCCTGCAACTGGCATGGCTGCCGGGCGACGCCACCGGCAGCGCAATTGAGCAGCTGGACATTCACGCCCATCCCCGCCGCTACAGAATCGATGTGCGGCGCGCACCCCTGTTCCACGCGGCGGCGATTTTCGATGCGGCGGGTGAACGCTGGCTGCTGCGGCTGCTGGGCCACCACCTGGTGCGCGATCACACCACGATGGAATGCATTATCGAGGAGATTGCGCTGATCCAGCAGGGCCGACAGGCGCAGTTGCCGCAACCGCTGCCCTTCCGCGATTTTGTCGCGCGCGCGCGCCTGCGGGGCGGCGACGCGGCGCAGCGGGCATTCTTCTCGCGCATGCTGGCGGATGTGGAAGAGCCCACGGCGCCCTTCGGCCTGGTCGACATCCAGGGCGACGGCAGCGATATCGAAGAGTTGCAGCTGCCGCTGGAGCGCGGACTGTCACAGCGCATTCGGCAGCAGGCGCAGCGCTGCGGCGTCAGTGCCGCCAGCCTGTTCCACCTGGCCTGGGCCCTGGTGCTGGGCAGGACCGCCGGTCGCGACGACGTGGTCTTCGGCACAGTGCTGTTCGGCCGCCTGCAGGGCGATGCCGGCGCTGAGCGGGCCCTGGGCATGTTGATCAACACCCTGCCGATCCGCATTCGCCTGCGGAACTGCGATGCCCGGCAGGCGCTGCGGCAGACCCAGGAGGCGCTGACCGAGCTGATGCAGCACGAGCACGCCAGCCTGGTGCAGGCGCAGCGCTGCAGCGGCCTGCCCGGCGGCACGCCGCTCTTCTCCAGCCTGCTCAACTACCGCTACAACCAGCAGGGAGAGGCGCGCGGGGCGCACTTCTGGGACGGCATGGAACTGCTGCAGAGTGAGGACCGCACAAACTACCCGGTACTGATCAACGTCGACGACCTGGGGGACGGCTTCCAGCTGGTGGCGCAGGTGGCCGCCAGCGCGGGCGCCGGGCGCCTGTGCGGCTACCTGGTGGCGGCACTCAGCGGCCTGGTGCAGGAGCTGGAGTCGGAATCCGGGCGCAGAATCGCCGAACTCGAGCTGATGGACGGCCCGGAGCTGGAACAGCAGCGAGTCTGGGGCCGCCCGGCGGTGCGCGAGGTGGCAGCGGGCACGGTGCAGGGGCTGATCGGGCAAAAAGTGCGGGAGACCCCGGAGGCGCCGGCGCTGATCCTCGGGGACAAGGTCTACAGCTACCGCGAGCTGGACACCCGCGCCAACCGCCTGGCCCGGCGCCTGATCAGACTGGGGGTGGGCCCGGAAGTGCGGGTCGGGCTCTCGGTGGCGCGGTCCGCCGACTCGGTCGTCGGGCTGCTGGCCATCCTGAAGGCGGGCGGCGTCTATGTGCCGCTGGATGCGGAGTTTCCCCGGGGCAGGCTCAAGTACATCGCCGAGAGCAGCGATATCCGCGTGCTGCTGACCCACAGCCACCTGAAAGCGCGCTTCCCGACCTGCGCCGGCCTCGCGCTGCTGTCGCTGGACGGGCTGGACCTGAGCGGCGAATCCGCCGCGGACCCGAGCGTCGCGGTGCACGCCGACAACCTCGCCTATGTGCTCTACACCTCCGGCTCCACCGGTCTTCCCAAGGGCATCGAGATGTCCCACCGGGTGCTGTCGCAGCTGACGCAGTGGCAGATGCAGCGGCTGCCGGGTGCGCCGCGGACACTGATGTTTGCCTCCCCCTGTTTCGATGTGGCCTTCCAGGAGCTGGCCAGCTGTCTGGCGGCCGGCGGCGCACTGGTGCAGACCCGCGAGGAGGAGCGGCGCGACTTCGGCCTGCTGCTCGAGCTGATTGTCCGCCACTCGGTGGAGCGGATCTTCCTCCCGTTTGCGGTGCTGCAGCTGTTTGCCGAAGCGGCGCTGGCCTCGGGCGCGCGCCTGCCGCAACTGAAAGAGGTCATTACCGCGGGCGAGCAGCTCAAGCTCACCCGCCCCCTGCGCGACTGGCTGCAGCGGGAGGGGCAGATCCAGCTGGTCAACCAGTACGGACCCACCGAATCCCACGTGGTCAGCGATTTCCCCCTGCCGCGGGACTTTGTCCGGGACCCGGCGCGGGAGCTGCCACCCATTGGCCAGCCCGCCTCGGGCGCCTGTCTGCGCGTGCTCGATGGGTCGCTGCGCCCGGTGCCCCAGGGGGTGCCGGGGGAGCTGTATATCGGCGCTTCGGCGCTGGCGCGCGGCTACCTCGACCGCCCGGCCCTGACCTGCGAGCGGTTTGTGGCGGACCCCTTCGACCCTGATCCCGCGAGTTCCGGGGGCGGCCGTCTGTACCGCACCGGCGACCTGGTGCGCTGGAATGCCGACGGGCAGCTGGAGTACCTGCAGCGTATCGACCACCAGGTAAAAGTCCGCGGCTTCCGCATCGAGCTCAGTGAAATCGAGACCCAGCTCCTCTCCCAGACGGAGGTGCGCGAGGCGGTCGTCGTCGCCCAGGGCGATCCCGGCGCCGCGCGCCTGGTGGCTTATGTTTCGCCGGTGGAGGGGCAGTGCATCGACACAGTGCAACTGCGCCAGCGCCTCGGCCGCACCCTGCCGGATTACATGGTGCCGGGCGCAATGCTGGTACTGGACAGCCTGCCGCTCAACGCCAATGGCAAGGTGGATCGCAGGGCGTTGCCGGAACCGGAGCTGGCCCCGATCGCCGGCTACGAGGCGCCGCGGGGCGAAGCGGAGGAAACCCTCGCGGCTATATGGACCGAAGTGTTGGAGGTGCAGCGGGTGGGCCGGCAGGACAACTTCTTTGAGCTGGGCGGGCACTCGCTGCTGGCGGTGCAACTGGCGGCCCGCGTACAGGCTTCGCTGCGTATGAAGCTGACCATTCGCGACATCTTCACCCGTCCCTCCCTGGCCGATATGGCAGCCCTGGTTGCGGACAGCGTGCAGCCGCAAAAAATCGACGACGTCCTGTCGGAAATCGATGCCTTTATCGACAACCTGGAAGCAGTTTGATGAGCAGCACCACGACTCAACGTATTGCGGAGCGTTTTGCCGGGCTCAGCCCCGAACAGCGGCGCGCGGTTTACCGCAAGATCAGCCAGGAGGGGCTGGTCATCGGCCAGTTCCCGATTCTCGAACGGCCCGCGTCGTCGCGGAATTCGTGTCCCGCCTCCTATGCCCAGGTGCGCCAGTGGTTCCTGTGGCAGCTGGACCCGGACAGCAGCGCCTACCATATCAGCGGCGCGCTGTGGCTCAGGGGTGCACTGGATGGAGAGGCGCTACGGGCCAGCTTCGATGCGCTGGTGGCCCGCCACGAGGCACTGCGCACCCTGTTCCGCTCGGGTGACGACGGGCAGGTGGAACAGGTAATTCTTCCCGAAGCCCGCGCGCACATCGAGCAGGTCGACTTGCGCCAGGAGGATACGGATGCCCGCGATCGGCGGCTGCGCGCAGAAATCCGGCGACTGCAGCAGACCCCCTTCGATCTCGAAACGGGGCCGCTCCTGCGGCTGGGACTGATCCGCGAGTCGGCGGACGCGCACCTGCTGGTGGTGGTGATGCACCACAGTATTTCCGACGGCTGGTCGATACCGGTGATCGTCAACGAATTTTCCGAAGAGTACGGGGCGCGGGTGCAGGGGCGGGAAGCGGCGCACCGCCCCCTGCCGGTACAGTACGCCGACTACGCCCTGTGGCAGCGCAACTGGCTGGAGGCCGGGGAGAAGGAACGCCAGTTGGGTTACTGGCGCGCGCAACTGGGCGGCGAATACCCGGTACTGCAACTGCCCGCGGACCACCCGCGCGGCGCCGACGGTCGCTACCGCGCGGCGCGCCACCGGGTGGCCGTGCCCGGAGCCCTGGCGGAGCGCCTGCGCGCGCGCGCCGCTGCCGCGGGAACCACCCTGTTTACGGTGTTGCTGACCGGATTCCAGGCGCTGCTGCACCGCTACAGCGGCCTGGGCGATATCCGTGTCGGCGTGCCCATCGCCAACCGCCACCGGGTGGAGACCGAGGGCCTGGTGGGCTTTTTCGTCAACACCCAGGTACTGCGCAATCTCGTCGACCCGCGCACCAGCCTGCAGCAGCTGCTGGAGCGGGCCGGGGAGGCGGCGCTGGGCGCCCAGGGCCACCAGGACCTGCCCTTCGAACAACTGGTGGAAGCGCTGGCGCCGGAGCGCAACCTGAACGCCAACCCCCTGTTCCAGGTGATGTTCAACCACCAGAGACAGGGGCGGCAGACCCTGGATTCTCTGCCGGGGCTGGCGCTGGAAGCCCACGAGTTGGAGGCGGGGGCGGCACAGTTCGAACTGACGCTGGATACCCGCGAGGATGCCGAAGGGAAGCTGGGCGCGACTTTCACCTATGCGGCGGAATTGTTCGAACCCGCAACCGTCGGGCGCATGGCCGGCCATTACCTGCTGCTGCTCGAGGCGCTGGCCGAAAGGCCCGAATCCGCACTGGGCGATATCCAACTGCTCGGCGAAGTCGAGCAAAAGCAGCTGGCGGAATGGGGCGTCATGGAAAATCCCCACGGCGAACTGCAACCGGTGCACCGCCTGATCGAATTATTGGCGCGGGAAAATCCCGATGCCGAGGCGCTGGTTTTCGGCGGTGAAACCCTGAGTTTTTCCGAGCTCAATACCCGCGCCAACCGCCTGGCGCACCAACTGATCTCCCTGGGCGTCAGAGCGGAAGTGAGGGTGGGTATCGCCACCGAGCGCTCGCTGGAAATGATCGTCGGCCTGCTGGCAATCCTGAAGGCGGGCGGCGCCTATGTGCCGCTGGAAACGGACTACCCGCGCGAGCGGCTGGCCTGGATTATCGAGGACAGTGGTATCGAGTTGCTGCTGACCCAGAGTCATCTGCAACAACGCCTTCCGATAGATGAAGGGCTAACGGTATTGCTACTGGACCGGCAGCATTCTGTAGGAGCTTGCCTGCAAGCGAATATTCCCGGAGCCAGCGAGTCATCCCATTGGCCCGAAAACAATCCTGCGGTGGCCGTCCACGGGGAAAACCTCGCCTACGTCATTTACACCTCCGGCTCCACCGGCCGCCCCAAGGGCGCGGCCATCCGCCACAGCGCACTGGCCAGCTGCATGGCCTGGATGCAACAGAAATACCAGCTGACCCGCGAAGATACGGTGCTGCACAAGGCCCCCTTCGGCTTCGACGTCTCCGCCTGGGAAATCTTCTGGCCGCTGACCGCGGGCGTGCGCCTGGTGGTGGCCAACCCCGGTGACCACCGCGATCCCGAGCGCATCATCGACCTGATCCGCCGGCACAAGGTCACTGCGCTCAACTTCGTACCGGCCATGCTGCAGGCCTTCCTCGCCCACCCGGGTATCGAAAAGGAAACCAAACTCCGCTACGTCATCTGCGGCGGCGAAGCCATGCCCGCCGCCACCCAGCGCGAGGCGCTCGAGCGGCTGCAGGGTGTCAGCCTGCAAAACCTCTACGGCCCCACGGAGACCACCATCCACGTCACCCAGTGGACCTGCCGCGATGACGATCGGGGCCAAGTGCCCATAGGGCGTCCCATTTCCGCCACCCGGGCCTATGTACTGGATGAATCCCTGAACCGGGTACCCCAGGGCGTGGCCGGCGAACTCTATATCGGCGGCGAACTGCTCGGCCGCGGCTACCTGCACCGACCCGACCTGAGTGCGGAGCGCTTTGTGGCTGATCCGTTTGGTGAAGGCGAACGCCTCTACCGCACCGGCGACCTGGTGCGCTGGAACGACGAGGGCCAGCTGGAATACCTCGGCCGCATCGACCACCAGGTAAAAATCCGCGGCCTGCGCATCGAGCTGGGCGAAATCGAGGCGCAGCTGCTGGCGCAACCGGAGGTGCGTGAGGCAGTGGCGGTGGCCAAAGACAACCGCCTGCTGGCCTATGTCTCCGCCAGGGCGGGAGTGGCAATCGACAATGCGTTATTGCGCGAACGCCTCAGTCAAACCCTGCCGGACTATATGCTGCCGGCGGCCATCGTCGAGCTGCAGGGCCTGCCGCTGAATGCGAACGGCAAGGTGGACCGCAAGGCACTGCCGGAAGCGGAACTGCAATCGGGTCACTACGAAGCGCCGCAGGGCGAAACAGAGCAGACCCTGGCCAGCATCTGGGCGGAGCTGTTGAATGTGCAGCGCGTTGGGCGCAACGACAATTTCTTCGAGCTGGGCGGACACTCTCTGCTGGCCCTGACGCTGCTGGAGCGCATGCGCGTCGCGGGCCTGTCGGTACAGGTGCGCAGCCTGTTCCAGCGGCCGGTGCTGGCCGATTTTGCCGCGGCAATCGGGCGCGGCGGGCGCGGGGAAGTGGCGGTGCCGCCCAATCGAATTCCGCAGGGGTGCGATTCCATCGCGCCGGAGATGCTGACGCTGGTGGAGCTGGATGCGCAGGAGATAGCGCGCATCGAGGCGGCGATACCGGGGGGCGCGGTCAATATCCAGGATATCTACCCGCTGGCGCCGCTGCAGGAGGGCATGCTGTTTCACCATATGCTGGATGGCGACGCGGACGCTTACGTCACCGCGCATATTCTTTCATTCGACCGCCGGGAGCGGCTGGAAGCGTTTATTGCCAGCTTCAACCGCGTGATCGAGCGCCACGATATCCTGCGCACCGCAGTGCTCTGGGAGGGGCTGGGCACTCCGGTCCAGGTGGTCTGCCGCGAGGCACCGCTGCAGGCGCAATGGCTGCCGGGTGACCTCTCGGCCGAGCAACTGAAATCCCATATTGAATCCGAGTACCGGCGCATCGACGTGCGCAGGGCGCCGATGATGCGCGCGCTGGCCGCGCCGGACGCAGACGGCAGCCGCTGGCTGCTGGGGCTGCCGGGCCACCACCTGGTGATGGATCACACCACACTGGAGCGCATCGTCGAAGAGATAGGGGCCATTCAGCGGGGCGACGGCGGCGATCTGCCGGAGCCGCTGCCCTTCCGCAATTTCGTCGCCCGGGCGCGCCTGGGTGTCAGCGAGGAGGAACACGAAGCTTTCTTCACCGAAATGTTGGGCGATGTGGAGGAACCCACAGTGCCCTTCGGCCTGCTGGACGTGCGCGGCGATGGCCGCGATATCCTGGAGGCATCCCTGCCGCTTCCCGCCGACCTGGCGCGGCGGCTGCGCGAACAGGCGCAGCGCCGCGGCGTCGGCGCGGCCAGCCTGTTTCACCTGGCCTGGGCCCTGGTACTGGGCAAAATATCGGGCCGGGACGATGTGGTATTCGGCACCGTGCTGTTCGGGCGTCTGCAGGGAGGCGAGGGCGCGGAACGGGCCCTGGGCATGTTTATCAATACGCTGCCGATTCGCGTCCGCCTGGGGGCGCGCCCTGTGGCGGAGGCCCTGCGCCTGACCCACGCGGCGCTGACCGGGCTGCTGGAGCACGAGCACGCGAGTCTCGCGCTGGCACAGCGCTGCAGCGGACTGCCCGGCGGCGCGCCGCTCTTTTCGGCCCTGCTCAATTATCGTTACAACGAGCGCAAAGACGGCGCGGGCGGCGGGGAGATCTGGGAGGGAGTGGAGTCCCTGGGCAGCCAGGAGCGCACCAACTATCCTCTCGGCATGTCGGTCAACGATCTCGGCTCGGGATTTGAGCTGGTGGCGCAGGTGCACAGCTCCGTGGGCGGCCAGCGGGTATGCGAATACCTGTGTGCGGCGGTCAGCGGTATTGTAGCGGCGCTGGAGCGGGACCCGGAGCGGGCACTTGCAGAAATACAACTGCTCGGCGAAACCGAACAAGAGCAACTGACCCAATGGAGCGTTAATGAAAAATCCTATCCGGATGCCCGGCCGGTACACCGCCTGATCGAACAACAGGCGCGGGAAAATCCCGACGCCGAGGCGCTGGTTTTCGGCGATGAAACACTGAGTTTTTCCGAGCTCAATACCCGCGCCAACCGCCTGGCGCACCAGCTGATCGGACTGGGTGTCAAACCGGAAGTAAAGGTGGGTATCGCCACCGAGCGCTCGCTGGAAATGATCGTTGGCCTGCTGGCGATACTGAAGGCGGGCGGCGCCTATGTGCCACTGGAAACGGACTACCCGCCTGAGCGCCTGGCCTGGATTATCGAGGACAGCGGTATCGAGTTGCTGCTGACCCAGAGTCATCTGCAACAACGCCTTCCGATAGATGAAGGGCTAACGGTATTGCTACTGGACCGGCAGCATTCTGTAGGAGCTTGCCTGCAAGCGAATATTCCCGGAGCCAGCGAGTCATCCCATTGGCCCGAAAACAATCCCGCGGTGGCCGTCCACGGGGAAAACCTCGCCTACGTCATTTACACCTCCGGCTCCACCGGCCGCCCAAAGGGCGCGGCCATCCGCCATAGCGCACTGGCCAGCTGCATGGCCTGGATGCAGCAAAAATACCAGCTGACCCGAGCAGATACGCTACTGCACAAGGCCCCCTTCGGCTTCGACGTCTCCGCCTGGGAAATCTTCTGGCCGCTGACCGCGGGCGTGCGCCTGGTGGTGGCCAACCCCGGCGACCACCGCGACCCCGAGCGCATCATCGACTTGATCCGCCGGCACCAGGTCACCACCCTCAACTTCGTCCCGGCCATGTTGCAGGCCTTCCTCTCCCACCCGGATATCGAAAAGGAAACCAGGCTCCGCTACGTCATCTGCGGCGGCGAAGCCATGCCCGCCGCCACCCAGCGCGAGGCGCTCGAGCGGCTGCAGGGCGTCCGCCTGCAGAATCTCTACGGCCCCACGGAGACCACCATCCACGTCACCCAGTGGACCTGCAGGAATGACGGTCGGGGCCAGGTTCCCATAGGGCGCCCCATCTCCGCCACCAACGCCTATGTACTGGATGAATCCCTGAACCGGGTACCACAGGGCGTGGCCGGCGAACTCTATATCGGCGGCGAACTGCTCGGCCGCGGCTACCTGCACCGGCCGGACCTCAGTGCGGAACGCTTCGTGGCAGATCCTTTCAGTACCACGGGCGAACGTTTATACCGCACCGGCGACCTGGTGCGCTGGAATGGCGAGGGCCAACTGGAATACCTGGGCCGCATCGACCACCAGGTAAAAATCCGCGGCCTGCGCATCGAGCTGGGCGAAATCGAGGCGCAGCTGCTGGCACAACCGGAAGTGCGTGAGGTGGTGGCGGTGGCGAAAGACAATCGCCTGCAGGCCTATGTCTCCGCCAGGGCGGGAATGGACATCGACAGTGCGCAACTGCGTGAGCGCCTCGGCCAAATCCTGCCGGACTATATGCTGCCGGGCGCCATCGTTGTATTGGAAAACCTGCCGCTGAATGCCAACGGCAAAGTGGACCGCAAGGCGCTGCCGGAAGTGGACCTGCAATCCGCGTGCTACGAAGCACCGCAGGGAGAGGCCGAGGAAATCCTGGCGCAGGTCTGGGCCGAGGTCTTGGGCGTGGATCAGGTGGGTCGCAACGATAATTTCTTCGAGTTGGGCGGGCACTCGTTGCTGGCGATCCGCGCCGTCGAAGCCATGCGCAAGCGCGGCTGCGGCTATCCGTCACTTACCTTGAGTGATCTCTATGCCAGGCCCACGGTGGGGGAACTGGCCGCGGGGCGGGGAGGCGAATCCGGCATAGTCCGTCTCAACGGGGATCTGGGCAATGACACACCGCCGCTGATCCTGATTCACGACGGCTATGGCAATATTCTCGATTACACGGACCTGGCCCGGGCGCTGGGGGACAAGTGCACGGTATTGACCTTGCCCTATCAGCAGAAAGCGGGAAGCGGGGAATACAGCTCGCTTCACGACCTGGCCCGCGCCCACGCCCGCACCATTCTCGACGCGGGCCTGAAGCCTCCGTACAGGATAGGCGGCTGGTCCCTGGGCGGCGCCCTGGCACCCCTGGTGGCGGGCATCCTGGAAGGGGAAGGCCGGCAGGTGGAATTCGTCGGCGCCGTCGATCCCTATGTGCAGAAGCCGGGCCAGTTCGGAGACCTGGGCCACGGGGAAGCCCTGCTGCAATTTACCGCGTCCCTGCTGCGCGATCCGTCCGGGTTAAAGGAAAAGGAAACCGAGGTGCGCAAAAAAATCGCGCAGGCAACGGAGTCTGTCGACGCCATTGCCTTTCTGCTCGATGAGCTTTTGTCGCAAGTCGACCCGGCACAACTTCGGGAACACGGCAAGCTTGGCGGCGAATCCCTGGCCCGCCTCTTTGTGACCGGGCGGGAACTGGGAAAAATCGCCCGCGCGCCCATTGAACCGCTGTCGCTGCGCACATCGGTTTCGGTATGGTGGGCACAAAATCGTGCGCCGGAGGACAGGACCCGCTATGCCGAGTGGCTGGGGATGAATGTCAGTGCGCGGGAGATGGCGGGGGATCACTTCGAGGTAATCCGGATGCCTCAAACCCTGAAGTCTATTGCCGGAGCGCTGCAAGAAAGTAAGATTTGCAAGAAATATGCGAAAGGAGGGTGGTAATGACGGCTTTAGCATTCAAAGAAGCCTGCCACAGCTTTGCTCAAGCTGCGGCGCCGTATGTCCCCATAAGAGACGATTCGCACTACGAAGAGGCGTTGGAGCTTGTAGAAAGCCTTCTGGAAGAGGCGGACGACTCTCCCGACGACCCGCTCAATGCGGTTATTGAGTTATTGGGGCGAGCCATTGAAACCTACGAGAATCGGGACGAAGAGCTTGTGGCTTTTGAGGCACGCGCTATGGGGCAGCCCGCCGACCTGGGGATGTTGCGGTTACTCATGGCTCAACATCACCTCGGCACCGCCGATCTTCCTGAAATCGGTTCCAAGTCCATGGTATCCAGGGTGCTTTCCGGTGAGCGCAGCCTGAACAAAAATCATATCAAGGCGCTTTCCGAACGCTTTCAAATTAACCCGGGGCTCTTCTTTTAGCAGGAGTTGAAAAAGCCGAAGCGTGGCTTTTTCAAGCCACCTTTGCGGCGCATGTCCGCAAAGGTGGTCACTTGGACTAGATCAGAAGTCGACCTGCGCCCCCAGCTTGATGGTGCGCGGTGCACCCTGCAGGAGGTAGCTGCTTTCCGGGGTGGTTACCCAGTAAGCCTCGTCCGCGAGGTTGTCCACGTTGAGGCGCAGGGTGAGCGCGTTGCCGCCTACCTGGCTCTCGTAGCGCGCGCCCAGGTCGAACAGGGTAACGGAGCCGAGATCCCACTGGCCCAGCGGGCGTTCGCCGGTATAGCGGGCACCGGCGGTAAAGGTGAGGGGCAGGTCCGCGGGGCTGTACTCGCCAAAAAGACTGATTTGCTCGCGTGCCACGCCGGGCACCTTGTTGCCATCTAGCGCAGCGTTACCGGTTTCTTCCGCCCTGGCATCGAGCCAGGTGGCACTGGCATTCAGCAGCCACTCGGGGCTGAGGCGGAACTTGCCGGACAGTTCCAGGCCTTCGTAACGGACTTCGCCGTTCTGGGTGTACACATTGGTGGTCGTATTGCGGTAGTCATAGCCCCGCTGAAGACGGAAGAGGGCGGCGTTGGCGGACCAGTTTTCCCCTTCCGCCTTGGCGCCGATTTCGCGCTGCTCGCTCTCCATGGGGTCGAACACCTCGAAGGCATTGGCGGCGTCCGCGGGCGCGATGTTGCCCTGTTCCAGGGATTCGATATAACTGGCGTAGGTGGACAACCAGGATACCGGCCGGTAGATGACGGCGGCCGTGGGGGTGGTGGCGTAGCGGTCGTAGTCGCCCAGCACATCCTCCAGGTTGCCGCGGCGCAGGCCGAGGACGATATCCAGGTCGGTGCCGAAGTGCAGCGTATCGGAAAGGAAGGCTTCGCGGCGCGTTACCCTGCTGTACTCCTCGTCTGCGTCCTTGAAGTCCACCCGGTAAAAGGTGTTTTCGAAGTCCTGCGGATCGCTGAGGTTGCCTTCGCCCACATCTGCGCGCTGATAGTCGTCCAATCCGGTCCAAAAGTTGCGGGTTTTGGCGCGGGCGAGACCGGCGGTGACTTCGTGCAGAACAGGCCCGGTTTCCAGTTCGCCGCTCAGCACAACCTGGCTGTCGCTGCTCTTGAAACGGTTGGAGTAGCTAATCAGGCGCGCCGCATAATCGCCCTCAATGTTGGCGTAGAGTGTGGGCATCAGGTATTCGCGGCCGTTATCGGAGATGCGGTGCGAGAGGGAAAGATCCCAGGCTTCGGCAAATTGCCAGCGCAGCTCGGTACCAAAGGTCTCGTGAACGGAGCCGTAGCGCGAGTAGCTGGGGGCCAGGCGCTCGTCGCCATCGATTGGATACAGAGGCTCTCCGGGTACGCCAAGTGGACCCAGGTCCAGTTGGGTTGGGTCCTCGTCATTTGCGACGCTGGCATTGGGGAAGAGCGACCAGTAGCCACCCCGCCGCACATGCTCGCCACTCAGTCCGTCGATCCGCCACTCCAGCCCGGGCGCGATACGCCAGTCCAGGGCCACGGAGGCGGAGTGGCGACGGGACTCGCCATCGTCGATATAAGTGTCCCCGCTTTCCCCCACCAGGTTGACGCGGTAGCCGAATGCGCCCTCGTCGCCCAGGCGCCCGCCGGCATCGCCGTGTACCAGGAAGAGGCCGCTGTCCATGGCCTGGGTATTGATGCTCAGCAGGGTTTCTTCGGTGGGGCGCTTCAGCACGTAATTGATAATTCCGCCGGGTTGCCCGAAGCCGGAGAGAAAGCCGCTCGCGCCCTTGAGGATTTCCACTCGCTCCACGTGCTCCAAGGGCAGGTCGCTGGAGCGCAGGCGAACGTTGGAGCCGTCCAGCTTCTGCCCGGTATCGCCGTCCAGCATAAGGCCGCGAATCGCCAGGGTGTTGTTCTCGGTAACGATATTGTCGGGCATCAGGCTGATGGAGGCATCGCCCTTGGCGATATCGGCCAGCGAGCGCGCCTGGCGGTTCTCGATCAGCTCGTGGGAGAAAACCTCGATGCTGTAGGGGGTGTCCTTGAGGGATTTTTCACCCAGCGCGCCGGTGCTCGCGCGCTCGACGCGGTAGGCGTCGGCGGCGGTGCCCCGGTCTGCGTTTTCTGCGACCGAGGCGCCGATCTTGACCGCGGGCAGCGCGGTGGCATCACCGGCGGCCGCCAGGCTGACCATGCCGCCGTTGATCCGGTAGCGAAGCGTCGTGCCGGCCAGCAAGCGGCTCAAGGCCTGCTCCGCGGACAGGTTTCCGCTCACCGCGGCTGCCTGTTTGCCCCTGACGAGGTGGCTGTCGGCTGACACCTGCAGGCCGGACTGGCGGCCGAACTGGATCAGCGCATCGCTGAGGGGCTGGGCCGGGATACTGTAGCTGCGGGATTCGCTGCCGGTGGTGGTTCCTGTCCGGTTTGTTGTTTCCTGCGCCAGTATCGCGGGCGCGGAAAGGGTCGCGGCGGTGGAAATGCAGAGAGCCAGTATGGTCGGCCGTGCGGTAAGACGGGGCTTGGCGAGTGGCATTTTTCGGTTCATGTTTTGTGAATGGCCTGGTTGGTGAGTCGAACATTCAGGTGATAACGAGACTTGTTGTTATCCCTCCAGCTGTATCAACGAACGGGCCTGCGGTTTTTCCAATAAAAAGGGTAACTACTCGTCCATGCTGCCAGTAAGGGAGGCCTGGGCGGCCCTGCTGTCGGTGGCCATTTGGGAAAAAGCCTCATCGGCAAACATTTCCCAAATGGCCCCCGACATCAGGGCCTTCGTATCAGGCTCCGGTATTCCTTTCCGAGTCCCGAGGCATATAGAAATCAGGCACTGACCAGCTTTTTAGCGGGTTCCTCAAAGCCCCTCCCGGTCTCTTTGGCAAGGGCTGCGCCGATCTCCTGGGAGCGCACGGCGAGGATCGACAGCAGGGTGTCGCTGATGCCGTGGGTGGTTTCGCTGGCGCCCTGGACGAATACGGCAGGCTGGAAGTCCGGCGTGCTCTGCAGGCGGTAGTGGCGATCCACCGAGAAACCGGGCAGGTAGGGGGCCAGGGGGGCGAGCAGTTCCCTGTGGTGATTGCGGGTGTAGCCGGTGGCCAGGACAACGGCGTCGTAGCGGCTTTCGTAGGCCTTCCCCGTATCCTTTTCCACCAGCTGTAGCAGGATGCCGTCATCGGTGGCGTGGACGCCCCGGGTTTCACAGCGGGTGAGCAGCCGGTGGCGGCTGTGGCCTGTGACTTTCTGGGAGTAGAGGATTTCGAAGATCTGGTCTATCTGGTCGATGTCGGGGGCGGCGTAGTTGGTGTGCCGGAACTCGTCGAGCAGGCTGGCGCGCTCCTCGGGAGTGCGGCTGTACATGTAGTCGGTGAATTCACTATTGAAGATTTCGTTGACGGAGGGACTGTCGTCCGAGGGGTGCATGGCGCGCCCGCGCATGATCAGGTCCACCTGGGGCGCACTGGGGCGGCCGTGCAGGTCCAGGAAAATTTCCGCCGCACTCTGCCCGGCGCCGATCACCGCAATCCGCCGCGCCTGGTCCAGCTTTTCGACACTGCCCAGGTAGCGGCTTGAGTGGAACACCCTGTGGTCGTCCCGCAGGGGGCGGAAGCCTTCGGGGATATTGGGGGCTCCGCCAATACCGAGCACCAGGTTCTGGGTCAGGCGCTCGCGGGTTTTGCCGCCGGCGTCGCGGCTGGTGACGCGCAGCAGGGATACCTGGTCCCGGAACATCTCCGGAGAAATCTCCAGGACCTCTTCGCCGTAGATACACTGGTTGTCGAAGTGGCTGGCGGCCCAGGCGAGGTAGTCGTTGAATTCATATCGGCTGGGGAAGAAGGTTTTCAGGTTGATGAAGTCCTGCAGCCGCCCCTTTTCAAACAGGTAATTGACAAAGGTAAAGTGGCTGCGCGGGTTGCGCAGGGAGGCCAGGTCCTTCAGGAAGGATATCTGCATGTCTGTGCCTTCCAGCAGCATATCCTTGTGCCAGGCGAAGTGCGGTTGCTGCTCGATGAACAGGGCGTCCAGCTGGTGACCCTTTTGCCGCTGTTCCTCCAGGGCGATGGCCAGGGCTACATTGGAGGGGCCGAAGCCAATACCGATCAGGTCGTGTACATTCATTGCTAGGTCCTTTTTGACTGGGTCCTTTCTGATTCTGGAATCCCGTTTTCAGAAAGTGACGAAGCGGGCGCGCGGATGTTTAGGTTAAACAGCGAGCTTGTAGATTCGTCTAACGGGCATCACTGGCCGCGCGAAGGTTTGTCAATGCCCATGTCGAAAAAGAAACTGGTCTATGTCTGGTCCCTGAGAAACGCCGCCGCCGACAGGGCCGGGCAGTTCATCGATTACAAGGGTGAACGGCGCTATATGATGTCCCCGCTGGAATACCTGGTGGACCGGCTCAACCACACGGATTTGGGGGAGCGTCTCTCTCTCGAGGGGGTGATCCACGATGACGACGAGCAGTCCCCCAGGGACAGGGCCGCGCTCGGGGACTATGGCTTTGCGCCGGGCGGAGACTGGTTTTTCCCCGAAGAATTGACGGTGCGCGACCGGCGGGTTGCCGAGCTGATGATCTCTGTTCCCTCCAGTTACCGGAAACTCCCCTTGGGTGTCCCGGAGCGGATAGCGGGCAAGCGTGCTTTCGAGAAGTCGCTCCTGGACAAGCTTATAGAACTGGATGCCGACCTGGTGCTGCTCGATGGCCTGCTGGTGATCCTGGATGAACTGGTGCGCCCCGGGAGCCTCTTCCACCGCAGAATCGCCAATATCCACCCGGGTATCACCCGCCTCGAGTCGCCCTACGAGCGCCGCGGCGCCAGTGCGACCCTGGACGCGCTCTACGGCGCGCGCGGGCAGAAAGTGCTCGACTGGCAGACAATGGAGACAGAGGCCGTCCGGCCGCTGTTGAAAACGGGGGCCTCTTTCCATTACGTGGACAACGGCATCGACTCCGGCGAGGTGATTGCCGATGCGCTCAACACCGAAATAGATCCGCAGGACACCATCCTGGAGCTGCGCTGGAACAACTTCCGGAACAGTCTGTTCCCCGCGCTTGTCCGGGGGCTGGAAATCATGGCGCAGCGCATGGCCGCCGGGGCGGCGGCAGAGGTGGCGAATTGACGCCCGCCGCTGTAACTACTCACCCCTCGGAATCCGGGCGTAGGGTGTAATAGCCTCTGGCGTATTACACCAACCGCCGCCGGTGGAATTCGCGAAGCTCATTCCACCCTACGGATTGGCGGCGGGTGAGTAGTTACCCGCCGCTTTATTTTAGCGGTTGGGAGCGCGGCCCTTTGCCAATCTCCGACGCAAAAACCGGGTAACAGGGACAACAATGATCACCATTTACAACGACCGCCACTACCGTCACCAGGGAAAGCTGGAAATGTTTCGCGGCGACATGGTGCCCTGTTTCGAAGTCGCCGACCGCGCGGAGCGGGTTCTGGCCGAGCTCAGGCGCCGCCGGCTGGGCGCCGTCAGGGAGCCGGATTTGGCGGATGAGAGGGTGTCGCAGGCGGTGGGCGGGGTGCACGCCGGGCGCTACCTGGAATTTCTGCGCGGCGCCTGGGACGAGTGGGTGGCGCTGGACCCGCAAAACCGGCATCGCGATGCGCTGCCCTCGGTCTGGCCGGTCCGCGGCATGCGCAGCGACCGGCTGCCCGACAATTTCGCGGCGCGACTGGGTCTGTTCTCCTTCGACGTGGGCACACCGCTGACCGCCGGCACGTGGGATGCGGCCTGGGGCGGGGCCGCCTGCGCCGTTTCGGCGGCCGGCCAATTGCTCGCCGGTGAGCGGTCGGCGTTCGCCCTGACCCGCCCGCCGGGTCACCACGCGGGCAGGGATTTCTTCGGGGGTTACTGTTTTATCAACAACGCGGCCGTCGCGGCGCAGGCACTGCGCGATGGTGGCGTGGAGCGGGTGGCGATCGTGGATGTGGACTATCACCACGGCAACGGCACCCAGGAAATTTTCTACCGGCGAGCGGACGTGCTGTTTGCCAGTATTCACGGTGATCCCGCCACAGAGTATCCCTTCTTCCTCGGATACCCGGATGAACAAGGCGAGGGCGAGGGGTTGGGCTATAACCTCAACCTGCCGCTTCCCCATGGCACGGGTTTCCCGGCCTGGCGGGAGGCGCTGTCCACCGCGTTGCACGCAGTGGCCGACTTCAGGGCCGGGGCGCTGGTGGTCTCCCTGGGACTGGACACCTTCCGCGGAGACCCCATCTCCGGCTTCCAGCTCGACAGCGAAGACTATGTTGTGATCGGCGAAATGCTCGCGAGCCTCCGCCTGCCGACGGTGTTCATACTGGAGGGCGGTTACGCCCTGGAAGCGATAGGCGAGAACGCGATCAATGTGCTGGACGGATTCGACAGTCTGTCGTCGGGGCTCTAAATTCTTTCGGCGCCTGTTCGTCAGTTGGATAAACCACTGCCAATTGCGAGGTCGCCGTGTTTTCCTTTCTTATTCGCCGTTCCCGCGGCCTGTTGTTGGCCGCCGCCGCCGCCAGTGTGGTCTCTGGTGTCTGCGGTGTGTTGCTGGTGTCGCGGATCAACGGGGCGCTGGCGGTGGACAATCCCACCGCGGCCATGGCCTGGATCTTTGCCGGGCTGGCGGTGGCCGTCATGCTGAGCAGGACCCTGTCCTCCGTGTTGTTCGAGCGCCTCGGGCAGCACGCCCTGGCGGAGCTGCGCCGCTATATTTCCTCCCGCGTTATCGCCGCGGATTTCCGCCGCCTGGAAATACTGGGTGGCCCCAAAGTGCAGTCCGCGCTGTCGGAGCACAGCACCAACGTCGCCCAGTTTTTTGTCAGCATGCCGGCCATCCTGACCAATTCCGTGATCGTTGTCGGCTGTATGGTTTACATGGCCCTGTTGTCCTGGCAGATCTTCCTGGCCGCGGTGGTGACGATCGGCCTCGGGTCTGTGGGATATCACCTGGCGCACCTGCGCGCGATCCGCCACCTGAGCGCGGCGTCCAAAGAGCAGGATCGTCTCTTCAGTCATTTCCGATCCCTGGTGGAGGGTGCCAAGGAGCTGCGCCTCCATGCGGGCAAGCGCCGCGCCTTCAGCGAGGATCTTCTGGGGCGCTCCGTTGAAGCGGTCCGGCGCAGCCGCTCATTGGGCATGTCGATCTTCGTCGCCTCCGCGAGCTGGGGCAATTTCCTGGTCTACGCCTTTATCGGCCTGGTGTTGTTCGTACTGGTGGGGGATGTGCCGGACCGCAACCGGGTAATGACGGGCTTCGTGCTGGTTTTTCTCTATATGGTGATACCGCTGGAGGCCCTGTTGCTGAATATTCCCCGCGCGAACCTGGCCAGGGTGGCGGCGGCGCGTATCGAGGAGATTACCCGGGACATCCCGGGGCCGGATGAAACCGCCGCGGCGGGCTCCCCTTTGCCGCCATCCGGATTCGGGAGTCTGGAACTGCGGGGGGTCACACATCGTTACTATCACGAGCAGAGCGATGAAATATTCGAACTGGGTCCGCTGGATATCGCGTTTCATCCGGGCTCGGTCACCTTTCTCGTGGGGGGGAACGGCAGCGGCAAAACCACCCTGGCGAAATTGCTGGTGGGCTTGTATGCCCCCGAGTCGGGCGCGGTGATCCTGGATGGCGAGCCCGTGGACGAGCGCGGCCGCGACCACTACCGCCAGCTCTTTTCCGCCGTCTTCTCGGATTTCCACCTGTTCGAGCGGTTGCTGGAGCTGGAGCGCGGGGACCTGGACGAACGGGGCAATCGCCTGCTGCGCCGCCTGCATTTGCAGCACAAGGTCGAGGTCCGCGATGGCGCCTTCACCACCCGGGCCCTGTCCCAGGGCCAGCGCAAACGCCTGGCCCTGGTCGCCGCCTACCTGGAAGACCGCCCTTTCCTGGTGTTCGACGAGTGGGCCGCAGACCAGGACCCGGTGTTCAAGGAGGTGTTTTACCGGGAACTGCTGCCGGACCTGAAGGCGCAGGGAAAGGCGGTGCTGGTCATCTCCCACGACGACCGCTATTTTCACCTGGGCGACCGTTTGCTGCGGCTGGAAGACGGGCGGCTGTCGTCGCTGGATGGATTCGGCAGTGGTGAGGGCGCGTTGCCATCGGATAGTGGTCGAGCGACATCGGCTGCTTCGCCGGGTTGAGTTTACTTTTGTCTCTATCGGGATGCGCCGGTTTCGATAAAAGCCGTGAACTCGGCAGCCCCTGAGCGCCGGTGAGGATGACCACTATTCCGAAGATCGGCCAGGTTTCAGCGTAAACCGGAAAATCCGTATAGCCGCGCTCATCTCTGCCGTAACAGGCCTCGCGATCCTCAGCGAAATACCGGCACCGTCCCCGCAGCCGTGCTCCTGTCCCCCGCGGCTTTTAACCACCGGCCCAGTTCCGCGATGCGGCTTTCGCCGGCCGCGAGGGCCTTCGCCGAGGTGTGGACCGAATAGGAACCTAGGTGCAGCGGATACGGGTGCGGCGCCGCCGAGCCCAGCACGAAAACGGCGTCTTCGTCGCCCGCCTGCAGGGTGATGGGGATCTCGCCCCGCTCAAGGCACACCATTTCGCCCGCATCTATCGCGGAACCGCCCGCTTCCAGCGCACCCTTGGCGAGCGCCAGCCAGCCGACGCTGTGTCCCGCCGGCGGATGGTAGGTCCAGCGTTCGCCGGCGCGCAGGGTGACCAGCAGGTAGTTGGTTCCGTGCGGGGCGGGCACGGGGCTCCGCACCCCCTGGTAGTTGCCGACGATGACAACCGCCGGCCCTGCGCGTTGCATTTCTTCGGCTTCGATATAGCGGCTTTCCGGCTCGCCGTTCTCCAACTCGGGCGGCAGCGCCAGCCAGAGCTGGAACCCTTGGATTCGGGGCGCGTCGCCCGGCGTCATTTCCTTGCCGTGCCAGACGCCGCCGCCGGCGCGCATCCATTCGATGCCGCCGTAGGCGAGGGTTCCGGAGCCGGCGGCTGGGTCGTCATAGCGCATCCGGCCTTCGGTGAAGACCGTGACGGTGGCGATGCCCGAATGGGGATGGATCGGCATCCCATCTGCCATTCCGCGAATGAGCGGGCCCTCCGCGGTGAAGATATCGAGGAACACGAAAGGCTTCAGAAGCTGGCCCAGGTCGGACGGGCTCATCAGCCGGGTGATGGGGCCGTGGCCGTGTCCCCGCGTACGGTGCGCAATGCGCCTGGTCGCGTCTTCGGCAAGTTCCTGTTTCATTGTCGCTTCACTCCGGCTCAGGCTACGGCGAGCAGTTCCCGAATCGCTTTGCGTGCGCCGCTCATGGCCGCCTCGCGCTGATCCGGGCCCAGGGCGATGCCTTCGGCGTGGATGAAGGTGATGTCGGTGATGCCGAGAAAGCCGAAAAGTACGCGCAGGTAGCTCTCCTGGTGCTCGAATGCCGCCATCGGCGTGTCCGCGCCGTAAAAGCCGCCGCGGGACACGGCGACGATCACCTTCTTGCCCCCGGCCAGTCCTTCGGGGCCGTTTTTCGTGTAGTGAAAGGTCCGGCCAGCCACGCACAGGCGGTCGATCCAGGCCTTGAGCTGGGTGGGAACGGCGAAGTTGTACATGGGCGCGCCGATTACCAGGATGTCGGCGGCGAGGAATTCTTCGAGTGCGGTCTCGCCGGCGGCGATATCCGGCCGGAGTGCCGGGACGTCGGGGCGCTGTCCCTGGAAGGCTGCAAGATGCGCGCCGGTCAGGTGGCCGAGCGGCGCCTCGGCCAGGTCGCGCCGGATGACTTCCATACTGGGGTCCTGCTGCTTCAATGCGGCCACGGTTTCGGAGGAGAGCGCGCGGCTGACCGAGCCCTCGTCGAGGATGCTGGAATCGATATGCAGTAGTTTCATGGTGGAGTCCTCCTGTCGATCGTTGGTGGGTCAAGCCGTGCGCAGCCGGCGCGCGTCCAGGCTGAAACCCTGCGCGCCCACAGCGGCGAGCTGGAGCAGGCCGCCGGCGATGGCGATGTTCTTGAAGAAGTGGATCGCCTGGTTCTGGTCGGCGAAGTTGTTGTGGAATAAGAGGCCCGCCGCGACGGTGAACAGCGCCAACAGCAGGGCCACGGGGCGGGTCTGGAACCCGGCCAGCAACAGCAGGCCGCCGCCGATCTCCACTACCAGAGTGGCGGCATAGACCAGACTCGGCAGCGGCAGGCCGGCGGAGGCGATATAGGCCGTGGTCCCCGCGGCGGCACCGAGCTTGGAGAGCCCGCTGATCAGGAACAGCGCGGCGAGAAGTGCGCGGCCGGTGGCCGCAATTAAGCGATTGGTCATGGAAAAGAAGCTCCCTGGCAGTTGGTTGACAAGTCCGGGGAGGGAAATTACTGTTCCTAAGTCCGGCCTGCTAGACCTGAAATATGCGATGCAGAGTTGCGTAAAGTGGAACGCTTATGGATCTTGAAGACCTGCGGACCTTCGCGGAGGTTGCGGATGCCGGTGGGGTGGCCCCCGGGGCGCGCCGGCTGGGGCTGTCGAAATCGATCGTCAGCCGGCGGCTGGCGCGGCTGGAAGAGGTGCTCGGCGCCCAGCTGCTCACCCGTACCACCCGCGGCTCCGCCCTCACCGAAGCCGGCGCGACCTTCCGCGAACACGCCGCCCGCGTCCTTGCCGAGTTGGATGCCGCGCAGGAGGCTATCTCGCCCGAAGGCGAGGTGCGCGGGCTGTTGCGCATCGCCGCACCGCTGTCGTTCGGTGTGAGCCAGTTGACCCCGATATTCGCCGAACTGGCGCGCCGCCATCCGCTGCTGCGCCTGGACACGGCCTACAGCGACCGCTTCGTGGACCTGGTCGGCGAGGGCTTTGACTGTGCGGTGCGCCTTGGACTGCTGCCGGATTCGAGCCTGATTGCGCGGCGCATCCGAACGTTCCGCGGCATGCTGGTCGCCAGCCCCGCCTACCTGGAGGTCCACGGCGTGCCGCGGACACTGGAGGACCTGGCGCAGCATCAGGCCGTGACCCGCAAGGGCGAGGTCTGGCCGATCCTGGAGCGGGGCAGGACCGCCAAGGTGCGCCCGCGCGGGCGCTTCACCGCCGACAACGGCGAGGCGGTGCTGGCGGCGGCGCTGTCGGGGGTGGGGGTGGCCGCGCTGCCGGATTTCCTGATCGAAAAGCACATCGAGGCGGGCGCTCTCGTGCCCCTGTTGACCGACTATGCTGTGCCCGAGCTGGGCATGTTCGTCCTGCGCCCGCCGGGGGCTTTTCCTGCCCGCAAGGTGAGGGCCCTGATCGACATCCTCCTCGAGTACTTTGGTGAGCGTGCCTCAGGGTAAACGGCGGGAAGAAGGATTCTTGTCCGCGAAGTCTTGTCCGAGGGGCCTCGCCCCAGTAAACTCATCCGCCTGCAACGAGGAAGCCCCCGTGAATTGCACTGCCCCCCCTATTCACAGCTGGCGATGGTGCCGCTGACCCGCTGAGGCCCGCAACCGTTTGCGCGCCACCTGTCCTGCGGGCGAAGTCTGTCGGACCCGCCCGGGAACCAACACTCTCGAAATCATCCCGGAGTCACCATGACCCCAAGCGAATACGCCCAACTTGCGTCCGCGGGTTACAACCGCATACCGCTGGTGCGCCGTGTGCTGGCGGATATCGAAACGCCCCTGTCCACCTACCTGAAACTGGCCGCGGGCCGCTACAGCTACCTGCTGGAGTCGGTGCAGGGCGGCGAGAAGTGGGGCCGCTACTCGATGATCGGCCTGCCGGCGCGCACGCTTCTCCGTGTTCGCGGCAATGCAATCACCGTCGAGCGCAACGGAGAAGTGGTGGAGCGGTGTGAATCCGCCGACCCCCTGGCCTTCGTCGAGGAGTTCCAGCGCCGCTACCGGGTGCCGGAACTGCCGGGCTTGCCGCGCTTCAACGGTGGCCTGGTGGGCTATTTCGGTTACGACTGCGTGCGCTACATCGAGCCGCGCCTGGCCGACAGCGCGCCGCCGGACACCCTCGGCAATCCGGATATACTGCTGATGGTCAGCGACGAGCTGGTGGTGTTCGACAACCTGGCCGGGGCGGTGATCTTTATCGTCCACGGGGACCCCGCTGTCGCGGGCTCCTATGAGCTGGCCCAGCAGCGGCTGGACCAGTTGGTGGGAAAACTGGCGCAGCCGCTGCCGGACACAGTGCCTCTGGACCTGGACGGCAATGCCATCGACGAGTCCGCGTTCAAGTCCCACTTCGGTGAAGCGGCCTTCAAGCGCGGTGTCGACCGGGTCAAGGAATATATCCTCGCCGGTGACGTGATGCAGGTGGTGCCGTCCCAACGGCTGTCGGCGCCTTTCGGCGCCCCACCGCTGAATCTCTACCGAGCCCTGCGCAGCCTGAACCCGTCGCCCTATATGTACTTCCTCGACCTGGACGATCACCAGGTGGTCGGTTCCAGCCCGGAAATCCTGGTGCACCTGGAGGGGGGCGATATGACCGTGCGGCCGCTGGCCGGCACCCGCCGCCGCGGTGCCACCGAGGAGGAGGATCGGGCGCTGGAGGAGGAGTTGCTGGCGGACCCGAAGGAGATCGCCGAGCATTTGATGCTGATCGACCTGGGGCGCAACGACGTCGGCCGGGTGGCGGAGACCGGCAGTGTGCAGGTGACCGAGCAGATGGTGGTGGAACGCTACTCCCACGTGATGCACATCACCTCCAATGTGACTGGTAAACTGAAATCTGGCCTCAGCGGCATAGACGCGTTGCGCGCGGCCCTGCCGGCGGGCACTTTATCGGGCGCGCCGAAGATCCGCGCCATGGAGATCATCGACGAGCTGGAGCCGGAAAAGCGCGGCATCTACGGCGGCGCCGTGGGTTACCTGGCCTGGAACGGCAATATGGATACCGCTATCGCGATACGAACGGCGGTCATCAAGGATGGTCAGTTGATTATCCAGGCCGGCGCCGGCCTGGTGGCCGACTCGGATCCCCAGTCCGAGTGGGACGAGACCATGAACAAGGCCCGCGCGCTCTTCCGCGCCGCTGCCATCGCCCTGTCCACCAGTGGTACGAAAAAGATCACCAGCGATGAACGAAGTTAGTATTCCGCAGAAATTGTCCCTGTCCGAACGGTGTGAGCGGATCGTCGCCGCACCGCTGTTCAATCAGATCATCATCGGCCTGATCCTGCTGAACGGCGTCGCCGTGGGCCTGGAGACCTCCACCTGGGTCACCGAGCGTTTCGGCGGGCTGCTGGGTGCGGTCAACCAGTTGATCCTGACCGCCTTCGTCGTCGAGGCGGCGATCAAGATGGCCGCCCACGGCAACCGCCCCTGGCGCTATTTCGCCAGCGGTTGGAACTGCTTCGATTTCAGCATCATCGCCCTGAGCCTGATCCCCGCCGCCGGTCCCCTGGCGACGCTGGCGCGCCTGGTGCGGGTGCTGCGGGTCCTGCGACTGGTGTCGGCCTTCCCGGAGCTGCGCCTGCTGGTGGATACACTGCTGCGCAGTCTGCCGAGCATGTTCCACATAGCCCTGCTGATGAGCATCATCTTCTACATCTACGCTGTGGCTGGCTATTTCCTGTTCCACGAAATCGACCCGACCCACTGGCGCAGCCTGCCCATCGCGCTGCTGAGCCTGTTCCGCATCGTCACCTTCGAGGACTGGACCGACATCATGTACACGGCCATGGAGTCCATGCCCTGGGCCTGGCTCTACTTCGTCAGCTTCGTGGTGATGGGCGCCTTCGTGATGATCAACCTGTTTATCGGCGTGGTGCTGAACAACCTGGAGGAGGCCAAGCTGCGCCGCCTGGACGAATTGCAGCTGCCGCCGAGCCAGACCGAAATACTCCGCGAGCTGCGCGCGACCCAGGAGGCCCTGGCGCGCCTGCAGCGGCGCATGGGGCAATCCGAAGAAGGAGCCGGACAATGATACTGATGATCGACAACTACGACTCCTTCACCTGGAACGTGGTGCAGTACCTGGCGGAGCTGGGCGCGAATGTGAAGGTGGTGCGCAACGACGAGATAGCGGCCGAGGACATTGACGCGCTGGCGCCGGAGAAAATCGTGATCTCCCCGGGGCCCTGCACGCCCAACGAGGCGGGTATCTCCATGGATGCCATCCGCCGTTTTGCCGGCCAGGTCCCGATCCTGGGTATCTGCCTCGGCCACCAGAGCATCGGCCAGGTGTTCGGCGGCAGGGTGGTGCGCGCGCGCCAGGTGATGCACGGCAAGACCTCGCCGATAGTGCACAACAACCTGGGGGTCTTCCACGGCCTGTCCAACCCCTTCGAGGCGACCCGCTACCACTCGCTGGTGGTGGAGAAAGACAGCCTGCCGGATTGCCTGGAAATCACCGCCTGGACCGAAACTGTCGACGGCGAGATAGACGAAATCATGGGGTTGCGCCATCGCGAGCTGACGATCGAGGGGGTGCAGTTCCACCCCGAATCCATACTGACTCAGCACGGGCACGATATGCTGAGGAACTTTCTCGAATCCTAAAGGGGGTTCAACCGTATCCCAGTAGGAGCGGCGGGGCGGCCATCCGCCCATGGCCGCGAACGAATCAGCAGTCGGCATTGCGCATCGGCATCGAGCCAGTGCCGATCGCGGCCATGGGCCGCTCCTACAGGGGAAAGATCAAGGGGAGAGCGAGATGAATATCCAACAGGCTATCGCCAAACTGGCGGACGGCGAACACCTGAGCCGCGCGGAGATGCGCGAGACCATGGGCCAGATAATGCGCGGCGAGGCCGAGGAGGCCCAGATAGGCGCCTTGTTGGTCGCGCTGCGAATCCGCGGCGAAACCGTCGACGAAATCGCCGGCGCCGTGGAGATGATGCGCGAGCTGGCGAAGAAAGTGGAGCTGGCCCCAACCGATGCCGTGGACATCGTCGGCACCGGCGGCGACGGCGCCAACCTGTTCAACGTCTCCAGCGCCGCCAGCTTCGTGGCCGCCGCCGCGGGCGCGCGGGTGGCCAAGCACGGCAACCGTTCCGTGTCCTCCAGCAGCGGCGCCGCCGACCTGCTCGAGCGCGCCGGCATCTTCCTCGAACTGACCCCGGAGCAGGTGGCCCGCTGCGTCGACACCATCGGCGTCGGCTTTATGTTTGCGCCCACCTATCACAGCGCTGTGCGCCACGTGGGCCCGGCGCGCAAGGCGCTGGGGATGCGCACCATCTTCAACCTGCTCGGCCCCATGACCAATCCCGCCGGCGTGAAGCGACAGGTGATCGGCGTCTACGATAAGCACTACTGTCCCATACTGGCGGAAGTGTTGCGGAGTCTCGGCTCCGAGCATGTACTGGTGCTGCACAGTGACGACGGCCTGGATGAGGTCAGCCTGGCCGCGAACACCTTTGCGGTGGAGTTGAAAGACGGCGAGCTGCGCGAACACACCATCCGCCCGGAGGATTTCGGCATCGAGCGGCAGAGCCTGGATGGCCTCTGCGTGTCCGGATCCGAAGAGTCCCTGGCGCTGATTCGCGATGCGCTGGGCAAACGCGACACCGGCGCCGGCCGCAAAGCCGCGGATATCATCGCCCTGAACGCCGGCCTGGCGATCTACGTCAGCGGTGTGGCCGATTCTGCCGAACAGGGCGTGGCCATGGCCCAGGATGCCATTGCCAGCGGCCTGGCCGGCGAGAAGATCAACGACCTGGCCGCCTTTACCAGTGCCTTCCGCCCCGAGGAAGCCGCCGTGAGCGCAGAGGAGAAACAGCCATGAGCGGAGGGGAAACAGCCATGAGCGCAAGGGAGACAGCCATGAGCGGAGGGGAAACGGCCATGAGCGCAAGGGAAACAGCCATGGGCGCAAGGGAAACCGCCATGAGTGCAAAGGAGACCGCAATGAGTACGCCGACGATCCTGAAAACCATCGTGGAGCGCAAGTGGCAGGAAGTGGCCGAGCGCAAGCAGCGGTGCTCGCTGGAGGAAATGCGCGCGCGGGCGCTGGAGCAGCCGGCCGCGCGCGGCTTCGTCGCCGCCATCGAGAGAAAACTCGCCGCCGGCGAGGCGGCGGTGATCGCCGAGATCAAGAAAGCCTCGCCGAGCAAGGGGGTGATACGGCCCGACTTCATTCCGGCGGAAATAGCCACCAGCTACGAGAAGGGCGGCGCCGCCTGCCTGTCGGTGCTGACCGACGTGGACTTTTTCCAGGGCGCCGACACCTACCTGCAGCAGGCCAGGGGCGCGGTGCGTCTGCCGGTGCTGCGCAAGGACTTTACCGTCGACCCCTACCAGGTGTGCGAGGCGCGCGCCATCGGCGCCGACTGCATACTGCTGATCGCCGCCTGCCTGGAGGACGCGCAGATGCGCGACCTGAACGGCCTGGCGCTGGAACTGGGACTCGACGTGCTGGTGGAGGTGCACAACCGCGCGGAGCTGGAGCGGGCGCTGGCCCTGCCCAACCGCCTGATCGGCATCAACAACCGCAACCTGCACACCTTCGATGTGCAGCTGGAGACCACCTTCAAACTGCTGGACCTGATTCCCGATGACCGCATCGTGGTCACCGAGAGCGGTATCCACACCACCGACGATGTCGCCGCCATGCGCGGTCACAATGTAAATGCGTTTCTGGTGGGAGAGGCGTTTATGCGCGAGGTGGAGCCGGGGCGGAAGTTGATGGAGATGTTTAACTGATTTCTGCTCCCCTCTCCCGCTTGCGGGAGAGGGGCTGGGGGAGAGGGTTCGGGCCGAAGGCCCGCCTTTGTGGGGTAGTCCTGTAGGTAGCCCGGGGCGGCCCTGCTGCCGGTGGCCTTCGCATCTGCTTCATCGCATTTATCGAGCCATAATAACGAAAAAGGGCGATCAAAGATCGCCCCTACATTGAACCCGGTGCTTATTCAGCGGGTGCCGTAGACCACCATCGTCTTGCCCTTCACCGACACCAGCCCCTGTTCCTCCAGGGTCTTCAACACCCGGCCGACCATCTCCCGCGAGCAACCGACGATGCGGCCGATTTCCTGGCGGGTGATCTTGATCTGCATGCCCTCCGGGTGGGTCATGGCGTCCGGCTCGTTGCAGAGGTCCAGCAGTGTGCGGGCCACGCGGCCGGTCACGTCGAGGAAGGCCAGGTCGCCCACCTTGCGCGTGGTGTTGCGCAGGCGGCCGGCCATCTGGGTGGCCAGGGCGAACAGGAATTCAGGGTGTTGGCGGGTCAGTTCCTGGAACTTGCTGTAGGAAATTTCCGCCACCTCGCACTCGGTCTTGGTGCGCACCCAGGCGCTGCGGGTGTCCTGGTCAAATAGTCCCATTTCGCCGAAGAAGTCGCCGTCATTCAGGTAGGCCACGATCATCTCGCGCCCCTCGTCATCCTCGATCAGCACGGTTACCGAGCCGCGCATGATGAAGTAGAGGGACTCGCAGCGGTCGCCGGCGTAGATGATCGTGCTCTTGGCCGGATAGCGGCGCCGGTGGCAGTGGGCCAGGAAGTCTTCGATATTGCCGATAGTCATTGGGTCTTCGGTAGCGAGCGTCACGGATCTACTCCTTATAATTTTTTACTCTTGTGCCGATCCCGGCCAGAATGCCCTGTAGCATTCGCGGATTATGGCGCTAAATCACTGTCCCCAACAGTGGCCTGGCCCCGGGAAAGGCTCGCAGTGTGATCTGCGACACTTTTTCCCGCCAGGGCGGGTGAGATGCAGGAACGAACCTTATAACGGTTGCGGAGTCCGCTGACAACCGCGGATGTCGGTGACCGCAGATTCCCGTTTGGCGACAAGGGTCACTATACCGGAAAACCTTCCCGCTCAGGTTACCGCGACACAATATGCTAAGCTTCGCGCCCTCGTTAACCGGAAGGAGTGTGGCGATGCAGGGCAGAGTAACCTGGGTGAATGAACTGACCTTTGTCGGCGAGGCCGGCAGCGGCAATTCGGTGGTGATGGAGGGGGGGCGCAAGAACAACGGCATCCGCCCGATGGAGATGATATTGCTCGGGGTCGGTGGCTGTGCTTCCTACGACGTGGTCAACATCCTGCAGAAGGCGCGCCAGGACATCATTTCCTGTCACTGCGAGCTGAACGGCGAGCGCCCGGACGCGACGCCCTCGCCCTTTACCCGCATCGAGATGGCGTTCGTGGTGCGCGGCCGCAATTTGAAGGAGGCCCAGGTGGCGCGGGCGGTGGAACTGTCGGCGGACAAGTACTGCTCGGCGTCCATCATGCTCAGGAATGCCGGGGTGGAAATAGTCCACAGCTACCGGGTAGAGAATGCGGAATGATTCCGCATTTCAGAGCCTGTAGCTGGCCGAGGTCATCACCCTGGACACCAGCGTCATCAATCCCTTCAGCGGCGCCGGGAAGCGGGCGCCGCCCGCTTCGAGCGCGGCGTGGCCGTGCTCTTCCTCGTCCACCAGCATCTGCTCCACCACTGCGCGGCTCTTCCGGTCCTGCGCCGGCAGCCGCTCCAGGTGGCTCTGCAGGTGCCTGCACACCTGTTCCTCGGTGGCGGCGACAAAGCCCAGGCTGATGCGGTCGCTGACCTTGCCGGCGGCGGCGCCGAGGCCGAAGGAGAGGCCGTACCAGAGCGGGTTCAGCAGGCTGGGGCGGCTGTCCAGTTCGCGCAGACGCTGTTCGCACCAGGCCAGGTGGTCTATCTCCTCGTCCGCGGCCCGCTCCATCTCGCCGCGCACTTCCGGCAGCTTCGCGGTCAGCGCCTGGCCCTGGTAGAGGGCCTGGGCGCAGACCTCGCCGCTGTGGTTGACGCGCATCAGCCCGGCGGCGTGCCTGCGCTCGGTGTCGCTCAGTTCCGTCTCGTCTTCGGCCCCGGCCGGGGAGAGGCGCGCGCAGCTGGGCGCGCCGGGGCTCAGGGTGCGCAGGGCGCGGTCCGCCTGCAGCAGCAGGCGGTCGAGTCCAGTTAGTTTGCGCTCACTCATTGGTACTGCTCTCGCTGGTTCGAAGTCTCGTCGTAGGAGCGGCCGTTGGCCGCGATCGGTCTGAAAAAGAACTCACCTCTGCTCGCGGCAACCGCCATGGATGGCGGGAATGCCGATTGTGCATGGAGCACACCATCGGCCAACGGCCGCTCCTACAGGGTGGCTTCCTCCCGCTCCACCGCGCGGTAGCCGATATCCTTGCGGAAGAAGACACCCTCCCAGTAGAGGTTGCGGGCGCAGGTGTAAGCATTAGCCTGGGCCTCGGCGACGTTATCGCCCAGGGCGGTGGCACAGAGGACGCGGCCGCCGTTGGTGACCACCCGCTCGCCGTCCAGCGCGGTGCCGGCGTGGAAGACCTTGGCGCTGGCGCTGTCGGCGCGCTCCAGGCCGCTGATGGCGTCGCCCTTGCGATAGCTGCCCGGGTAGCCGTGCGCCGCCAGTACCACGCCCAGGGCCGGGCGCGGGTCCCACTCGGCCTGCACCTCGTCCAGGCGCCGGTCCAGGGCCGCCTGGCACAGATCCACCAGGTCGGACTTGAGGCGCATCATGATCGGCTGGGTCTCCGGATCGCCGAAGCGGCAGTTGTACTCGATCACCTTCGGCGTGCCGTCGGGATCGATCATCAGGCCGGCGTAGAGGAAGCCGGTGTAGGGCATGCCTTCGGCGGCCAGGCCTTTGACCGTGGGTTCGATCACTTCCTTCAGGATGCGCTGGTAGACGGCGTCGGTGACTACCGGCGCCGGGGAGTAGGCGCCCATACCGCCGGTGTTGGGGCCGGTGTCGCCGTCGCCGACGCGCTTGTGGTCCTGGCTGGTGGCCATCGGCAGTATGTGCTCGCCGTCCACCATCACGATAAAGCTGGCCTCTTCGCCGGCCAGGAATTCCTCGACCACCACGCGGCAGCCGGCCTCACCGAAGGCGTTGCCGGACAGCATGTCGCGCACCGCCAGCTCCGCCTGCTGCTCCGTCTCGGCCACGATCACGCCCTTGCCGGCGGCCAGGCCGTCCGCCTTCACCACGATGGGCGCGCCGCGCTCGCGGATATATTCCACCGCGGGCTCAACCTCGGTGAAGTTGCGGTAGGCGGCGGTGGGGATCTGGTGGCGCTCAAGGAAGTCCTTGGTGAAGGCCTTGGAGCCCTCCAGCTGGGCCGCGGCCTTACTGGGGCCGAAGATGGCCAGGCCGCGGCCGTTGAAGAAGTCGACGATGCCGTCCACCAGCGGCGCTTCCGGGCCGACGATGGTCAGCTCGACGCCGTTCTCCTCGGCGAAATCCGCCAGCGCGGGGAAGTTGTCCACGCCGATGGCGACGTTCTCGAGCTTGGGTTCGCGGGCCGTGCCGGCGTTGCCGGGCGCCACGAAGACGGTGTCGACGATGGGGTTCTGCGCCGCTTTCCATGCCAGGGCGTGCTCGCGGCCGCCGGCGCCAATTACCAGTATGTTCATGTTGGGTCCCTGTACGTGGTTCTGGAGTTGGGTGGAGTTTAACAGACGCGGACTGCGGGCTAGTCCCCAGTCCCCACAATCAATGCCTGAAGTGGCGCATGCCGGTGAAGACCATCGCCATGTCGTGCTCGTCGGCGGCGGCGATCACCTCCTCGTCGCGCATGGAGCCACCCGGCTGGATCACCGCGCGGATGCCCGCGGCGGCGGCGTTGTCGATACCGTCGCGGAAGGGGAAGAAGGCGTCGGAGGCCATGACGGAGCCCTTCACTTCCAGCCCCGCGTGCTCCGCCTTGATCGCCGCGATGCGCGCCGAGTTGACGCGGCTCATCTGGCCGGCGCCGACGCCGATGGTGCGGCCGTCCACGCCGTAGACGATGGCGTTGGATTTGACGAACTTGGCCACTTTCCAGGTGAACAGCAGGTCGCGGATCTCCGCCTCGCTCGGCTGGCGCCTGGTCACCACCTTCAGGTCGGCCTCGGTGACGATGCCGTCGTCGCGATCCTGCACCAGCAGGCCGCCGTTGACACGCTTGTAGTCTAGGGCCGGAATCCGCGCTTCGCCCCACTCGCCGCAGACCAGCAGGCGCACGTTTTTCTTCTCCGCCACGGCGGCCCTCGCCTCCTCGGACACCGCCGGGGCAATGATCACCTCGACGAACTGGCGCTCGACGATGGCTTTGGCGGTGGCGCCGTCCAGTGCGCGGTTGAAGGCGATGATACCGCCGAAGGCGGACTCGGAATCGGTCTCGAAGGCCAGGTCATAGGCCGCGCGCAGGTTTTCAGCCTGGGCCACGCCGCAGGGATTGGCGTGCTTGACGATCACGCAGGCCGGCTCGCTGAAGGATTTGACGCACTCCAGGGAGGCGTCGGTATCGGCGATATTGTTGTAGGACAGCGCCTTGCCCTGCAGCTGTATCGCGGTGGCGATACTGGCCTCGGCCGGCTTCTCTTCCACGTAGAAGGCGCTTTTCTGGTGCGGGTTCTCGCCGTAGCGCAGGTCCAGCTTCTTGATGAACTGACTGTTGAAGGTGCGCGGGAACGGCTGCTTCTCTTCACCCTGGATGGCGCCAGCGCCCGCGGCGATTGAACCCAAGTAGTTGGCGATGGCGCCGTCGTAGGCCGCGGTGTGCTCGAAGGCTTTCACCGCCAGGTCGAAGCGGCTGGCCTGGCTCAAACCGCCATTTTCCTTCAGTTCGGCGACGATGCCGTCGTAGTCACTGGTTTTGACCACGATGGCCACGTCTTTGTGGTTCTTGGCTGCGGCGCGCACCATGGTCGGGCCGCCGATGTCGATATTCTCGATGGCGTCTTCCAGGGGACAGTCCGGCCTGGCCACCGTCTGCGCGAAGGGATAGAGATTCACCACCACCATATCGATGGGATCGATGCCGTGCTCGGCCATGACGCCGTCGTCGGTGCCGCGGCGGCCGAGGATGCCGCCGTGTACCTTGGGGTGCAGGGTCTTCACGCGCCCGTCCATCATCTCCGGGAAGCCGGTGTAGTCGGAGACTTCCACCACCGGGATGCCGGCCTCCTTCAACTGGCGATGGGTGCCGCCGGTGGAGAGGATCTCCACGCCCATATCGGCGAGTTGCTGGGCAAATTCCACGATTCCGCTTTTGTCCGACACGCTGATCAGCGCGCGGCGAATGGGTTTGGTCATGGGTCGGTGTTTCCTGTCAGATGGGTATTGGGTTGGAGTTTAGTGGTGGTCGGGTCATTCTGTGCTCGGGACCCGGGAAGAATGCCGAAACCCGATGCGAAGGCCCTGATGCCGGGGGCTGTTTGAGGGGCTGTTGGCGAGAGGGATCTCGCCGCCAAGCCTACAAGGATGTATTCACGGTGTGTCCCGCAAACAGCCCCCCGGTAGCAGGGTCGCCCGGGGCTCCCATACGAGCACCGGACCGGAAAAGCAAAAGCCGCGCGGTGCGCGGCTCTTCTACTGTCCTCAAGCCCCTGTCTTCTGGACTACAGCAGCCCGTAGCGCTTCAGCTTCTTGCGCAAGGTGCCTCGGTTCAGGCCTAGCAGCTGCGCCGCGCGGGTCTGGTTGTGGCGGGTGTACTTCATCACCGCTTCCAGCATGGGTGCCTCGATCTCGGACAGCACCATGTCGTAGACGTCAGTGACCATCTGACCGTCCAGGTGGCGGAAATAATTCTCCATCGCCTGCTCAACGGCCTCGCGCAGGGACTGCTGCTGCGGCTGCGCCAGTTGAGTCTGTCCCCCGGCGGATACCTCTTCGCTGCCGGTATCCGAAATCAGTGCTTCGTTGTTCATGCCGCTTGTGCCCCTCTCGTTATTCGGCGTTCAAACCACTCGTGAACGCTGGCATGTTGTGCTTCTGCGCTATCCAGTTGGAAAAAGGTCTTGCGAAAGGACTCGCTTCCCGCGAGTGTCTTCAGGTACCAACCCACATGCTTGCGGGCGATACGGACCCCCATCACTTCACCGTAGAAACGGTGTAATTCGCCCAGGTGGGCGAGCAAAATCTCCCTGGCTTCTTCCAGTGAGGGTTCGGGCAGCCGCTCGCCGGTGGCGAGGTAGTGGGCTATCTCCCGAAATATCCATGGCCGTCCCTGTGCTGCACGGCCAATCATGACTGCAGCGGCGCCAGTGTGCTCGAGCACCTCCCGGGCTCTCTCTGCACTGGCGATGTCGCCATTGGCGAAAACCGGAATTTTCACCCTGGATACAATCTCGGCAATGGTATCGAATTCGGCCTGGCCGTGGTAGCCGCAGGCGCGGGTGCGCCCGTGCACCGCCAGCGCCGAGATGCCAATGTCTTCGGCCATTCTGGCCACTCTGACCCCGTTGCGCGAATCCGGGCACCAGCCGGTACGGATCTTCAGGGTCACCGGTACTGAGACGGACTGGACCACGGCTCCCAGAATATCCGCCACCAGTTTTTCGTCCCGCAGCAGGGCCGAGCCTGCCGCTTTCCTGCAGACCTTCTTCGCCGGGCAGCCCATGTTGATATCGATGATTTGGGCGCCGCGGCGGACATTCTCCCGCGCCGCCCCGGCCATCATCTCCGGATCGCCGCCGGCGATCTGTACCGAGATCGGCGCCGCTTCGCCGCTGTGATCCAGGCGCAAGCGCGATTTGCGGCTGTTCCAAAGGCGGGTGTCCGAAGTCACCATCTCCGACACCACCAGTCCCGCGCCCAGTCTCCGGCACAGCTGGCGGAAGGGGCGGTCGGTCACGCCGGCCATGGGCGCCAGGATTACCGGCCTGTCGATAATGTAGGGGCCTATGGCGATGGGCACGGCTGCTCCGCTGGGGGTCGAGGCTTCAAGCTTCCGGCTTAGCCATCCGCCTGATTACAGAAGTCTTCAGCGCCTGGTTACAGAGAAGAACTCCGCTCCGGCTTCTTTCTTATTGAACGGCCCTCAGCTCGGACTGGAGCTCCGGCTCCGCAAAAGAGCGGCCTATGATAGCGGCTGCCCCGACATTGGCAAAGCGAAAAATCGCGCAAATTGGTCGTCCAGTGCGCGTTTAGCCTGAGGTTTGCGCAGTTTTTGCGGTTTCGTGCGCCAGACCGTGGCATCCGTGCGCGCCATCCCTTAACGGGATGCCAGTCGGCCCAGAGCCTGTTTGGACCCTTGCGCAGCGCTCTACCAGGGCCGGTCGGGCTTCAAGCCTGGCTCTCAATGGGCAATATGCAGCTCGTAGTTCACTGCCTCGCTGCCCGGGTCGACGATGTCCAGGGCGATATGTACCGGACTGCCGCTGGGCATCTGCTCGCGCCCGGCCAGTTCGCCCTGCAGGTAGTCCCGCGGCGCGAACAGGCGGCTGGCGACCGGTTTGTTCTTCAGGTCGCTGAAGCTGAGCAGCAGGTTCGGGAAGGGCTGCGCGAAAGGGGCGGTGTTGAGCAGCACCGCGTCCACCACCAGGGCGCCCTGGATCTGCGGGTGGCTGCGCACCACCAGGTTGGAGGTGCGGATCGCCCGCAGGTCCACGAGCGGTGGCAGCTCGCAGCCCAGCAGCGTGCAGGCTTGAGCGTAGAGGCCGCGCCAGGGTTGCCGTTTGCTCAGGGTGTCGAAATGGTGGTGGGCGAGTTGGGCGGCGATGCCGGCGAGCAGCAACAGCGCCAGCAGTGCCCACAGCCACCCCGGGACGCGCCTGTCGCGCCCCGGCTCCCAGGCCACCCGCAGCGGCGCCGGCTCGATGGCGGAGATCAGCCGCTCGCGCTCCGGGGCGGCCGGGTGCGGGGGGCTTTCGGTGGCCCCGGGCCTGCTGGCGCGGGTTTCGATAGGCTGCAGTCGCTCGGAAAGGCCGTTGCCGACGGTATTGTTGTTAGGTCGCGAGGGTAGGGCGGGTTGGCGCCGCCGCGGCGGCTCCGGCGGCTCCGGCGGCTCGTCGGCCGAGGGGTGGTCGTCCCACTCGGCGATCAGGCCCTCGCCGTCGTCTTCATCGTCGTCGATTTCCGCGGTCGGCGCGGCGGCCATGTCCTGCCACTGGCTGTCGTCGAAGGCGTCGCCGATCAGGGGGTCGTCCTCGTTCTTGTCGTCTTGAATCCTCTCCTTGATCCTCTCTTTCGCGCTGTTGGCCGTGGACGTCGGTACGGTCGGTGGTGCCGGCTTGTCTCCGTCATCCTCCAGGTCGATATCGTCGTGGATCAGGAAGTCGTCGTCCTCGAGCAGTGCCTCCAGGTCCCTGCCCGAAGCCGGGTCGCTGTCGGTGAAGACGATATTCTCGTCGGCGCGGAACACCTGCAGGCAGGAGCCGCAACGCACCGCGCCGCGGGCGGCTCGCAGCTGTTGATCGTTGACGTGAAAGGAGGTGCTGCAGTGGGGGCAGCGGGTAACCAGTTGCGACATTCGATTGGGCGTGTATTTATTGGGCGCTCAAGTCTATCAGTCCAATCCGCGGCCGCGTAGTACCGGCCCGCACTTCTCAGGAATGCTATTGCACGCGGGTGCCGCTGAGGCGTACCCAGTTGTCCCGCTGGCCGTCCTCGTCGAAAGCTATCCACCGGCGATAGGCGTCCTTCACCGGTTCGGCCTGGGAGGCGAGTATGCCGGACAGGCAGATGCGGCCGCCGACTCTGGTCAGTTCGACCAGTTGCGGCGCCAGCTCCACCAGCGGGCCGGCGAGAATGTTGGCCAGCATTACATCCGCCGGCTCTCGCGGCAGCTGTTCCGGCAGGTAGACGGGGAAGCGCCCGGAATCTATGCCATTGCGCTCGGCGTTGTCGCGGCTGGCGATCAGCGCCTGGGGGTCTATATCGGTGCCCAGGGCGCGCTCGGCGCCGAGCAGCAGGGCGCCGATGCCGAGGATGCCGGAGCCGCAGCCGAAGTCGATGGCGCTCTTGCCGGCCAGGTCCTCTTCCGCCAGCCACTGCAGGCACAGGAAAGTGGTGGGGTGGGTGCCGGTGCCGAAGGCGAGGCCGGGGTCCAGCAGCAGGTTGACCGCGTCCGGATCCGGTGGCTCGCACCAGCTGGGGCAGATCCACAGCTTTGCACCGCACTGGATCGGCTTGTAGTGGCTCATCCACTCCCGCTCCCAGTCCTTGTCCTCCAGCTGTTCCCAGCGCGCGTTGGGCAGCAGCTCGCACAGGTAGGAGGCGGCCCGGGCCTCGGTCACGGCGGTGTCCACCTCGGCGTCGAACAGGCCGGTGACCCGGGTCTGGTCCCAGAGTGGCACCTCGCCCAGGCCGGGCTCGAGGATCGGCTGGTCGGCGTTGTCCTGCAGGGTCACGGACACGGCGCCGGCAAACAGCAGCGCCTCCTCGATTTTTTCAGCGTGTTCGCGATCGGTGTCTACGCGGAGTTGGAGCCAGGGCATAGGAGTGGCCGGTGGTCAGTGGTGTGTGTAGGAGCGGCCCATGGCCGCGATCGGGGCGGAAGATTACATAAGCCTGATGCGCAGGCCCTGCTACCGGGGGCAGTTTGCGGGACTGTTGGCGAGAGGGACCTCGCCGACAAGCCTCCAGGGATGGATGTACGGCGTGTCCCGCAAACTGCCCCCGGCAGCAGGGCCGCCAAGGACTCTGCTTACAGAGTGCCATGGCAGACCTGGGAGTTGGGCTTTGTGCTCAGAGCCCCAGCTTCTTCTCAAGATAGTGAATATTCACCCCGCCCTGGGCAAAGGCGCTGTCGCGCACCAGCTCTTCCTGCAGCGGAATATTGGTCTTGATGCCGTCCACGATCAATTCCGACAAGGCCACGCGCATGCGCGCCAGGGCCGCTTCGCGGCTCTCGGCGTGGGTGATCACCTTGGCGATCATCGAGTCGTAGTTGGCGGGCACCGTGTAGCCGGAGTAGAGGTGCGAGTCGACGCGCACCCCCAGGCCGCCCGGGGTGTGGAAGTTGTTCACCTTGCCGGGGCAGGGGAAGAAGGTCCTCGGGTCTTCCGCGTTGATGCGGCACTCGAAGGCGTGGCCGTTGATGACGATGTCCTCCTGTTTCAGGGACAGCTTCTCGCCCGCGCAGACGCGGATCTGCTCCTTGATCAGGTCGACGCCGGTGACCATCTCGGTGACCGGGTGTTCCACCTGGATGCGGGTGTTCATCTCGATGAAGTAGAAGCGCTCGTCTTCGTAGAGGAACTCGAAAGTGCCGGCGCCGCGGTAGCCGATATCGATACAGGCCTGCACGCAGGACTCCTGCACCTGGCGGCGCACCCCGTCGGGAATGCCCGGCGCGGGGGCCTCCTCCAGCACCTTCTGGTGGCGGCGCTGCAGGGAGCAGTCGCGGTCGCCCAGGTGAATGGCGCTGCCCTGTCCGTCGGACATCACCTGGATTTCCACGTGGCGCGGGTTCTGCAGGAACTTCTCCATATACACGGTGCTGTCGCCAAAAGCGGCGCCCGCTTCGGACTTGGTGACCGAGATGGCGTTTAGCAGCGCTGCCTCGGTGTGCACCACGCGCATGCCGCGGCCGCCGCCGCCGGCGGCGGCCTTGATGATCACCGGGTAGCCGATCTCACGCGCTATCTCCAGGCAGCGCTCGCCGTTGTCCGGCAGCGAGCCGTCGGAGCCCGGCACCGTCGGTACGCCGGCCCTTTTCATGGCGGCGATGGCGGAGACCTTGTCGCCCATCAGGCGGATCACTTCCGGGTCCGGGCCGATAAAGGTGAAGCCGCTCTTCTGCACCTGCTCGGCGAAGTCGGCGTTTTCCGCCAGGAAGCCGTAGCCGGGGTGCACCGCCTGGGCGTCGGTGATCTCCATCGCGGAGATGATCGCGGGGATATTCAGGTAGCTCTGCGGCGAGGGGTTGGGGCCTATGCACACGGATTCGTCGGCGAGGCGCACGTGCTTCAGGTCGCGGTCCACCTGGGAGTGCACCGCCACGGTGGCAATGCCCATCTCCTTGCAGGCGCGCAGAACCCGCAGCGCGATTTCGCCTCGATTGGCGATCAGGATCTTTTCAAACATGCTGGCTCACCCCGCTCAGACGATGGTCACGAGCGGCTGGTCAAACTCTACCGGCTGACCGTCTTCCACCAGTATGGCCTCGATAGTGCCGGCCTTGTCGGCCTCTATCTGGTTCATCATCTTCATCGCCTCGACGATGCAGATCACATCGCCCACCTTCACCTGCTGGCCGACTTTTACGAAGGGTTCGGCGCCGGGGCTGGGGGCGGCGTAGTAGGTGCCCACCATCGGCGACTTGAGCGCGTGCCCGGTCAGCGCCGGTACCGCCTCTTCGGTTTCCGCGGGCGCTGGCGCGGGTGCCGCCGGTGCCGGTGCCTGGACCGGCGGCGGCGCATACATGGGGGCTGCCGCCTGGGCGGCGGCGCCGCTCACACCGCGGCTGATGCGCACGGATTCTTCCCCTTCCTTGATCTCCAGCTCGCCGATATCCGATTCCTCGAGCAGCTCAATCAGTTTCTTTATCTTGCGGATATCCATAACTCTTTACTCTTTTGTGTGTTGGGCCGTGTTGGTTCGTTATTGGGGGGAGGGCGCCATGTCCAGCTGGGAAATGGCCGCCTGCAGGGCCAGGGTGTAGCTGTGCGCGCCGAAGCCGCATACGACCCCCCGGGCCAGGTCGGAAAAATAGGAATGGCGGCGAAATTCTTCCCGCGCATGGGGGTTGGACAGGTGCAGCTCGATAAACGGAATGGCCACCGCCGCCAGGGCGTCGCGCAGGGCCACGCTGGTATGGGTAAAGGCGGCCGGGTTGATCACGATAAAGTCCACCCCCTCGCCGGCGGCCGCCTGGATGCGATCGATCAGTTCCGCCTCGCTGTTGCTCTGCAGGGTCTCCAGCCGGTGACCGGCGGCCTCGCACTGGACGCGCGCCGCCGCATCTATTTGCGCCAGGGTGGTGGCGCCGTAGATTTCCGGCTCGCGGCTGCCGAGCAGGTTGAGATTGGGACCGTGCAGCAGAAGAAGTCTTGCCATAGCTCGCTCTAATGAAAAGAGGGTGCAAAAGTCACAAAAACGGGCGAAAAGTTGGCTATCTTGCGGGAAACTCGAATTTTGGCTGAATTGCCCGAGGCCGGGGCGAGTGTGCCGCAAAAGTGACTCCCTGTCCATGCCTGCCGCACAGTTTATTGAAGTTAGCCGCAGTTCGGCGACTTTTCCGTGATATTTAGCGCAGAATTATTTGGCGCCTGGCTTTTTTGCCAGTGGGATTGGCTACAAAGGCGCAACTACTCGCCCCTGCTGCCACCAGGAGGGGCCTGGGCGGCCCCGCTACCTCTGCAACTGGGTGGTGCTGAGCCCGCTCCGGGCGGCCGCTTCGAGTTCCGCCAGCAGGCCGTCCCGGGTCAATACCTGGGGCAGTATCCTGGCTTCGCCGCCGCCGGCGGGGTAGAGGAGGTAGAGGGGTACGCTGGTGCGGCCGTACCTGGCCAGCAGTTCGCTGATCTGCGGGTCCTGGTTGGTCCAGTCGCCTTTCAGCGCGACCACGCCCAGCTGTTCCACGGCGCGGGTTATCTCGTCGCTGGACAAGACCACCTTCTCGTTGGCCAGGCAGGTGATACACCAGGCCGCGGTCATGTTGGCGAGCACCGGGCGCCCTTCCCGGCGCGCCTCTTCGAGCCGCTCCGGGGAGTAGGGCTGCCAGTAACCACTGGCGGTCTCGGTGGATTGCTCAACCGTCGTCAGCTGCGGCAACAGTCCGGCGGCAAATGCCAGCGCCAGCAGTGCCGCCGCGCCCCGGCCCCAGTGCCATTTGCTCCGGGTTTCCTGGGGGCGCGGCCACAGCCACAGGGCGAAGGCGATGGCCACGGCGCCGGCCAGCACCAGGGCCACGCCGTCGCTGCCGCTCTGGCGGCCCAGCACCCACAGCAGCCACACGGCGGTCAGGTACATGGGGAAGGCCAGCAGCTGTTTCAGCCTGTCCATCCAGGGGCCCGGACGCGGCAGCCGGTCCGCCAGTGCCGGCATATAGGTCAGCAACAGGAAGGGCGCTGCCATGCCGGCACCGAGGGCGGCGAACACCGCCAGTGCCAGCGCCGCGGGCTGGGTGACGGCGAAGCCCAGGGCCGAGCCCATCAGCGGCGCCGTGCAGGGGCTGGCCACCAGGGTTGCCAGGGCGCCGGTGGCGAAGGAGCCGCGCAGGCCCTGCTGGCTGCTGAGTCCGCTGCCGATGCCCATCAGGCGGCCGCCGAACTCGGTCAGGCCGGACAGGCTGAGCCCCATGGTGAAAAACAGGTAGGCCAGGGCGGCGACAAGCCAGGGCGATTGCAGTTGGAAGCCCCAGCCCGCCGCCTCGCCGCCGGCGCGCAGGGCCAGCATCAGCGCCGCGATCAGCACGAAACTCAGCACGACACCGGCGCTGTAGGCCCAGCCGTGCAGCCGGCGCTGGCTCGGGTGGCCGGCCGCCTGGCTGAGGGCCAGTACCTTGATCGACAGCACCGGGAAGACGCAGGGCATCAGGTTCAGCAGCAGGCCGCCGGCAAAGGCCAGCAGCAGTGCCAGGGGCAGGGTCATATAGGCGCTATTGCCCGCACCGCTCGCGGGGGGAGGGTTGGCGGGGGCGGGCTTGCTGCTCGCGTCGACTGGCGTGGCGCGGCCTTGCGCCGGGTCGAGACTGAAGTGGCGCACCTGGGGCGGGTAGCAGAGGCCGGCGTCGGCGCAGCCCTGGTAGTGGACCTCCAACTGCAGGGGGCCGCCCTGGCCCTGCAGACCGAGAGGTATCTCCAACTGCAGCCGGTAGACTTCGGTCTCCTTCTCGAAATAGTCGTCCCAGATGACCTCTCCCTCGGGCAGGGTCAGCGGCAGCGCGGTCTTTCCGTCGCTGTCGACGCGGTAGACCGCCAGCTTGTCCCGGTACAGGTAGTAGTCCGGCGCTATCTGGAAGATAGCGCTGACGCCGTCGGCGGCGAACAGGAAGTCCTGCTGGTAGGCCTGGTCCACCGGCAGGAAATCCGCGTCCTGGGCGGCGCCGGGCTCCTGCGCGGCGAATGGGTTCTGGGGCGGCTGGGCGCTGGCGTCCGCTGCGAACACCACCAGCGCCAGCGCGGTGAGTAGGGCGAGGAAATTTTTTCGCAATCCGTTGGTCATCAGAGTCATCGGAGTAAAAATTCTTTATAGTCAGGTGCATCATCTGACTGCCGCATTGGCACCGGGGTTCAGTTTCCCGGTCGCGCCGGCAGTATAGCGGTGCCAGCGGCGCAAAAAAACAACAGTCGGGAGGATAGGCTTGTCGTCGGTTGCTCGTCTTCAACTCATCGGGGTGTCGATGCTCGTGGCCCTGTGGCTGGGGGGCTGTGTCACCACGCCGCCGGTGCCGGCGCCCCGCGCCGTGCCGCTGCCGGAACCCAAACCCGCCGGACCCTCGCCGGAGGAGATCCGCCAGCGCAACGTGGCGTTCTTCCTCGCGCGGGCGGAAGAGGCCCAGCGCAAGGGCTTCCTGACCCAGCCCGCCGGCGCCAGCGCCTTCGACTACTACCTGCGCGTCAAGCAGCTGGACCCCGGCAACCGGCGCGCCGCCAGCGGCATCCAGACCATCGTGATCGAATTTGTCGAGCGCGCCCGCGAGGCGCTGCGACGGCGCTCCTTCGGCGAGGTGAACAGCTTTCTCAGCCGCGCCGAGGAGTTGGCACCGGGCAATGCGCTGGTGGCGGAAGTGCGCGCGCAACTGGTGCGCGAGCGCAGCCGCGCGAAGCTGGACCTGCCGCCGGGTGAGATCCTGGCCTTACCCGCCGCGCCGCTGGAGGCCAAATCACAGGAGGTCGTCGAGCTGCTGCAGGCCAACGCCCAGCGCATCCGCCGCGAAGGATTGCGGGTGCTTATCGTCGCCCGCACCGATGCCGAGGGCCGATGGATCTATCAGCAGCTGCGCGAGGCGGTACCCGGCTACCGGGTGCGCGGCGATATCAAGCTGGGCAGCCCGCCGCGGTTGCTGCTGACTCAACCTGTTGCCGCGGGAGACGGATCGTGAAGAAACTGCTTGCATTTGCCGGGGCATTTTTTGTTGGAATGCTCCTGTCCAGTGGGCCCCTGGCCCGCGATGCTGTCGCGGTGAAAACAGCCGGCGATGCCGAGGGCGATGCTTTCCGGCTCCAGGTGGAGGGCTATGCGCGCGAGACGCTGCCGGGCGCAGGCATGAGCGCGGCCTATCTCTCTTTTCACAACAGCGGCGACGGCGACTTGCAACTGCGGGGCGTGGAATTGCCCGGCCTTGAAAAAGCCGTTGCCGACCTGCACACGACGGTGAACGATGGCGGGATCAGCCGCATGCGGCCGCTGGCGACCCTCGCGATTCCCGCTGGTGCCGAGGTGCGCATGGCGCCCGGCGGGGTGCATCTGATGCTGAGCGGCGTAAAGCTGCGCGCGGGTGAGCGGCTGTTATTGCGGCTGCGCTTTGCCGGCGGCATAACGCGGGATGTGGTCGTGCCGGTGCGCGGACCGCAGCCGGCGGAGGAGCACCATCACCACCACGGCTGAACCTTTACGGCCGCACGGTTACGAACAGAGTCAATAAATTAACCGGAATAAATGCTTGGAGGATTTCGATGAAAAAACTGCTGTTGTTCCTGGGCGCCTGCGCCCTGGCGGCCTGCGCCCACAGCCCGCTGCAGATTCAGGTGCGCCCGCAGGTGGAAGTGGCGCCGAATACTATCGGCTCTGGTCATACCCTGAGCGTGCGCGGCGTCAACCAACTGCCGGGCGGCGGCCTCGGCTCCCTCGGCGGCATCTACGCAGAGACGTCCCAGGTGACCCTGGCCAACGACGTGGAAGGCGCCATGGCCGACACCTTGCGCGAAGGCTTCGCCAACTGGTCCTTCCGCACTGTCGGCGAAGCCGCCGACGTGCATGTGCTGGCGAAATTGACCGAACTCAAGTACGACAGCCCGGACAAGCTGTACACCAGCAAGGTGGATACCTCCGCGGAGGTGCAGTTGGAAGTGAAGATCGGCGGCGCCACTTATTTTGGCAACTACCGCTCCAGTGGCAAGGACCGCAGCCTGATCAAGCCGAGCCGCGAGGAGGTGGAGACGCGTATCAACGGCCTGTTGAGTGCCACCTTGCAGCGGGCCTTCGAGGACGAGAAGCTGAAAAACTTCTTGCGCACCCATCTCTGAGTGTGCAATTTAGACGCCTGTATGAAATGGCGGGCACGGAAGGCCCCGTTTTTGACATGTTCCTGCGGATTTGTGTGATGGAGTTTGCAGATGCGCAGTGTCGTCGCTCGATCGATGATCCCGGCCCCTATCCCCGGTTCCAGTCGACGCGATAGAACAACGTAAAGGCGCGAGCTTGCAGCTTTGACTGAGTTTGACCCGAAATCCGTCGAGTACCTCGGGCTGCTGGGGGAGGTGGAGGACGAGCTGATGCCCGGTGCGCAAATCAGCCAGCAGGCCGCGGAGGCGGCACTGGGGGAAATCGCTGACGGCGTTATAGTGACTGATGCCGCGGGCTTGGTGACCTACAGCAATCCGCTGGTCAGTGAGATGATCGGCGACCTGGTGGGCCTGCTGCCGGGCCAGCCCCTGAACGACAGCTTGCAGCTGTACGACGCCACGGGCGCGCCCCTGCCGCCGATACTGCCGCCGCCGGGGAGTGGGGACGTTCCCGACCCGCCCGCCGCGCGCGAATTCAGCGCCTGTATCCTGCGCCCCGGCGAGGAGAGGGCTCCCCTGGAAGTCAGTGTACAGGTGCTGGCGGTGCGCGACGGCGCCGCGCTGGCAAACTTCGTCCTGATCCTGCGCGACACCTCCGCCGCGCGCCGCATCTCCTCCCGCCTCAGTTGGCAGACCAGCCACGACTCCCTGACCCGGCTGCCCAACCGGCAGTTCTTCGAAAGTGCGCTGCAGCAATCCCTCTCCCTGTGCGCGGACAAGCGCCAGCACCATGTGCTGCTTTACCTGGACGTCTACCAGTTCAAGGTGGTCAACGACACCCTCGGTTACGGCGCCGGCGACCAGTTGCTGATCCAACTGGTGCAGCTGTTGCGCCGCTGCCTGTCCGGCCCCGACCTCTTCGCCCGCGTCGGCAGTGACGAGTTTGCGATATTGCTGCGAGACTGCACCCTGGAGGAGGCGCGGCGCGTGGCTGCGCGCCTGCGCGAGGCGGTACAGGGCTTTTCCTTCCACTGGGAGGGCAGCGAGAGCCGCGTGGCCCTGTCCATAGGCGCGGTAAGCGTGGACCGCCACGCGCTGAGTGCCAGCCAGTTGCTGGCCTCCGCCAACGATGCCTGCTGCGCCGCGCGGGACCAGGGGCGCAATCGGGTGAAGTTGTTCAGCGATTCGCGCAAAGTGCTGGAAAAGCGCCGCGAGACCACCTGGGTGGCGGAGATACACGCCGCACTGCGGGAGGACCGGCTGCTACTGTACCGCCAACCGGTGGTGTCGCTGAAGGGAGCGTCGCGAGTGCACCACCACGAGATACTGGTGCGCATGCGCGGCCGCGATGGCGGCGTCATTTCCCCGGGCCTGTTCCTGCCCGCGGCGGAACGCTATGGCCTGATCGAGGAGGTGGACCGCTGGGTGGTCCGCAGGATCTTTGCCTATATGGCCCAGGAGCAGCGCCTGGGTATCAGCGGTTTCGGTTATGCGATCAACATCTCCGGCATCAGCCTCGGCGACGAGACCTTTGCCGATTACGTGCTGCGGGAACTGACCGAGGCCGGGGTGGCGCCGTCGCGGGTGCAGTTCGAGATCACCGAGACCAGCGCCATCAACAACCTGGAGCGGGCGCTGATCTTTATTCACAAGCTGCGCGCCGCCGGCTGCAGCTTCGCCCTCGACGATTTCGGCCGCGGCGTCTCCTCCCTGGCCTACCTGCGCCAGCTGCCGGTGGACTACCTGAAGATCGACGGCAGCTTCGTGCGCAATATGCTCGAGGATGAGATCGACAGCGCCATGGTCAGCACCATCGATCACCTGGCCAAGCGCATGGGGATCAAAACCATCGCCGAATATGTGGAGACGCCGGAGCTGATGAACAAGCTGCGGCTGATGGGGGTGGACTATGCGCAGGGGTTCGGGATCGCGGCGGCGACCTGCCTGCCGGAAATATATTCGAATGCGGAATGATGAATGCGGAATGAGGAATGCGCGATTTGGCCTAGTGCCGTAGGAGCGGCCGTTGGCCGCGATCGAATTTTCCGGGCCCCCCGGGGGATTGATCGCGGCCAGCGGTGTTCCTACTGCGCCGTATCCGCCCGCGATTCCGTATTCATCATTCCGCATTCATGAGCTGCGTCCTTGCACCTCACCCGCTTCGCGGGCAGCCTCCGGCTGTGCAAATTCGTTCCCGACGAATTTGTCCGCATTCAAAAGCTCCCCATGCTGCTCTGCCCGCAGCCGCGGCCCGTACTGGCTCACCACCTGCGCGGCCGCGCGGCAGGCCAGTTCGCCGGCCTCGGCGAAGGACATGTTGCGGTTGATGCCGTAGAGGAAGGCCCCGGCAAACATGTCGCCGGCGCCGTTGGTGTCGATTGCGTGCACCTTGGGGCTGGCCACCCGGTACTGCTGCTCGCCGTCCCACAGCAGGGCGCCCTCGGCGCCGAGGGTGATGGCGAAGCCGCGGCAGTGGTCGCGCAGGGCCCCGGCCGCGGTGTCCACCGAGTCGGTGCCGGTAAAGCCCAGCGCCTCGTCGCGGTTGCAGAACAGCATGTCCACGCCGCCGCCGATCATCTCTCCCAGGCCGTCGCGGAACAGGTGCACCATGGCGGGGTCGGAGAGGCTGAGGGCGGTTTTTACGCCGGCGCGCTCGGACTGCTCGCGCAGGGCGATGGCGGCGGCACGGCCCGTTTGTGAGGACACCAGGTAGCCCTCGATATAGGCCCAGCGGGAGGCGGTCAGGGCCTCCGTATCCAGCTCCGCCACCGACAGCTGCTCGCTGATCCCCAGGTAGGTGTTCATGCTGCGCTCGGCGTCCGGCGTGACCAGTACCAGACACCTGCCGGTGGTGCCGCCGTCGGCCCGCTGCAGTGCCGCCGGGTAGCCGACCCCGGCGCTGGTCAGGTCGGCGCGGTAGAAGTCGCCGTTGTCGTCCGCCGCCACCTTGCAGGAGTAGAAGGTGCGCAGGCCGAAGTAGCTGGCGGCAATCACCGTGTTGGCGCCCGAGCCGCCGCAGGCCCGCTTGGCGGTGACCAGGTGGTCCCGCAGATCGCCCACCAACTGCCGCTGGCGCGCGTCGTCCACCAGGGTCATGACCCCTTTCTCAACCCCAAGGTTCTGCAGGTCGCTGTCCGAGACTTCGATTTCCGTGTCGAGCAGGGCGGCGCCGATGCCGTAAAGATCATACTGGTACATGGTTGTCCTAGATGTTGGTCCTGGTTGTTGAAGGGATTAGTGGGCCCGATTCAGTGCAAATACCGGGCGCATTATGGCCGCCCGCGGAGCAAGTGCAAGGCAGCGGATTTGACATGTGGCGCCAGGGCCGTATAAAGGCCCCACCCCAAAGCGGTGAACTTTTGCACAGCGATGGTGGTCAACCCTGTCTATCTATAGTTGCTTAAACAGTTTGGTATTTCAGCATATATGGCATCGACTAAGCGCCGGCGCAGGCGGGCGCCCAAACCGGGAAGACTAGGCCGCTGGATGGTGCGGCTCGGCCTGCTGGCACTGGTGGGCGGGCTGGCGCTGGCCGGCTATATGGTCTACCTGGACGTGCAGTTGCGCGAGCGGCTCGACAGCCGCCAGTACCAGCTGCCGGCGCGGGTCTTCGCGCGCCCGCTGGTGTTGCGGGAGGGTATGGTCATGCGCCCGGACGAGCTGCAGGCGGAGTTCGAGGCCCTCAACTACCGCAAACAGCCGACCCTGAACGAGCCCGGCCAGTGGACCCGCGAGGGCATGGACTACCGGGTCTGGCGCCGCGACTTCGTGCATGCGGACGGCCGCGAGCCGGCGGCGGTGGTCAGTTTCCGCCTGCGCAACGACGAGATCAGTAACCTGCGCGGCGAAAACGGCGAGCGCCTGAAGGAATTTCGCCTCGACGCCGCCAATATCGGCACCCTGCTCGGCGGTGGCGACGACCGCAACCCGGTGCGCTTCGCCGACATTCCTCCCCTGCTGGCCAACACCCTGATCGCCGTGGAGGACCAGGACTTCCTCTACCACTTCGGTGTTTCCCCCCGCGGCATCGCCCGGGCCATGGTGGCCAATATCAAGGCGGGCGATGTGGTGCAGGGCGGCTCCACCATCACCCAGCAGTTGGTGAAGAACATCTTTTTCGACCACAAGCCCAGCCTGTGGCGCAAGTTCAACGAGGCGCTGATGGCGGTGCTGATGGAGCTGCACTACGAGAAAGGCTACATACTGCAGGAGTACATCAACGAGGTGTGGCTTGGCCAGCAGGGCAGCCGCGCCATCTACGGTTTTGGCCTGGCGTCGGAATTCTATTTCCAGAAACCGCTGGATACCCTGGAGCCGCACCAGATAGCGCTGCTGGTCGGCCTGGCCAAGGGCGCCTCCTACTACAACCCCTGGCGCAACCCCGAACGGGCGCTGGAGCGGCGCAACACAGTGCTGGACGTGATGCTCGAGCAGGGCCTGATCACGCCCGAGCAGCACCGGACCTTCAAGGCCAAGCCGCTGGAGGTGGCCAGTGCCGGTGACAAGGCGCAGAACCCCTACCCGGCCTTCACCGAAAGATTGCTGGAGGAACTGCGTCCCTATTATTCCTACGAGGAGCTGCGCACCGCCGGCCTGCGCGTCTACACCACCCTGGCGCCGTCGGTGCAGAAACTGGCCGAGGACGCGGTCAGCCAGGGGGCCGCGGAGCTGGAGAAGAACCGCGGTATCCAGGCCGATTCGCTGCAGGCGGCCACGGTACTGCTGGACAACCACAGCGGCGACGTGCTGGCGATGGTCGGCGACCGCCGCCCCCACTACCCGGGCTTCAACCGCGCCCTGGAGGCGCGGCGCCAGATCGGCTCGCTGATCAAGCCGGCGGTCTACCTGACCGCCCTGGAGCGCCCCTACGACTACAACCTGGCCACCCTGATCGACGACGCCCCGATTCGCCTCGAGGGGGACAACGGCGAAGCGTGGATGCCGGCCAATTTCGACAAGCGGGCCCACGGCCAGGTGCCCCTGTATGTGGCCCTGGAGCAATCCTACAACCTGGCCACGGCGCGCCTGGGACTGGACCTGGGGCTGGAGAATGTGCGCCAGACCATCCGCCGCCTGGGGGTGCAGGCGAACCTGCCGCGGGTGCCGTCCATGTTGCTGGGCGCGGTGGAACTAACGCCCTTCGAGGTCGCGGGCATGTACCAGACCATTGCCAACGGCGGTGAGCATGTGCAGCCGCGCACCCTGCTGGCGGTATCCGATGCCCACGGCGAGCAGGTGCAGCATTTCCGCCGCCGCGCCGACCGCAACATCGACGCCGTGCCGGCCTTCCTGCTGCGCTACGGCCTGGAGCAGGTAATGCGCGAGGGCACTGGCAAGAGCGCCTACCGGCGCCTGCCGGGCAGCGTGCCCTTCGCCGGCAAGACGGGCACCACCAACGACTACCGCGACAGCTGGTTCGCCGGCTTCTCCCCCGGGGTTACCGCGGTGGTCTGGTTGGGCCGCGACGACAACGAGCGCACCAGCCTGACCGGCGCCACCGGCGCGCTGACCATCTGGACCGAGATCATGCGCCAGCTGCCGCACCGCCACGGTCGCATTGAGCCGCCGCGAGGCGTCGAGTTCAAGCGGGTGAACGCGCGCGGCCAGTTTATGGATCCGCGTTACTGCCGCGGCGGTATCGAGCTGCCCTTCTCCTACGAGACGCGGTTGCAGCCGGCGCCAGAGTGCGTTGGCCGCGACCGCTGGCGTTGGTTCCGCGACCTGTTCGGCGAGGAGGGGCAGCAGGGGCAGGAGGCGGCGCCGCGGGAGGAGATGACCCCGGGTTGGGGCATAGACCCGCGCGAACAGCAGCGCCGCGAGGAGCGCGAGCGCCAGTTGCGGGAACAGCTGCGCCGCGACGACGAGACGCAATTCGAGGAGGAGCCGCTGCAGCTGCCCCGCGACGAAGAGGAACCCTACCGGGAGGAGGAGCGCCAGCGCGGAGAGGGCCCGCCGGTGGAGGAGGCGCAGCCGTGGGAGGAAGAGGACCAGTGGCCCTGACAACCAACTGGTTATGGCGCCGCGCTGAGCCGTAGTAACATTGCCGGCTTCGGAATTACAGCAATAACCAAAAGCCGGCGTCCCCTTGGATCTCTTTACCTTTTCCGCGACCAACGTCCTGTTGGCCCTCATCGCTGCAGTCAGCCTGATTGCGCTCTACCTCTCCCCCCGCCTGCTGGAGCAGTGCGTATTCCAGCCCTACTATGTCTGGCGCGGAGAAAAGCGCGATTCCATCTACCTGGCCGGCTTCGTGCACGCCAATCTGCTGCACCTGGCGGTGAACCTCTGGTGCCTGTGGATCTTCGGTCCGCCGCTGGAGCGGCGCATCGGCGGCGCCATGTTTGTGTTGCTGTATGTGCTGGCACTGATTGGCAGCCACCTGCCCACCCTGTTCAAGGAGCGGGAAAATCCTCAGTACGGCAGCGTCGGCGCATCCGGGGCCATATCGGCAGTGGTGTTCGCCTATATCGTCTACTACCCCACCTCGGAACTCTACCTGCTGTTTTTGCCGATACCCGTCCAGGCCTGGCTGTTCGGCGTCCTCTATCTGGCCTACAGCGTCTATGCCAGCCGCGACAAAAACAGCCGCATCAATCACGACGCGCATTTCTGGGGTGCGGTTAGCGGGCTGGCTTTTGTACTCTTCACCGACCCGGGTGCCTGGGCGAGGTTGCTCTGACACCCCACTTCTTAATCACAACAACAATCGGGGAATTTATGAAAATCTCACACTTGCTGGGACTATTGCTCTCGCTGTCACTGGCCAATGCCACGGCGCAGGTCGAAGCGCCGCGGCCCATTGAAGAGACGGCAGAGCCCAGCGAGGAGCAGCGGCAGTACCTGGCCTGGGCGGCGGACACCTGGAACGCCATGGAACAGAAAACCGGCGAGATCGAACTGCCCGGTGGTATCGCCTCGCTGGAGGTGCCGGAAGATTTCTACTACCTGAATCCGCAGGACAGCAAGGTGGTGTTGGAGAAAATCTGGGGCAACCCCGAGGACGAGCTGAACCTCGGCATGCTCTTCCCCGCGGGCAGCACTCCCTTCGACGGCGACTCCTGGGGCGTCACTCTCGAGTACAGCGAGGAGGGCTATATCCGCGACGACGACGCCGACGAAATCGACTACGGCGAACTGTTGCGCGGAATGCAGGAGGCCGCCCGCGAGGAGAGCGAGTACCGGGTGCAGAACGGTTACGAGTCCATCAGCCTGGTGGGTTGGGCAGAACCGCCCTATTACGACAAGGCGCAGAAAAAAATGTACTGGGCCAAGGAGCTGGCCTTCGGGGGCACGGAAACCAATACCCTGAACTACAACATCCGTGTGCTGGGTCGCAAGGGCGTGCTGGTGCTGAACTTTATCGCCGACATGCCGGCGCTGGAGGACATCAAACAGAACCGCGACACGGTGCTGGCCATGACCAGCTTCAACCCCGGCTACCGCTACGAGGAATTCGACCCGGAGATCGACAAAGTGGCCGCCTACGGCCTGGGCGCGCTGGTGGCGGGCAAGGTGCTGGCCAAAACCGGCTTCCTGGCCGCGGCGCTGCTGTTGCTGAAAAAATTCTGGGTACTGATCCCGCTGGCGTTCGCGGGGCTGATGCGGTTGTTCGGGCGCAAGAAAACCGACAGCCAGGAAATGTGATTCCACCCTCCACCCTGTAGGAGCGGCCGGTGGCCGCGATCGGTGGTGGTTAACATCTGGGATCGATCGCGGCCACCGGCCGCTCCTACGATTATTTCTGCAGCAGGCGCGCCGCTTCTTCGGCAAAGTAGGTCAGAATCCCATCCGCCCCGGCGCGCTTGAACGCCAGCAGGGTTTCCAGCACCACCGCCTCGCGATTCAGCCAGCCGTTTTCAAACGCGGCGCAGTGCATCGCGTACTCGCCGCTCACCTGGTAGGCGAAGGTGGGCACCCTGAGTTCGTCCTTCACCCGCCGCACCACATCCAGGTAGGGCATGCCCGGCTTGACCATGATCATGTCCGCCCCCTCCTGCAGGTCCAGCGCGCACTCGTGCAGGGCCTCGTCGCCGTTGGCCGGGTCCATCTGGTAGCTGGCCTTGCTGCCGCCCTTGAGGTTGCCGGCGGAGCCGACCGCGTCGCGGAAGGGGCCGTAGTAGGCGGAGGCGTACTTGGCGGCATAGGACATGATCAGGGTGTTCACGTGGCCCTCGCGCTCCAGCGCATTGCGGATGGCGCCTATGCGGCCGTCCATCATGTCCGAGGGTGCCACCACGTCGGCGCCGGCGGCGGCGTGGGACAGGGCCTGCTGCACCAGCACTTCCACGGTGTCGTCGTTGACGATGTAGCCGTCCTCGTTCATCAGGCCGTCCTGGCCGTGGCTGGTGAAGGGGTCCAGGGCAACGTCGGTGATCACGCCCAGTTCCGGCGCGGCGTTTTTCAGTTCGCGCACGGCGCGCTGGGCCAGGCCGTCGGCGTCATAGGCGGCGCGGGCGTCATCGGACTTGTGCGCCGGGTCCACTACGGGGAAGAGCGCCACCGCGGGAATGCCCAGCTGTACCAGTTCTTTCGCTTTTTTCGCCAGCAGGTCCACGGTCAATCGCTCGACACCGGGCATTGAGGCGACCCTCTGGGTCTCGCCGCGCCCCTCGATGACGAACAGCGGCAGTATCAGGTCGTCGCAGGTCAGCCGGTGCTCGCGCACCAGACGGCGGGAAAAATCCTGCGCGCGCAGGCGGCGCAGGCGGGTATTCGGGTAGGCGCCGCGGTGAAGGCTGCTACTCATAGGGAAAATCACTCCGGCCGGAAGAAAGGGGTTAACGCGGCGGCAATCATAACAAACCGGCCGCCGCTTAGGGCTCGCGCAGGTGTTCTGCCAACGCGCGCCCGGCCGCGGCGATATGCGCCTCGAGTATCTTCGCCGCTCTTTCCGCGTCGCCGCGCCGCAGCGCCGCCAGGATTTCGTAGTGCTCGCGCTGGCTCCGCGCCTGGTAATCGAGTCCGCGGGACTGGTAGCCGATATAGCGTTCGCACTGCCGGTGCAGCTGTTCCACCGTCGCAAACAGGGTCGGGTGGCCGGCGGTCCGGTAGAGGCAGGCATGAAACTGCCAGTTGAGCGCGCCGATGACCGCCGCCGCCAGCTGCGGGTCACTCTCCATACGCTCGAGAATGTCCTCGGCGCGACCGAGTATCTCGCCGCTGAGACGCGGCGCGGCGAGTTCGAGCAGCAGGGGCTCCAGGCGCATGCGCATCAGATATAGATCCTCCACTTCCAGCGGATCGAACCGCGGCACCGCCACGCCGCGCTTGCCGTGCTCGCTGAGCCAGCCCTCGCTTTTCAGCCGCTGCAGCGCGTCGCGAACCGGGATGCGGCTGACGCCGTAGAGTTGCGCCAGCTCGCTCTGCTTCAGCACGCGGCCCGGCGCGAAGCGCCCCCGCTGCAGATCCGCCTTCAGGCGCTGGTAAATACTCACTTATTTCCCCCGCGTGAATATCCAATGACTCGCCAGGCCGCCGACCAGTCCCCAGAAGGCGGCGCCGATACCGAGGAAGCTGGCGCCGGAGGCGGTGATCAGGAAAGTGATCAGCGCCGCCTCGCGGCCGTCGGCTTCGCGGGTGGCGCCCTCCAGGCTGGTGCCGATGGTGCCGATCAGGGCGAGGCCGGCGAGGCTCGCCACCAGTGCCTGCGGCAGGGCGCTGAACAGGGCCACCAGGCTGGCGCCGCAGAGGCCGGCGAGCAGATAGAAGACCCCCGCCGCTATGCCGGCGGTGTAGCGCCTGGCCGGGTCCGGGTGGGCCTCGGGACCTGTGCAGATGGCGGCGGTGATGGCGGCCAGATTGAAGGCGAAGCCGCCGAAAGGGGTCAGCACCAACGACGCCAGCCCGGTGCCGCTGATCACCGGCGAGACGGGTACCCGCCCGTAACCACTGGCGCGCAGGGTGGCGACGCCGGGAATATTCTGCGACGTCATGGTGACGATAAACAGCGGCAGGCCGACGCCGAGCAGGGTGGCGATGTTGAACTCCGGCGCCACCCACACTGGCCTGCTTGGCGCCCAGTGCAGCTGCTCCAGGTGGATCAGGCCCAATAACCAACTGGCGGCAAGGCCGGTCAACAGCACCAGGATAATCGCGTAGCGGGGCAGCCAGCGCCGCCCGGCCAGGTAGCTCAGCAGCATGGCGCCCACCAGTGCGGGGCTGGTCTGCAGCGAGGTGAACACCGACAGGCCGAACTGCACCAGGATGCCCGCGAGCATGGCGCTGGCAATGGGCATGGGCACCTTCCGCATCAGCTTGTCGAAACTGCCCGACAGGCCCAGCAGCAGTGTCAGCAGCGCGCTGAACAGGAAGGCGCCGACCGCTTCGGCCATGGGGACGCCCACCAGGCTGGTGGCCAGCAGGGCGGCGCCGGGGGTGGACCAGGCGGTGATCACCGGGGCGCGGTAGTACCAGGAGAAGGCGATGCAGGTGAGACCCATACCGAGCCCCAGGGCGCCGATCCAGGAGGCCATCACCGCCTCGCTGGCACCGGCGGCGCGGGCGGCCTCGAAGACGATGGCCACGGAGCTGGCGATGCCCACCAGCACGGCGACAAAGCCGGCGCTGACGGAGGACAGGCTGGTATCGGAGAGGAGTGAACGGGACAAAATGTATACCCATGTAAGAATGTATACATTTTTATAAGGGGCTTTTCGGGGGAACGCAATAGTTTGGGCGGGAAATCGGCGGGATTGCCGTCCGCGCCGGGGCGCGGACCGGGGTTTGTCAGCCGAGCCGGGCGAAGACCCTGCGCGCGGCGGCGATGGTCTGCTCTATGTCTTCGTCGCTGTGTGCCGCGGACATAAAGCCGGCCTCGTAGGAGGCGGGCGCCAGGTAGATACCCTCGTCCAGCATGCCGTGGAAGAAGCGGTTGAAGCGTTCGTTGTCGCAGGCCATTACCTGTTGGTAGTTGGTGACCCGGGGCTCGTCGGTAAAGAAGAAGCCGAACATGCTGCCGGCCTTGTTGGCGGTCAGCGGTATGCCCGCCTCCCTGGCCGCGGCCAGCACGCCCTCGACCAGGCGGTCGGTGTTGGCCGTCAGTTTTTCGTAGAGCCCCGGCTCCTGCACCAGGCGCAGGGTCTCAAGGCCGGCGACCATGGCCACCGGGTTGCCGGACAGGGTGCCGGCCTGGTAGACGGGCCCCAGCGGGGCGATCTTTTCCATGATGGCGCGCTTGCCGCCGAAGGCGCCCACCGGCATGCCGCCGCCGATCACCTTGCCCAGGGTGGTGATATCCGCCTCGATGCCATAGTGGCCCTGGGCGCCGGTCAGGCCGACGCGGAAGCCGGTCATGACTTCGTCCAGGATCAGCAGGGCGCCGTGCCGGTCGCAGACCTCGCGCAGGGTCTCCAGGAAGCCGGGCAGGGGCGGGATACAGTTCATATTGCCGGCCACCGGCTCGACGATGATGCAGGCGATCTGGTCGCCGATTTCGTCGAAGCACTGGCGCACGCCCTCGGCGTCGTTGTAGGAGAGGGTGATGGTGTGGTCGGCCAGGGACGCCGGCACGCCCGGCGACGAGGGCACGCCCATGGTCAGGGCACCGGAGCCGGCCTTGACCAGCAGCGAGTCGGAGTGGCCGTGGTAGCAGCCCTCGAATTTGACGATCTTGTCGCGCCCGGTATAGCCGCGCGCCAGGCGGATGGCGCTCATGGTGGCCTCGGTACCCGAGTTGACGAAGCGTACCAGGTCCATGTTGGGCCACAGGCGGCACAGTTCTTCCGCCAGTTCGGTTTCCAGTTCGGTGGGCGCGCCGAAGCTGAGGCCGGACTGCGCCGTTTCCACCACCGCCTCGATCACGTCCGGGTGCGCGTGGCCGAGCACCATGGGGCCCCAGGACTGCACGTAGTCGATATAGCGTTTGCCGTCGGCATCGTAGAGGTAGGCGCCCTCGGCGCGCTGGATAAACAGCGGTGTGCCGCCGACGGCGCGGAAGGCGCGCACCGGTGAATTCACGCCGCCGGGAATGACTTGCTGGGCTTGGGCAAAGAGTTGCTCGGATTTGCTCATAGGGCTCTTTTGGATATGTAGAGGAAAGGGTTGAGAATTTGGCGGGCTATTATCGCGGTCGCGGGGCGTTCCTACAAACCGTGGTGGTAATGCTCTTAAGGCAGCGTGGGGCGGGGCTGCTACCGGTGGCCGTTTGTGGGACACGCCGTGAATCCATCCTGGAGGCTTGTCCGCGAGGTCAGTCTCGCGGACAGTCCCACAAACGGCCACCGGCATCATCCCCTTCGCATCGGACTTTCGAGTTTTGCCCATCGCTGTTTAGAAAGATCGGAAGCACTCCGATGTTAGAAGCGAAGGCCCTGATGCCGGGGACTTCTTGTCAGACCTTCTACGGCCATGGATGGCCGTGGAGAGCGTACAGGGATGTATTCACAGCGTGTCTGGCAAGAAGTCCCCGGTAGCAGGGCCGCCACCGGGCCTGCTACAAGGAATTGGAACCTACCGCTTGGCCCAGAACAACCGATTCGGAATCGGCCGCCCCATCCCCAGCCTGCGGCTGTCGGCGATGGCACTCCAGGTGAACTGCTGGCTGCGGCTGACCGCCTCGATGATGGTCAGGCCGTGGGCGATATGGCAGGCGATGGCGGTGGCGAGGGTGCCGCAGATGCCGTAGGCGGCCGGTGGCAATCGCTCCCAGTGGAACTGGCGGATCAGGCCGCGCTCGTCGTAGAGGCGGTTTTCCAGTTGCTGCTCGCAGGGCACGCCGGTGAGCAGCAGGTAGCTGCAGCCGCTCTCCAGCAGCTCCTGTGCCATGGCGTCGAACACATCCGCCTCCACCGCCATGGCGCGGGCCTCGCGGCGGTTGGGGCAGGCCATGGTGGCGTAGGGCAGCAGCAGCGAGGTCATGGCCTCCCACAGCGGCGGCGCCAGCAGGCTCTCCTTGTCCGCCAGGGTGGCGTCCGGGTCTATGATCACCGGAATGTCCGGGTAGTCGCGCAGCACGCTGTGCAGGGCGCGCACATTGTCCACCGAGCCCAGGTAGCCTACCTTGATGGCCGCGATCGGCATGTCCTCAAGCACGGCGCGGGCCTGCTCCACCAGCAGGCTGTCGTCTACCGGCGCCACGCCCATCAGCTCCCCTGTGTCGCCGACGCTGATCGCCGAGACCACCGAGGCGCAGTGGCAGCCGAGGCTGGCCGCGGTTTCGGTATCCGCGGCAATCCCGGCGCTGCCGCTGGGGTCGTGGTGGGTGATGGTGAGAATGACGGGTTGGCGCGTATCCATAAGCGATCTGCACTGCTTCTGCCCTTTGCTATGGGCCTAATTCTAGCTGCTGGGCGCGGCGTCACCGGAGTGATCCGGCGCCCTTTTTAACGGGAGATCAAAAGGGCTTCACCACGGCCAGGATCACAATCGCGATCAGCGCTATCACTGGCAGCTCGTTGAAGACGCGGAAGAAACGCCCGCTCCTGGTCACCCTGCCCTCGGCGAATCTGCGCACATAGGCGCCGCAGATATGGTGGTAGCCGATCAGCAGCACGACGAAGAACAGCTTGGCGTGCATCCAGCCGGCGGTCTTGTAGTAGCTCCAGTTGAAAGTCAGCAGCCAGATGCCCAATGCGATGGTGGCGATCATCGACGGAATGGCGATACCGCGGTAGAGGCGGCGCTCCATGATGCGGAAGCGGTCGCGGCTCAGCGCATCGGTGGCGTCCACGTGATAGACGAATAGCCGCGGCAGGTAGAAGAGTGCGGCAAACCAGCAGACCACGGCGACCAGGTGAAAAGCTTTGACCCACAGCATCGATTGCCCCCTTGGCGGTAAGTATGTGCGCGCTTATTTGCGGTAAAAGTTGTCGATATGTTGCGGCAGGATAATGCCGGTGGCCCTGTTGTCCAGTGCGCCGCTGTGGCCGCGGCTGATGTAGAGTGCGCCGGCGCCGCTGGATTCCAGCAACTGCTGCGCCTCCAGCAGGGTCGCACGCCAGCTCAGTTCCGCCAGTTGTTCGCGTTCGCCGGGCAGCTTGAGCAGGTCTACCGGCACCGTCTCCTCTTCGGTTTTCTGTCCGCTTTTGGCCTCGCCTCGCGCTTCTTTCACCCGCTGCAGAAAAGTGGCCAGGTCCGCCGCGCGCAGCAGCTGCGGTGCCGGTTCCTCCGGCAGGTCGATCAGGATCCACTGGGGGTGCCGTTTGATCAGCCGCATCGCCGCCTCCTCGCTGATTTCCTGCGGCGATACCACGAAGCGCCGCTCCATCACACTGGCGACGCCGACACGGCTCAGCATCTGCTGGCGCCAACTGGGGGTGCCGCTCCTGTCCAGCGCGCGCAGGGTCTCCTGGAAGATGCCCTCGGTGGCGAAGAAGTGGCGGCTCACCAGGCAGGCCACCACGATCATCATCATGCCGGGAAACAGCACGTTGGGGTTGTAAGTCAGCTCCAGAATCGCCAGCAACGCCGCCAGCGGCGCGTTCAGCAGTGCCGCCATCATCGCCGCCATACCCACCATCGCGTAGAAACCGGGGCTGGCGGTGTACTCGCCCAGCCAAAGGTTGGTGAGGCCGCCAGCAATGCCGCCGAGACAGGCGCCGAGGAACAGGCTCGGGCCGATGACGCCGCCGGGAATCCCCAGGCCGGTGCCGAGGGCGGTGGCGACCAGCTTGGCCGCGACGATCACCGCCAGGGTCGTCAGCCCCAACTCGCCGAGCATGGCCAGTTGCAGGGTGTCGTAGCCGGTGCCTAGAATTTCCGGCACCCAGATCGCCAATGTGCCGGTGGTGGCGCCGACGATGACGAAGCGCAGCAGCGGCGAACGGCGCTGCTGCGGGGCCAGGCGGCGGTGAGCGTGAATAAACAGCGCGGCCAGGGTGCCGATCACCAGCGCGCAAAGAAACAGTACCGGCAGCTCCGCCAGCGAGTTGAGCTGGATTGCGGGCACGTTGAAGACGGGTTCATTGCCGAAGGAGATCTGCGCCGCGGCGCTGCCGGCCACCGCCGCCAGTATCACCGGCAGGAAGCCCGCCACCGAATATTCCAGCATCACCACTTCCATCGCGAACACCACGCCCGCCAGCGGCGTGTTGAAGGAGGCCGCGATCGCCGCGGCCACGCCGCAAGCCAGCAGGCTGCGTGCCGAGTTGTTGGGCAACCGCAACTTGCGTGCCACCCAACTGCCGCTGGCGGCCCCCAGGTGCACCGCCGGCCCCTCGCGCCCCACCGAGTGGCCGCTGACCAGGGCGGTGGTGCCGGCAAAAAACTGCAGGAAGGCGTTCTGTATGGGCATTTGCCCCTGGTGGTTGTGCAGGCGGTCGAGCACGTGCACCACGCCCACGTTGCGGCGGCTGGGGGTCAGCAACAGGTACATGGAGCCGAGCAACAGCGCGCCGCCCACCGGCAGGGCAAAGCGCCAGTGCGGGGGCAGGGATTCGTAGCGGTCCGGGATGGATAGGAATAGTTGCGCCGGCCACTCGCTCAGAAAACGAAAGGCGACGGTGACTATACCGGCGCAGATCCCGGTGAGCAGCGCCATGACCAGCAGCGGCGCCAGGGCATCCTGGGCGGACAGCAGCAGGCGCAGCCTCTCCAGGCCGCGTTCCCGCTGCGGCCAGCCTGCCTGGGGCCTGGGGGCGGAATCTTCGGATCCCTGTGGCAATGCGAGTCCTTAACCTTAAAGTGTTCGAGCTTGTGGTAGAGTGCTCCGCTGATCAGAAGCGCCCGCTGCGGTTGGCGGGCGCGTGCAGGGAGAATCGGAAAGGTGATTAAGGTAGCAATTGTTGGCGGCACCGGCTACACGGGTGTGGAATTGTTGCGCCTGTTGACGGCGCATCCGCAGGTGGAACTGACGGCGATCACCTCGCGCGCCCTCGCCGGTACCCCGGTGGCGGAACTCTTCCCGAGCCTGCGCGGCCACTGCGACCTGGCTTTCTGCGAGCCGGACCCGGAGCAACTGGCCGCCTGCGACCTGGTGTTTTTCGCCACCCCCCACGGTGTGGCCCAGGCCCAGGTACCGGAACTGATTGGGCGCGGCGTGCGCGTGATCGACCTGTCCGCGGACTTTCGCCTCAAGGACATCCCCGCCTGGGAAGCGTGGTACGGCCAGGCGCACGCGGCGCCGGAGCTGGCGGCGCAGGCGGTCTACGGCCTGCCGGAAGTGAACCGCGGGGCCATCGCCGGCGCGCAGTTGGTGGCCTGCCCCGGCTGCTACCCCACCGCGATCCAACTGGGCTGGATTCCGCTGCTGGAGGCGGGCCTGGTGGACCCCGAACACCTGATCGCCAGCGCCGCCAGCGGTGCCAGTGGCGCCGGGCGCCAGGGCAAGACGGAGTTGCTGCTGGCGGAGAACAGCGACAACTTCCGCGCCTATTCCGCCGGTGGACACCGCCACCTGCCGGAGATCGAGCAGGGACTGCGCCGGGTGCAGCCTCAGGGCGCCAGCGAGCCGCGGGTGACCTTTGTACCGCACCTGTTGCCGATGGTGCGCGGCATACACGCGACCCTGTTCGCAAACTTGCAACCCGGCCAGTCAGCGGAGGAACTGCAGCAGCTGTTCGAGAGTCGCTATAGCAGCGAACCCTTTGTGGACGTGATGCCGGCCGGCAGCCACCCGCAGACCCGCAGCGTGCGCGGTACCAATCTGTGCCGGATTTCCGTGATGCGGCCGCAGGAGCGGGGTAGCGTCGTGGTGCTGTCGGTGATCGACAACCTGGCCAAGGGGGCCTCGGCGCAGGCGGTGCAGAATATGAACATCATGTTCGGTTTAAATGAAACGCTGGGACTGGAGAGCCCGGCGCTGCTGCCCTAGAGGCTATGGACTTGTGTAGGGGTTCCCTTACAATCGGCACACCCTTCCCAATAACCAGATAAAATCAGCGGATTTCATGGCGCGCAAAGTAAAAGGCAGCAAGCAGTACCGCATGAAGGTGGTGCCGGATCGGCCGTTTTCCGGGACGCTCTCCGTCGTCGGCGCGGCGCTTCTGGTACTGGCGACTTCGGCCGCGGCCTATTATGCCGGCCAGCACGGCCTGCGCAGCAGCCTCGATGAGAAAATCCTGGCCCATGAACAGGCCCTGCAGCAGCTCGATAAGCTGAACAGCGAGAACGAGGCGCTGCGCCTGCGCGTCGCCACGGCCGAACAGTCCCTGGCCATCGGCGAGCACGCCAGCGAAAAAGTCCGCGCCGAGCTGGTGCAGAAAGAGAATCGCATCGCTGAACTCAAGCAGGAAATCTCCTTCTACCGCGGCCTGATGGCCCCGGCCGACGGCAGCGACGGCGTTTCCATCGGCCGCTTCAGTATTTCGCAGACCGCCGACGTGCGCCGCTACCAGTACAAGCTGCTGGTGCAGCAGTCGGCCACGCGACACGACATCGTGAAGGGGCACGCGACCTTCACCGTTGTGGGCCGCCAGGATGGACAGCCAAAACGCTACCCCCTGAGCGACCTGTCGCCACAGGTGGAAAGCGAATCGATTCCGTTGCGTTTCAAATACTTCCAGAATATCGAAGGCGAGCTACAGTTGCCCCAGGGCTTTGAGCCGGAAGGCGTCGAGCTGTCGCTCAAGTCCAGTGGGCGCAAAGGTTTCAATATAGAGCAGCGCTACGGCTGGCTGGTGCAGAAGAGCTAGCCAGCCGCGGCGCTGAAGGCACGAGGTTTATCCGAATATGTTCAGCAAAAAAGAAAAGGTTAACAACACTATGGCCAGCTCCGGAAGCAATCACACCACTTTGATAGCGCGCCAGACCGAGGTGTCCGGTGACCTGCATTTTCGCGGCAACCTGGTGGTCGAGGGCCGGGTAAAGGGCAATGTGAACGCCCACAGCGACAGTGACGCCCGCCTGCAGATCGTCGACGGCGGCCAGGTGGAGGGTGAGATCCGCGTGCCCCATGTGGTTATTAACGGCACCGTCAAGGGCGATGTCTACGCCGTGCGTCATCTGGAGCTGTCCTCCAAGGCAATGGTGGAGGGCAATGTGCACTACAAGCTGATCGAGATGGTGAAGGGCGCCCAGGTCAACGGTTCACTGGTTTCCAACGTGGACATGGATACCACAGGCGAGCCGCGCATGATTGAATATGCCGACGAGACCGTCATCGAAGCCGAGTAACACGCCCCTCGATCCCGGGTTTCGGTATTTCGTTGGTGCCGGAGCCCGCGCTTTTGCAATACTTGACTGATTTCCTCGGTTTTAGCAAGATGGCGACCGCGAGGCTGTGCCCGGTATAATTTTTATGCGGGTGTGAATGCCTCAATTTTTCTGAGAGAACGCTATGTCAGAAGCTGTATCCTTTTCTCCCGAACCGGTCGCGGTGACCGACAAGGCGGTGGCCAAGGTCAAGAGCCTGCTGGAGGAGGAGGGCAATCCGGAACTGAAACTGCGGGTTTTCGTGACCGGCGGTGGCTGCTCTGGTTTCCAGTACGGTTTCACTTTCGACGAATTGGTGGCCGAGGATGACGCCGTGGTCGAGAAAGACGGCATCCAGTTACTGGTGGATGCCATGAGCTATCCCTACCTGGTGGGCGCCTGTGTCGACTACGAGGAGGGCCTGTCCGGTTCCCGTTTCGTGGTGCAGAACCCCAACGCCTCTTCCACCTGCGGTTGCGGTTCCTCCTTCTCCATCTGATTCCGACGACCTGTAGGAGCGGCCCATGGCCGCGATCGGCCTTCCGGGTTTCCCTGAGCTGTGCCGATAAGTGGACACCGGGGCGGCCCTGCTACCGGTGGCCTTCGCTTCGAGCTTCGGTATTCTTTTCGAGTCCCGAGTCCCGAGCCCCGAGCCCCGCGGTCAAGCCGGGTAAATCGCCCCCAACACCGTCTCCTCCCGCGCCCCCGTCACCTCGGGGCAGTTCCCCGGAAGCCCCAGCAGCGTCTGTCGGGCCAGCCAGGCAAAGCCCACCGCCTCCACCCAGTCCGCATCGATGCCGTAGCTGCCCGTGCAGGCGATGGACCAGGTGGGCAGCCGCCTCCGCAGTCGCGACAGCAGGTCCTTGTTCCTGGCGCCGCCACCACACACCAGCAGTTCACCGCCGTCCGCAAACAGGTGCACCGCCTCGGCAACACTGGCGGCGGTGACTTCCGCCAGGGTCGCCTGTACGTCCGTCGGCGCCAGTTCCAGTCCGGCGCAGGCCTGTTCCAGCCAACTGGCGTTGAAAGTTTCACGGCCTGTGCTCTTGGGCGGCTTGGCGGCGAAGTAGGCGTCGGCCATCAGCCGGTTGAGCAGTTCCGGGTGCACCCGGCCGCTGGCGGCCCAGGCGCCGTCGCGGTCGAAGGGTTGGCCCTGGTGCAGGCCTATCCAGTAGTCCAGCAGCGCGTTGCCGGGGCCGGTATCGTAACCGTAGACGCTGCCGTCCGCGGCCAGTTCGGTGATATTGGCCATGCCGCCGATATTGACCACCGCGCGGTTGCGGTCCGTGGCGAAGGCGGCGTGGTGGAAGGCGGGCATGAGTGGTGCGCCCTGGCCGCCGAGAGCCATGTCCCGGCGGCGGAAATCGGCAACTGTAGTGACGCCGGTAAGCGCGGTGATGGTATTGGGATCGCCCAACTGCAGGGTAAAGGGCGATGCCACCGTGCCCGGCGGGCGGTGGCGCACCGTCTGGCCATGGCTGCCGATGGCGGTGACATCGCCGGCTTCGACTCCTGCGCGGGCGAGCAGGGTGTTGGCGGCCTCGGCGAAGGCCTGGCCCAACTGCCGGTCCAGTTGCCCGGCGCGGTCGAGTTCCGAGGGGCCGGGTGCGCAGAGGGCCAGGATGGCATCGCGCAATTGGGGGGGGATAGGGTGGCCGAGGGCGGCCAGGACGCGCGGCTTGGGTTTGTCTTCGTCGCCGAAGTCGACCAGCACCGCGTCGATGGAGTCGACGCTGGTGCCGGACATCAGGCCGATATACAGGTCCGCCATTGAGAAGAGGTCCGCGCGCTAATTAACGCTTTTGCTGTCGTTGTCTTCGCTGCTCTGCGCCAGAGTCGGCTGTGCGTAGTTCTCCAGTTGCGCCAGCAGCGGCTGGGTCTGGGCCTTGAAACGGGCCATCTCCGATGCGGGGACCGATTTTGCCTTGGGCAACTGGCGCACGATGGTGGCCGGGTTGCGGTGGCGGCCGTCGACCAGGAACTCGTAGTGCAGGTGGGGGCCGGTGGCGTAACCGGTGGAACCGACCTTGCCGATCACCTGGCGCTGCTTGACCCGCTGCCCGGTTTTGACCAGACGCTTGCTCAGGTGCAAATAGCGCGTCACATAGCGCTCGCCGTGCTGGATGAAGATGTAGTTGCCGTTCGGCTTGCTGTAGCCGGCCTTGACCACGCGGCCATCGCCGGCGGCGTAAACCGGCGTGCCGGTGGGTGCGGCGTAGTCGGTGCCGTTGTGCGGGCGGCGGGTCTTGAAAACCGGGTGCAGGCGGCGTGGGTTGAAGTGGGAGCTGATGCGGGTGAAATCCACCGGGGTGCGGATAAACGCCTTGCGCATGCTCTTGCCGTCGGGCGTGTAATAGTTGGCGTCGCCGTTGCTGTCCACATAGCGCACGGCACTGAAGGTCTTGCCCTGGTTGGTGAAGCTCGCCGCCTGGATGGGGCCGTTGCCGATTTTCTCGCCGTCGAGGAACTCCTCCTCGAACATCACGCTGAAGCGGTCGCCCTTGCGGATGTCCAGGGCGAAGTCGACATCCGAACTGAACACCTGGGCCATTTCCATGATCAGGTTGCTGCTGAGCCCCGCCTCGCTGCCGGCCACGAACAGGGAGCTGTCGATCTCCCCCTGGCGGTAGGCAGTGTAGCTGTCCGGCTGGCGCTGGTGTAGTACGTACTGGTAGTCGCCGGCCTGTCCGCGGGAGAACTTCATCAAGTTGAGGCGGTCCCGGTGCAACTCCAGGCTGTGCAGGGCGCCGTCGCCGCCGGTATGGAAGGTTAGCTTCTCTCCCGGGGTCAGCCGCGCCAGTTGCTTTGCCTCGTCGCCGCTGGCGAGCAACTGGTACATCTCCGCGGCGCTGACACCGGCGCGTTGGAACAGGTCGGACAAGGTGTCGCCGCTCTGTACCTTGAGGGTCTGCGCGCGCAGCTTCTTCTCGTCCGTGTCGACCGTGGCGCGCTCGTCCCCCGGCTGCGGCGGAGTGACGGGGATATCCTCCTCGATGACGGACAGGTTGACCGGCAGGGAGAGTCGCTTGGCCTCTACTTCCGGGGTGGAGACAAACATGGCCAGCGCCAGGGCAAAACTGGCGGCGCCGGCGGCCAGGGCGTGGGTCCGTGGAAAGTACTGGCGCAGGGCGCCCAGCAGGCGCGGCGTCGATTTGCGTTGGTCTTGCATGGTCTTAACAGGTGGCGCTGATTGTCGTTGTTATCGGTGCCCGGCGCATCCGGTGCCTAAAAAACGAGCACTGAGACGGCTTTATAACAAAAATCCCGCCGTCGTTCACGGAGTAATTGACCTGGCTGTCCATGGCTGAGTTCCTCTGCGTTTATTCCCTGGCAGTGGTTTGCGCGCGCGCTGCGGCTTGTATTTACCGCAAAGTCCGGTAATGTTGCAGCCCGTTTCGCCGCCGCGCGGCTCTATATTCACGATTCATATTTTTGTGAGGGGAAACCATGGCCGGGGTCGATGCCGCACTGCTCAAAGACTTGGACCGCCGCGGGCTGATCAATCAGGCGACCGGTGACGGTGAGCTGACGCAGCATTTGACGGAGAGCCGGGCCCTCTATTGCGGTTTCGACCCCACCGCGGATTCCCTGCATATTGGCAGTCTAGTACCACTTCTCACGTTGAAGAGGTTTCAGGCGGCAGGACACAAGCCCATCGCCCTGGTTGGCGGCGCAACCGGCCTGATTGGCGACCCTTCCTTCAAGGCGCAGGAGCGCAGCCTGAATACGCCGGAAGTGGTGTCCGGCTGGGTGGAGAAGATCCAGGCGCAGGTGTCCCGGTTCATCGACTTCGATTGCGGCGAGAACAGCGCCATGGTTGTCAACAACCTGGACTGGACCCGCGACCTGAATGTGCTCGATTTCCTGCGCGACGTGGGAAAACATTTCTCTGTCAACAATATGGTCAACAAGGAGTCGGTCAAGCAGCGCATCCAGCGCGAGGGCGAGGGAATCTCCTTTACCGAGTTCTCCTACATGCTGTTGCAGTCGATGGATTTCTCCGAACTCTACAAGCGCTGCGGCTGCACCCTTCAGATCGGTGGCTCGGACCAGTGGGGCAATATCACCGGCGGCGTGGACCTGACCCGGCGCCAGCATCGCGGCAAGGTCTATGGCCTGACGCTGCCGCTGGTGACCAAGGCGGATGGCACCAAGTTCGGCAAGACCGAAAGCGGCACCATCTGGCTGGATTCGAAGCGCACCTCGCCCTACGCTTTTTACCAGTTCTGGCTGAATACCGCCGACGCGGACGTATACAAATTCCTGCGCTACTTCACCTTCATTGGCGTCGACGAAATAGACGCGATAGAAGAGGCGGATCGTGAGCGCGCCGGCAGACCCGAGGCCCAAGGCATACTGGCGCGGGAAGTGACCCGACTGGTACATGGCGAGGAAGGGTTGGCCGCGGCGGAGCGAATCACCCGCGCCCTCTTTTCCGGGGATATTGCCGGACTGTCCGAGGGGGACCTGGAGCAGCTGCGTCTGGACGGCCTGCCCAGTTCGGCCCTGCCGGTGGAGTTTGGCGAACAGAGTCTGATCAACCTGCTGGTGGATGCGGGTATGGCGCCATCCGGCAAGCCAGTGAAGGATGCGCTGGGGCGCAGTGCGGTGCTGGTCAACGGCGAGGCGTTGGGAATGGATAGTAACAGTGATCCGCAGTCGGTGTTCGCGGCGGCCAGGGCGCTGGCCGGGCGCTTCTTCATCGTGCGCCTGGGCAAGAAGAAGTACCACCTGTTCGAGATCGCCGCCTGATCCAGGCCGGCCTTCCGGGCTGGCAAATTTTTTTTCACGAAATTGTAAAAAAGCGCTTGCGGAGCCCCCTTGTGAGCCCGTATAGTTCGCGCCCTCGTCGCTGAGGAAGCGGCGGGGAGGCGGCGCCAAGTGATTGATTTTCTTGGGAAAATTTTTCAAAAAAGCGCTTGCCAAGGTCGGGGAGGTCGCTATAATGCGCGCCACTTCGAGCGGGACCGGAAGCGGTCTCGGGAGGTTCGGGAAGGCCCCTTGGGTGGCACCGGAAGCCTCGAAAAAGTCTGCCAAAAGCGCTTGCTAAAGCAGACCGGATGTGTAGAATACGCGTCCCACAGTTAGGGCCCGGCGCCCAGCTGAGTTGTTTAAAAAGT
>Ga0207773_100088_pt1 | contig 85382 bp, 69 predicted proteins | sample TtaePargueraPR_2_FD_187281 | JGI IMG/M metagenome (GOLD analysis project Ga0207773, IMG submission 187281) | Aerobic enrichment media microbial communities from Bioluminiscent Bay, La Parguera, Puerto Rico - Tt and M1 (3) (SPAdes) | ecosystem: Environmental > Aquatic > Marine > Unclassified ...
CGGCGCCGCGCAACTTGCGGCGCAGCCGTTTCACGGCCGAATGCAGGATGGCCGTGTCGCCGAGGTAGGCCCCGCCCCAGACCGAGCCGAAGAGCCGTTCGTAGGTCCAGACCACCACCGGCGGGGTGGCCAGCCGGGCCAGCAACTCCCGTTCCAGCCGGGTCAGCGCCAACGGCTCACCCCGCCAGGTGACGAGATGGCCGGGCACGTCGACGACGAGGTCGCCGAGCACGACCGGCGCCGCCGGCTCCGGGTCCTCCGCCGGTACGGGCGGGAACAACATCGCCCGTAACTCGGCCAAATCAGTACAGATGACTACCGTGCCGCAGTCGTCGAGCCGTCTTACGACGCGCTCACGGACGGCTACGTCAGCGGTGACACACACGACCAGTGGCACCTCACCGTTGACCACCGCGCTCCTCCCCAGGTTGCTGCGTGTCATCAGACAACGCCGTTTAGTCGCCGGAGTCAACAGCGACAGTCACCGATACCACTGCGGCCCGACGCTCGACCACGTGTTGCCCGGGTACTGCCTGAAAACTGCCCAACAGACCCCATTGATCACCAACGTCGCCCACTAAAGCATGACTCGTAGCCGCCGTGCGAAAACTATCCGTAGAGCACTGCCCGCACGCGACTTGGGCGGATATCGGGCTTTCCGGTCCGCTGATCCCGCGGTCCGGCGAGTACGGGCCGCCTACGAGCATGGGGGGACCGCGTGGTCGACCTGCCCCGACGCCGAACCGGACGACACCATAGTGAGCGCAGCACCGCCCGCCGCCGCGTCCGCGGCGGCCTGGGCCGGCTGCTGCACCGGACGCTCACCGCTGGGCTGATCACCCTGCTCGCGGTGACCGCCCAACCCGCCGCCGCGACCGCCGCACCCGGCACCGGCCCGGTCGACGAATCGGCCACCGCGCCGATCAGCGCCGAACTCGCCGCCGAACTGGACCGCGACGGCACCGTCGACTTCATGGTCTACCTGCGGGACCGCGCCGACCTGTCCGGCGCGGCCGATGCCGCCAGCGCCGGAATGCCGGCCGGTGACCGTCGCGCCGACGCCCGAGCCGAGGCTGTGTACCACGAGTTGACCACCACGGCCCAGCGCAGCCAGCAGAGCCTGCGCAAACTGCTCGACGGGCGCAAAACCGGCTACACCGCGTACTGGATCGCCAACGCGGTCCGGGTCACCGGCGATCGGGACCTGGCCGACCGGATCGCCGCCCTGCCCGAGGTGCAGCAGCTGGAACCGGTCCGCAGCTACCCGCTGCTCGCCCCGGAACCAGCCGAACCGGTGCCGCCGGTCGGCGACGACGCCGGCACCACGGCCGTCGAGTGGAACATCGACGACGTCCGGGCGCCACAGGTCTGGTCCGAATTCGGCACCAGCGGCGACGGGATCGTCGTGGCCACTATCGACAGCGGCGTCGAGTTCGACCACCCGGCCCTGGCTGCCAGCTACCGGGGAGCCGGCACCGGCGGCTACGACCACGACTACAACTGGTTCGACCCGACCGGCATCTGCCCGGCCGGGACCCCCTGTGACAACAACGGTCACGGCACCCACGTCACCGGCACCATGACCGGCGACGACGGCGGCGACAACCAGACCGGCGTGGCGCCCGGCGCCCGCTGGATCGCCGCCAAGGGCTGCGAGGTGGACACCTGCTCCGACGCGTCGCTGCTGGCCGCCGGCCAGTGGGTGCTTGCCCCGACCGACACATCGGGCGCGAACCCCCGGCCGGAACTGCGCGCCGACGTGGTCAACAACTCGTGGGGCGGCGGGCAGGACGACCCGTGGTACCGGCAGACCGTCGATGCCTGGATCGCCGCCGGCATCTTCCCGGCCTTCGCCATCGGCAACGAGGGACCGGGATGCGGCACCGCCAGCTCCCCCGGCGACTACCCGCAGGCGTACGCGGCCGGCAACTACGACGCCGACCACCGGATCGCCGCCCGGTCCAGCCGGGGCGCCTCGCTGGTCGACGGATCGGTCAAGCCGAACATCGCCGCGCCCGGCACCGCGGTCCGCTCCAGCGTCCCCGGTGGCGGGTACGCGGCGTACAGCGGCACCTCGATGGCCTCCCCGCACGTGGCCGCCACCGTCGCGCTGGCCTGGTCGGCGGCGCCGACCCTGCACGGCGACATCGCCGCCACCCGGTCCCTGCTGGACGGCACCGCGATCGACACCGACGACACCAGTTGCGGCGGCACCGCCGCCAACAACAACAACTTCGGTGAGGGACGGCTCGACGCGTACGCCGCCGTCGAGGCCGCCCCGCGCGGACCCGCCGGCCGGGTGACCGGCGTGGTCACCGGCGACGGCGACCCGCTGCCCGGCGCCACCGTCTCCACCGGCGACCGCAGCGTCACCACCGGCACCGACGGCGGCTACTCGCTGACCCTGCCGACCGGCGAGCACACCATCACCGCCAGCGCGTTCGGCTACCAGTCGGCGAGCGCCACGGTCACGGTCGCCGAGGACGGCACCGTCGAGCAGGACTTCGACCTGGCCGCCACCACCCTGGTCACGCTCAGCGGTCGGGTCACCGACGCGGCCGGCCACGGCTGGCCGCTCTACGCCCGGGTCGAGGTCGACGGGCGACCCGAGACGGCCACCTACACCGATCCGGCATCCGGCCGCTACACGCTGACCGTGCCCGGCGGCACCGCCGTGACGCTGGTCGCCACGGCGACGCTCGCCGGATACCAGCCGGCCCGGGTGGAGGTGCCGGCCGGGGACACCGACCGCACCGTCCACCTGGCGGTGCCGGTCACCGCCGAGTGTGTCACCCCCGGGTACGTGGCCAGCTTCGGCGACCCGGTGCTCGCCGAGAGCTTCCCGACCGCCGACACCCCGGACGGCTGGTCGGTGGTGAACCGCACCGACGGCGGCGGTTGGGAGTTCACCGACATCGGTTCGCGGGGCAACCTGACCGGTGGTGACGGCGGCTTCGCCAACATCGACAGTGACGCGCTCGGCGTCGGTGAGGTCCAGGACACCGACCTGGTCACCCCGACGCTGGACCTGTCCGGAGCGGACGCGCCGTACCTGCGGTTCGCCAGCGACTGGCGGGCGGTGGGGCTCAGCGACAGCGCCGAGATCGGTGTCTCGGTCGACGGCGGCGCCAGCTGGACCAACGTGTGGCGGTACACCACCAGCCGGCGCGGACCGCGCACCGAGGAGATCCCGCTGACCTCGGTGGCCGGTGCCGACGAGGTGCTGATCCGGTTCCGCTTCCAGGGCAGCTACGCCTGGTGGTGGCAGGTCGACGACGTCGAGGTGGTCGACCGCAGCTGCACCCCGCTGCCCGGTGGCCTGCTGGTCGGCAACACCACCGACCACAACACCGGGGCCGCGCTGAACGGCGTCACGGTGGCCAGCGCCACCGACCCGACGGTACGGGCGGTCTCCGCCGCCACGCCGGACGACCCGGCCCTGCCCGACGGCTTCTACCAGCTCTTCTCGCCGCTGGTCGGCGAGCAGGAGTTCACCGCGACGCGGGCGCCGTACCAGGTGCGGAGCCGGACGGTGACGGTGGTCGCCGACCGGGCCCGCCGGGCCGACTTCTCAGTCAAGGCCGGCCGGCTGGCGATCAGCCCGACCAGCCCGGTCGTGTCCCACCAGCCGTACGGCAGCAGCCGCAAGGCCAAGGTGACGGTGACCAACACCGGCAGTGCACCGGCCGAGGTCGAGATGCTGACCGGCGACGGTGGCTTCAGCCTGCTGGGCGGTGACGGTGCCCCGCTGGTCGAACACAAGGTGAAGGGGATCAGCAAGGCCTGGCAGGGTCCGGCGTACGGTGCCCCGGCCGGCGCCGCGCCGACCCGGATCACCGCCGCCTCGGAGGCGGCCGGAGCTGGGACGGCTGCGGCCGCCGATGCCTGGACGCGGGCCCCGGACCACCCGACCGCGGTCTTCGACAACGCGGCCGCCACGCTCGACGGCAAGGTCTACTCGGTCGGCGGTGGCAGCACCACCGGCACCGAACAGGACGCCTGGGTCTACGACCCGGTCACCGACGCCTGGAGCGCCCTGCCCGACCTGCCGACGGCCCGCAGCAAGCCGGTGCTCGCCGCTGCCGGCGGCAAGCTGTACCTGTTCGGCGGATGGGGTGCCGGTGGGACTCCGGTGGCGAGCGTCGACGTGTTCGACCCGGCGACCGGGACGTGGGCCACGCTGTCCGGGGTGACCAGCCCCGCGCCACGGGCCGCGGCCGGGTCCGCCGTCATCGGCGGCACGATCTACCTGATCGGCGGCTGCATCGACGGCACCTGCACCGACTCGCGTACGGTGCTGGCGTTCGACACCGGCACCGGCACGTTCCGGTCCCGGGCCGACTATCCGGTCGCCGCGTCGTGGCTGGCCTGTGGCGGGATCGGTGAGCTGGCGTACTGCGCCGGCGGCGCCGGCACCGTCGAGTACCGGTCGACGTACGCCTACGATCCGGCCACCGACGCCTGGAGCCCGTTGCCGGACCTGCCGCTCGATCTGTGGGGCGGGCAGTACGCGGCGGCCGGTGGTCTGCTGGTGATCGCCGGCGGGGTGACCGCGGCGTCCACCACGGTGACGAACCGTACGGTCGGCTTCGACCCGGCCGCCGGTGAGTGGCGGGACCTGCCGAACACCGAGTTCGCCCGGTACCGGGGCGCCGGTGCCTGCGGGGCCTACAAGGTCGGTGGTTCGCCGAGCTCGTTCGTCGGTTCGGCGCAGGTGGAGGTGCTCGCCGGGCTGGAGCTGTGCGACGCCGCAGCCGACCTGCCGTGGCTGGTCACCGACCCGGGCAGCTTCACCCTGGCCCCCGGCGCGTCCCGGACGGTCACCGTCACGTTGACGGCGACCGCCGAGGCCGGCGTGGACCAGCCCGGCCGGTACGCCGCGACCCTCGGGGTGCGGTCCGACACCCCGTACCCGGTGGGCCAGGTGGACGTGCAGATGAACGTCTCGCCGCCGGCGTCCTGGGCGAAGGTGCAGGGCACGGTCACCGGGGTCAGCTGCGCCGGGGTCGAGGTCGGGGTGGCCGGGGCGACGATCCGGCTCAACTCGCTGACCGATCCGGGCACCGGCTACACGCTGCGCACCGACGCCGACGGCGGGTACGCGTACTGGCTGCCACGCGGGCAGTACGAGATCATCACCGCCAAGGACGGCTGGGTGCCGCAGGCCCGGCAGGAACGGTTGCCAGCCGGGATCGTCACCACGGTCGACAGCGTGCTCGAGCCGGTCGATCCCTGCCCGGCCCGCCTCGGCGGGATCTGACCGGGTGACCAGTCCGACCGCCGGCGCGTCTGATCGACGGTGAGAACGGGTGCCGGGCCAGCCCAGCTCTGGCCCGGCACCCGCCGGCGGTCAACCCGGAGTCGTCACGGGTTGACCGGGCATCGCACCCAGTCCCGGCCCTTCACGTACGACCAGGAGCAGGTGTGTACGGCGTAGCCTTTACGGTTCCGCAGAAACGCTTTGTCACCTTCGGCATCCCACACGAAACCAGCGGTGTTCCAGTAGACGGTCCGTTCGGTGTCGTCACCAGCCCCGGAACGCAGCCACACCCGGCCGCCTTTTCCGGGAATGACGACGTCACCGAACCGGTAGGTCCGGCCATTCTTGTTGTGTACCGTGTAGCCGCGCAGGTTGATCGCTTCCTTGCCTCGGTTGACCAGTTGCAGCCATTCCCGGTTGGCCAGCGCACCGCTGCCGTCGTCGACGCCGTTCGGGTGGTACTGCACGCTGTGCACCCGCAGGCTGGGCGCGGCACTCGCAGGTGCGGCGATGGCCATCGAGGCGACCAGCCCGAGCATCGCCGCAGTCAGGACACCGACAGTCTTTCGCATGATTCCCCCATGGGATGAGCAATTTTCGCAAGCGTCGTCGAGGAATCCGAAGAACGATTTCGTCGAACGCCCGCTACCGCCACGAAAAATTGTGTACGACAGGCCGACCAATTCACTAGAGAGTGACGTCATCAAGTCAGTTCGTCCTGCCGCACCGTCATGTCGGGCGCTGGTGACTTGTCGGCGTGGCCACCGGCCGGAGCGACCAGGGTGACGCCGTCGGTCGGCCGTTTCCGCTGTCCACAGGGCGACAGCGGGGACCGACGACGGGGAATCCGCCGGCAATGTCGGTCACAAGGCCGACAGGCCGCCGCCCCGGAAAAGTTCCGGGGCGGCGGCCTGTCGTCGGGTCGGGTCGGGCCGGGCGTCAGCTGCCGACGGTCACCGAGACCTCGTTGACTCCCTGGGCGGCGGTCACCGGGGTGTCACCGTTGCCGTGCCGGGACAGGGCCCGCAGGGTCCAGCTGCCCGGTGCGGCGAAGAACCGGAACTGACCGGCCGGCGAGGTCACCACCTCGGCGGTGAACTCGCCGGTGGAGTCCAGCAGCCGAACGTACGCGCCGGCCACGGCCTCGCCGTCGGCGGACCGCACGGTCCCGGTGATCACGGTCTCCTTGGCCAGGTCGACGCTGGCCGGAAGCGGTGCCGCCTGGTCCGGGGCGGCGCAGCCCGCCGCGGTCGCGGCGTTCGGTGTGGTCGCAGCGGTCATCGTCACGCCTTCCCGGGCTCGTCGCCGAGCACCACCGGCACGCCGATCAGCGAGCCGTACTCGGTCCAGGACCCGTCGTAGTTCTTCACGTTGGAGTGCCCGAGCAGTTCCTTGAGCACGAACCAGGTGTGCGAGGAACGCTCGCCGATCCGGCAGTACGCGATGGTGTCCTTGCCGTCTTCAAGGCCGGCTTCGGCGTACAGGGCGCGCAGCTCGTCGTCGGACTTGAAGGTGCCGTCCTCGTTGGCCGCCTTGGACCACGGCACGTTGACCGCGGTCGGAATGTGCCCGGCCCGCTGCGCCTGCTCCTGCGGCAGGTGGGCGGGGGCGAGCAGCCGGCCGGCGAACTCGTCGGGCGAGCGGACGTCGACCAGGTTCTGGGTGCCGATCGCGGCCACCACCTCGTCGCGGAACGCCCGGATGGAGCTGTCCGGCTCCTGGGCGACGTACTGGGTGGCCGGGCGGGCGACCACCTCGGTGGTCATCGGGCGGGCGTCCAGCTCCCACTTCTTGCGGCCGCCGTCGAGCAGCTTGACGTCGCGGTGGCCGTACAGCTTGAAGTACCAGTACGCGTACGCCGCGAACCAGTTGTTGTTGCCGCCGTAGAGCACCACGACGTCGTCGTTGCCGATGCCCCGCTCGGACAGCAGCGCCTCGAACTGCGACTTGTTGATGAAGTCGCGGCGTACCGGGTCCTGCAGGTCGGTCTTCCAGTCAATCTTGACCGCGCCGGCGATGTGCCCGCCGTCGTACGCGGAGGTGTCCTCGTCGACCTCGACGAAGACGACGCCCGGGGCGTCGAGGTTCTTCTCGGCCCAGTCGGCCGAAACGAGTGCGGTGTCGCGACTCATCAGATCACTCCCTGGTTGGTCTCCCCCTGGCCCGGCGGGCCGCCGGTGCGGAGGAAGCGGATCGGTGGCGAGTCCACGCCGCAGGTTGTCGCACCTGTGCGGGACCCTGGAGGACGGATCACGGACGTGCGACGGCGCCGCTGCCGGGCGATGGTGAGAATTCTTCGGCGCTGGTCACCGACCACAGAAGGGGTCGACGACAGCCCGCCGGGTCAGCCCGCCGTCAGAGGACCGGGCGACACAGGCAGGTGGCCACACGGCACAGGTCGACCGCGCGCCGCTTGGTGAGGAACTTCCCCATGGGGCCGAAGCTTACCAGCCTGTTTCCGGACGGTCACCGATCCGACCACGCAATGGGACATCCGCGGGTTGAGACCTACGCCACCCCCGCCGGAGACGGTCAGCCGAGCAGGCTGGTCAGCCCAGTGCGCTGGTCAGCCGAGTGCGCTCAGCGGCACGTCGGTGGCGGTGGCGGTGACGGCGAGGCCGGCCGGCGTCACCGCCACCTCCTGCAGGTCGAGCTGGAACGGCAGGGCGGGCAGCGGCACCGCGATGGACAACTGCTGGGCGTAGGCCTCGACGAACCCGCGGGCCGCCTCGTCGCCGGGCAGCCCTTCGGCGGCGAGTTCGTCGAAGCGCAGCAGCACCTCGCCCTGGGCGACCTCCAGGTCCGCGGTACCGGTCAGGGTGACCTGCTGGCCGAGGATGTCCACCGGGGCGGTGACGCCGAGCCGTCCGTCCTGTTCGGACAACTCCACGCCGGGCTGGTCGATCAACTGGACGATACTGTCGTAGGAGACCGTGGCGGTGCCCTGCACGGTCTCCGCGGTGACCTCACCCTGCCCGGTGCGCAGCGTCTCCAACGGCGCCTGTACGCCCCGCGCGTCGACGTCGAGGGTGGGCAGCCGCACGCTGTTGCCGTTGACCGCCGCCGACACGTCGCGCAGCACGATCGAGACCGACTGGTAGCGGCCGGTGGCGACCTGGCTGAGGAACGGGAACCCGCCGATCGAGACCTCCGGCTCGGAGGATTCGATGTTCTGCCCGGCCACCTGCTGGCGAATCTGGTCAGCGACCGCCCGTTCGGCGTAGGCGACGGCGACCCGGTCGGCGACGACGAGGACCAGCGCCAGAACGAGCAGCAGCACCGCGACGACGGCCAGCAGCCGGCGCGCTCGTCGGCCCGGTTGCCGCCGAGGACGCGACCGGCGGACCGGTTCCTCCTGGTACGCCGGATAGGTCGACACGGTGCCTCCTCGGCTGCGGACGGATGCGCCGTACCGTATCTACCCAACCTGAATACGGCTCACCCGGCACCGGCCCGACCAGGTGCCTCACCTGACCGACCCGGCGCCTCAGTTGAAGATCAGCACACCGAGGGCGTAGGACAGCGGCGCGGCGAGGGCGAACCCGCCGAGCGGTCCCTGCATGTGCCGGGCCACCCACATGGTCGGCGGTTCCCCGGCCATCTGCCGGCTGGCCTCGGCGTAGCCGGTGGCCAGATCGACCAGGACCGCCGCGCTGGCCGCGACCAGGCCGACCAGGGCCGCGGTGACCGGGGTGAAGCCGACCACGTAGATGCCGAGCACCGCGCTGGCCAGCGTGCCGACCATCGCACCGAGCACCACGCCGGTGGCGCCCCGGGGCACCTGCGGGGCAAGCCGCGGCCGGGCCATCACCGCGTCGGTGAGCCGGGCGGTCATCAGGGCGATGCCGGTGCCCGCCAGCGCCACCACGATGGTCTGGGTACCACCGAGCTGCAGCCGGCTGAGCACGATCAGGGTGGCGAAGGCGACCACTCCGACGACGATCTGCAACGTGGCGCCGAGCGACTCGGTGACCCTGGTGCGGTCGGCCGGCCGGATCAGCTGGGCGAGCACCGCGACGACGAAGCCGCCTGCCGCGGCGTACCCGACCGGGGCCAGCGACGCGACGGTCGGCAGCAACGCTCCGATGTCGGCGGCGGCCGCGGCCAGCAGACTCACCCCGCCGATGACCGGCATCGCCGGCGGCCGGATCGCCAACGTCCAGGAAATCACGAAGAGCAGCTGTACGCCGAAGACGACGATGGTGAACGGGGTCCGGGCCAGCCCTGGCCCGGCGGTCTGCCCACCGAAGATCAGCCCCAGGGCCAGCAGCACGGAAAACCCGGCCACGGTGAGCGAGATGGTCCGGCTGACCGGCACCGGCGCCGACGTGGACCGGCTGCTGACGGTTTCCTGCTCCCCGGTGCGGTCCGGCCGGTCAGCCGGCCGGCGGTCCGCCGCGCCCGACGGACCGGCGGCCTCGCCGGCCGCAGCGGCCGCACCACCGGGAGCGGGCGCGTGGCCCGGGGCAGGCGCCGGAGCCCGACCAGGGGCCGGGCCGGGAGCAGGTGCCCGACCGGGTACCGGCGCGGCCGCCCGACCGGGACCGGGTGCCCGACCGGGAGCGGGCGCCCGACCGGGAGCGGGCGCCCGACCTGGGGCCGGTGCCCGGCCCGGCACCGGTGGGCCGGGGTCCGGCGGTCCCGGGACGACGGCGCGACCGGGGCCGCCCCGCATGCCGCCGGGCCGCCCGCCGGGCGGTGGCCCGGCCGGCGACTCCCGGCTACCGTCAGGCCACTGTCCGCGACCGGTCTCGGATGGCGTGGAGGGATGCACGCCCTGATGGTGCCAGACGGGGCGGGTGGCCCGCTGGCGACGGCGCGGGGCCGTTATGGCCGAACGCACAGATGAACAGCTCACCGCCCCGCTGTTTCCGGCACCTAATCGGTTAAGCTCATGGCTTAACCACCCGTCAGCGAAGCCGGGGTTCGACGCCACTGTCTGCGGTGACGGCCACGTGGCCGGCGTCCGCGGTCACCACGCGCGGCCGGGACAGGCCGCGAGGACGGAGGTGATGTGTGGAAATCCTGCTGCTGGTAACGGCCCGTGCGGGCGAGCCGTCGGCCGTACTGCCCGCACTCGACCTGCTCCCCCACTCGGTGCGGACCGCGCCCCGCGACGTCCGCACCCTGGTTTCCGGGCCGAGCCCGGACGCGGTCCTGGTCGACGCCCGGTCGGAGCTGTCCGAGGCCCGTGCGACCTGCCGGATGCTGCATGCCACTGGTCTGGGCGTCCCGCTGGTCGCGGTGGTCACCGAGGCCGGCCTGATCGCGCTGAACGCCGACTGGGGCGTCGACGACGTCATCCTGGCCAGCGCCGGCCCGGCCGAGGTGGAGGCGCGGCTGCGGTTGGCGGTAGGTCGGCTGACCAACGCCACCTCAGGCGCGGGCGGGCTGATCCGGGCCGGCGAGCTGACCATCGACCCGGACACCTACGCGGCAAAGCTCAAGGGCCGTCCGCTCGACCTGACCTACAAGGAGTTCGAGCTGCTCAAGTTCCTCGCCCAGCACCCGGGGCGGGTCTTCACCCGCGACCAGCTGCTGCGCGAGGTCTGGGGCTACGACTACTTCGGCGGTACGCGGACGGTCGACGTGCACGTGCGGCGGCTGCGGGCCAAGCTCGGCTCGGAGTACGAGTCGATGATCGGCACGGTGCGCCAGGTCGGCTACAAGTTCGTGGTGCCGCCGAGCCGCTCGTCGCTGCCGGACACCGAGCCGGCACCGCTGCCGGTGTAGCCGGCAGGTCCAGCCGGACCGGCTGTCGGTCTAGCGGATCCCGCCACCTACCGTGGCGCAACACCGAAACATCAACTGAGGCGCCATCCGGATCTGTCCGGATGGCGCCTCAGTTTTTCGTCCGAATAGATCGTTTAGATCGGTTATCACCCGTTTCATGTAATCAGCCAGCGGCAGCCTCCTAGCGTCGGGCAGACACAACCGACCGACGGTGGGAGGGCTGCAGTGACGGTGCTGGCGGGTCTACGTGGGCTGACCATCGCCGCAGTGACTGTGACGGCCGTCCTGACCAGCGCATACCTTCTCGGTTCCAGCAGTGCGCCGGCCGAGCGGGCCGACCCGGGCCCCACGCCCGCGCCGGCACCGGCACCGGACCCAACCCGCAGCGGACCCGACCCCGACCTGATGCCACCACCGACCCGGTCCACGGCGGCGCCGGCGACGCCGACCGGGACGCCGGACCCCGACCGTTCGGCGGCCCGGCTGCCGGCGTACGCCCCACTGGCCCCCGACCGCAGCGGACCGCACGGCACCCGGCGGACCAGCGGCAGCGCCGCAGTCGCCCTCACCTTCGACGACGGCCCGCACCCAGTGCACACCCAGCAGACCCTCGACGTGCTCCGCCAGTTCGGGGTGAAGGCGACCTTCTGCCTGGTCGGCCGGAACGTGGTCGCCTATCCCGAGCTGGTCCGGGCGATCGCCGCCGATGGGCACACCCTGTGCAACCACTCGTGGAGCCACGACTTCGACCTCGGCAGCTACCCGACCGCCGCGATCCGCACCGATCTGATCCGCACCTCCGAGGCGATCCGGGCCGCCGCCCCCGGCCACCCCGTCTCCTACTATCGCCAACCCGGTGGCTTCTGGACTCCCGCCGTGGTCGAGGTGGCGCGGGAACTGGGCATGACCTCGATCCACTGGACCATCGACCCGGCCGACTACTTCCAGCCCGGTGCGGGCAGCATCACCGCGACGGTGACCGCGCAGGCCGTACCCGGGTCGATCGTGCTGCTGCACGACGCCGGTGGCAACCGGACCGGTACGGTGCTGGCGCTGCGCTCGATCCTGCCGAACCTGCGGCAGCGTCTCCTGGTCGACGCGTTGCCGCCGATGGCCGAACCCGCCGATCAGCGCAGCCGCCGGCTGCACCTGCGCACCGGCCAGCTCTGACCCGCGAACCCGCCGCGCCGCGACCGGCGGACCGGACGGGAGATACGGTGGGGCACGTGGCTGAGCGGGTGACCCAGACGACCACGACCGTCGAGCAGTCCGACCGGCTCGATTCTGCCCAGGTCGACCAGGTACTGAAGCTGGCTGCGGCCGCCGCCGACACCGACGGCGCCGACCCACTGCCGGAGCAGGTCGTCATCGGACTGCGGGACGCGGCCTCCGCCCGGCATCTCACGCTGACCGCCCCGACCGGCGAGATGATCGGGTACGCGTACCTCGACCCGACCGATCCGGCCGGCCCGGTCGCCGAGCTGGTGGTCCACCCGACGCACCGGCGACGCGGGTACGGTGGTCGGCTGCTCACCGGGCTGCTAGGCGCCGTCGACCCCGCCGTCCCACTGCGCGTCTGGGCGCACGGCGACCACCCGTCGGCCGCCGCCCTCGCCCTCGACCACGACCTGGTCCGCGACCGGGTGCTGTTGCAGCTCCGCCGCAAGCTGGCCGGCCCGCTGCCCGAGCCGATCCTGCCAGCCGGGGTACGGATGCGATCGTTTGTGCCGGGTCAGGACGACGCGGCCTGGGTGGCGCTCAACGCGAAGGCGTTCGCCGACCACCCCGAGCAGGGCCGCTGGGGGTTGCCGCAGCTGCATGCCCGGATCGCGCAGCCGTGGTTCGACCCGGCCGGTTTCCTGCTCGCCGAGGATCCGGCCGGCCGGCTGCTCGGCTTCCACTGGACCAAGGTGCACACCGGGCCGGCGGTCGGCGAGGTCTACGTACTCGGAGTCGACCCGGACGCGCACGGCGGTGGTCTCGGCCGCGCGTTGACCTTGGCCGGGCTACGGCACCTGGCCGCCGCCGGGCTGCACCGGGCGATGCTCTACGTCGACGAGTCGAACACCGCCGCGGTACGGCTCTACACCCGGCTCGGCTTCCTGCGCTGGTCGGCCGACGTGACCTACCGCCGGCGCTGACCGGCCGGTCTCGGTCGGCCGGCACCGGCCGGTCGTTGCCGGGACCGATCGCGGTCAGCCGAACCGGCCGGTGATGTAGTCCTCGGTCGCCTTGACCTTCGGGTTGCTGAAGATGCGCTGCGTGTCGTCCATCTCGATCAGCTTGCCGGGCTGACCGGTGCCGGCGATGTTGAAGAAGCCGGTCCGGTCGCTGACCCGGGCCGCCTGCTGCATGTTGTGCGTGACGATGACGATGGTGAACTCGGTCTTCAGCTGGTGCATCAGGTCCTCGATGGCGAGGGTGGAGATCGGGTCCAGCGCGGAGCACGGCTCGTCCATCAGTAGCACCGCGGGCTTGACGGCGATCGCCCGGGCGATGCACAGCCGCTGCTGCTGCCCACCGGAGAGGCTGGAGCCGGGCCGGCCCAGCCGGTCCTTGACCTCTTCCCACAGGTTGGCGCCGCGCAGCGTCTGCTCGACCAGTTCGTCGAGGTCGGCCTTGCGCATCCGACCGCCGTTGAGCTTCACCCCGGCCGCCACGTTGTCGTAGATCGACATCGTCGGGAACGGGTTGGGACGCTGGAACACCATGCCGACCTGCCGCCGTACCGCGACCGGGTCGACGCCGACGCCGTACAGGTCGTCGCCGTCCATCGCGACCTTGCCGGTCACCCGGCCGCCGGGCACCACTTCGTGCATCCGGTTCAGCGAGCGGAGGAAGGTCGACTTGCCGCAGCCGGACGGGCCGATCAGCGCCGTCACGGAACGCGGCTCGATGGTCATGTCGACCTGCTCCACGGCCTTGAAGTTGCCGTAGAAGATGTCGAGGTCGGAGACTTCGATGCGCTTGGCCACTTGAGGGGTCCTTTCCGCGGTCAGCGGCTGGTCGGCAGGGAGAAGAAGCGGGAGATCAGCCGGGCCACCAGGTTGAGGCCCATGACGATGACGAACAGGGTGAGCGCCGCCGCCCACGCGCGTTCCACACCGAACTCCGGCCGGGCGCCGGGGATGCTGTACGAGTAGTAGGTGAAGATCGGCAGCGAGGACATCCGGCCGTCGAACAGGTTCCAGTTGGTCGCCGTGGTGCTGCCGGTGATGATCAGCAGCGGGGCGGTTTCGCCGATCACCCGGGCGATGGCGATGGTCACGCCGGTGGCGATGCCCGGGGCGGCGGTCCGCAGCACCACCCGCAGCACGGTGCGCCACTTCGGTACGCCGAGCGCGTACGACGCCTCGCGCAGCTCGTTCGGCACCAGCTTGAGCATCTCCTCGACCGAACGGACCACAACCGGCACCATCAGCACCGACAGGGCGACGGCACCACCGAGGCCGAACCGGATGCTCGGGCCGAAGAAGATCGCGAAGAAGGCGAACGCGAAAAGACCCGCCACGATGGACGGGATACCGGTCATCACGTCGACCAGCAGGGTCACCCACCGGGCCAGCCGGCCTTTGCCGTACTCGACCAGGTAGACGGCGCACATCACGCCGACCGGCACCGAGATCAGGGTGGCCGCACCAGTGATCATCAGGGTGCCGACGATGGCGTGCAGCGCCCCGCCGCCCTCACCCAGCACGCCCCGCATGTCACTGCTGAGGAAGGTTCCGTCGAACCGGTGGATGCCGTTCTGCGTGACGGTGATCATCAACGACAGCAGCGGCAACATCGCGAGGGTGAAGGCGAGGCTGACCAGCACCGTCACGAACCGGTCCTTGGCCCGGCGACCGCCTTCGACCTGCCAGGAGACCGCCGGCAGGGCCACCATGACCAGCAGTACGCCGATGACCAGTGAGAGTGGGAGGGCCAGCCCGAGGCTGAGGCCGCCGACCAGGCCGACCGACAGGCTGCCGCTGACCACCGCCCATGGTGCCCACTTCGGCAGTACGCCACTGGTCAGCGGGCTGGTGACGGGTGCCCGGGGCGGGGTGATGGTGGTCATGCGTTCGCTCCCGAGAAGTCGCGCCGACGGGCGACGACGGCCCGGGCGGCGAAGTTGACGACGAAGGTCAGTGCGAACAGCACCAGGCCGGTGGCGATCAGCGCGTTCACCGCCAACCCGCTGGACTCGGGGAAGTCCAACGCGATGTTGGCGGCGATGGTGCTGCTGTTGACCGAGTCGATCAGGTTGATGGTGATCACGTCGGAGGCGGAGAGCACCATCGCGACCGCGAGGGTCTCGCCGAGCGCCCGGCCCAGCCCGAGCATGCTGCCGCTGATGATCCCGGAGCGGCCGAACGGCAGCACGGTCATCCGGATCATCTCCCAGCGGGTGGCACCGAGCGCCAGGGAGGCTTCCTCCTGCAGCCGGGGGGTCTGCAGGAAGACCTCCCGGTTGACCGCGGTCATGATCGGCAGGATCATCACCGCCAGCACCAGACCGGCGGTCAGCATGGTCCGGCCGGTGGCCGAGGCGGGGCCGGCGAAGAACGGGATGAAGCCCAGGTACTCCTCCAGCCACCGGTAGACCGGGACGATGTTCGGGGCGAGGAAGAAGATGCCCCACAGTCCGTACACGACGCTGGGCACGGCGGCCAGCAGGTCGACCAGGTAGCCCAGACCGGCGGCGACCCGGCGCGGCGCGTAGTGCGAGATGAACAGCGCGATGCCGATCGCGAGTGGGGTGGCGAACACCAGCGCGATCACCGCGGCGAGGACCGTGCCGAACAGCAGCGGGGTGACGTATGCGATGAAGCCTTCGCCGCCGGGCAGTTCCTCGGGGTCGGCGACCAGGGCGGGGAGACCCTCGTAGAGCAGGAAGGCCGCGACCGCGGCGAGGGTGACCAGGATGAGCACGCCGGCACCGACGGCGGTGCCGGAGAAGATCTGGTCACCGATCCGTTTGCCGGACCGGCCCCGGCGACGGCTCTCGGCGTTCGGCGGCTCGCCCGTCGACGTGCCGCGCGGCGAGTCGCCGCCGGGCGGCGGATCACTCGATGGGGTACCGCTCTGCGCGGTGGCGGGCTTTGTCACGGATTACGCCTCCTCAGGCCGTGTCGTGACGGGCGGTGCGGGGATACGCCGCAGGTCCGGACGGCCACCGGGTGACCGTCCGGACCTGGGTCGCAAGGGCTGGACGTGGTGCTGGACTCAGCCGGCGACGGTGATCGCGTCGATGGCCTGCTGCGCCTGGCTGCGCAGCGTCGCGGAGATCGGCGCGGAGCCGGCGTTCTCGGCGGCGGCCTGCTGGCCCTCCTCGCTGATCACGTAGTTGAAGAACGCCTTGACCAGGTCGACCTTCTCCTGGCTGTCGTAGTTGACGCAGGCCAGCTGGTAGGAGACCAGCACGATCGGGTAGACGCCGGCCTCGGTGGTGTCCCGGGGCAGGTCGATGGCGAAGCTGAACTCGGGGCGACCGGCCACGGTCTCGGCGGCGTCGACCACCTTGGCGGCGGCTTCGGCCGAGTACTCCACGAACTCCTCGCCCACCTGGACCGCGGCGACGCCGAGGTCGGTGGCCTGGGAGGCGTCGATGTAGCCGATGGTGCCCTCACCGCCGCGCAGCGCGGCGGCGACGCCCTGGGTCTGCGCGGCGGCCTCGCCACCGGTGGTCGGCCAGTCGCCGGAGACCTCGTACGGCCAGTCGGCCGGGGCGGCCTTGGCCAGGTAGTCGACGAAGTTCTCGGTGGTGCCGGACTCGTCCGAGCGGTGCACGGCGGTGATCGCCAGGTCGGGCAGCGCGGCGTCCGGGTTGAGCTCGGCAATCGCCGGGTCGTTCCAGTTGGTGATCTTGTTGTCGAAGATCTTCGCGATCGCCGACGGCGACAGGTTCAGCGTCTCGACGCCCGGCAGGTTGTACGCCACGGCGATCGGGCTGATGTAGCCGGGGAACTCGATGAAGCCCTGCTCGCCGCAGGTCTCCAGGGCGGCGGCGACCTCTTCCTCGTCGAGGTAGGCGTCGGAGCCGGCGAAGTCGGATCCGCCGCTGGTGAACTGCTCGCGGCCACCGCCGGAGCCGATCGGGTCGTAGGTGACGGTCGCGTCCGGGGCGACGGAGGTGAATCCGGCGATCCACGCCTCCATCGCGGCGCCCTGGGAGGAGGCGCCAGCGCCAGCGAGGTCGCCGCTGACCGAGGTGTCGGAGCCGTTGTCAGACCCCGAGCCGGTGTCGCCGTCGTCGCCGCACGCGGCCACGCCGAGGGTAAGCATGACGGCGGCCGGCAGGGCGGCCAGCCGGAGGGACTTACGATTCACGGTGTGTTGCCTCTCTGAGGTCGGGTGGCGAGTCGCCGCCCAAGGGTCGCGGGGGCGAGTTCACCGTCTCGAACGCCGAGGACGGTACGAGCCGTGGCTAAACTGCCGACCGGAGCATGGTGAACAGAAGGTGAACGGGGGTTGTATGGTCGCCGTCCGAGCTGAGCCCACGCTCGACTGTGACCGGCGTCGCACCTCGGCCAACGCATTTCGCCACCTACGTCGGTGATCAGCTTTCGGGCCGACCGCGCCGCACCAGCCGCCAGCGGCGGGCCTGCTCGACCGGAAGCTGGTAGCCGACCGCACCGGAGCGGCCGGAACCGGTCCGGGCCATCCGCTGCAGCGGCAGCCCCCACTTCGGATAGTCGTGGTACGCCTTGACGATCCGGGTCAGTCCACCGAGCGCGCCGATCACCTTGTCGACCGGGCTGCCGAGCCGCGCCGCGAGGTCGCCGACCGACATGGTCTCGCCGGGGTGCTCGGCGAGCAGGTCGAGGATCGCGAACACGGTCTGGTGGGTCCGGGACCGGCCCTGGGCGAACCGGCGCAGCTCCTCGACCGGCCACTCCTTGGCGGCGCGGGCCGTGGACCGGGCCCGGCGGGCCGGCTTCGGGATCGGCCTGGGCCGTTGGTCGAGCTCCTCGATCAGCCGGGCGATGTGCGAGACGTACTCGGCGGGCACGGCAAGATGCACGAGGTCGTCGGCGTCCGTCGGCGCACCTCGCGCGGCTGAGGTCCCTGGTCGTGGAGCCATCTGTCCCGTCCGGTAGCGGTGGCGGGCGAGGACCGCCCGGCACCCTGTCGCGTTTGTGCGCGCCAAAGTATCACCGCTTGGTAACGCAAGATCATCTATCCGGATCAGGGCTTGACAACCGCGAAGCTGACCGTCCCGTCCGGATCCACGTGCAGCTGCGGGGTCACCGGTACGGCCGGATCCCGGCCGGCTGCGGCCGCGAAGACGGCATCCGGGTCGGCGCAGCCGGCAACCTCGTCGAGCGTCACCCGGGTGGGTGGCAGCAGCTGCCAGTCGCCGGTCTCCGCCCGGTCCAGGGCCAGTCCCGGCCGGACCCACACCGTCTCGTCCGCCTCACCGGACACGTCCCGGGTCGCCTGCCCGATCGGCAGCCGGGCCACAAAGAAGTGGGCGTCGAACCGGCGCGGCTCGAAGTCCGGGGTGATCCACCGACTCCATGCGGCCAGCAGGTCCGACCGCAGGGTCAGCCGCCGACGGCGCAGTAGCTCCGCGAAGCTCAACGTCCGGGCGAGCAACGCCTGCCGGTCGACCTCCCACTCCGGACCGTCCACCGCATCGACCACAGTGGTCTCGTCCGGACCGGCCAGCAGCACCCCGGACTCTTCGAACACCTCCCGGGCAGCGGCGCAGACCACTGCCCGCGCCTGGTCCTGCGGACACCCCAGCCGGGCCGCCCAGTGCTCCGGATCCGGCCCGGCCCAGTCCAGTTCGCCGGCGGCGTCGGACGGGTCCACCCCGCCGCCGGGGAACGCGTACACCCCACCGAAGGCGACGGCCGCCACCCGCCGGATCAGGTAGACCTCGAACCCGGGGCCGCCGGGCTCCCCCCTCGGGCCCGGATCCGTCGTCGGGCCCGGAGCCGTCGCCGGGCTCGGAGCCGTCGTCGGGCGCAGCAGCAGCACGGTTGCGGCGACCCGTGGTCGCACCGGTTCCCGGCCGGCCGCGTAGAACCGGCTGGCCTGCTCGACCATCGCCTCGGGCACGGCGAACAGCATCGGATCGGGTGGCGCGGCGAAAGCCGTGACGTCGTCGTCGGTGGGCACGCGCCGAGCGTAGGTCGTCGCCCGGCAGACCGGCCAGCACGCCCCGCCGTCGCCGCGCACGGACTCGCTGGCTAGCGTGCCTCGCATGACTCGTTGGGGAATCCTCGCCACCGGCGGCATCGCCGCCCGCTTCGTCGAAGACCTGCAGTTGTTGCCCGACGCCGAGGTGCTGGCGGTCGGCTCCCGCTCGGTGGCCAGCGCGCAGGCGTTCGCCGACCGCTACGGCATTCCCCGGGCGTACGGATCCTGGGACGAGCTCGCCGCGGACGGTGACGTCGACGTCGTCTACGTGGCGACGCCGCACTCGGCACACCACGCCGCGACCATGACCTGCCTGGCCGCCGGCCGGGCGGTGCTGTGCGAGAAGCCGTTCACCCTTGACCTGGCCAGCAGCACCGAGCTGGTGGAGACCGCCCGGGCCCGGGACGTTTTCCTGATGGAGGCCATGTGGATGCGGTGCAACCCGACCGTACGCCGGGTGTGCGAGCTGATCGACGACGGCGCGATCGGTGAGGTCGTCTCGGTGCACGCCGACTTCGGCCTGGCCGGGCCGTTCGCGCCGGAGAGCCGGATGCGCGACCGCGCACTCGGCGGCGGCGCTCTGCTCGACCTGGGCATCTACCCGGTAAGCCTGGCGCATCTGGTGCTCGGCCGGCCGGACTCGGTGCACTCCTGGGCGAAACTCACCCCGGAGGGCGTGGACCAGAACACCGGCGTGCTGCTGGGCTACGAGTCGGGCGCGGTGGCCGCGTTGACCTGCGGCATCGTCGGGGCCACTCCGGTGGTGGCGACGATCACCGGCAGCACCGGCCGGATCGCGCTGCCGGACCCGTTCATCTGCCCGAGCGAGTTCACGCTCCGCCGGGGCACCGGGGACCCGGAGGTGGTGCGGGTGGTCGAGCCGGCCGGCAACGGCTACCAGTACGAGGCGGCCGAGGTGCACCGCTGCCTGGCTGCCGGTCTGCGGGAGAGTCCGCTGGTGCCACACGCGGTGACTCTCGAGGTCATGGAGCTGCTCGACACGATCCGCGGTCAGATCGGCGTCAGCTACGACTGATCCCGGTCGGGAGTTCGGCTGACCCGGTCTGCCGGGCGGGTCCGGACGCACGGTCGGCTTGACTCCACCAAATACCTCAGTAATCATTGAGTCAATGAACGCTGAGGTAAGTCACCGTGCCGACGACCGGCCGACACCCGCCCGCCCGTTGGAGCGGCGCGCCGGGATGCCCGCCGGGCAGCTGGAGCGGCGCGCCCGGGTGCACGCCGCGCTCGGCGACCCGGCACGGCTGGCCATGGTCGACCTGCTGCACCTCGGCGACGCCGCCCCCGGCGAGCTGGGCCGACGGCTCGGGCTGCCGAGCAACCTGGTCGCCCACCACGTCAAGGTCCTGCAGGAAGCGGGCCTGCTGCGCCGCGCCCGGTCCGAGGGCGACCGCCGCCGCAGCTACCTGCAACTGGTGCCGGACGTCCTCGCCGGGCTGGCACCACCGCCGCTGGCCGGCGTCGACCGGGTGGTCTTCGTCTGCACCCACAACTCGGCCCGTTCCCAGCTCGCCGCAGCGCTCTGGCAACGCACCGGTCCGACCCCGGCCGCCTCAGCCGGCACCCGACCGGCGACCCGGGTGCACCCCCGGGCGGTGGCGCTGGCCCGCCGGCTCGACCTCGACCTCGACCCGGCCCGCACCGCACACGTGTCGGCCGTCGTCGGCGACGGCGACCTGGTCGTCGCCGTCTGCGACAACGCCCACGAGGAGCTAACCGGGGCCGGTGCGCCCGACCTGCACTGGTCGGTGCCGGACCCGGTCCGGGTGGACACCGACGCCGCTTTCGAAGCCGCGTACGCCGACCTCGCCGGCCGGGTCCACCGGCTGGCCCCCGCCATCACCAGCCGGGCCACCGCCCCCACGTCCACCGGAGCCGACCATGTCTGACGTCACCGACGCCGTCCGCCCCGACCTGTCCATCGACCAGCAGGTGGCGCTGCGTACCGCAGCGACCCGGCTGGCCCGGGAGTTCGACGGCACCTACAACACCGAGACGATCGAACGGTTCCTGGCGTCCAGCTACGACCAGTTCGCCACCGGCAGCACCATCCCCAACTATCTGCCCCTGCTCGCCGAGCGGTTCGCCCGGCAGCGGCTGCAGGCCCTGGCCCGGGTGGAGGGCCTGCACTCCGACGGCCGCCCGGTGGTGCTCTTCCTCTGCACCCACAACGCCGGCCGTAGCCAGATGGCGCTCGGGTTCCTCACCCACCTGGCCGGGGAGACGGTGGTCGCCTGGTCCGGCGGTAGCGAGCCGGGCCACGAGGTCAACCGGGCGGCGATCGCGGCGATGGCCGAACGCGGCATCGACATCTCCGGCGAGTACCCGAAGCCGTGGACCGATGAGGTGGTCCGCGCCGCCGACGTGGTGGTCACCATGGGCTGCGGTGACGCCTGCCCGGTCTTCCCCGGCACCCGGTACGAGAACTGGGAGCTGGACGACCCGGCCGGGCAGGACGTCAACGGCGTACGGCCGATTCGCGACGAGATCGAGCGCCGGGTCCGCCGGCTGCTGGACGACCTACAGAAAGTGGAGAACGCGTGAACCCGATCGCACTCTGGCGACGGCTGCTGGCCGAGTTCGCCGGCACCGCCCTGCTGGTCACCTCGGTGGTCGGTTCCGGGGTGATGGCCCAGTCGTTGTCGCCGGACGACGTCGGGCTGCAACTGCTGCAGAATTCGATCGCCACCGCCTTCGCGCTCGGCGCGCTGATCCTGATCTTCGGCCCGGTCTCCGGCGGGCACTTCAACCCGGTCGTCTCGACCGCCGACTGGTTCCTCGGGCGACGCAGCCGCACCGGTCTGACCCTGCCGGATCTGACCGGCTACGTCGCCGCGCAGGTGACCGGCGGCGTCGCCGGGGCGATCCTGGCCAACCTGATGTTCGCCCTGCCGGCGGTGACCTGGTCGGCCAAGGAGCGGGCGGCGGGCAACCTGTGGCTCGGCGAGGTGGTCGCCACCGCCGGTCTGGTCCTGCTGGTCTTCGCGCTGGCCAGGTCGGGCCGGGCCGGCGCGGCACCGGCCGCGGTCGGTGCCTACATCGGTGCCGCCTACTGGTTCACCTCGTCGACGTCGTTCGCCAACCCGGCGGTGACGATCGGCCGGGGCTTCACCGACACCTTCGCCGGCATCCAGCCCGCCTCGGTCCCCGCGTTCCTGGTCGCCCAGGTCGTCGGGCTCGCCGTCGGAGTCGCCCTGCTGCTGGCGCTCTACCCGGGGGTGGGACGCGCCGCCGACCAGGTCGTGGTGCCGGCCGAGCCGGCTCAGCCGGCAGGTCCCGCCCAGCCGGGCGGATCGGCGACCGACGAGGCCGACGAGGCCGACGACCTGGCGACCGCCCGACGCTGACCTGCCGCCCCCATCCCTCGAAGGAGACACCGTGAGCAAGCCCAGTGTGCTGTTCGTCTGCGTACACAACGCGGGCCGGTCCCAGATGGCCGCCGGCTGGCTGCGTCACCTCGGCGGCGACGCGGTCGAGGTCCGCTCGGCCGGCTCGGCGCCGGCCGAGTCGGTCAACCCGGCGGCGGTCGAGGTGATGCGCGAGGTCGGCATCGACATCACCGACCAGACCCCGAAGCGGCTGGAGTGGTCCACCGCCGAGTCCTCGGACGTGATCGTCACGATGGGCTGCGGCGACGCCTGCCCGGTCTTTCCCGGCAAGCGGTACGAAGACTGGCAGTTGACCGACCCGGCCGGCAAGGGCGTCGAGGCGGTCCGGCCGATCCGCGACGAGATCCGCCGCCGGGTCGAGGCGCTGCTCGCCGACCTGGTGCCGGCGACCCGGGTCAGCTGAACAGCGGGCGGACGACGAAGTACATCACCGCGCCGATGCTGCCGGCCGCCGGGAAGGTCAGGATCCAGGCACCGACGATGTTGCCGGCGACGTTCCACCGTACGGCGGACAGCCGCTTGGTCACCCCGACGCCCATGATGGCCGAGGTGATGGTGTGGGTGGTGGAGATCGGCGCGCCGAGCACCAGGGCGTTGAAGTAGAGCACCGAGCTGGCGACGGTCTCGGCGGCGAACCCCTCGGGCGGCCGCAGGTCGATGATCTTGCGACCGAGGGTACGGATGATCCGCCAACCGCCGGCGTAGGTGCCCAGCGCCAGCACGGTCGCCGAGGTCCAGAAGACCCATTCCGGGATGGTCTCGGCGTCCGACTGGAACCCGCCGACGAACAGGGCCAGCACCACGATGCCGATGGTCTTCGCGGCGTCCTGCATGCCGTGCCCGACCGACATCGCCGCCGCCGAGATGGACTGGGCGATCCGGAAGCCCCGGTTGAGCTTGCCCGGCTGGCCGTTGCGGAAGATCCACTGCACGGCGAGCATGACCAGGAAGCCGAGGGCGAAGCCGACCAGCGGGGAGAGCACCATCGGCGCCACCACGTCGCCGGCGATGCCGCCCCACAGCACCGTGCCGGAGGCGGCGATGGTCGAGCCGACCAGGCCGCCGATCAGCGCGTGGGACGACGACGACGGCAGCCCGAAGTACCAGGTGATCAGGTTCCAGGTGATCGCGCCGACGACGCCGGCGAAGACAATGCCGAGGCTGGAGACGCCGGCCGGCAGCTCGACCAGGCCGCTGCCGACGGTTTTGGCCACCTCGGCACCGAAGTGGGCGCCGATGAAGTTGCCGATGGCGGCCATGATCAGGGCGACCCGTGGGGTGAGTGCCCGGGTGGAGATGCTGGTGGCGATGGCGTTGGCCGCGTCGTGGAACCCGTTGGTGTAGTCGAAGACCATGGCAACGGTGATCACCGCGAGGACGGCGATGAGTTCGGCGCTCACCCGGCTCAGGACTCCTTGACCGCGATGGTCTCGACTGTGTTGGCCACGTGCTCGAAGGCGTCGCAGGCGGCCTCCAGCTCGTCGGCGACCTCCTTCATCTTCAGCACGGTGAGCGCGTCGTACTCGCCGGAGAAGAGCCGGACCAGCAGCATCCGGTACGCCCGGTCGCCCTCGTTCTCCAGCCGGTTGCACTCGATCCAGTAGTCGTCGAGGTTCTTCATCGCCCGCAGCCGGGGCATCGCGTCGGCGGTCACCCGGGCCTGCTGGTCGAGCACCGCGATCAGTTCGTGCATCTCCCGGGGCAGCGACGGCAACTGGGTCAGCCCGTAGAGGTAGAGCAGGTTGCCGACCGCTTCCAGGTGGTCCATCACGTCGTCGAGCTGGCTGCCGAGCCGGTAGATGTCCTCCCGGTCGAACGGGGTGATGAACGCCGAGTTGATCTTCTTGTAGAGGTCGTGGGTGATCTGGTCGCTGTCGTGCTCGACCTCGGTGAGCCGCTCGCTGACCGACTGGACGTCGACGCCGGGCAGGGCCAGTTCGTTGAGCAGCTCGGTGCCCCGCACGAGGTTCTGCGCGGCTTTGGTGAACAGTTCATAGAAGGCGCCCTCGACCGGGCGGAAGGAGAACTTCACAGCGCAGACCTCGTCGGAGACGGTGGGGAACAGGGGCTGGCCACGGGAAACGCCCGCGCGCTCTGCAGGGAATGCTAGGGAACAGCGAATCGCGTCTGCTCGCGGCCCACCCCTGTACACCTACGAGTCAGTCTCTGTTCATCCGCCGTTCACTTTCGGCCCGTCCCCGGCGAGCAGCCGGGCATGCTCCTTGCGCAGGTCGAACCGGGCCGGCGGGTAGCTCAGGTCCAGATCCGCGAAATGCTCCCGGAGCAGGTGCGCCAGCGCCCAGTCCCGGTACCACTTGCGGTCGGCCGGCACCACGAACCAGGGCGCGGCGTCCGTGGCACACCGGTTCAACGCCTCCGTGTACGCGGCCTGGTAGTCCGGCCACTTGGTACGCGCGTCCACGTCCCCCGGGTGGTACTTCCAGTGCTTGGTCGGGTCGGTCAACCGGGACAACAGCCGCTCCCGCTGCTCCCCGTAGGAAATGTGCAGGAACACCTTGATCAGCACGAAACCCTCGTCGACCAGCCCGGCCTCGAAGGCGTTGATCTCGTCGTACCGGGCCCGCCAGGTCTCCTCCGGCACCAGCGACTCGACCCGTACCACCAGTACGTCCTCGTAGTGTGACCGATCGAACACCCCGACCTGGCCGGCGTCCGGCAACGCCCGACGGATCCGCCAGAGGAAGTGGTGCCCCAACTCCTCCTCGGTAGGCGGCCCGAACGCCCGGATCTGCAGGCCGAGCGGGTTCATCGCGCCGGCCACCCGCTTCACCGCGCCGCCCTTGCCGCCGCAGTCCATCGCCTGCAGCACCAGCAGCACCCGCCGACCGGCCGCGCTGCCGGCGACCGCCTGGGCGTGCAGCATCTCCTGCTGCTCGGCCAGTTCGTCACCGATCCGGCGGACCTCGGCGCGGGCCCACGACTTGCGGTCCGGCCCGGTCACCGACAGCGCCGGCAGCCCTGGCGTCGACCTCGGGTCGATCGCGGAGAGGTCGACCGGCCGGCCGGCGCCGACCCGTAGCAGTTCCCGGACAGGTGGCTCGTACAGGTCAGCAGTCATCCGACGATCATCACCCAGCCGGCCCCCGGCCGACCAGCCGACAGCTACCCGACCAGCCGACCGCTACCCGACCAGCCGACCGGCCGGCGAGCCGACCGGATCAGCAGACCAGCGCCAGCCACTTCCGGTAGGCCGAGGCGAACGGCTCGGTGCCGTCGCCGAGCGCGTCCTGCAGCCAGCGGGCGGCGGCCCAGGCCGACTCCACCAGGTCCTCCGGGTAGCCGTACCGCACCCGGTGCTCGGCGAACTCGTCCTCGTCGCGCAGCTCCACCAGACCGGTCGCCCGGCGCCGCACCACATCAAGATCAAGATCAATGAGGTGTACGGTGGACTCGTCCTCCCAGCGGGCCGGGCTGGCGATGTCGCAGTAGACCTCGCTGGTGCGCGGCGGCGGGTTGAACATGCAGGTCCACCACTGCTCACGGGGCACCAGCAAGACGAACGGGATCTGCTCCACCGACGGGCGACCGTGGTAGATCGACTCGGTGCCCCGGGGCACGCCGAGCCACACGCCGACCTCGTCCTCAGTCAACCGGCGGGCCGGATAGTCGCGGTGGGCCGAACCGTCGTACTTGCGATAGACCACCCGTACGACATCGCTCGACATGTGTCGCACCTTAACCGATGGCCGCTCACCGGAAGGCAACGTGCAGGTGACGCCCCAGTGCCGGCGACAGCCCCGGGCGGCACCGGGCGGCACCGGCCGACACCGGCCGGTGGGCTGTGGATGACCGCTGGGACGACGGTGGTGATCGGTACTGTCACCGGGTGACCCCTGCGACGACCACCAGCACCGCGTCCGCTCCGGCGGCCCCGCCGCGCCCGGCCGGCCGATCCGGCACCGGCCGGCCGAGCGCCGCCCAGTTGCTCGCCGCCGCGGTCGGCGCGGTCCCCGGCGGCTCGGCCCGACCCGGCCAACAGGAGATGACGGCGGCGATCGCCGACGCCATCCGTACCCGGCACCACCTGCTCGTGCAGGCCGGCACCGGCACCGGCAAATCGCTGGCCTACCTGGCACCCGCGCTGACCGTCGACGGCCCGGTGGTGGTCTCCACCGCCACCCTGGCGCTGCAGTCGCAGCTGGTGGAGCACGACCTGCCCCGGCTCGCCGACGCGGTCGAGCCGATCCTGCGCCGCCGGCCCACCTTCGCCGTCCTCAAGGGCCGGCACCACTACCTGTGCCTGGCCCGGCTGGAGGACTCGGCCGAGGAGGAGCCGACGGACCTGTTCGACGCCGCCGGCGACAACGGCGACAGCGGCGGTAGCAACGGTGGCAGCGGCGGCACCCGCTGGTTGGGTGCCGCGAACCGGCTCGGCAAGCAGGTGCAACGGTTGCGCGACTGGGCGATGGAGACCGACACCGGCGACCGCGACGAGCTGGACCCCGGCGTCGACGACCAGGTGTGGCGGCAGGTGTCGATGCCCGCCCGGGAATGCGTCGGGGCGGCCCGCTGCCCGTACGGCGAGGAATGCTTCGCCGAGGCGTCCCGGTTCCGGGCCCGCGAGGCCGACGTGGTCGTCACCAACCACAGCCTGCTCGCCGTCGACATGCTCGCCGGCCGGCACATCGTGCCGCCGCACAAGCTGCTGATCGTCGACGAGGCCCACGAGCTGGCCGACCGGGTCTCGTCGGCCGCCCAGGCCGAGCTCACCCCGGACGTGATCGACCGGGCCGCCCGGCGGGCGCGGCCGCTGCTGCCGCCGGAGACCGCCGAGCAGCTCACCGAGGCCGGTGACGCCCTCGCCGTCGGGCTGGGCGAGTCGCCGGCCGGCCGGCTGACCAGCGGTCTGCCGCCGGCGCTGCACGAGGCGTGCACCCTGCTGGAGTCGGCCACCCGGGCCGCGCTGGACAAGATCGGCGACATCAAGGCCGACGACCCGGACCCGGTCCGCAAACAGCAGGCCAAGTCGGTGCTCGACGAGCTCTCCACGACCGCCCAACGGCTGCTCGACGAGGCCGAGCACGACGTCGCCTGGGTGGAGAAGCCGGACGGCCCGGCCGCCAACCGCCGGGCGCTGGTGGTGGCACCGCTGTCGGTGGCCGGCACCCTGTCCAGCCACCTCTACGAGGAGCGGACCGTGGTGGCCACCTCCGCCACCCTGACCCTCGGCGGCCGGTTCGACACGGTGGCCCGGTCACTGGGTCTGGAGACCGCTACCCCGGCCACCGAGCAGGCCGAGGCGGTCACAGCCGACGATCTCAGCTGGCGGTCACTCGACGTCGGTTCCCCGTTCGACTACCCCAAGCAGGGCATCCTGTATGTCGCCGCGCACCTGCCCCGGCCGACCGTCTCCGGGCTGCCCGCCCAGGCCGGCGAGGAGCTGCTGTCGCTGATCGGCACACTCGGTGGCCGTACCCTCGGATTGTTTTCGTCCCGGCGGGCCGCGCAGCAGGCCGCGGAGCTGGTCCGGGCGCGGACCGGGCTGACCGTGCACGTGCAGGGCGAGCAGGCGTTGCCGCTGCTGGTCCGCCGGTTCCGGGAAGACCGGGCGAGCTGCCTGTTCGGCGTGATGTCGCTGTGGCAGGGGGTGGACGTGCCCGGCGACGCCTGCCAGCTGGTGGTGATCGACCGGCTGCCGTTCCCCCGGCCGGACGAGCCGCTGGCCGCCGCCCGCGCCGCCGCCGTGGACGCCGCCGGCGGCTCCGGGTTCGCGGCGGTCAGCGTGCCGATCGCGGCGGTACGCCTGGCGCAGGGCGCCGGTCGGCTGATCCGGTCCACCGGTGACCGGGGTGTCGTGGCGGTGCTGGACTCCCGGTTGGAGACCGCCCGTGGCTACGGCGCGTTCCTGCGCCGTTCGTTGCCGCCGTTCTGGTACACCACCCGGCCCGAGGTGGTGCAGGGCGCCCTGCGCCGGCTGGCCGCCAGCTGACCCGCCGCGAGCTGGGCGGGTAGGCCGCGGGGCGGCCGTGGTCGGGTCACGGTGGGCTGGTGCCGATCACCACGGACTCCGGCGGTGGCGGCGGCGGGACGTGGCGGCGGCGGGCCAGCCGGCGTACCGCCGTGTTCAGCACCGCGATCAGCGGTACGGCGACCAGCGCGCCGACGATGCCGGCCAGCACCACGCCGGAGGTCACCGCCAGCACCACGGCCAGCGGGTGGATCGCCACCGCCCGCCCCATGATCAGCGGTTGCAGGACGTTGCCTTCCAGCTGCTGCACCCCGATCACCGCGCCCAGGATGATCAACGCGGTCACCCAGCCGCTGTCCACCAGGGCCACCAGGATGGCCACCGCGCCGGACAGCGTCGCACCGACGATCGGGATGAACGCCCCCAGGAACACCAGCGCGGCCAGCGCAAACGCGAACGGGATGTCGAACAGCACCAGGAAGATGCCGATGCCGACGGCGTCGATGAACGCCACCAGCACGGTCGCCCGGACATAGGCGACCAGAGTCATCCAGGCCGCGCTACCGGCGTCGTCGACCCGCCAGCGCGCCGCGAGCGGGAACATGCCGACGATGAACCGCCAGATCCGCTGCCCGTCGCGGAGGAAGAAGAACGTCGAGAACAGCACCAGCAGCGCACCGGTGAACAGCTCCACGACCGTCCCGGCGGTGGAGACCGCGCCGCTGGTCAACGTCTGGGTGTTCTCGTTGATCCAGTTCTGCCCGGCCTCGACGTACTGGTCGAGCTGGCCGTCGTCGAGCTTCAGCGGACCGGTGCGCAGCCACTTCTGGATCTCCCCGATGCCGCTGGACGCCTTCTCGCTCAGGTCGGGCAGGCCGGTGATGAACTCGTTGACCACCAGGGTCAGCGTGCCGACCACCCCGGCCAGCCCGGTGATCAGCACTACCGCCGTGGCCAGGGTGCGGGGCACGTGGGCCCGTAGCAGCCAGCCGACCGCCGGGGCGAGCAACGCGGCGAGCAGCAACGCCACCAGCAACGGGATGATGACGATCCGGACGTTGCCGATGACCCGCAGCAACGCCCAGCCGACGATCCCGATCACGATCAACCGCCACGACCAGGCGGCGGCGATCCGGAGCGCGTGCGGCACGTCCGCGTCGTCGCGGCTCGTAGTCGACAGATGTCCGTCGCCCGGCGGTGGGGTCTCCGCGCCCGGGTCGGCACCCGTGCCGGTCAGCTCGTCGGCGGCACCGGCCGCGGCGGCTGCCCGGCGGGACCGTTCCCGCTCCCGGGCGGCCCGCACCGACTCCCGCCCAGCCTCGTACGCCTGGCGTAGCCGCCCTCTCATTTGTTGCAGCCGGCTCAAGCGAACCCCCGGAGTCAAGTATCGGTCCGTACACGGTAACGGGCACATGTGCGTCGTTGCTGCCGCTACCTCCCTGAACTCTCCCCGATGTGCCCCGTACGGGCATCGGGCAACCATCCGGCCGACCCACCCGCGACCGGCCGGCACACGCACGCGGTACGGTTCGGTCGTGACCGCCGACCCACCACACGACAACGGTTTGCCGATCCGCCTGCTGCACGACCGGGTGCTGGTCAAACTCGAAGGCGGCGAGGGCGAGCGCCGCTCCACCGCCGGCATCGTGATCCCGGCCACCGCGTCGGTGGGCCGGCGACTGTCCTGGGCGACCACGGTCGGGGTCGGACCCAACGTACGCTCGATCGTCACCGGTGACCGGGTGCTGTTCGACCCGGAGGACCGCTCCGAGGTCGAGCTGCACGGCCGCGGCTACGTCCTGCTCCGCGAACGCGACGTGCACGCGGTGGCCGCCCAGCGGGTCGAGGAAGACTCCACCGGCCTGTACCTCTAGCTCAATAGCCCACGCCGTCTCTGCATGCCAGCGGCGGGGCCCGTTGCGGTGGCATCCGACAGTAGGATCGGCGTGTGACGCCGGACGAGGCCAGTTCTGAGCCGCTGACGGCGGCGCAGCGCTTGGCAGCTGCCCTGGGTCAGGCGGCGCCCTTGCCGCTGAGCGCGGATGAGCTTGCGGAGCTGGAAGCGGCGCAGGACCGCGCGGACGCCGACGCTGAGCGGATCTGGGGCGTACGGGGGCAGGCAGCGGCGTGAGGCTACGCCCACCACGGGTCTTCGACGGCTCGGCGCTGATTGATCTCTTTTACGGCTACCGGGAGCTTGGCGAGCTGCTCGACCAGGCCGAGTCCGGCTGACCGAGCACACCGCGATCGAGATCGGTGGCTGGCCAGGAAGTCTGCCCGCTCGGCACGTCGTGCACGAGGCTGCGGCGGTACGCGGTGTCGTGGTGACCCGCTCGCCGGGAACCTACAGCGGTCTACGCGTTCCGTTGCTGGTGGTGTGAGCGCAGGCGCCGCCTTCTCTGCCTACGCATCGCTGACCAGGTTATGGGCAACCACCCTCGCGATCGTCACGGCCGATAATCAGCGAACTGGCCGCCGAGTGTGGCTGCGGCACCAGCGGTACGCCCGCGACACCGTATGCATGATCACCACCAGTCGCCGTCGGGCGATGGGCCAGGGGTTGGCGAAGCTCGCCGCGTTGATGGACGGCTAGGCCGCCTGACCTGACACCGCCGCTCTGCGTTGATCCACTACGCCCCATCAACTCGACACGCCGACGCCCCGTCAGATCACCCGCATCCGATCACGGGTCGACTCGCTTCCGACTGGTCAGGTCGCCTTATGTGCTGCGGCTCGTTCCTGATGGGCAGGGCCTGCTCGTGATAGGTCATCGCCTGCCGCCAATCCCCCAACCCGTCATACACGCCACCGATGTTGTTCAGGGTGATCTCCTCTGCTGCACGGTCGCCGTTCTCCCGCACAGCGGGGATGGCACGCGCGTGGTAGGCCAACGCCCGCGACAGATCCCCTCGCTCTTTGTAAATTCTGCCTATGTCACAACAAGGATGAAGTTTGATAAGGGCTGACGGCTATCGGCGATCCTGGATGGCGTCAGGGGCACGGAGTACCGTCTGGTGTGGTGGTGTGCCGGGGCTCGCGGTCTGGTGTGCCGCTGTCCAGACCGTTGACGGGGAAGGACCACCCGATGGCCACCATCGGCGACAACATCGCACAGGTAAGGCGCCGGCAGTCGATCACTCAGGAGCAACTCGCGGCGGCGGCCGGGGTGAGCACGGAGACGATCCGCAAGCTGGAGACGAATCAGCGTACGACGCCTCGGATCGCGACGTTGCATGCGATCGCGCGAGCGTTGGGCGTGCCGACGACGACTCTGCTCGGGGATGCGAGCACCGGGGCAGCCCGCAGGGAACGCAATCATCGTCCGCTCGCGTTGCTCGACCTGCGCAGGGTGCTGATCCCTGCCCGTGGCCCGGCGGGGCTCATCGCTGACGAGGTGCCGGCGTTGCCGGCGGCCGGCGTCCCGGGTCGGCTCGCCGAGGCGGACCGTGCCTACCACCGGGGCGACTACGCAACGGCGTTGGCAGTGCTGCCGCCGCTGATCGCCGGAGCCCGGCATGCCGCCGAGAACGCCGACGACGCCAACAGGCCGGCCGCGTACCGGACCCTGGCACGTGCCTTCGAGGTGGCCGGCAGCCTGTTGATCCAGGTACGGGCGGTCGACCTCGCCTACCAGGCGGTGACTGCCGCGTTGGACGCCGCCGCGTCCGCCGGGGACGAGCTGCTGAGTGCGGTCACGGTCAAGCGCATGACGTGGCTGCTGCTGCGCCAGGGCCGGCTTGTCGACGCGGAGCGGCTGGCGATCGCTACCGCCGACAGTGTCGAGCCACGGTTCTCCCGGGCTACTCCCGACGAGCTCGCGGTGTGGGGCTGGCTGATGATCTGTGCTGCCGCCGCTTCCGCCCGGGACAACCGGCCGGACGACGCCACCGCCCAACTCGATGCGGCGGCGGCCGCCGCTGCCCGGCTGGGCACCCGACCGGTCAGCCCTGACCATCTGCTCATCGTCGGCGGGATGCGGTCGAGCCGGGTCGACATGACGCGGGTCGAGGCAGCGGTGGTCGCTGGCGAACCGCGCCGCGCGCTCGATCTGGCTGCCGACGTACGCCGTGGCGGTGCCGCGATCACCTCTTGGCGGCGGCACCGGCTCGATGTCGCCCGTGCCCACGCCGAGTTGCGGGACTGGTCGGAGGCAACGGCGGTGCTCAGCGAGCTGGCCGCCGACGCTCCAGTGTGGCTGCGGCACCAGCGCTACGCCCGCGACACGGTCCGCATGATCACCACCAGTCGCCGTCGGGCGATGGGCCAAGAGCTGGCGAAGCTCGCCGCACTGATGGACGGCCAGGCTGCCTGACCTGCACAACCGGCACCGGGAGTACCGGTTTTGGGGTCTGTCGGACAACGGGCACAACCCATGCATTCACTCTCAGTGATCAACTCGGCATCCTTCTACGTAGGACGGCGGTGCCGGTCGCGCGCCATCACACAGCGGAACACCACCCGGCCCGCCGTCCGCTCAGCTGGGCCCGACGCCGTACCCGCGATCGCCCTTTTCGCGTCGGGCCCGCGCGCTGGGCGGCGGCCCGGGGTCGACACGGAGAGCCACCTCGGGTCGCCGCCCTCCACGCCCTATGCCGAGAGGGGGCCTGTGTGGTGATGGATACGCGGAGTAACGTCTGGTGTGGCGGCAAGAGCCGGAAGTATTTCGGTCGGTGCCACCCGGCAGCTGACAAGGTGGTGACGCGCATGACCCGCATCATCGACCCACGATGGCCGTCGACTTTGCGCCGGTTGCGTCAGCAGGCCGGGCTCTCGCTGCGTGATCTCGCCGCCAAGGCGCACTACGCCAAGTCGTATCTGCATGATCTGGAGACCGGTCGCAAGACACCGACGTCCGAGGTCGCCGGTCGGCTCGATGACGTGCTCGAATCCGGTGGTGCGCTCTCCGCGATGCTCACCGATGACGGCGCACACGATTCCGCCGAGCTGGCCCGCCGGGTCGCGGCCACCGACATCAGCAGCAGCAGCCTCGCTGGTCTGGAAGCAGCCGTCGACGAGCTTGCCGTCGCCTACCCCGTCACCGCGTCGCACGTTCTCCTGCCACGCATCCGCCAACACCTGACCTACGTCACCACCCTGATCAGCTCCGGCCGCCGGATGACGCTGGACCAGCACAGGCGGATTCTCGTCGCTGGCGGATGGCTGTCGCTGCTCACCGCTACCGTGCTGATCGACCTACGGCGGACCGGTGCCGCTGCCGGGCACCTGCACACCGCCAACGAGATGTCCGCCCACACCGAACACGCCGAGATCCGTGCGTGGTGCCTGGAAACCCGCGCTTGGGAGGCGCTCACCGCCGGCGAGCCCGCGACAGCGCTTGCCCTGGCCGAAGGGGCGCAGACCGTCGCTCCGACCGGCAGCAGCGCCAAACTGCAGGCGACCGCCCAGACCGGGCGGGCGCTGGCGCTGCTCGGCGACCGACCGGCCACCGGGCGACGACTGGCCCAGCTGGAGCGGATGGTGTCGCCGCTGAGCCAGCCGGACCGGCCTGAGCACCACTACCGCTACGACCCGGGCAAAGCCCGAGCGTACGTGGCGACCACCTTGGCGTGGGTAGGTGATCCGGTTGCCGCCACCGAGGCCAGCGATGTCCTGGCCCGGCTGCTCGCCGAGGGCAGCCGCCCCCGGCGGATCGCGTCGGCCCGGTTGGATCTCGGCCAGGCCGTGCTGCCAATTGATCCGCACGAGTCGATAGCGCAGGTCGCGGCGGCGGTCGCCTCGGGCCGGGTCGCGGCGTCAAACTGGTGGCGGGTCGACCGGGTACGCCGAGGTCTGGCCGAGGTAGGGGTGCCGGCGGCCGAGTTGGATGAGCTGTGCGCCACACATCAGCCACCATGTGGCAGCGGACAGTAGCCAGCGCTGGCGGACGGCGACACTGTAGACCGTCGGCCGAGCGCCGGTCAGGCTGGGACCAGGTCGCATCACCTGTGGATCAGCGACCTGCCAGCAGGGCCCGACGCCGTACCCGCGATCGCCCTTTTCGCGCGTCGGGCCCGCCCACTGGGCGGCGGCCCGGGGTCGACACGGAGAGCCACCTCGGGTCGCCGCCCTCCACACTCGTTGAGGGGGACGTCTGTGTTCGGAAAATGGTTTCAGCGTGCGGACATACCGGTCGATGTGGTGTATCCGGTGCCGGGTCGGCGGCGGTACGCCGACCGGACGGTGCCGCCGCCGGACCGGCGGCCGGCGACCCGGACCGACCGCGCGGAGCGGCGGGGCGGTAACGCCGGCCGGCACTACCTGCGGTGAGAAAGCCCCAGACCGGTGGCGGTGGGCCGGTGCACGAGCCGGTGCGTCCGTCGTGGTGCTGTGCGGTGTGCCCGGAGGGGACGCCGTGGCCGTGCCCACCCGGCCGGACGCAGCTGGCCGAGGCGTACGTCGGTGAGCCACTGGCGCTTGCGGTCGACGTCGGTGAGCTGCTGACCGTCGCCGCCGAGGAAGCCGGCATCACCGACCCGGCCGAACTCTACGAACGCTTCGTCTCCTGGACGTGGGTCGACGGCGGTCCCCGGTGAGTGTGGCGGTCGGGCGGCGGGTGGCCCTGTGGCGGGTGCGGCGGCGGATGACCCAGCAGGTGCTCGCCGACCGGATCGGCCGGTCGAAGAGCTGGGTGGAGAAGGTCGAGCGCGGGGTCCGGCGGTTGGACCGGTTCTCGCTGATCCAGCAGGTTGCCGACGTGCTGCGGGTCGACCCGACGGAGCTGCTGGGCGACACCGGCCAGCCGCAGATCGGCGGCGCGTCGGCCGGTGTCGACGCGGTCCGGGCGGCCCTCGCGCGTTACGAGGTGTTCGCCGCCGGTCCGGCCGAGCCGGCAGCCGATGCCGGGGAGGTGTCGCAGCGGGTGGAGCATGCCTGGTCGACGTACCGGCACGGGGACCATCCCCGGCTGCTGCGGACGGTGCCGGACCTGCTGGACGCCGCACGGCGGCTGCACACCGCGCAGCCAGAACATGGGACGGATCTGCTGGTGCAGGCGTACCGGGTCGTGGCGCTCGTGCTGGTCAAAGTCGGCGAGGCGGAGCTTGCCTGGCTGGCCGCCGATCGGGCACTCGCGACGGCGGGCAGCGATCCGCTGCTGGCCGGGTCGGCGGCGGTGCCGCTCGCGCAGGCGCTGCGCGGGCTGGGCCAGAGCCGGCTGGCGATGACCACAGCAGTCACCGCCGCCGACCGGGTCGCCGCATCCACCGATGGGGAGGCGAGACCGGGTTCCCGGGAGGTGTACGGGACGTTGCTGCTGCAGGCCGGGTTGGCCGCCGCCGGCTGCGGCGACACTCACAGTGTCGGTGGGCTGCTCCGGCAGGCCGAAGGCGTCGCCGCGCGGATGGGTGACGGGCAGGACTACCGGACGGCGAGCTTCAGCCCGGCGGCCGTCGAACTGGCGCACACGGTGGCGGCGGTGGAGTCGGGCGACGCCCGGCAGGCGGTACGCCGACACGAGACAGCCAGCAGGCAGCAGACGTGGCGCGGGCTGCCGGCCGAACACCGGGCGGCGTACCTGGTGGACGCCGCGCGGGCGTACCTCGACGTCGGCGACTTCACCGCGGCAGGACGGTGGCTCGTCGAGGCGGACCGCGTCGCACCGGCTGAAATCCGCTCCCGGCCTTCCGCCCGTACCGTCGTGGCTGAGATTGCCCGCCACGGACCGCAGGTCGCCGGCGTCGCCCGGCTGGCGACGGCGCTCGGGCTGACGAGATCCGGAAACGAGGGAACCTCCATGACCCTCATCCGGCCGGTTTGAGGGTCATGGAGGTTCCCTCGGCAACCGCTGCTGCCACCCGCTGGCTAACCCGGGGGCGGGCCGTAGCCGGGCGGCGGTGGGTTGTAGTGGCCGGGCCGGACCTGATACCCGGACGGCGGACCGTACCCAGGCGGGGGCGGAGCGCCGTAGCCCGGCGGGGGCGGTTGACCATAGCCGGGCGGCGAGAAGCCATAGCCCGGGGGCGGGCCGTACCCCGGCGGGGGCGGCGGACCGTAACCGGGTGGCGGAGCGCCGTAGCCGGAAAACGGGGGTGGGCCGTAGCCGGGCGGAGTACCCGGCCCGGCGCCTGGCCAGCCCGGGTAGCCGGCGAACATCGGCGGCGGAGGGGGCGGTGGCGCGGTGAGCACCACCGGGATCGGCACCACCGGCTCATCCGGCGCGGGCACCTGCCGCTGGCTGCCGTCCGGGAAGGTGATCTGGTAGTCCGCCCCGTTCCACAGCGCGTGCGGCGCCTGCGGGTCCCGGCCGACGAACGCCTGCCGGTAGCCGGCCAGCGCGGTCAGCAGCCGCTGCTCCTCCTTGGCGTGCCGAGCCAGCTCCTTCGGTTTGCTCTCCAGGCCGCGCAGCAGGCCGTCGCGCAGCAGCGCCAGCTTGGTGGCGGCGGCCTGGAAGTCGCGCATCGCCCGTACGCCCGGCTCGCCGGCCACCCGGCTGGCCCAGCGGCGCGCCGAGTGCCGCCGGCCCAGGCTGCCCAACGCCGCCACCTCCGGCGGGGTGAACCAGCCGGCCCGGACGTAGTCGGGCAGCACCCGCTCGGTCAGCCGCCCTTCCCAGCTACGCAGCCACACCGCCAAGCCGACCATGCCGAAGAAGATCGGCACCATCAGCCCGATGTAGCCGTACAGCAGGATCAGGGTCTGGCCGGTCGCCTCGACCAGCGTCGGGATCAGGTTCCAGGCCCCGTGCAGCATCATCGCCAGCAGCAGCCCGGCGGTCGGCGCGAGCACCCGGATCCGCCGGTCGGCGCTGCGCGCGGCCACCCCGAGACCGACACCGGCCATCGAGGTGAACAGCGGGTGGGCGAAGCCGGTGAACAGGATCCGGACGATGAAGATGGCAAAGACGTTCTGCGCGCCGGTCGCCGGGCCGTACTGCTCGGCGCCGGCGGCGTAGCCGTATCCGCCGAGGTAGAGAATGTTCTCCACCATCGCGAAGCCGATCGCGGACATGCCGCAGTAGACGATCCCGTCGGTGATGCCGGACCACTCGCGGCGGCGGGTCAGCAGCAGCAGGATCGGGCCGAGGGTCTTGGTCAGCTCCTCGATGAACGGCGCCACCAGCACCGCCACCAGCGCTTCCGAGTAACCCAGGTTGTAGAGCAGATCCGCCGAGAAGTTGTTCACGTTCAGCGAGGCGTACGTGGAGACGAACGCCCCCCAGGCGAAACAGAAGGCGAGGTAGCGCACCGGCTCCGGTTCGTACCGGTCCAGCCACAGGAAACAGGCGACCAGCACCGGTACGGGCAGCACCGCCGCGATGACGCCGACGGTCAACGCGACCGGGCCGAGCGCGGTGCCGAGGTAGACCAGGATGGCGACGCCGCAGCCGGCGATCAGCACCACGATGCCGGCCAACGCCAGCCAGCGCAGCCAGACGCTACGCCGCAGCCGACCGGCCGGCACGACCCCGTCCGCCGACTCCGCTGGGGCGGCCGCTGGGGCCACGGTTGGCGGGTCCGCCGCAGCTACTGGCTCCGCTGCGGTTGACGGGTCCGCCGGAGACACCGGCTCCGCTGCGGTTGGCGGATCGGCCGGAGACACCGGCTCCGCCGACGTCTGCGGAGCTGGCTGCTCGGGCGGAGATACCGCGTCCACCGGTTCGGTCGGATCGGTCGAATCCCCCGCAGGGCGGGAGCCGGATGGACCACCGGGGACAGTGTCGGACATTGGGCTAGCGTAGCCAGCACCGACCAACGGCGGGCAGCGTGTCGCCCGGCCGGTCATTCCGGGCCGTCGCGCCCGAACGCCTCACTGACCATCTCCTCGACCGCGCCCGCTTCGGTGCCGCTGGCCCGGACCAGGTCGCTCGCGGTAGCCCTGACCTGGGCGACCACCACGCTGCCGTTGAACCCCACACCGGCGTCGTACGCCGCACCGGCGCACCTGGCGGCGTCCAACGCCCGACGCCGGGTGTGCACCGGATCGGTGCCGGCGTCGAGCTCATGGCGCAGGATGCGCACCGCGTCGCCGAGGTGGCAGACCGCCTCCGGCAGGGCGCGCGGCACCGGCTCTTCCTCAGTCAGCAGGGAGACCACCCGGCGGGTCAGCACCCGGGAGTTGCGCAGCCCACGGGTGACGTACTCGGCGCTCTCGGCGTACTGGGCCAGTGGGCCGCGGGCTCGCCAGCGCGCTGGCGCCAGGACCGCCGTCTCGTGTCCCGCCTCGACCGCGTCGCGGAATTCGGACAGTTCCTTCTCCGCTTCGTGCAGCCGCTTCGAGGCTGCCTCGGCCCGACGGCGGTCCCGCCCGGCCAGTGCCTTGCCGCTGAGGATCAGCATGTCGGACAGCACGTCCAACGCCGGGTCGGCGGCGCGGCGCACGATGACCAGCGGGTTGAGTGGCAGCAGCAGGATCAGCACCACCAGCCCGATCAGCCCGCCGACCAGGGCGTCGATGAACCGGTCCGGGTAGAGGCTCTCTGTCTGCGGGGTGAGGGTGGCGACCAGCACCCCGGACGACGCGGCCTGGGTGACCAGCGCGGCACCGCTGCCCAGGAAGACGGCGACCATCACCGCGAGCGGCACGATCAGCAGCAGCTGCCAGGTGCCGGTGCCGATGGTGATGATGATCAGATCGCCGATGGCGATCCCGACCGCGACGCCGACCACCAGTTCGGCGGCGCGTTTCAGCCGCTGCCCGATCGAGGCGCTGAGGATGATCACCGCTGAGATCGGGGCGAAGAAGGGCAGCGGGTGGCCGATCACCCGACGGGCGATGAACCAGGCCAGCGCCGCCGCCAGGCCAGCCTGCAGGGCGAGTACGAGGTTGGCGCGGACCCGTTCCGACCGCTCCCGGACCTCGATGGAGACCCGGCTACGGGTCAGGGTGAGCAGCCCGGTGAGGCGGGGTGCCGCCGCCGCGCGTGGTGGCTTCCCGGCGTCGGCCATGCGGGCAGCGTACCGAGCAATTTGCCGCTTATGGCGGTATTGCCCATCCGGTCACGCCCGAGGTGGCCGGTCCGGTGCCGCGCTGGCTAGCCTGCGAAGATGTCCGACCTCATCGAGGCCCTCCGCGCGGCGCTGCCCGACGGCGCGGTGCTCACCGACCCCGACCTGCTGCGCGGCCACCAGCGCGACGAGGCCGACCTGTGCGCCGCCGGCACCCCGGCCGTCGTGGTCCGGCCCCGGACGACCGCCGAGGTGGTCGCCACCGTCAAGGTCGCCGCCCGGTACGGCGTACCGGTGGTGCCGCAGGGTGCGCGGACCGGGCTGGCCGGCGCGGCGAACGCGGTCGACGGCGCGGTGGTGCTCTCCACCGCCGCGATGGACCGGATCGTCCACGTCGACCCGGTCAACCGCACCGCCGTCGTCCAGCCCGGCGTGGTCAACGCCACCCTGGCCGCCGAGGTGGCCCGGCACGGCTTGCGCTACCCGCCGGACCCCGGCTCGTGGGAGTCGTCCACCATCGGCGGCAACGTGGCCACCAACGCCGGCGGCATGTGCTGCGTCAAGTACGGCGTTACCGGCGAGTACGTCATCGGGCTCGAAGTGGTGCTGGCCAGCGGCGAGGTGCTGCGCACCGGCCGGCGTACCGCCAAGGGGGTCGCCGGCTACGACCTGACCCGGCTCTTCGTCGGCTCCGAAGGCACCCTCGGGGTGATCACCGAAGTGACCGTCGCGTTGCGGCCGGCCGCCGACGCCTCGCTCACCCTGGTGGCGGTCTTCGACTCCACCGCCGCGGCCGGCACCGCCGTCGCCGGCATCGCCTCCGGCGGGCTCAGCCCCAGCCTGCTGGAGCTGCTGGACCGCACCCACCTGCAGGCGATCGAGGCGTACCGGCCGATGGGGTTGCGCACCGACGCCGCCGCGCTGCTGCTCGCCTCGGTCGACACCGGCACCGCCGCCGGCACCGACCTGGACCGGATCGCGCAGGTGTGCACCGCCGCCGGCGCCGCCGAGGTGTACGCCGCCAGCGACGCTGTCGAGGCCGCCGCCCTGTTGCAGGCCCGCCGGTTGGCCCACCCGGCGATGGAACGCCTCGCCGCGCAGACCTTCCCCGCCGGCAACGGCGGGCTGATCATCGACGACGTGGCGGTGCCCCGCTCGGCACTGGCCCGGATGCTCGACGGCGTCGAGGCGATCGCCGCCGAACACGCCGTACCGATCGGCGTCGTCGGGCACGCCGGCGACGGCAACCTGCACCCGAACATCGTGGTCGACCGGGCCGACCCGGACAGCCTGGCGCGCGGCCGGGCGGCCTTCGACGCGATCATGCGACTGGGGCTCGACCTCGGCGGCACCTGCACCGGCGAGCACGGGGTCGGCCTGCTCAAACGCGACTGGCTGGCCGAGGAGATCGGCCCGGTCGGCATGCGGGTGCACCGCGCCGTCAAGCAGGCGCTGGACCCGACCGGCCTGTTCAACCCCGGCAAACTGCTCTGACCTTCAGTCGGCCGGCAGACCGGAGTCGGTCGGCAGACCCAGCCGGCCCGACGGATCAGCCGGTCGGCAGGCCGGAGTCGGTCGGCCAGTCCACGCCCCGGTCGGCGGCGAAGCCACGGACGTCCGCCGCGCCGAGCCGCGCCGCGTCGGCGGTCGCGTCGTCCGGCATCCGCTGCGACTGCAGCTCCGCCGCCACCCGGGCCCGGTAGTGCTCCACCTCGCGGTCCCGCACCGCGTCGTCCCAGCCGAGCACCCGGCCCATCACCTCGGCGGCGTGCCCGGCCGAATCGTTGCCCCGGTGCGGCGTCTCGATCGAGATGCGGGTCCGCCGGGTCAGCACGTCGTCCAGGTGCAGCGCACCCTCGGCGCGGGCCGCGTACGCGATCTCGACGGCCAGGTACTCGGGTGCCCCGGGCACCGGGCTGGCCAGCAGCGGATCGTCGTCGATCATCGCCAGCAGCTCCACCGCGAGGGTGCCGTACCGCTCCAGCAGATGCTCCAGCACCCCACCTGGTACGCCATGCCGGCGGGCCACATCGGCCCGGTCCCGCCACATCGCGGCGAACCCGTCGGCACCGAGCAGCGGCAGGTCGGCGGTCCGCGACGGCCGGGTCACCCCGAGCCGGGCCGCCGCCCGGTCCACCACGTCCGCGGCCATCACCCGGTACGTCGTGTACTTGCCGCCGGCCACCAGCAGCAGACCCAGCATCGGCTCCACCACGGCGTGCTCGCGGGACAGCCGCGAAGTCGAGTCCGCCTCACCGGACAGCAGCGGCCGCAGCCCGGCGTACACCCCTTCGATGTCGCGCGGCGTCAACGGCCGGTCCAGCACCGTGTTCACCTGATCGAGCAGGTAGCCGATGTCGCGCTCGGAGGCGGCCGGGTGGGCACGGTCGAGCCGCCAGTCGGTGTCCGTGGTGCCGATGATCCAGTGCCCGCCCCAAGGCAGCACGAACAGCACCGAGGTGGCGGTACGCAGGATCAGCCCGGCCTCGCCGGTGATCGCCGACCGGGGCACCACCAGATGCACGCCCTTCGACGCGCGTACCCGCAGACCGGGCCGGACCCCGACGTCGCCGAGCATCCGCGACACGTCGTCGCTCCACACCCCGGTGGCCGCGATGACGGTACGGGCGCGTACCTCGAACTCGGCGTCCGGGTCACCGGGCCGGGCCTCCATGTCCCGGACCCGCACCCCGGTCACCTCGCGGGCCTGGCGCAGCAGGCCGACGGCGCGGGCGCTGGTCACCACGGCCGCGCCGAGGCTGGCCGCGGTCCGCGCCAGGGTGACCACCAGCCGGGCGTCGTCGACCTGACCGTCGTAGTAGCGCACGGCGCCGGCGACGACGTCCGACCGCAGGCTGGGAAAGACCCGCCGGGCGCCTTCGCGGGACAGGTGCCGGTGCAGCGGCATCCCCCGACCGCCGCCGAACACCCCGGCGAACGCGTCGTACGCGGCGACCCCGGTGCCGTAGTAGGCCCGCCGCCAGAAACGGCCGGGCAGCGCCCGTGGCCCGCTGGCGCCACCCTGCGGCAGCGGAACCAGGATCGGCACCGGCCGGACCAGGTGCGGGGCGATCCGGGTGGCCAGCAGGCCACGCTCGGTCAACGCCTCGTGCACCAGCCCGAACTCGAGCTGCTCCAGATAGCGCAGCCCGCCGTGGATCAGTTTGCTGGACCGGCTGGACGTGCCGGCGGCGTAGTCGCGGGCCTCGACCAGCGCCACCTTGAGACCACGCGACGCGGCGTCGAGGGCGGCGCCGACGCCGGTCACCCCACCCCCGATCACCAGTACGTCGAACCGCTCGCCACGAAGGCGGCGCAGATCGGCGGCGCGGCGGGTCACGGACAGTTGGCCGGCGGCGTACCGGGAGACGGCAGGGTCACGCACCTCTCCACCGTATCCGGCCGCCTAGGGTGGCGGACATGACGCAGCCGCCCGGTCATCCCGGCTATCCGTATCCCGGTCAGCCCTACCCGATGCCGCCGCCGTACCCGATGCAGCCGCCCGCCGCCGGGCCGCCGCCGGCCAGCGTGTGGCCGACGGTCGCCGCCGTGGCGATCGCGATCTGGTCGGTCGGTGTGACGGTGTTCGCGCAGACCGGCGGCTGGCTGACCGACCAGGTCCTGCTGGCCAGTGGGCTGCCCACCCCGGCGGTGGTCTGGCCGCTGATCGCGTTCGGCAACGCACTGCTGGTCGGCGTGCCCACCATGCTGCTGGCGCTGGTGCCCCGGTCACCGGCGGTGCGGGCGACCGGCCGGGCCTGGCTGGTCGCCGCGTTCGCCCTCGCCGGTTTCGGGCTGCTGCGGGCCGTACCGACCGTCCACCACGAGCTGTACCTGGCCGCGCTCACCGTGCTCGCCGCCGGCGGCGCCGCCGGGCTGCGGGCGCTACGGCGCCGGGCCGAGCCGAGCGAGGCCGAGCCAGCTCAGGCCGAGCCGGCTCAGCCCGGCCAGGCCGAGCCAGGTCAGGTTCAGTCAGCTCAGGCCGAGCCAGGTCCGGTTCAGCAGGGCAAGGCGGACCGGACGGCCGCTGTCCTGATCGCCGTCGCGGCCGGGCTGGTCATGCTGCTGCCCTGGTTGTGGGTCGGTGCGCTGGGCGGCGCGGTGGAGACGGCACTCGCCGTCGCCGCAGCGGCCGCGATCGGCTGGTACGCCGCCGAACTGCTGCCCCGCCGGTTCTGGACGGCGATCGGCGCCGGTCCGCAGGGGCGCTCAGCGGTGCGCACCATCCTGCTCGGCGGGACGGTGGCCGGAGTCGGGCTGCTGCTGCTCGCCGCCGGCGTCGGCCAGCCCGGCGGGCAGCTGGCCGCGATCCTGGTGCTGCCCCCGATCGGGTACGCGGCCGCGGCGATCGGCTGGGCCGCCGACCGGTCCAGCGCGCCGGTCGGCGTACTGGCCGGGCTGTCCGTCGCCGGACCGCTGGCCCTGCTCGACCCGGAAGAGGTCTCGCTGCTCCTGGCCATCGGCCGTGACCTGCCGTTCTGGGCGGCGGTCGGTGCCGGCGTCGGGCTGGCCCTGGCGCTCGCGTTGGGCCTCGGACTCGGCTTCGGTCTCGGTTGGCGGCGGGCGGGTCGACCGCCACGGCTGGCGGGTCGACCAGTGCGGTGGGTGGCGGCGGCCACCGTCGCGGCGCTGGCGGTGGCCGGGGGCGCCGTGCACCTCGCCGTCGGGCAGCCGGGGCTGCACGGCGAACGGCTGTTCGTGATGCTGCGGGAACAGGCCGACCTGTCCGACGTGCCGCGCGGCACCGGACCGCAGGCCCGCGACGAACGGGTCCGCACGGTCTTCCAACGGCTGGTCGACACCGCCGAGGCCAGCCAGGCCGACCTGCGCGACGATCTGGACCGGTGGGGGCTGTCCTACACGCCGTACTACCTGGTCAACGCGATCGAGGTGGACGCCGGGCCGGCGCTGCGGCCCTGGCTGGCCCGGCGGGACGACGTCGACCGGGTGCTGATCAGTCAGCAACTGCGGCCGCTGCCGGCCACGGTCGAGCCCGAACGGGGCGAGCAGCCCGCTCCGCGTACCCCGCCGTGGAACATCACCATGCTCGGTGCCGAACGGGTCTGGACGGAGCTCGGCGTCGACGGTGCCGGCATCGTGGTCGGTGCCTCGGACTCCGGGGTGGACGGCGAGCATCCGGCCCTGGCGGACGGGTTCCGGGGCGGCGACGACTCCTGGTTCGACCCGTGGAACGGCTCCGGTACGCCGACCGACAACAACGGACACGGCACCCACACGCTCGGCTCGGCCGTCGGCGACACCTCGATCGGCGTCGCCCCGGGCGCGTCCTGGGTCGGCTGTGTCAACCTGGACCGCAACCTCGGCAACCCGGCACGCTACCTGGACTGCCTGCAGTTCATGCTGGCCCCGTTCCCGACCGGGGGCGACCCGTTCGCCGACGGGCGACCGGAGCGCGCCCCGCACGTGCTCACCAACTCCTGGGGCTGCCCGGAGCTGGAGGGCTGCGACCTGAGTTCGTTGCGGCCGGCCACCGAGGCGTTGGCCGCCGCCGGGCTGATGATGGTGGCCGCCGCCGGCAACACCGGCCCGTTCTGCAGCTCGGTCGACGACCCGCCGGCCCCGTACACCGATGTGCTGACCGTCGGCGCGGTGGACGCCGACCGGGAGGTCACCGACTTCTCCAGCCGGGGCCCGGCGCCGGACGGCACCGTCAAACCGGACCTGGTGGCACCGGGCGCCGACGTGCTGTCGGCGATGCCCGGCGGCGGGTACGCGGCGCTGGACGGTACGTCGATGGCGACCCCGCAGGTGGCCGGGGTGGTGGCGCTGCTGTGGTCGGCGCGACCGGAGCTGATCGGTGATCTGGACGGCACGGCGCGGATCCTGCGCCAGACCGCCGCCGAGGCCGGCACCGGGGGCGGTGACACCTGCGGCGATCCGGCGAACCTGACCGGCGCCGGCCTGGTCGACGCCTACGCCGCGGTGCGGGCGGCGCAGGCCGCCGGTTAGCCTCGGCGCACTGATATTTTCCGCTGTCCGCGCCTGGCTGCCTGCCGCCGTCAGGCGCGATGGCCACCTGCTGCGTGCTCGCCTGCCGGCTGCACAGAGTCGCGGGGACCCCACCGGGGCCCGACAGATACGTACATGGGGCGGATTCATCTGCGCCGGCAAGTCCATCAAGGATGGCAACGGGCGGTCGCCGGCTGGCCACGCGTGAAACGGCGGCGACTCGGACCCGCGACAGACACCAACGGGCGGAAGATCAGACGCGCGCTCATCGGCACGACAAGGCGCCGGGTCCGACGGGGTTCCGGAACCTCCGCGCGACCAGCGCCCCGCCAAGAAGGGCACCAAGCCCCGCCGCACGGGTCGAAGCGCAAGTCAAATTAGGGTGGGCGGTCGTGGAACAGGAGTTCGCCATCGAGGAACTGTCCGAGCGGCACCGGCCGGCCGTCGTGGCGCTCTGCCGCGCCGCGCTCGATCTGCCGGAAGACGCCGCCGAGGCGGAGCAGATCGTCACCAGACTGCACGGGCCGGTCGTCCCCGATCATCCGTCGGGGGTGGGGCCACGGCAGACGATCGGTCTGGTCGCCGTCGTCGACGAAACGGTACGCGGGGTCGTGCTCGGCTCGGTCGCGCACCGGGACCCGTCGGTCGGTCACGTGGACCTGATCGCGGTGGATCCGCAGTGGCGTCGCCAGGGTCTGGGGCGGGCGTTGCTCGGCCGGGCGGAAAGCGCGCTGGCGGCCCGGGGCGCCGGTGAGGTGCTGTTGGCCGGCAATCCGCCGTACTACGCCTGGCCGGGGGTGGACGTGCGCTACACGCCGGCGGTCTGCCTGGCGATGGCGCTCGGCTACCTGCAGGACCGGACCGCGTGGAACATGACGGCCGACCTGGCGTCCGCCGGGTCCCCGGCGTTGCGGGACACCGCCGACGCGCAGCGCCGCCTGGCGCAGGCCGGGATCACCGTACGGCGGGCCGACGGCGACGACGTCGCGGCGCTGGTGGCGTTCACCCAGGCGACGTTCGGCGACGCGTGGGCGGCCGAAGTGGCGCATTCGGTGGGCCGGCCCGACGCCGGCTGCCACCTGGCGGTCCGTACCGGCGATCCGGGTGAGGTGCTGGGCTTCGCGGCGTACGGGTCGTCGCGGCCGAGCTGGTTCGGGCCGATGGGTACGGCCCCGACCGCGCAGGGGCTCGGTATCGGGGCGATCCTGTTGCGGCGCTGTCTGCGGGACCTGGCGGAGGCCGGCCATCAGCGGGTCGAGATCGGCTGGGTGGGCCCGGTGCCGTTCTACGCCTCGGCGGCGGGTGCCCGCATCGAGCGGGTCTTCTTCTTGTATCGCAAGCAGCTCTGACCGGCCTCGAACAGCTCACCGGCCTCGCGTATGCCGCAGGGGCGGTCACCGGCGAACCGGTGACCGCCCCTGCGGTCCGTACTCGTGTCGCGCGTCGCGTTGACGCGCGGCGCGGACGATCGAGCTGGACTCAGAAGTCCATCTCGCCGCCGCCGGGCGCGCCGGCCGGGGCCGGGGTCTTCTCCGGCTTGTCCGCCACCACGGCCTCGGTGGTCAGGAACAGCGCCGCGATCGACGAGGCGTTCTGCAGCGCCGACCGGGTCACCTTGGCCGGGTCGATGATGCCCGCCTGCAGCAGGTCCACGTAGTCGCCGTTGGCGGCGTTGAGGCCGTGGCCGGCCTCCAGGTTGCGGACCTTCTCCACCACGACGCCGCCTTCGAGGCCGGCGTTGACGGCGATCTGCCGCAGCGGGGCGTCCAGCGCGATCTTCACGATCTGCGCGCCGGTCGCCTCGTCGCCGACCAGGTCGAGCTTGTCGAAGGCGGTCTTGCCGGCCTGCACCAGGGCGACGCCACCACCGGGGACGATGCCCTCCTCGACGGCCGCCTTGGCGTTGCGCACCGCGTCCTCGATGCGGTGCTTGCGCTCCTTGAGCTCCACCTCGGTGGCCGCTCCGACCTTGATCACCGCGACGCCGCCGGCCAGCTTGGCCAGCCGCTCCTGCAGCTTCTCGCGGTCGTAGTCGGAGTCGCTCTTCTCGATCTCGGCCCGGATCTGGTTGACCCGACCCTGGATCTGCTCGGCGTCGCCGGCACCGTCGACGACCGTGGTCTCGTCCTTGGTGACCTGGACCTTGCGGGCCCGGCCCAGCATGTCGATGGTCACCGCGTCGAGCTTCAGGCCGAGCTCCTCGCTGACGACCTGGCCGCCGGTGAGGATCGAGATGTCGGTCAGCATCGCCTTGCGGCGGTCACCGAAGCCGGGAGCCTTGACGGCAACCGACTTGAAGGTGCCGCGCACCTTGTTGACGATCAGGGTGGCCAGCGCCTCGCCCTCGACGTCCTCGGCGATGATCAGCAGCGGCTTGCCCGACTGCATGATCTTCTCCAGGATCGGGAGCAGGTCCTTGACCGAGGAGATCTTGCTGTTGACGATCAGGATGTAGGGGTCGTCGAGGACGGCCTCCATCCGCTCCGGGTCGGTCCAGAAGTAGGGCGAGATGTAGCCCTTGTCGAAGCGCATACCCTCGGTGAGCTCCAGCTCCAGGCCGAAGGTGTTGCTCTCCTCGACGGTGATGACGCCTTCCTTGCCGACCTTGTCCATCGCCTCGGCGATGATCTCGCCGACGCTGGAGTCACCGGCGGAGATCGACGCGGTGGACGCGATCTGCTCCTTGGTCTCCACGTCCTTGGCGAGCTTGCTCAGCTCCTCCGCGACGTTGGCGACGGCGGCCTCGATGCCCCGCTTCAGGGCCATCGGGTTCGCGCCGGCCGCGACGTTGCGCAGGCCCTCGCGGACCAGAGCCTGGGCCAGGACGGTCGCCGTCGTCGTGCCGTCACCGGCCACGTCGTCGGTCTTCTTGGCGACCTCCTTGACCAGCTCGGCGCCGATCTTCTCGTACGGGTCCTCGAGCTCGATCTCCTTGGCGATGCTCACACCATCGTTGGTGATGGTGGGAGCGCCCCACTTCTTTTCGAGCACGACGTTGCGGCCCTTCGGGCCCAGCGTCACCTTGACGGCGTCGGCGAGGGTGTTCATGCCCCGCTCGAGACCGCGGCGCGCCTCTTCGTCGAACGCGATCATCTTGGCCATACGGCGTTGTCCTCCTGGACGCTCGCAGCACCGGAGCCGGTCAGCTCCGCCATGCCGCCTGCTCTACGCACCTTCGGACGTCACTACCTGGCGACAGTGACGTCCGCCGGCCGGGCCGGATAGCCCGCGACGACCGGCCATCTCCGTCACCCCGCGAAGCGGGACGACGGCGGTGGCCCCACCGCCCCGACCTTTGGCACTCCCGGTTGGCGAGTGCCAATCCTTGTTTAGCACTCTCCCCTGTCGAGTGCAAGCGAACAGCAACTTGCCGCCCGACGTACCCCTTCGGGCCGCACGGCCGCCGACGGCGGTCACGGTCAAGATCAGGTGAGCGCTATGGACGTCAAACCTGTCGGGAGACGTCCATAGCGCTCACCTGATCTTGCTTGGCCCAGGTGGGCAGGGCCCGCACAGCGGGCCCGGCGCGGGTAGGCAGGATCGCCGGCCGGCGAGACGACTGGTCGCCGGGTGGCGAGACGATGAAAGGCGCCGGCTCCACGAGGAGAACCGACGCCTTGCGGGTACGCAGACTTGTGTCGACTTATCGGATACGCCGCCGTCCGGTCGGGCGGCCGCACCGACCACCGGACGTGCAGTTGGCCAGCAGGGTGACCGGGCTGGCCAGCAGGGTGACTAGGCGATGACCCGGACCCTCTCCGCCTGAGGACCCTTCTGTCCCTGAGCGATCTCGAACTCGACGCGCTGCCCGTCGTCGAGCGCCTTGTAGCCGTCCATCTCGATGGCGGAGAAGTGGACGAAGACGTCCTGACCCCCGTCGACCGCGATGAAACCGTAGCCCTTCTCGCTGTTGAACCACTTCACGGTGCCCTGCGCCACGGTGCACTTCCTCACTTCTGTCGTGCCGGGCCTCTGCCGGCCCTCTGACCGGCGTGTTCGCCGGCCGGAGCCACCGATCGGGACTCCCGTGCGGGTTGCCCGAGTACAGCAGCCGGAATCGCACGCTACACGAGGTCTGACGGCACCGCACTATCCCAAAAGGGGACATTAACCCCCAGTCAAGTCTCTCTGGCACCACATTTCGTTGACCACGTGTGTCCCGTACACCGCAGAACGTGAAGCCCGGACGGCATCGCGCACCTGGCAGCCGGGCCGTCCGACGGTCGGACCGCACCGCGCCCCGACACGACCGCGTCCGCCAACGCCACCCGGCGGCCGCCGCCGTCGGGCTGCTCATCGTGCTGTCCGCGTTCACCGGCGGCCTGCCCGGGGACGCCGGCAAACCACCGCCGCGCGAGCCGGGCTGGACCGTCGCCGACCCTGACCACGACCACCAGCAGCGCAGCGTGTTGCTGCGCACCGGCCCGGTGCCGACACCGACCGACGGATTCTTCTCCTGGGCGGCGCTGAACCGGCGTACCGGGCTGATCACCGGGTCGCCGAACTTCGCCGCGCAGAGCGACACCATGTCGTTGATCAAGGTGTGGCTGGCCGCCGACGACCTGCGCCGCGCCGACGAACAGGGCCACATGCTCCGGACACCTCAGCTGGCCCAACTGTCGTCGATCATCCGGGACAGCGACAATCCCGGCGCGGACGCCACCTTCGACCGGGTCGGTGGCCGGGAGTCCATCGAGCGGATGGTACGGCTCTGCGGACTGACCGACTCGGCCCCGGAGCGCGACCGGTGGAGCAACACGGTCGTCTCCGCCCGCGATCTGACCAGGCTGGGGCGCTGCCTCGCCGACGGACGGGCGGCCGGGCCGCAGTGGACGCCGTGGCTGCTGTCCGAGATGCGCGCCGTCCGCGGTGAGGGCGACTTCGGCCCACGGGACGCGCTCACCCCCGAGTACGCGGCCACCATCGCCATCAAGAACGGCTGGCTGCTGCGCGACGAGGACGGGCTCTGGCACGTCAGCTGCCTCGCGATCGGGGAGACCTGGGTGATCGGCGCGCTGGCCCGCTACCCGGGGCGGCACGGGCTCGACCACGGCGTCGACTACTGCCGGCAACTCGGCACCGCCCTGCTGCTGGTGGCGTGACCCCCGTTGCCGGACCCCCGTTGCCGGCGAGGGCACGACCGTCTGCGGCTGGTGGCGTGACCGGTGCGGGCCGGGCCGAAGGCGGGATTCCGGTTGTCGACCAAGCCGCGCCGGGCGAGCATGCCGGCATGGGAACTGGGACCGACACCGACCACGTCGTACCGCCGGTAGCCGCGGTCCGGCGGATCCGGGCCGACGACGCCGCCCGGATGCGCGCGCTGCGGCTGGAGATGCTCGCCGATTCGCCGCTGGCGTTCATCGAACGGCTCGCCGACGCGGCGGCCCGCCCGCTGCACGAGTACGCCGAGCGGGCGGCCCGGTCCGCCGTCGGTGACCTGATCGCCCAGTTCGTGGCCGAGACTGGGCCGGCGACCGGGCAAGCCGGGCGGACGGCGACCGGGCCGACGGCGGACCGGCGGTTCGTGGCGCACGCGGGAGCACACGTCTGGCGGGACGATCCGTCGGTGTCCGTCCTGTTCGCCGTCTACATCAGCCCGGCCTGGCGGGGCCGGAACCTGCTCGCCGAACTGGTCGACGCGGTCGCTGCCTGGTCACGTGCGGCTGGACGCCCGGAGCTGCTGCTGGAGGTGGTGGTCGGCAACGACCGGGCGGTGCGGGCGTACCAGCGGCTCGGCTTCGCCGACACCGGCGTACGCCTGCCGCACCCGACCCGGTCGGACCTGACCGAGTTGCAGATGCGCCGGCCGGCGTGACCGGCGGGCCGGCAGAAGCCGGCGCGGTAGCCGACCCGACACCGGGCCGGCACGGGAGCCGACCCGGCTCCCGTGCCGGGCCGGGTCAGACGTGCCGACGGGACTGGACGATCCGGAACCGGCCGGCGACGTACGCGCCGTCGGTCAACGCCGAGTTCGCCGCGGCGTTGGCACCACTGGCGTGGAAGTCGGAGAAGGCCGCCGACTGGTTGACGAACACGCCGCCGGTGAGGTTCGCCGACAGGTGCACCCCGACGTCCAGCGCGGCGGCCTCCACGTCGGCGAGCACCCGCTGGTCGGTCGAGTAGACGCCGGCGGTGAGCGCGCCGCGGGCTGCGACCGTACGCCGGAAGATCTCGACGCTGCGCGCGGTGGACCCGGTGGCGACCACGAAGCTGACCGGCCCGAACCACTCCCGGCCGTAGACGTCGTCGGCGTCCGCGCCGAGCTTGACGACCAGTGGGGTTCGCACCACCGCGTCCGGGTACGCCGGGTGGCTAATCTCCCGCGACTCCAGTACCGGCTCGCCGAGCTTCGCCGCTGCGGCGAGCCGGTCGAGGACGGCGTCGTCGACGATCGCGCCGATGAGCTCGACCGCCCGCGCCGGATCGCCGGTCAGTTTGCCGATCGCGGCGGCGATGCCAGCGGCCACCTCGTCCGGGCTCTTGCGCCCCTGATCGGTTTCGATGCCGCCGGCCGGCACCAGGATGTTCTGCGGCGTGGTGCACATCTGTCCGCTGTAGAGCGACAAGGAGAAGGCGATGTTGCGGCACATGCCGGCGAAGTCCGCCGTGGAGTCGACGATGATCGTGTTGACGCCGGCCTTCTCGGTGTAGACGGAGGCCTGCCGGGCGTTCGCCTCCAGCCAGTCGCCGTACTCGGTGGAGCCGGTGAAGTCGATGATCCGCACCTCGGGGCGGCCGGCGAGGACGGTCGCCAGCCGCTCGGCCGGCGCCTCGGCCGCGAGCTGCACCAGGTTCGGGTCGAAGCCGGCCTCGCTGAGCACCTCACGGGCGTAGCGGACGGTGATCGCCAGCGGCAGCACCGCGCCGGGGTGCGGTTTGACCAGTACCGGGTTCCCGGTGACCAGGGAGGCGAACAGCCCTGGGTAGGAGTTCCAGGTCGGGAAGGTGTGGCAGCCGATCACCAGGGCGACGCCGCGCGGCACCACATGGAACGTCTTGGTCATCCGCAGCGGCTCGCCGCGGCCGGTCGGCTTCTCCCAGCCGGCGGTCCGCGGATGGCGGGTCATCTCGGCGTACGCGTAGGCGACGGCTTCCAGCGCGCGGTCCAGCGCGTGCGCCCCGCCGGCCTGGAACGCCATCACGAACGCCTGGCCGGTGGTGAACTGCACCGCGTTGGCCAGCTCGAAGCTGTGCTCGTGCAGCCGGGCGAGGATCTCCAGGCAGACGCCGGCCCGGCTGCGCGGGCCGGCGTCACGCCAGGCGGGCAGCGCGGCCCGGGCGGCGGTGATCAGCTGGTCGGCGTCGGCGCGGGGGTACCGGACGCCGAGTTCGATGCCGAACGGGCTGTCGTCGGTGGCGACCGGTTCGCCGGTGGCGGTGGGCTGGTCGAGGGGGAAGTCCTTGCCCAGGTAGGCGCGGAAAGCCGCCGCGCCCTCGGCGGCGGCGTGTTCGCCATAGATCCGAGGGCTCGGCGACTCGGGGTAGGCCGACCAGTAGTCGCGTTCGGCGATCGCGGTCAGCGCGCGGGCCAGGGTGTCGGCGTGCGTGACGTACAGCGGGTGCGGGGTCTCCGTCATGCCGTCATCATGCCTCAGATGGTCTGCTGCCAGTTCTGCCAGATGTCGACCGCCCGGAAGCCGAGCGCCTCGTTGATCGCGATCATGTGCTGGTTGCTGTCGGCGTTCCAGGTGTCGATCACCCGCAGCGCCGGTTCGTGGCGCAACGTGAACCGCAGGTTTTCGATCTTGACGATGGTGCCCAGCCGGTGTCCGCGATGATCCGGGTCGACGATGGTGATCTGTTGGTAGGCGTGCCAGTCCGGTTCGGCCTGGCGGGTGATGTTGCTCCAGGCGACGATCCGGCCACTGTCCAGATGCCGGGTCACCGCGTGGTAGCTGTGGGTACCGGCCGCCTTCCGGGCCAGATCCACTTCGTGGATCCGGTCGGCGTCCACCTTTTCCGGCTCCCACTCCAGGTCACCCATTGGCGAGTCGGTCACCATCCGCCCGTCCAGGTAGGCGAGATCGGCGCGGTACTCCTCCGGGCAGGGTCCGACCCAGGTCAGCAACTCGTAGCCGGGGGCGCGGCGCCAGCAGCCGGCGAGCATCACGTCGAGCGCCGGCTGGTCGACGGTGTCGATGTCGAGCCGACGGCGCACCTCGACCAGGGCCGATTTGACCCCCACGGCGTGGGCGAAGGCGGTCGGGGCCGGGTCGCGGGCGACGCCGCCGGGCATGGTGTCCGCCGAGTGCCCCATGATCCGGGTCCGGCCGGTCTCCCGGGCCCGCCGCACGGCGTACGCGTACAGCGCTCGACCGATGCCGCGCCGCCGGTGCCCGGGAGGCACCTGGATGTCCACGCCGACGTTGTCGAGGTTGTCGAGCAGCGGGAACTCCATGGCGGTCAACCCGACCGGCACGCCGTCCACACTGGCCAGCGCGGCCTCGAACCGTACGCTGTGCCGCTGATGCCGCAGCAGGGCCTCGAACCACTGCCGGGGTGTCGGCGGCATGTCCGGGACGAAGGGGGCCGACCGCTTGATCTGGTACGCCTGCTCGAAGGCGGCCTCGTCGGCCGGATCCAGCGGGGTGATGGTGATGTCCATGCCGTCGAGCGTGACGGGGCCGGGCCAGCCGCGCGACCTAATTACCGGTCGGGGGACGTTGGTCGGGAGGACGCTCGCACAGCGCCTCCGGCGCTGTTGGTCGTTGGGACCCGGGGTTGAGATTGTTGCCAAGCTCTGTCGGGGCCCTTACGGCGAGTCGTCCTCCCGCACCGAGCATCCTGCGCCGTGCAAGTGCAGTCGTCAAGACCCCACCGGCGTATTTTCTCGACCTATGGCAAAACTCTGACTACGGACCGCACACAGACATCGGCTGATCGGCGTAGGCCGATCAGCCGATTCAGTGGATAGTGCGCTGGTCAGAAGGTCAGCCGAGCAGCCCGGCCTCACGAACCGAACGCAACGACGGCTTCACCCGGTGAGTGGGGCCGACCTGCCCGGCGACCGCGTCGATGGTCTTCAGGCCTTCGCCGGTGTTGTAGACGACCGTCTCGGCGGCCGGGTCCAGCCGTCCGCTGTCGACCAGCTTCTTCAGCACCGCCGTGGTCACCCCGCCGGCCGTCTCGGCGAACACCCCGGTGGTCCGGGCCAGCAGCCGGATCCCCTCCCGGATCTCGTCGTCGTCGGCGTAGTCCATCCAGCCACCGGTGCGCCGCACCGCCTCCAACGCGTACAGGCCGGCGGCCGGGTCACCGATGTTGAGCGACTTGGCGATCCCGGTCGGCTTCACCGGCACGATCTGGTCGGTGTCGCGGTGCAGCGCGGTCGCGATCGGGTTGCAGCCGGCGGACTGAGCGCCGAACACCCGCCAGCCGTTCGCCGGCGCGTCGACCAGGCCGATCTCGACCAGCTCGGTGAACGCCTTGTCCACCTTGGTGAGCAGTTCCCCGCTGGCCATCGGGATCACCACCTGCTCGGGGATCCGCCAGCCGAGCTGCTCGGCCACCTCGTAGCCGAGCGTCTTGGACCCCTCCGCGTAGTACGGCCGCACGTTGACGTTGACGAACGCGGTGTCCTCGAACTCGTCGGTCTCCACCAGCTCGCTGCAGAGTCGGTTCACGTCGTCGTAGGAGCCCTCGATCGCGACCAGCTCACCGCCGTACACCGCAGTCGTAACGATCTTGCCGGGCTCCAGGTCACCGGGGATGAAGACGATCGACGGTACGCCGGCCCGCGCGGCGTGCGCGGCGACCGAGTTGGCCAGGTTACCGGTGGAGGCGCAGGCAAACCGGGAGAAACCAAGCGTACGGGCGGCGGTGAGAGCGACCGAAACGACCCGGTCCTTGAACGAGTGGGTCGGGTTGGCGCTGTCGTCCTTGACCCACAGCGGCGCCCGGATGCCCAGCTCGGCGGCGAGCGCGGCGGCCGGGACGAGCGGGGTGAATCCGGGATCCAGGCTGACCCGGGTGGCCGGGTCCTGGCCGGCGGGAAGCAGCGGGGCGTACCGCCAGATGTTGGCCGGGCCCGCTTCGATGTCGGCCCGGGTGACGCGCGCGAGAGCCGCCGGGTCGTAGCCGACCTCCAGCGGCCCGAAACACTCGTAACAGGCGTGCTGCGCGGCGAGCGGGTATTCGGCACCGCAGCCGCGACAGACCAGGACACGGGCCGGGCTGGTGGTGTTCACCGGGGCGGAGTCAGGGCTGGCGGTGCTCGCGTCGATCAGCGACGTCATGGCGGCTGTCCTCTCATCTTTCCCAGCGCCGCGCGGTGCGACGGGGACGGAATTGGCACCTGCCCCGGCTGGCCGATTGCGACCGGCGCGACGGGTGGGGTGGTTGCCGGGGCTTCATCGGGCCGTGTCCCTCTGCCCCTCTGGATGAGGTATGAAGTTGTGTTTCCAGCGAGTGTACGGGCGCTGGTCGGACCGGGCACCCGGCGATCCCAGGGTGTGAGCAAGCCCGCACCGGTCGCCATCGAACGTCGACCGGGTGCGACCGGCCGTCACACCGGACGGGCTCGGCGCAGCCAGTCCCAGGCCTGCTGCTCCGCACCGGCGTCGAAGTGCCGCAGCTCGATCGGCGTCATCGCGTCCGAGGCCCGGGTCACCCACTCGGCCACCCGGTTGCCGCCGACCACCGCAGCCCGGTCGATGTCGGTCAGATGCTCCCGGGCGAACCGCAACCGGTCGTCGATCGCCGAAAGCTCCATACCCGGCAGGCTGTCGTCCGGTAGCCGGCCGAGGACCGAGACCGAGCCGTACTCGGCGATCGCCGCCCGCAGCTCCCGGTACAGGTCCTGGTACTCCTGCTCGGTCAGCTTCCCGGCCACCTCGTAGCCGAGCACGTTCCCTTCCTGCCCGATCTTGGTGATCATCCCGTTCCTTCCCTGCCGCCGTCCGGATCCCGGATACCGCCCGGTCGTCGACCGGCGCGGCCGTCCACTGCCGTTCCCGGCTGGCGACCTTGCACACCTGCGAGTCCGCTGCGGTCAGGTGAGCCCACCACCGTCAGGTGAGCCCGCCATCGTCAGCCGCCGCCCGCACCTGCGCGAGCACCTCGTCGAGCAACTGCGGAGCCGCGGCGATCGTCGCGAACGAGTCGAGGCTGTGCGGCGTACCGTCGATGTCGACGACGGCGGCGCCCGCCTCGCTGGCGATCAACGTGCCGGCGGCCATGTCCCACGGCTTGTTCGACAGGGCGATCGAGACATCGGTACGGCCGTCGGCCACCCAGACCAGGTCGATCGCGGCGGAGCCGAGCATCCGCACCCGCAGCGCGCCCCGGGCCATCCGCTGGGTGAGCGCGAGCCGGGCAGCGTTACGCTCCGCGGCTTCGTCGCCGACCGCGAAGTCGCCGAGGTTGACCAACGCGTCGGGCAGCCGCGTCGTGCCCCGCACCCGGATCGGCTGGCCGTCGCGCCGCGCGCCGCCGCCGAGGGTCGCGGTGTACCGGCTGCCCAGTAGCGGCAGCTCGATCACCCCGACCACCGGACGGCGGTCCCGGACCAGGGCCAACGACACCCCGCACAGCGGTACGCCGTGCGCGAAGTTGACGGTGCCGTCGACCGGATCCAGCACCCACTGAGGCCCGTCGCCGACCCCGGAAACGCCTTCCTCCTCGCCGAGGAACCCGACGTGCGGGGTGGCGTCGGCCAGGAAGGCACGCAGCTCCCGTTCGACAGCGAGATCCACTTCGGACGCGTAGTCCCGGTCGCCCTTGCCGGCCAGGTGTCCGGGCTCACGGGTACGGATCAGCTCGGCACCGCGTGCGGTGGCCTGTGTCGCGATCGTGAGCAGGTCGTCCAGGGCAAGCGGATCGTCAGCCATGCCGCCAACCCTAGACAGGCCACCAGCCCGGCAACCCTGGACAGGCCGCCAACCGGGACACACCACCAACCGGGACGGCCGGTCGACCGCTGGTCAGAAGCTCGACGCGTACCCGCGGCTCGACTCGATCGCGCTCTGCGCGAGGGCGGCCGCTTCGGCCAGCTTCTGCTTGGCCTGCTCGACCTTGGCGATCGTCTCGGCCACCTGCGAATGGCTGGACCCGCTGGTGATCGCCCGCAGCGCGGCCCCGCTGGTGCTCAGCGCCTCCGCACTCGCCCGGATCGCCCCCACCTGCTGGCCGAGCTCGTCACCGAACCGGGCGACCCCCGCCTTGACCTCTTCGACCGAGCTCACGCCTGAACCCTCCCCATCGGACGACCGCCGGACCGGTACGACGCTACCGGATGTGAACCACCGTCAAAGTCCACCGACCAAACGATGCAATCACGGACAGTGGTCAAAGCAAGTCAAGATGTAGCAGCGGCAGACCCGCAGTAACAGCCGGTGGGCGCTGGTCCCGGCCACCCATCGGCCCGCCGGTGCACCATTTCGATGATCACCGACGGCAACGGTAGGGTAGGCCCGGCCGTGTGGGGCAGACCACGCTCAAAGGTCACACTCGAAGGTATGGAGTCGCTGTGGGACAGGGTCACAGTCAGGTATCCGCGCTGATCGAGTCGGATCACCGACGCCCGGTCGGGCCGGTCCGTCCGGTCGGGCCGGTGCTGCGCAGGCGCGACGTCGCCGCGTACACCGGGGCGACTGTCGAACACGCGCTGCGGCGGTTCATGCAGCTGGGTTCGGTCGAGGTCGACGACCACGACACCGACCCGGGACTGTCCCGGGTCGGCCGCCGCTGACGAGCGCCGGAGCCGGCCCAGCCGGCCCGGCTCCGGGGCGACCGGCATGACGGCGGCCGTCTGGGCCCGCGCGGACCTGCGCCGACGCGCCGTCCTGTTGCTGCGGTTCGGCTGGACCGAGGCGAAGTCGTGCGGCTTCGCGGTCGCGGTCTTCACCTGTCTGGCGCTGACGTCGGTGGTCCCGCTGCCGGTCCCCCGCTACGACGCGCTGCTGATCTGCATGGTCGCGCTGACGATCGGGTTGTGGCGCATCGGCTGGGAGACCGGCCGTGAGGTCGCCGTGATCGCCGGCTTCCACCTGATCGGGCTGGCCCTGGAGCTGTTCAAGGTGCAGGTCGGCTCCTGGTCGTACCCAGAGGATGCGCTGACCAAGGTCGCCGGCGTGCCGCTCTACTCCGGTTTCATGTATGCGGCGGTCGGCTCCTACATCTGTCAGGCGTGGCGCCGTTTCGACCTGCGGGTGACCCGCTACCCGGCGATGGCGGTGACCGGGCTCGCGGTCGCCGTCTACGTCAACTTCTTCACCCACCACGTCCTGCCCGACGCCCGCTGGGTGATCGCGGTGCTGCTGCTGATCGCGCTCCGCCGGACCTGGGTGCACTACACCGTCGGCGACGCCCGGCTACGGATGCCGCTGGCTCTGGCGTTCGTGCTGATCGGCTTCTTCCTGTGGGTCGCCGAGAACATCGCCACGTTCCTCGGCGCCTGGACCTACCCGGACCAGCAGCACGTCTGGACGTTCGTGCACGCCGGCAAGTTCGGCTCCTGGTCGCTGCTGGTGACGCTGTCGTTCGTCCTGGTCGCGTCGGTGAAGGCGACCGAGGGGCGGCTGTACGGCGACCGCCATCGGCCCAGCGTCACGACCCGGTCGGACTGACCGGCACCCGGTCCCAGATCACCGGCAGACCCGCCGGCAGCCAACTGCCACCCGGCGAGTGTTCCCGTGCGGAACAGCATCTCCACACAGGAACACTCGCGCGGTCCGGATCGACTACCGCGTCACTCCCAACGGATCTTGACGCAGTTGCCGGTGGTGTAGCTGCCGTTGTCGTGCTTCGCCAGCTCGTGGGCGGAGTTCGCGATCCGGGCACACACCTTCGGCTGGTCGCCGACCGCGTTGATGAACGCCGGGTCGTCGGTCCAGACCACCGACGGCTGCTTGTCCTCGACGTACCAGAATCCCTGCTGGCCGTCGGGGACGTGGCTGCCCATGATGTGGTCCGGCGGGTTGGTGCCGTCGCTGCCGTAGATGTGCAGGTGCCATCCACCGTTGGTGGACGGCTGGTTCCCGCCGAACTCCGCTTCGTACTCGACGGTCAGCTTGCCGCCGGCGACCCGGGCCGAGGTGAGACAGACCCAGGTCCAGTTGCTCTTGATCTCGTCGGTGCACTGCTCGTCGGCCGGGATCTGCGGAGTTTCCGGCTCCGGCTCGCCGGTCTGCTCCGGCTGCTGGTCCTGCGGCTGTTCCGCTCCGGTGCCCTGGCCGGGCTCGTCCACCCCGTTAGCCACCGGCTGGCCCTCGTCACCCTGCCCACTGGTGAGCGCGTAGGTGACCCCGCCGCCGGTGAGCAGTACCACCAGCACTGCGGCGGCGACGATGAGCGGCCCACGGCCACGCTTCGCCGACGGCTTCTCCCCGCCACGACGTGCCTTCGAGCCGTCGGCACCGACGGAACCCGCCGAGGCGAACGTCTCGGTACGGGACGGGTAGCCGCCGCCGGCGTCCGCGCCGCCACCGCGCCCGACGGAAGCGACACCGGTGACGCCGGCCGGCGGCGAAGACGTGCGGTAACCCACCGGGGAGACCGGCGCGGTCTGCGGGACCGGCGCGGTCGGCGGGACCTGGGCGGTCGGCGGCACCCGGTAGGTACCGGTCGCCGATGCCGCAGCAGGCGGAGCCGGGGTCGGCATCGGGGTCGGGCCGGCCGGCATCGTCTGCCCGGTCAGCTCGGCGGCGGCCAGCCAGGCGGCGCCGAGCGAGACCGAGTACTTGGGGTGCGCGTCGACCGCCACCGGGCGGCCCAGCTCCGAGCCGACCAGCTGGGAAACGATCGGCATCCGCGACGAGCCACCGACCAGCAGCACCGAGTGCACCTGCTCCGGCGAGCAGCCGGCGGACCGTACGGCCCGGTGCAGCGCCTCGATCGAGCCGTGCAGCACCGGGCGGACCATCGCCTCGAGCTCGGAGCGGGTGAGCCGGATCTCGGTGGAGATGTTGGGCAGCAGCACCGGAATCGAGGTGTCGGTGTCCGACGACAGCGCCTCCTTGGCCTGGACGCACTCGTCGCGCAACCGGGCGACGGCGGCGATCGCCGCCGAGTCCTCCTCGTCGAGTTCCTCCAGTTTGCCGCCGAGGGCGGTACGGACGTGGTTGAACACCGCAGCGTCGAAGTCGATGCCGCCGAGTCGTTCGATGCCCTCCGGCTGGCCCATGATCTCGAAGCCGGTGGGGGTCTTGCGTAGCATCGCCGCGTCGAACGTGCCGCCACCCAGGTCATAGACGGCGACGATGGAGCCCGGCTCGATCCGCTGCTGCTCGGCGTAGTTGATCGCCGCGGCGGCGGGCTCGGTGGTGTAGGTCACCGGCACCTCGAGGTTGGCCATCCGCACCGCCTGGCGGAGCAGGTCCAGCTTGTACGGCCCCCAGTTGGCCGGGTGCGAGACGCAGATCGCCGCCGGGAAGCTGCCTTCCCGGCGGGCCACCTCTTCCACCACCGACCAGAGCAGCCGGGACATCAGGGCTTCGGCCGACTGGGGTACGCCGCCGAGCAGGATCGGGGTGGTGTCGCCGAGCCGCCGCTTGAACTCGCGGGCCACCCGGTGCGGCTCGGAGAGCCCACGGCGGTGCGCCGCCTCACCGGTGAGGAACGTCTCGTCCTGCCGTAGCAGCACCACGGATGGGATCGCGGCGCTCCGACCGCCGAGTGAGACGGTCTCCACCCGACCTTCCCGCCAGATCGCTGCCGCCGTGAACGTTGTGCCGAGGTCAATGCCAAGTGCGTACATCAGGGTTGCTCCGATGAAGTTTGTGGAGACAGGTATGGCCGGGTCTGGGTGGCCGACCGGCGGTGTGCCGCACACCACCGGGTCGGATCACTGCTGAAAACGGTAGTGGTACGAGGCGAACGTCCGGTGGCGCCGCTGGTCCGGGTGGCTCCGGCCGGGTACGCGGTCACCGGGACCGCCGCTGGTCGGCGATGATGCCCTCGCAGGACCGGACCGCCACCCGGGCGGCCACCGCCAGCTCGTACGGGGTCATCGGGCTTTCGGCGCGCCGCTGCCAGCGGCCCAACGCCTCGACCGCGCTCTCGGTCACCTCGGCGGTGGTCGCGTCGGCCGGCAGCCGCAGCCGCTGGTGCGCCGCCGCGCCGGAACCGCCGATCACCTGCTCGAGCTCGGCGACGACCGGGGCCTTGCCGGTGATCCAGCCGGCGCGCAGGCTGGACAGTACGCGCAACTCGTTGAACGGGTGCGCCGAGGCGATGATCTCCTCGACCGCGCCGGCCACCTGCTCACTGCCGGGTCGGACACAGACCCGGGTGACGTCGGAGAGCGCCAGCAGTGCCGACCGGGACTTGAGCACGTCGCGGCGCTCGAAGAACAGTGAGCCGAGGACCTCGCGCAACTGGGTGAGCCCGCTGCGCTCGGTCAACTCCTGGGAGAGTTCGGTGGCGGTGGCCGCGCCGTTGTGGCGCAGCATCGCGGCGGACAGTCGCAGGCCGAACATGCCGAGCCGGGCCAGCAGCGCTTCCCGTTCGATCGTGGTCAGCCCGAGTTCGGGCATGTTCTGCACGAACCGGTCCGCGGAGAGCAGCAGCTGCTCGGCCTGGGCCACCGGCAGTTCGGCGACCCGGCGCAGCTGCGCGACCTCCACTTCGGTCAGCGTCGCGGCGGTCTCGGCGAGCAGGCCGGCGACCGGGACGACCGACTGCACCAGCCGGCGCACGTTCGCGTCGGTGCTCAGTCGTTCGGCGATCCGCCGGGCGGACGCCATCGCGTCGAGCCGGCCGACGCCGATCTCGTCGGCCCGGGAGAGGATGCCGATGGCGTTGACCGGGTTGGGCCGGGACACCTCCACGTCGTGGAAGGCCCGCAGGAAGTCGACGTCGTTGGAGTGCAGGTGGCGCATCAGGTAGACGACGGCGTCGGCCGGGGTCTCCTCCTCGTCCGGGACGAGCAGGTCCCAGGCGCGCCGGGAGGTCTGCTCGGAGAGCGAACCGATGCCGGGGGTGTCGATGAGCGTCACGTTGCGCAGTGCCTGCGACGGCCAGGTGATGTCCAGTTGCGCGACATCGTCGACGGACAGATCGCCCAGGTCGACCTCGATGGCGCCGTCCTCGCGGGTGAACCGGAGCTGGCGTGGCTCGCCCTCCGTGGGCGTCGCCAGCACCCGGTAGGTGTGTCCGTCCTGGTACCAGGTGACGATCCGGGTGCACTCCCCGGCGTCGGTCGGGGCCAGCCGGTCACCGACCAGCGCGTTGAGTAAGGTGGACTTGCCCGCTTTGACCCGACCGGCGATCGCCACCCGCAGCGGCTCGTCGAGCCGGTCCCGGACGGCGCTGAGCCGCCGCTCGTACGCGGTGCCCCGGTAGACCTCGACGGCGTGGCCGAGCACGCTGCGGGTCCGGTCGATCAGACTCATCCGGTCACCGCCGGTGACCGTCGTCCGGGCATACGGACACAGAACAACTCGGACTCCACATTTGTCACACCGCTACTTTCTAGTCCGCCGGGGATGTGTCGTGTTGTCTCGCTCGTCGGAGTCGGCCATCGGTATCGGACCGACCCACGGATCCACCCGGGCAACCCTGTCGATCAACGAGTTGCTGACCGGCTAAACAGCCCAGCCGGGAGGCACAGCACAGCTGACCAAGCGCACGTTCGGCGGCCGGCGGAACGCACGTACGGGATACGGCACACTCAGCGCCCAGGTCGGGCCGAGAGTACACGGTACACGCGTACGGGGTCAGGCCATGCGTCGGCCTGCGGAGCCGTCCGTACACTGCCTCACTGACGCGGGCAAGGAGGAGCTGCACCGGTGACTGTCGTGGTGGGTGTGGACGGTTCCGGGCGAACGCGGCGGCTGGGCGAGATCGCCACGGCCGCCGGCCGACCGGCCGTACGCGTGACGCCCGCAACCACCGACGACCTGCAGGTTCTCCTCGATCAGGCCCGAGCTGACGACGCCCTGGTCCTGGTCGACGACGCACACCACCTGGACCCGGCAACCTTACGGTCACTGACCGTGGCCGCTCGCGGCGGGGTGTCGATGGCGATCGCCCGACGTCCCACGATCACCGGTCCGGAACTCGCCGATCTGGACGAGGCGGTCTCCGGACAGGGCCCGGTCGAGCAACTCGGCCCACTCGCACCAGCCGCCCTGGCCGAGCTGGCCAAGGAGGTCCTCGGCCGGCCGGCCACATCGGAGCAGTTGGCGGCGCTCCAGGTCGCCTCCGCCGGGCTGGCCGCCGTCGCCGTCGCGGTCGCCGCCGACCCGTCCGGTACGCCGCCGGCGCTGGTCGCCCGGCTACAGCGTCGATTCGCCGCCGCCGGACATGACGTCGTCGGACGCGGTGTCGCCGGGCTGGCCGCGGTCCTGGCTCTCGGCCTGGATCTGGCCGACGACGTGGTCTGCGCCGCGACCGGCCTGGACCCGGCCGAGGCGGCCGCCACGATGCGGTCGCTGCGCGACGAGGGGTTGCTCACCCCCGACGGGGAACGGATGATTCCGGCGATCGCCCGCGCCGTGCTGTTCGACCTGCCTCCGTCGGAGCGCCGTCGACTGCACGAGACCGTGGCCACGGCGCTGCTGGCCACCGGTGCCGATCCGGTCCGCGCGGCCGGACAGCTACGCGCCGCGCGGGCCCGGACCCCGACCGCCGCCGACGTCTACCGGCAGGCCGGCGACCGGTTGCGGTTCACCGACCCGGGCAGCGCCCTGACCTGGTACGACGACGCGCTGGACGCTGGCGCCGATCCGTCCACCGTGGCTGCCGGGCGGGCCGAGGCGGCCACCCTGCTGGGGGTGCCGGTCGACCTGGACGGCCCGGCGGCGGCAGCGGCCGACACCGGCCGGATCGCCCTGGTCGCCGGGGCGGCGGCGGCGTACGACGGCCGCGCCGGCCGCGCGGCGGAGGCGTTGCTGGGCGCCGACGCCCCCGGCCCGGTCCTCGCGGTACCGGCCCTGGTGGTCACCGGTCAGCTGGCCACCGCACGGACGGCGGCGACCGGATCGGCTCCGCAGCCGGTGCGGCGGCTGGCCGACGCCGCGCTGGCGATGACGGATCCGGCGGCGGCGCTGCCGTTGCTGATCGAGGCCGCCGAGAGTTTCGAAAAGGCACCGCCCCCGGTCGCCGTACCGGATCTGCCGCACGCGGTCGGGGCGCTGGTCGCGGTGGTTGCCGGCGACTCCGCTACCGCCGAGCATCTGCTGGAGCGGGCGTCGACCAGCGGGGCCGGTGGTCCCGTCGCACTGGACCGGCACCGGACGTTGCTGGCCTGGGTCCGAATGCGCACCGGCCGGTACGACTCGGCCGTCGCCGAACTGCGCCGACTGTCCGGCGCCATGCTGCCCGGCCGTGAACGGCTGACCTACGCCGGCCTCACCGCCGGGATCGCCCGCCGCAGCGGGGACATCGCCCAGCTGCGGGCGGCCTGGTCCGTCGCCGAGCCGGTGCTGGCCCGGCGGGCCGTGGACCTGTCCCAGCTGGAAGTGGTCGAGGAGCTGCTGGTCGCCGCCGCCCGGCTGCGCCACCACCAGCGGATCGCACCGGTCCTGGCCGACCTGGCCGGCATCATCGACCAGCTGGGTCGACCGACCGCGTGGGCGGTGTCGCTGAGCTGGATCCGGTTGCAGATCGCGGTCGTGGGTGAGGACCCGGCGGCGGCTGCGGCAGCGGCCGACGAGCTGGGTTCGCTCGGCCCGGACGGATTCCGGCAACAGGCGCAGTGCGCGGCCGCCGGCCGGTGGGCCGCCGTACTCGCCGGCGAGGTCGACCCGGACGCGGTGTTGGCGGACGCCGCCGAGCTGGCCGCCGCCGAGCTGCCCTGGGAGTCGTCCAGACTGATCGGTCAGGCAGCGGTCCGTACCACCGACGCGTCGGCCGCCCGCCGGCTGCTGGAACGGGCCCGGGAACTGTCCCGAATGGACCCGGTGCCGGACGAGTCGCAGCCGGGGGCCTCGCACGGTGGCCTGTCGGACCGGGAGGTCGAGGTCGCCCGGCTGGTGCTGGCCGGCCGGACCCACCGGGAGATCGGGACGCAACTCTTCCTGTCCCCCAAGACGGTCGAGCACCATGTGGCCCGGATCCGCGGCAAGTTGGGGGTTACCACCCGGGCCGAGATGGTCGCTACGCTGCGGAGTCTGCTCCCCGAGGAGTCCTGACTTGTCGGTTAGCTGACCTGAGCTTGGTGGCACCCCCCTAGACCCCCGAACCTGGCAGGGGGGAAGCCCCGATGCGAGGGGCGGGCGTCGACCCGCAGTCTTGTACCTGTCCGGCCGATCGGGACGGACCAGAACCCCTACGAACCACGAATTCAGGAGACATCATGGCCGCGGTAGAAGTCACCCCGTTGATCGTCGAGAAGGTCAAGGCGCTGTTCGAGAAGGTCTTCAGCAGCGAAGAGGAGACCGCCAAGTTCCTGGCCGACCCGGAGGGCGCGTTCGCCGCCAACGGGATCGAAGCGGAGACGCTCAACGAGCTCGACGTCGACCAGATCGTCAACGAGGCGGCGTTCGGCAGCAGCGAGGGCCCGTCCGGTGGGGGCGGCTTCGCTGGCGGGGGGCCCGGTGGAGGCGGCAGCGGCGGGGGCTTCGCTGGCGGGGGGGCCGGTGGAGGTGCCGGAGGGGGCGGCGGCTTCGCCGGAGGGGGCGGCGGCTTCGCCGGAGGGGGCGGCGGCGCCGGTGGGGGCTTCGGTGCCGGCGCCGCCGCCAACGTGCCGCCGCCGCAGGTGGTGCAGCAGGTGACCGAGGTGACGCAGAACTTCACCAACCAGAACTTCATCGACAACTCGCAGACCTTCACCGACAACTCCACGGAGATCGACAACTCGGTCGACCTGGACGTGGACGGCCCGGTGCTCGGCGACATCGACGTCGACTCCGAGAACCTCAACCAGACCGGGGACGGCAACGTCGCCAACACCGGTGACGGGGACGTCAACGCGGCCACCGGCGACGGAGCCGTGGCGCAGCAGGGCGACGGCGACCAGGTCGCCGCGACCGGCGGGTCGGTGGCGGCCGGCGGCGACGCGTTCGGCGTCACCGGCGACAACTCGTCGCTGGAGTTCGTCGACGGCGACAAGGTGACCGCCGGCGACGGCGCGGTGGTCGGCACCGGCGACGGCGACGTGCTCGGCGCGACCGGCGACGGCGCGTTCCTCGGCAACTCGGAGTCCGGCGACGTGGTCGGCAACACCGGCGACAACGCCGTCACTGCGGGCGACGACATCGACGGGGTGGTCAACACCGGCACCAACTCCGGCGTGATCGCCGACGGTGACGTCGACCGGACGGTGCTGGGCGACAACACCGGCATCGTCGCCGACGACGTGGACAAGGCCGTGGTCGGCGACAACAACCAGGCCGCCCAGTTCGACATCGACGCCAGCGGGGCGGCCGGCGGCGACGCCAGCGGCACCGGCGGGGCCGGCGGCGTCGGTGGCGACGCCGACGCCGACGGGGGCAACGGCGGCGACGGCGGGACGGGTGCCGGCGTCGGTGCCGGGGTCGGTGTCGGGCTGCGCGGCAAGGGCGAGGGCAAGGGCGAGGGCGACGGCGAGGGCGGCGACGGCGGGGCCGGCGGGGCCGGCGGCACCGCGACCGGTGGCAGCGGTGCCGGTGGCGCCGGCACCGGCGGCAACGCCAGCGGCGGTGCCGGCGGCGAGGTCGGGCCGATCAACATCAACTTCGGGGGCGGCAGCCAGCAGAACACCACCGACTCGAAGATCGAGGACTCGTCGCTGGCCTCCGGAGGTAACTCGGCCAGCACCCAGGACTCGTTCAACGACCAGTCCACCAACGACTCGTTCAACGACCAGTCGACCGACAACTCGGTGAACACCGACGACTCGTTCAACCAGGAGGACTCCTTCAACACCGAGGACTCGTTCACCACCGACGACTCGTTCAACAACAACAACACCGCCGAGGCGGACACCACTCCGGACCCGACCCTCGGGGCGTGACCGGACACCCACAGAGCGGACCGGACGTCGCACGGCGTCCGGCCCGGTGAGCGCCAACATGGCGTGGCAGGTCCGGCCGGGGCCTGCCACGCCATGTTGGCGCTCGCACCGTTTTGCCGCTGACCACCGCCTGCTGACCACCGCCCGCTGACACCAACCTCGATCGAGGAGCGACGTTGACCGCGAAAACGACACCCCCTGACGCTGACGGCACGCTGCAACGGGCGACACAGATCGTCGATCTCGCGGTACGCGCCTGCGAGGCGTACGACCGCCCTGACCTCGGTGGCCGGCTGGCCACCATCCGGCACACCCTGTCCGACCCGGTGGTGCACGTCGTGGTCGTCGGCGAATTCAAGCAGGGCAAGAGCTCGCTGGTCAACGCGCTGGTCGGGACGAAGATCTGCCCGGTCGACGACGACGTGGCCACCGTCCTGCCGACCTACATCCGGCACGGACCGCAGCCATCGGCGCAACTGCTGTTCAGCGACGATCCCGCCCGGCGGGAGCCGCTGCCGATCGAAAAGGTCCAGGACGTGGTGCTGGAACGAGCCACCGGCGACGCCACCCCACCCGGGATCGCCGGGGTGGAGGTTCGGCTGCCGCGCAACATCTTGTCGAACGGCCTCGTCATGGTCGACACCCCGGGTGTCGGGGGCCTGGGCTCGGTGCACGCGGCGGCCAGCCTGGCCGCCGCGTCGATGGCCGACGCGCTGCTGTTCGTCACCGACGCCGCCCAGGAGTTGACCCGTAGCGAGCTGGACTTCCTGCGGCAGGCCCACGAGGTGTGCCCGACGGTGGTGTGCGTGATCACCAAGACGGACTTCTATCCACACTGGCGGAAGATCCGTGACCTGGACGAGGGCCACCTGCGCCGCGAGGTCGAAATGCCGATCATCCCGGTCTCCAACGCGCTGCGGCTGCGGGCCGTCGCCGGTAACGACAAGGAACTCAATGCCGAGTCCGGCTTCCCAGATCTGGTCAAGTTCGTGACGCAGCGGGTGGCCGGCGGTGCGGCGACCCGGGTCGCCACACAGGCTGCCGCGTCGGTCGTCGGCATCTGCGAGCAGATGGAGAACCAGTTCAAGGCGGAGCACGCTGCGCTCGCCGACCCGGAGGCCGCCGCCACGGTGGTGGCCGAGCTCAACTCGGTGAAGCAGCGGGTCGAGTCACTCAAGGCGGCCGCGGCGAAGTGGCAGCAGACGCTGAGCGACGGGATCTCCGACCTCAACGCCGACGTCGACTACGACCTGCGCGGCCGGCTCCGGCGCATCCTCGAGGAGGCCGACGCCGCGATCGAGGAGATCGACCCCGCTGACGCCTGGGACGAGACCGAACGCTGGCTGCAGGCCAGGGTGTCCAACGAACTGCTGGCCAACTACATGATGCTGCGTGACCGGGCGATGAGCCTGAGCGACGACGTGGCCCTGCACTTCCAGGAGGCCGCCGGCGAGGTGCTACGCCACGTCGCGATCCCCGACCCGGTCCCGTTGGTCGGCACCGCACAGGTGGACCACAAGATCGAGCTGGCCAAGATGAAGCTCGGCAAGCAGGCGATGGTGGCGCTCAAGAGCGCCTACGGCGGCGCGCTCATGTTCGTCATGCTCGGTTCGTTGACCGGGATCGCGCTCGGCCCGATCGGTATCGGAATCGGGCTGGTGATGGGCCGCAAGGGCCTGCGCGAGGAGAAGAAGCGGCAACGCGTCAACCGGCAGAACCAGGCGAAGAACGCCGTCCGGCGGTACTGCGACGAGGTCAGTTTCGTGATGACCAAGGACTCCCGGGACACCCTGCGCCGGATTCAGCGCCAGCTCCGCGACCACTACAGCGCGCTGGCCGAGGAGTTGTCCCGGTCGAACGCCAAGGCGCTGTCCGCCGCGTCGGAGGCCGCTCAGCGAACCAAGGCGGAACGGGAGAGCCGGCTCCGCGACCTGACCGCTGAGCTGGACCGGCTGCGCCAGCTGCGCGAGCACGCCACCGCGATCGTCGGCGCCTGACTTCCCGTCGGGCCCGCCGGAAATCGCAGAAGTATCGACGCCGGCTCGGCCCGGATCGGCCACACCGATCCGGTCAGCCGGCCCCGAGGTCGTCGATCTCCGCGGCACCGTCCACACCGGCGGTGCCCTCGGAGATCGGCGGCATCGCCCACGGGTCACCGGACGGTAGCGGACCGTCCAGGAGATCCGCCGCGTCCGGTTGGCCGTCGTAGCTGGCCGGTTCGGCGTCGTCCCCGGTCGGGCCGGCCGGGGACGGCTCGACCGTTGCCGGCTCACGATCGTCGACGGTCGGGCCGTCGCCGCGGCCGAACGCCGCGTCGATCTCCGGGCCGGCCGCGAAACCCGGGTCGTCGAACCCGGGGGTATCGAACCCGGAGGTGTCGAACCCCGGACCGTCCGGCGGCGCGGCGTCAAGCCCGGGATCGTCAAGCTCCGGGCCGTCGAACGCCGGATCACCCGGCGGCGCCGCGTCGGGCCCGGGATCGTCAAGCTCCGGGCCGTCGAACGCCGGATCATCCGGCATCGCAGCGTCGAACGCCGGGGCCGGAGCCGTGGCGAGCAGGTCGAGCGGCGAGGCCAGATCATCCGGTACGGTGCCGTCGCCGCCGACCTGGCTGTGCGCCGTGACGAACGGGGCCAGATGCTCGGCCACCTCAGCCGGGGCGGTGTCCGCGTAGCTGACCACGGCCTGCGCCAGCAACTCCGGGGGAAGGTCCGCGTAGCCGTTGGCATCGAGCACGGCAGCGACGTCGCTGTGGGCTGCGGCGTCGCCGGGCAGCCCAGCGAAGATCTCGTGCAGGGATCGCGCCGGTGCCATGTAACCACTGTAAGAAGAGCACCACCCGGACCGGCAAGGGGGACATCCCCGCACCGCCCCCTAACCTGAGACGGTCAGGACGTCACGTCCTTGCGGGTGAACCGCCAGAACGTCAACGACAGGAAGACCGTGGCGTACGCCAGCGCCGACACGCAGCCGCGTACCACGTCGTCGGTCTGCATCGGGGTCGACAGCAGCCCCAGCCAGGCGGTGCTGAAATGGGTCGGCAGGAAGTCGCGCAGCACGCCCAGCGCGGTGATCTGGTCCAGGATGCTGGACAGGATCCACAGCAGCACCGCACCGCCGACCGCGCCGAGCGCCGCGTCGGTCGACACCGACAGCAGGAACGCCAGCGACGCCACGATCAGCAGCACCACCGCCAGGTAGCCGAGGATGCCGAGCAGCCGCAGCGTGCCCTCCCCGGCCGGGATTTCGGCGGCCACCGTCGAACGCAGCGGCGACCAGCCGTACCGCAGGGTGCCGACCAGCAGCGCGGTCGCGGCCAGGACCAGGATCGACAACCCGGAGTACGCCAACGCGGCGGCCAGCTTCACCGCCAGCAGCCGGGCCCGGGGCACCGGCACGGCCAGCAGGTAGCGCAGACTCCCCCAGCTCGCCTCGCTGGCCACCGTGTCGCCGCAGAACAACGCCACCGCCACCACCAGCAGGAACGTCGACGACACGAAGATGGTGAACAGGGCGAAGTTCAACCCGCCGGTGGTGGCCAGCTCGACCAGGCTGGCGAACTCGCCACCGCCGTTGTCGTCGTCGCCGTCGTCGAACTCGAAGGCGATCAGCACGATCAACGGCAGCAGCACCATGAAGCCCAGGGTCAGCTGGGTGCGGCGGCGGGCCGCCTGGCGGCGTACCTCGGCCCAGAACGGCAAGGTGGCGCGGGCCCGGTAGCCGGCGGCGGCGCCGGACTGGTCGACCGGCCGGTCCGGCTGTCGCACGTCCGGTGATTCGACGGTAGCCATCAGCGGTCCCCGCTTCCCCGTGAGTTCTCGCCGACCAGGGCGAGGAAGGCGTCCTCCAGCCGACGGCGGGGCACCACCCGGTCCACCGCCACCCCGGCCCGGACCAGCTCCGCGACCACCTCGCTGCGCGGCGTACCGTCGACGTCGACGATCAGCCCGCCGTTGTCGGCGGCGACGGTACGCACCCCGGCCAGCCGGTTCAGCACCGCTTCGGCGGCGGTCACGTCGGAGACGTCGAACTGCACGCTCGGCGAATCCCCGACGATGTCGTCGACCGGCCCGGCGGCCACGATCCGGCCCTTGTTGACCACCACCGCGTGGGTGCAGGTCTGCTCGACCTCGGCGAGCAGATGGCTGGAGACCAGCACCGCCCGCCCACCGGTGGCGTACCGCTTGAGCACCCGACGCATCTCGGCGATCTGCGGCGGGTCCAGCCCGTCGGTCGGTTCGTCGAGCACCAGCAGCTCCGGCAGCCCGAGCATGGCCTGGGCGATGGCCAGCCGCTGGCGCATCCCGTGGCTGTAGGTGCGGATCCTGCGGTGGACCGAATCCCCCAGCCCGGCGATCGCCAACGCCTCGTCGAAGTGCGCGTCGGCCGCCGGGCGTCCGGTGGCCCGCCAGTACGCCCGCAGGTTGTCGATGCCGGACAGGTGCGGCAGGAACCCGGGCCCTTCGACGAGTGACCCGATCCGCGACAGCACCGGCGCACCGGGCACCAGCCGGTGGCCGAAGACCAGGATCTCGCCGCGGGTCGGCTGGGTCAGCCCCATCAGCACCCGCAGGGTGGTGGTCTTGCCCGCCCCGTTCGGCCCGAGCAGCCCGACGACCTGGCCGCGTTCGACGGTGAAGTCGACCCGCTCGACCGCGACGAACCCGTCCGCGTACTCCTTGCGCAGGTCCCGCACGACCAGCGGGGTCTGCGCGTGCGCGGCGTCGACGGTGTGGTCGGTGCGCCGCTGCCGCAGCCGCACGACGGCGAGGACCACGACCAGTCCGACGACGATCGCGGCGACCAGCCCGGCGAGCACCCAGCGCCACAGCGCCGCCGAGGTGGCGATCGGTTCACCGGCCACCTGCGGCAGGGCGACCGGCGCGCCGTCGATGCCGGCGGCGTCGGTGCCCGCCCCGCCGATGTCGGAGCCGACCGCCACCGTGTAGACGGTCGGCTCGACCGGGGTGGCGTACGCCTGGTCCGAGGTGGCGACCACGATCCGCAGCCGGTTGCCGGCCTCGAACCGGTGCACGATCGCCGGCAGGGTCACCTCGACCGGTTGCGCCTGCGCGATGTCGGCCGGCAGGCCGGTCAGCCGTACCGGCGCGACCAGCCCACCGGGCAGGCTCATCGCACCGTCCGGGTCGACGTCGTACAGCTTGACGAACAGCACCGCCTCGCCGGTCGCCGACGCGGCCCGGACGGTCACCGTCGGCGCGCCGACCACGTCGACCGGGTCGGCCAGCGGCGCCGAGTCGAAGTGGCTGTGCTGGCCGGGCAGTTCGCTGACCAGACCACCGGCCACGCCACCGAGCGCGCCGGCCAGCCCGCCGGCCATCGGCAACGAGGAGATCGCCGCCGGGTTGCCGGCCGGTGGGTTGACGATCAACTGCGGCGGACCGTCGACGGTGACCGTCGTCGTTGCCGTGCCGGCGGTGCCGGGGTAGTCGGTGATCCGGTAGCCGGTGGCGACCAGTCCCCGGTCCATCGCGTCGAAGCCGGCGATTCGCGACCAGGTGAAACTGCCGCCCGGGGCCTCGCCGTCCCCGGCGACGTGATGGTCCAGCCACTGCGCGGTGAGGAACTTCACCCGGTCCTGGTCGGTCTGCGGACCGCTGCCGCCGTCGTGGCCGCCGGTGTACCAGGCGACCCGCACCGGGGTGCCGTTCGCGGCGATGCCCCGGGCGTTGGCGTCGGCCTGGGCGAGCGGGAACAGCGTGTCCGCCGTGCCCTGGATCAGCAGCGTCGGCGCGGTGATCCGGTCCAGCACCCGGGCCGGGCTGGACCGCTGCAGCAACGCCACCGCCGCCGGGTCCCCCCGGCCGGTGGTGGCGATCCGCAGGTACGCGGCGCACACGTCGGCGGCGAACCGCCCGCACTGCGGGTCGAGCCCGGCCGGGCCGGCCGGCATACCCGCGGCAGCCGGGTCGGCCGGCATTCCCGGCCCGCCGGCGGGTGCCCCGGCGCTGCCGAAGAACAGCCCGGCCCAGCCCTTCTTGAACACCCCGTCGACCGGGTCGCCGCCGGTCGACTCCGGCAGGAACGCACCGGCCAGGTCGTTCCAGGTGATCATCGGCACGATCGCGTCGACCCGGTCGTCGGCTGCGGCCAGCAGCAGCGCCAACGCGCCGCCGTACGAGCCGCCCACCACCCCGACCTGCGGGTCCCCGGCAGCGTCGGTACGCACCTCCGGGCGATGCGCCAGCCAGTCGAGCAGCCGGGCAGCGTCGCGCACCTCGTGGTCGGGGCTGTTCAGGTGGATCTGCCCGCCGCTGGCACCGAACCCGCGCGCCGAGTACGCCAGCACCGCGTACCCGAGAGTGGCCAACTCCTCGGCGTCGCCGGCAACCGACTGCTTCGAGCCGCCGAAGCCGTGGGCGAGCAGCACCGCCGGCACCGGATCGTCCGCCGAGGCCGTCTCCGGCAGGTAGAACGTGGTGTCCAGGTCGACCGGCTGGGCACCGTCCGGGCCGGAGCGGACCGTGAGCCGCTGCTCGGTCACCGTGTACGGCACCGACTCGGGCCAGACCGCCCAGGTGACCACGCCGGCGACCAGGGCAAGCGTGAGCAGCCCGCCGGTCAGCCGCCGCTGGTTCGACCCGGGCAGGACCCGGCGCAGCCGCGTGGACAAGGGAGTCGGCATGCGCCACACGGTACGGCCACCGCCCGCCGGCCGGCTGTGAACCCTCTCAGCCGCGGCGGTGGATAGGCTCGGCGGGTGGCCGACCCCGAACTGACCCTGACCGCGAGCCTGCGGCCCGCCGCGTTGGACGCCCGCCGGGGCATCGTCCGACTGCACCCGGAGGTGCTGGCCGCGCTCGGCGTCACCGCCGGCACGCCGGTGCGGCTGACCGGGCGACGCAGCACCGCCGGGGTCGCGGCCCGCGCCGAGGCCGGCGCCAGCCGCGCCCTGCTGTACGCCGACGACCTGACCCTGGGCAACCTCGGTGTCCGCGACGGCGGTCAGGTGACCGTGGCCACGGCACCGGAGACAGCCGCCCGCCGGCTGACCCTGGACGGACCGGTCGAGATCGTCGCGGTGGTCAGCCCGGAGATGCTGCGGCTGGCCCTGCTCGGCAAGGTGGTCACCGCCGGTGACGACGTGTCGCTGCTGCCGCAGGACGTCTTCTCCGACTCGGCGCACCGCGGCCTGATGGAGGCGGCCAGGCGCAGTCTCGCCAACGTCGTCGGGTACGCCTGGACCAGCACCCTGCTGACGGTCACCGACGCCGAGCCGGCCGACCCGGCCCGGACCGGGGACCCGGTGCTGGTCACGATGGACACCGTGGTGGCCTGGCGGCACGGGCCGGCCACCCACGGGTCGTCCGGGGAGGAGGTCCGCCCGGCCGGGCCGGTGTCGCCGGCACCGGCACCGGACTTCGTCGACGAGCCGGCACCCAACCTGGACGACCTGCCCGGCCTGCGGGCCCAGGCACACGAGTTGACCGAACTGCTCGACCTCGGCTTCCACCATCGGGAGGTACTGGACCGGCTGGGCACCACCGTGTCGCTCGGCGTACTGCTCAGCGGGCCGGCCGGGTCCGGCAAGTCGGCGCTGGTCCGTGCGGTCGCCGCCGACCTGGACGCCCGGGTGGAGACGCTCTGGGCGCCGGAGCTCGCCGCGCTCACCAACGACGCTGCGGCGCGGCGGCTGCGGCGGGCCGCCGAGTCGGTACGCCGTGGTGACGCCGCGGTGCTGCTGATCGCCGACGTCGACGCGATCGCGCCCCGCGACGAGCCGGGTCCGTTGTCGACCGTGTTCCGGCAGCTGCTGGCCGAGACGGTGGCTGCCGGCGCGGCGGTGGTCTGCACCACCAGCCACCCGGAGGCGCTGGACCCCGGGCTGCGCGGCCCGGATCTGCTCGCCGTGCAGGTCGCGGTGCCGCTGCCGGACGCCGCGATGCGTCGGGAACAGCTGGCCGTGCTGACTCGGGGCATGCCGTTGGAGGACGACGTCCGGCTCGACGACGTCGCCGGGCGTACCCCCGGGTTCGTCGCCGCCGACCTGGCCGCGCTGGCCCGCGAAGCCGGGGTACGGGCGGCGCTGCGGCAGAAGTCGGCGGAGACGCCGATGGTGGCCGCCGCCGACTTCGAAGCCGCGCTGGAGGTGGTCCGACCCACCTCGATGGCGACGTCCACGCTGGAGCTGGCGCGGGTGACGCTGGACGACGTCGGCGACATGGCCGAGGTCAAGCAGATGCTGACCGAATCGGTGCTCTGGCCGTTGACCTACCCGGACACCTTTGCCCGGTTGGGTGTGCAGCCGCCGCGCGGGGTGCTGCTCTACGGTCCGCCGGGCTGCGGAAAGACGTTCCTGGTGACCGCGCTGGCCGGCACCGGCAAGGCGAACGTGCTGTCGGTCAAGGGCGCCGAGCTGCTGTCGAAGTGGGTCGGGGAGAGCGAACGGGCGGTCCGCGAACTGTTCCGCCGGGCCCGCGAGGCGGCGCCGACCCTGGTGTTCCTGGACGAAGTGGACGCCCTGGCCCCGGTGCGTGGGCAGGCGTCCGACGGCGGCACCACCGACCGGGTGGTGGCCGCGCTGCTCACCGAACTGGACGGCGTCGAGGCGCTGCGCAACGTCGTGGTGATCGGTGCGACGAACCGGCCGGACCTGGTCGACCCGGCGCTGCTGCGGCCGGGCCGGCTGGAGCGACTGGTGTACGTACCGCCGCCGGACGGTGCCGCGCGCACCGAGATCCTCAAGGCGGCGGCGAAGTCGGTGCCGCTCGCCGACGACGTGGACCTGACCGAGCTCGCCGGGTCGTTGGACGGCTTCTCAGCGGCGGACTGCGCCGCGCTGGTCCGTGAGTCGGCACTGGCCGCGATGCGGGAGTCGTTGGAGGCGTCGTCGGTGACCGCCGCGCACGTCGCGGCGGCCCGGGATCGGATCCGGCCGTCGCTGGACCCGGCACAGGTGGCTTGGCTGGCCGCGTACGCCGAACAGCAGTCCGCCCGGTAGGGACGGCGTCGCGCCCACCTGTCGACGCGCTGGATCAGCCCGCCAGGTCGGTGGTGAACGCCTCGTCCAGCCAGAACCGGGCGTGCACCTGGCCCTGCTCGACCCCGATGATCGCGCCGCACCGGCGCAGCAGGTTGATCGCCGACCGGTTGGCCGGTGTGGTCCGGGCAATGACCAGGTGGGCGCCGAGCCGGACCGCTTCGTCCAGCACCGCGCGCAGTGCGGCGGAGCCGGCCCCCCGCCCGCGGGCGGACCGGCCGAGCCAGATGCCGGTCTCCACGACGGAAGGGGTGTCGAGCCGGCTGAGCCGGATGCCGCCGACCACGTCCCCGCCGATGGTGATCGCGTAGACGATGGTGCCGGCGGGCCCGAACTGCCCGCCGCCGAAGTGGGACCGGTAGAACGTGCGGAAGGCGTCCCGGCGGGCGGCGGTCCAACCGGCCGGGCCGGGCACCGGCGGCATCACCTCACCCGGCTCGGCTTCGGCCACGGCGGCGGAGAGCAACGGCTCCAACAGGTCGTCGCTCATCGGGGTCAACCGCACGTCGTGCCGCACGGCGGTAGTCTCCCAGGCCGGTGCCGACTCCGCCTTACTCATTCCGCACCTCCCGTCTACCCAGCTACCGGCCCCTGGGACGGATATTTGCTCAGTTCCGGCGCCGCCGAAACGGCCTTCGGGACACCGGTCACCCGTCGGCCGGCGGCCCCGATCCAGCCCGCCAGCTGTTGTCCCAGCTCAGTACGCATCGACCGGACCGGATCAGCCGGTATCGAACAGGCAAAATATCGCCGTGGCGTCGTCGTGCCGCTTGTGGCCGGTCGACCGATCCGGCTCGGCGTTCTCGGCGGCCCGTACCTGGCGGATCAACTCGGCCGACCCGGCCTCGGCGAGCAGCTCCATCAGCTGCGGCCAGCCGTACAGCCCGAACCGTTCGACGGCCCGCGACGCCCCGTCGCTGAGCAACGCCGCCCGGGTGATCCGACCCGGTCCGGTCAGCGGCAGGGTGCCGCAGAGCGCCCGGTCGGCCGCGACCGGGTCGGCGGCGGCCACCCAGTAGCCGTCCGGCTGGTTCATCCACTGCCGCTGCCACCGTACGGCCCGGCGGTATCTGTGCTGTGGGTCGTCGGTGGCCGGCGGATCGTGCTGACCGCGCAGCCTGGCCATGGTGTCGGCCAACCGGTTGTCGGCCACCACACCGACCTGCCCGGCCGCTTCGAAAACCAGTGGACTGTCGCACAGCACCAGATAGTCCAGGTGTCCACCGGACCGGCGCAGCAGGCACACCGTGGCCGACGGGGTGCCCGGGTGGCCCACGTCGCAGGTGGCCGCGTGGTCGTCGCGGACCGCCCGGATCGCCTCGGCGAGCAACCCGGCCAGCGGCGCGGCCGGCGTAGCGGCGCTGGCCAGCCCGAGCCGGGCGGCGAGCCGGCGTACGTACCAGGCCGGCCCATGGCTGCAGCCGGTGTCGAAGCCGGCGGGCGCGGTGGCACCGTCCAGCACGCCGACCAGGTCTCCGTACTGCAGGATCTGGTCCTCGTTGTCCGATTGTCCGGGCGCGGCGACCGAGCAGGCGTCGACCCGCATCGTCGGCAGGCCGGCCGGCAGGGCCGACGCCCGGCTCGTCACCGCCGGCACCGGAGTCGGTCGGGAATCACCCTGAGCATCTCTCACCAACTCTCGGAATCCGGTCCGTCACCGAAGGTAGCTTGACCGGTAGGTGGGTGTCGAGGATCGCGGGCCGCGCGGCGCACGTGACACCGGCGCCCGGGACACAGGGGGACCACAGATGTTGCGTCAACTGCACGAGAAGGGCCTGCGGGCCGAACACATGTACGCCGCCGGCATCGCCAGCATCGGGATCTCGTTCACCAGCTGGGTGCTGTCCAAGCGGTTCGAGGCGGCGGGCGTCGACCGGGCCGACCGGTGGGGCATCTTCATCGGCGAGTGGGCGCCGACGTTCATCGCGCTCGGCAACGGGCTCAAAATGTACGAGAAGTAGACCGACCCGCGCCGACGGGCCGATCCGACCGGCCCGCCCCGGCGGACCGGCTCAGCCGCGCCGGGCCCGCGACCTGGCGGCCCGCAACCGGCGGAGCCGGGCCACCAGCACCGGTTCGACGGCCAGCGCGGCCGGGTTGTCCAGCAGCTGGTTGAGCAGCTGGTAGTAGCGGGTGGCGGAAAGACCGAAGGTGTCCCGGATCGACTGTTCCTTGGCGCCAGCGTGTTTCCACCACTGCCGTTCGAAGTCGAGGATCCGCTGCTCACGCTCGGTCAGCCCGGTCGTGGCCGGACCGGCGGCAGCCGTACCGCTGACAGTGTCGGCGGCCACCGGCTCGGTGCCGGCGTCGTCGTACCCGTCGGCGTCGGCTGGCTCGGTGCGTTGCCGGGGGACGCCGGCCGTCGTCCGGGGGACCGACCCGGCGCCCGGTCCGGTCCGGGGTTCGTCAGCAGCCGGCACCTCACCAGGGTAATCGCCCACCCGGCGGGTACGCATCCGCCGGTTTGCGCGGATCCGGCGTGTCGGCCGGCGGACGCCGGCACCCCGACTCAGCTGACGTCGCGCCGCCGCACCGTCCACGCCGCGACGCCCGACACCAGCAGCACCACCGCCGCCATCAGCACGCCGGTGTGTATCCAGGTCAGTTCGATGGTCGGCGGTACGCAGCCAGGCTGCCCGGCACAGGTTTGCCAGTCGGTCAGCTCGACCGACGAGTCCATCCAGGCGATCCAGTACATCGGCAGCAGCCACGCCTCCGGGTAGGTCGCGTCGGTCACGTCGGCGAGGAAACTCAACCCGGACTGGCCCAGCACCAGTACGGCGAGGACACCGCCGAGCGCCAACGCGGTGTGCCGGCCGATCGCGGCCAGCCCGAAGCCGACCGCAGCGGCCGCGACGACCAGCACCACCACCCGCAGCTCGGTCAACGCGACGGACCGCCAGGCGCCGGCGGTCATCTCGGCGGTCGAGCCGCGCCACACGGCGGTGGCCCAGTGCGCCGCCGTCCACAGCAGCACGGCGGGCGCCGTGACCGCCAGTGCGCCGGTCAGCAGCGCGGCCAACTTGGTGAACAGGACGCGCAGCCGCCGGGGCCGCCACAGCAGCAGGTTCATCATCCCGCCGGAGGTCCACTCGGCGCCGATGAACGACGCCCCGGCCGCGAAGAAGACCAGGGTCGTCAGGGTGGCGAAGATGTACAGGGTGGTCGGGAACTCACGGTGGAAGGTGAACGTCGCCGGCAGGTACGGCTCGGCCGGGTACATGTCCCGGGTCGGTGCCACGATGTCGGCGCAGTTCGGTGGGAACCGGTTCGTATCGGCGGCGCCGCCGGTCTGGCTGCGCTCACACTCGGCCCGCCACTGCTCGGCCCATTCGACTCCGGCCCGGTACTCGGCCTCGGCGGTGCGCTCGGCTTCGGCGAACGCCGCCGGGCCGATCTTCTGGTTGCCGAGGAACGTCCCGACGGCGATCGCGACCAGCACCAGCAGCGCGGCAGCCACCAGGTAGCGGACGAAACGCCGTTTGCCGAGGCGGCGCAGCTCGGCCCGGTACAGGTTCATCGCCCGGCTCCCGTCTGGTCGGCGGCAACCGTCTGGTCGACGTCGACGTCGACGTCGGCGTCGCTGTCGGCCGTCAGCTGAAGGAAGACACTTTCCAGGTCGGCGGTGACCGGGGTCAGTTCGCTGACGTACAGGCCGGCGGCGGCAAGCGTGCGGGTCACCCGGGCCGGCTGGTCGACCCCGTGCACCAGCAGGTGGTCGGCGTGCCGGGTGACGGTGACCGGTGGGCCGTCGGCGGTGGTGAGGGCCGTCTCGGCGGCCGGCAGGTCGGCGGCGGCTTCCAGGCGTACCCGCAGACCGCCGCCGGAGTGCGCGGCCAGCACCTCGGCGACCGGACCGGCGGTGACCCGGCGGCCCCGCGAGATGATCGTCACCGAGTCGCAGATCACCTGGATTTCGCCGAGGATGTGGCTGGACAGCACCACAGTGGTACCGGCGGCGACCAGGTCACGCATCAGGGTGCGCATCTCCCGGATGCCGGCCGGGTCGAGGCCATTGGCCGGCTCGTCGAGGATCAGCAGTGCCGGTTCTTTGAGCAGCGCCGACGCGACGGCCAGTCGTTGACGCATGCCGAGTGAGTAGGTGCGGACCCGCTCGCCGGCCCGGTCGGCGAGTCCGACGAGGTCCAGCACCGCCGGTACCCGGTGCGGTGCCAGGCCGCCGGCCTGGGCGAGCAGCGACAGGGTGTCCCGGGCGGTGAAGTGCGGGAAGAACTGTGGACTCTCCACGATGGCGCCGACCCGGCCGATCACCGCCGGCAGCTGCTGCGGGACCGGCTGGCCGAGGATCGCCATCCGGCCGCCGTTCGGCGCGACCAGGCCGAGCAAGGTACGCAGCGTGGTGGTCTTGCCGGATCCGTTCGGGCCGAGGAAGCCGTGCACCTGACCGGCCTCGACCCGCATGTCGAAGCCGTCGACCGCGTGTCGGACCCCGCGCCGACGGCTGCGGTACGTCTTACGCAGCCCGGATATCTCCAGTACGGCCGTCATCCGCCACCCTCCGCCGCGTACCCGCCGTCAGGACAAACGCACACCATACGGGACCGACGGCTCAGGCGGTGACCACCGTCACGCCGAGTTCACGGAAGGCGGCGACCGTGCCGGGCTCGGCACCGGAGTCGGTGATCAGGGTCTCCACCCGGTCGATCGGGCAGATCCGGGCGAAGGCGTGTCCGCCCAGCTTCGACCCGTCGGCGATGATCACCACCCGCTTGGCGCGGGCCACCATCAGCGCGTTCATCGACGCTTCGCCTTCGTGGTGGGCGGCGGCGCCGAGCTGCGGGTCGATCGCGTCGACGCCGAGCAGCGCGACGTCCAGGGTGACCTCCCGCAGCAGTGCGCCGCCGAGCGGCCCGACCAGTTCGAACGACTGCGGGCGGACCACCCCGCCGGCGACGACGATCTTCATCCGGGAGCGGACCAGCAGCTCGTTGGCGATGTTCAGCGCGTTGGTGACCACGGTCAGCTGGGCGCCGTCCGCGCTGGTGTTCAGATCCGGGCGTACGGCGAGCGCGCGGGCCACCTCGGTGGTGGTGGTGCCGCCGTTGAGTCCGACGACCATGCCGGGTTCGACGAGTGCGGCAGCGGCCGTGCCGATGCGCTGCTTCTCGGCCGAGTGCTTGGCGGTCTTGTAGCGCAGCGGCAGGTCGTAGGAGACGCCGTTGGCGACCGCGCCGCCCCGGGTGCGGGTGATCATCTGTTGCTGGGCGAGCTGGTCGAAGTCGCGGCGGATGGTGGCCTGGGAGACGTCGAGGCGGGTGGCGGCGTCCTCGACGGTGATCCGGCCGCTGTCGGTGAGCAGTTCCAGCAGCGCGTTCCAGCGTGCGTACCGATCCATGCCGCCCCCTTCCCGCGCCTGCTTGCTTACCGCGCCTCATTGCGCGGATGGTGACCAGTTTGCTGCACACTAATGCGCGAAACGCCCGGCAGGCAAAACCTCGGGCTGCGCGATCCGGTGCAGTCTCACCCCGGTTGTTGCCACCCGGTCACCGGTGCGCGCACAATGGCGCGCGAAAAGGTGCCAGTTCGAGCCCGAACGAGCACCACTGCTTGTGGTCAGCGAGGAGTGTCGCGATGAGCTACGTCGACGCCGAGATCGCCAGCCAGCCGGAGTGCTGGCGCCGGGCGGCCGCACAGGCCGCCGACACCCCCGCCCCGGCGCTGCCCCGCCCCGGCGAGCGGGTCGCCGTGGTCGGCTGCGGCACCTCCTGGTTCATGGCGATGGCGTACGCCGGGCTGCGGGAACGCGCCGGCCACGGTGAGACCGACGCCTTCCAGGCCTCCGAGTTCCCCGCCGGCCGGCACTACGACCGGATCATCGCGATCAGCCGATCCGGCACCACCACCGAGATCACCGACCTGCTCGCCGCCGTCGGCGACCCGCAACGCACCACGGTGCTCGTCGGCGACCCCGGCTCCCCCGCCGCCCAGCTCGCCGGCCACGTCGTCGCCCTGCCGTACGCCGACGAACGGTCCGTGGTGCAGACCCGCTTCGCCACCAGCGTGCTGGCGCTGCTGCGGGCCCACCTCGGCGCGGACGTCGCGGCGATCGCCGCCGACGCCGAAGTCGCCGTCCGGGCCCGGCTGCCGATCGACCCGGCGCTGATCGACCAGGCCACATTCCTCGGCCGGGGCTGGACCGTCGGCCTGGCCCACGAGGCGGCGCTGAAGTGCCGCGAGGCCGCCGTCTTCTGGTCCGAGGCGTACCCGGCGATGGACTACCGGCACGGGCCGATCGCGATCGCCGGGCCGGGCCGGATGGTGTGGGCGTTCGGCGAGATCCCCGACCACCTGGCCGACGACGTGGCGGCGACGGGCGCGGCGTTCGTGCACAGCCGGACCAACGGCGTGTACGCCGTCCTCGACCGGTGGGCCGCCGGACGCCGGCCGCTCGACCCGATGGCCGACCTGATCCTCGCCCAGCGGTTCGCGGTGGCCCTCGCCGCCAGCCGGGGTCTCGACCCGGACAATCCGCGCCACCTGACCCGGTCGGTCGTGCTGACGTGACGCTGCCCGGCGGAGTCGACCCGACAACGCCCGGACCGTCCGACGAGGTCGTCATCGCGTTGGACGTCGGCGGCACCGGCATCAAGAGCGCCCTGGTCGGGCTGACCGACCGGGCGGTACGGCACACCGAGCGGCGACCGACCGCAGCGGCCCGGGGGCCGGCCGCCGTCGTCGACACCATCTGCGACCTCGCCGGGCAGCTCGCCGACACCGCCCGCGCCGACGGGCTCACCCCGGTCGCGGTCGGCGTCGCCGTACCCGGGGTCGTCGACGAGTCGGCCGGCGTCGCGGTCTGGTCGGCCAACGTCGGCTTCCGCGAAGTACCGCTGCGTGACCTGGTGGCCGCCCGGGTCGGGCTGCCGACGGCGCTCGGCCACGACGTACGGGCCGGCGGGGTCGCCGAGGCCCGGATCGGTGCCGGCCAGGGAAGCCGGCACGTGCTGTTCGTGGCGATCGGCACCGGCATCGCGGCCGCCGCCGTCGTCGACGGGGCCAGCTACCCCGGCGCGCACGGTGCGGCCGGCGAGCTCGGCCACGTGGTGGTCCGTCCCGACGGGCCGGCCTGCGGCTGCCGGCAGACCGGCTGCCTGGAGGCGGTCGCGTCGGCGTCGGCGATCACCCGCCGGTACGCCGACCAGGCTGGCCGACGACCCGGCGGCGCCGCCGAGGTGGCCCGGTTGGCCGCAGCCGGCGACCCGACCGCCGGCCGAATCTGGGGCGACGCGGTCGACGCGCTCGCCGACGGCCTGCTGATCGGCCAGGCGATGTTCGACCCCGAGCTGGTGGTGCTGGGCGGCGGGCTGGCCGAGGCCGGCGACCAGCTACTCACCCCGCTGGACGCCGCCGTTCGCCGCCGGGCCACCTTCCACCGGCTGCCCCGGCTGGTCCGGGCCGCGCTCGGCGACGAGGCCGGCTGCCTCGGTGCCGCGCTGCTCGCGTCGGACCTGCTCGCGTCGGACCTGCTCGCGTCGGACCTGGTCGAGCGGGCCGCCGAGCCGGTCGAGCGGGCCGCCCGATGATGGTCGAGGGCCGGCTGGTCACCCCCGACGGGGTACGCGAGCACGGCCGCCTGACCGTCGACGGCGACACGATCACCGAGGTGGCGACGACCGGCGTTGGCCGGCCCGGGGGGTCGGCGTCGTCGTCAGCAGCGTCGGCGTCGGCGTCGGCGTCGGCGTCGGGCTGGATCGTGCCGGGCTTCGTCGACATCCACAACCACGGCGGCGGCGGACACACCTTCACCACCGGCGACCCAGACTCGGCCCGGCGGGCCGCCGCCTTCCACCTGGCCCACGGCACCACCACCCTGCTGGCCAGCCTGGTCAGCTCGCCGGTCGAGCTGATGCGCGACGCCGTCACCCGGTTCGCCCCGCTGGTCGCCGACGGCACCCTCGCCGGGCTGCACTTCGAGGGCCCCTACCTGTCGGTCGTGCGGTGCGGGGCGCAGAACCCGGCGTACCTGCGCGACCCGGAACCGGACGAACTGGCCGGGCTGCTCGACCTCGGCGGCGGCGTGATCCGGATGGTCACCCTGGCCCCGGAACGGACCGGCGCGCTGGCCGCGATCGCCCGGCTGGTCGACGCCGGGGTGGTCGCCGCGGTCGGCCACACCGACGCCGGCTACGACCAGACCCGGGCGGCGATCGACGCCGGAGCCACCGCCGGTACGCATCTGTTCAACGGCATGCGGCCACCGCACCACCGCGAACCCGGCCCGGTGTTCGCCCTGCTCGGCGACGACCGGGTGACCTGTGAGCTGATCGCCGACGGGGTGCACCTGCACGACGGCACCCTCACCTTCGCCGCGTCGGTCGGCGGCCCAGGCCGGACCGCCCTGGTCACCGACGCGATGGCCGCCGCCGGGATGCCCGACGGCGCGTACGAACTCGGCGGGCAGGCGGTGACGGTGTCTGACTCCGTGGCCCGGCTGGCCCGCGACGGGTCGATCGCCGGCAGCACGCTGACCATGGACACGGCGCTGCGCCGGGCGGTCGCCGCCGGCATCGACATCGTCGACGCCGTACGGATGTCGGCCACCACCCCGGCGGCGACGATCGGCCTGGCCGGCACGGTCGGCGCGCTCGCCCCCGGCCACCGGGCCGACCTGATCGAGCTCGATGACGACCTGCGGGTACGCCGAGTGATGCGCGCCGGCGTCTGGCAGTAAGCCACGGTCACCGGCTGGTCAGCATGCTGGTGGGCGGCAGTCGATAGCCGAGTTGCTGGCCGTAGGTCATCAGGGGGCGCAGGGTCGGCAGCAGCGTGGTGGTCTCCGAACGCCAGTGGTGTCCACGGTTACCGTCGAGTCGGCGACGCTGGGCCGCTGTCTGCCGCAGCCGTAGAGCGCGCAGTCGCCGGGACGCCGTGGACCGGCCGGAACGCCAGTCGAGCCAGCGCAGCCACCAGTCACGCAGTACGTCGATGATCACTTCTTCTCCTTCGTGAACAGTCAGGTCGCGGTACGTTTGGGCAGTCGGTAGAGTCCATGACGCTGGACGAAGATCTCGCGCCGTTCCGTGGCGTTGCCGTGGCGGTCCATCACGTGAGGTCGGACCAGGGCGCGGTGTCGCTCTTTCGAACGGTCCGTTTCCCTGGCCCGCCTCCCGAACCGGACGTGCCCGTTTCCGAGCATCCGGCTCTCCACAGGTTCCTTCCGGTTGGTCAGAC
>Ga0207773_100089_pt1 | contig 84980 bp, 81 predicted proteins | sample TtaePargueraPR_2_FD_187281 | JGI IMG/M metagenome (GOLD analysis project Ga0207773, IMG submission 187281) | Aerobic enrichment media microbial communities from Bioluminiscent Bay, La Parguera, Puerto Rico - Tt and M1 (3) (SPAdes) | ecosystem: Environmental > Aquatic > Marine > Unclassified ...
ATCGCCTCCGCCTGGCCGTTGCCGGCGTCAGTTCTGCTGGTTGGCGATCTCCTGCAGCTCGCGCCACTGGGCGACGTCTGTGTTGACGAACGCCTGGTACTCCGCCGGCGTCATCGGCACCGGCTCGCCGCCGCTATTGGCCATCGCCTCGACGACCGCGGCGGCCTCCATCGCCTGACGCACGTCCGCGCTCAGCGCCTCGATGCGCTCGGCGGGCGTGTCGGGGTGACCGTAGAGGCCGAACCAGCCGGCGATCGCGAAGCCGTCAAGGGTCTCCGACACGGTCGGCAGGTCCGGGAACAGCTCGGAGGGCTGGCCGGTGGTCAGCGCCAGCGGGCGCAGGCTGCCGTCGGCGAAGTAGCCCTCGACCACCGGTGCCGGCGCGAAGAGCAGCGAGACCTCGCCGCCGAGCAGCGCCGGACCGGCCTCGCCCATGCCGGTATAGGGCACGTGGGTCATCTCCACACCGGCGAGATCCTGGAACAACACGCCGGTCAGGTGGGAGGCGGAGCCGACGCCGGACGACCCGAAGGTCACCTCGCCCGGATTGGCCGCCGCGTAGTCGACCAGCTCCTGGACCGATTCGACGTCCAGGCTCGGATGCACCGTGACGATGTAGGGCGGCTGTGAGATCTGGGTGATCGGCTGCAGCACCTCCTCGACATGGAAGCTGTCGTCCATCATGCCCATGCCCTCGCGCGCCAGGGACAGGATGGCGCCCGTCGAGGCCATCAGGATGCGGTGGCCTTCCTCGCCGGAGCCGTTGATGAACTCGAGCGTGCCCACGAGGCCGGAGGCGCCGGGGATATTCTCGATCACCACCGTCTGGCCCCAGATGGACTCGAGCTCGGCCTGGACGATGCGGGCCAGCGTGTCGGTGCCGCCGCCGGCGTTGAACGGCACGATCATGGTGACCGTGTCGTTGGGGAAGTCCTGCGCGCCGGCCGGCGCGGCCAGACCGAGTGCGGCCGTGGCGCCGAGGACGGCGGTGATGGCGTGCTTGCTGAGATGGGTCATGGGTGTCTCCTCCTTGTTCCGGCGTGGCTTCACGCCGTTCATGGGCGGGCGCCAGGGGCTCCCGTTGCTCTCGTTGGCGGCTGCCACGCGCGTGGCAGTCGCGGCGTCGGGAATGGCCTCAGGCGCCCCTCGGGTCGTCGATGATGGTGTTGGACAGGGTCATGACGCCGTCGAGCACGACGTCGACGCGGTCGCCCGGCTTCAGGAACAGTTCCGCCGCGTTCGGCTGGCCGACCGCGACCCCGGCGGCGGAGCCGGTGGCGATCAGGTCGCCCGCCTCCAGCGGCACGTAGTGCGAGAAGTGCTCGACGATATCGACGATCTTGAAGATCTGGTCCGAGGTGTTGAAGCGCATGCGCCGCTCGCCGTTGACATGGCATTCGATGGTCAGGTCGTCGACATCGCCGGCCTCGTCCATGGTCACGATCCAGGGGCCGACCGGCCCGAAGCCGGGCATGTTCTTGGCGGTCCAGAAACGCGTGCCCGAGCGCACCTCGCGCTTCTGGATCTCGCGCGCGGTCAGGTCGTTGAAAAGGGTGATGCCGAAGATGTGGCCAGGCGCGTCGGCCTTGGCGACGCCATGCGCACGGCGCCCGACGACGAAGGCCAGTTCCGGCTCGTAGTCCATCTGCACGATGCCGGCGGGCCGTACCACCGCGTCCCCGTCGCCGACGATGACCGCGTTGATCTTGATGAAACCGGTCGGCTCCTCGGGGATCTCGCGGATCAGGTCGGTGCGGACCAGCTCGTCGAGATGCGCCCGGTAATTCTTGCCCACGCAAAGGAACTTGCTGGGAGAAGGGATCGGCGGGTGGAAGCGCAGCGCGGACGCCTGGTGAACGAAGGCATCGGCGTCATCCGCCGTGCCGGCCCAGTCGACGAGCGCGCGCAAGGCGTCGAGTTCGGCGGGGCCATTCTCGATCAGCTCGAACGGGGTGGTCGCGGAGACCACCGGTCCGTCGCCACCTTGCCGCCGTCCGGCGCGCGCCGCCGCGGCGGCGGGAACGTCGAGCACCCGGCCGCCGTCCAGCGCGACGCCGAGCGTCGGCTCACGGTCGCCCTTCCGGTCGGATACCAGCGCGATCCTCATCGGGCGTGCATCTCCTTCGTGTCCCTGCCTGCCGGGTGCCACGTCTGGCGGGCTGTCGCATTGCCGTGGGCGCCCAATTGGTGTAGAGGGACATCAAGGCTGCGCGGCCGTGCCTAGCGTGATGGTGATTATTGGCCGGCAGCCTAACGGGCTACGGGGAACCGGTCAAGTGCGGCAGCTCGGTAATGGGCGCCCAATATGGATAGTTTGGCGGCTGGTCACGGCTGGCCCGGGCCACGGCGCCGCACTTGGCCGCGGGGGTCCTTTGGCGATATAGGGACGACCATGGCGAGAGAGACCCTCAACCGGATTCGCGACTACGTGCTGAGCGGCGTGGAGACTGGTGCCCTGATGCGCGGCCAGAAGTTGCCGGCGGAGCGGGAACTGGCCGAGCGCTTCGGCACCACGCGGGCGACCGTGCGGCAGGCGCTGGTCATCCTGGAATCGGAAATGCGGGTCACCCGCCATGTCGGCCGCGGCACCTTCATATCGGATGACGGCGCCGGCCAGGCGCGGCCCAATGGCAATGGCGCGGTCGTCGCCCGTCTCGATCCGCCGCCGCGCCGCGAGGGGACCAGCCCGGCCCAGCTGATGGAGGCGCGCCACCTGCTGGAGCCGCACCTGGCGGAACTGGTGGTCATCAACGCCACCGAGCACGACCTGGCGCACATCCGCGAAATCTGCGCCGGTCAGCGCGCCGGCGACGCCTTCGAGGTCTTCGAGGCGAGCGACATCGCCTTCCACCGTGCCATCGCCGAGGCGACGCACAACGACCTGGTGGTCGCCATTGCCGAGCAGATCCTCCAGGCGCGCCGCAATCCGGAATGGCAGAAGCTGAAGAAGTCGGTCAGCAGACGCAACCGGGAACGCCGCGCCTCGGCCATCCGCGAGCATCAGCGGATCGTCGAGGCGCTGGATGCCCGCAACGCCGCGGCGGCGGCCACGGCCATGCGCAAACATCTGAACCAGGTGCGCTTCAACCTGCTGGGATTCTGACGCCGGCCTGCCGGACCGCGGTGTCGCGGCGCGCTGTCAGCGTGGCGTGAACCAGCGGATCTTCTCGGCCAGCCGATGCAGGCGCTGACGGTCGGCACGGTCGTGGTGGGGCGGGCAAGCCGCCGGCCGCGTCACGGGCTTCCGCCCGCGGTCGACGAGAAGCCTGAGACGCTGGGCGAGGCGCGCCAGAAGGCCGGCGGGGAGGGGGCGGATCGGCACGACGGACCGGTACATGACGGGCTCCTTCAGATTGTGTCCGTCAGATCTTGGTCCAATCAGGAAATATGATAATATCGGTTGTTCGCATGACATTGCTCTCAATACCGGGATAATCATGGACAAGCTTCGCGCCATGACCGTCTTCGCCGAGGTCGCGCGCTCGGCGAGTTTTCGCGCGGCTGCCGAGAAGCTGAACCTGTCCGCGACGGTCGCCAGCCGGCTGGTGGTGGAGCTCGAGGCGCATCTGGGCGTGACACTGCTCAACCGGACCACGCGCAGGGTCGGCCTGACCGAGGCGGGCCTCGCCTATCTGTCCCGGGCCGAGGCGGTGCTTTCGGAGATCGAGCGGATGGACGCCGCGGTCGGCACCGAGGCGTCCGTGCCATCGGGCAAGCTGCGGATCACCTCGCCGCCATCGGTCGGCGCCGAGATCATCGCGCCGCTCGTGATCGACTTTCTCGGCGCCCATTCGCAGATCGACGTCGAGCTGGATTTCTCCGAGCGTCTCGTCGATCTGGTCGAAGAGCGGTTCGACGCCGCGATCCGCTCGGGCGAACTGGCGGATTCGTCGCTGGTGGCACACCGCATCGTGGAGATGCGCTACGTGCTCAGCGCCACGCCTTCCTATCTTGCCGATCATGGCCTGCCGGAGGTGCCCTCGGACCTCTCCGGCCACGCCTGCATCCACTGGCGCGGCCCGTCGAGCGACGGGACCTGGACCCTGTTCCAGGGCAAGAAACGGGCGACCGTGCCGGTTCGGGGCCGGCTGCTGGTCAACAGCCATGCGGCCGAGCGGGAGGCGCTGCTGCGCGGGCTGGGGCTGGCGATCCTCCCTCTCATCTCGGTGCACGCGGATCTGGCGGCGGGACGCCTCGTCCTCGTGTTGCCCGACTGGGAGGCGCGCTACGGTGCCCTGAGCCTGGTGCGGCCAGCCACCGCCTTCCTGCCCTACAAGCTGCGCCTGTTCATCGACTTCATCACCGAGGGACTGCGCCGGCGGGTTCGCAGGGCCGAAGCGGATGCCGCCCCGGTGCTGGCCCAGACCGTGGTCAATTGATCAAACGCGTTGACACCCGCGCACCGTCATTTCATTCTCACAAGCGTGTTTGGAATGATGTTTCGTATGTGGAACAAGTGCGGTCGTGGCCGGCGGTTCGGTCCGATCGGGCGGGCGTGACACGGCGCCGGGCGGGCGCGTCAGGGGAGATGCGGTGGTGGTGGATGACAGGGTCCGGGCGGCAATCGCGGCGGTCGACGCCGACCAGGTCACCGATCTGGTGCGTGGCGCCTTGCGCATTCCGAGCCTGTCGGGCGAGGAGCGGGACGTCGCCCAGTACTACGTCGACCGGATGGGCGAACTCGGCATCGAGAGCCAGCTCCAGGACGTGCCGCACGACCCGATGATGCCGGGGCCGAGCGTCAACGCGATCGGCCGTCTGGCCGGCAGCGGCGGCGGCACGAGCCTGCTGTTCAATGGCCATATCGACCACAACCCGGTTTCCGACGGCTGGACCAAGGACCCGTTCGGGGCCGAGGTCTCGGACGGGTTCATCTACGGCTTCGTGCACATGAAGGCCGCCGACGCCTGTTACATCGCCGCCGCCGATGCCGTCCGGCGTGCCGGCGTGCCGCTGCGGGGTGACGTGCACATCGCCCTGGTCTGCGGCGAGCTGCGCGGTGGTGCCGGCACCAAGCACGCGCTGTCACAGGGGTTGAAAGCGGACTACTTCGTGCTGGGCGAGCCGACGGAACTCGAACTGGCGACCAAGCACACCGCCTCGATCGTCGCCGATATCCACGTGCTGGGGCGGATGAAGCATTTCGCCACCCAGGAAGTCGCCGGCAAGCGCGGCGTCAACGCGGTCGAGAAGATCGCCAAGGTGATCCCGCTGCTCGGCCGCAGCCACCAGCCGCTGCCCTCGCGCGACGACGGCGGCTGGCTGAGCTTCGAGCCCAAGGACGGTTTCGAGGGCCTGCCGCAAATCAATCTCGGCAGCATCCGCGGCGGCATCTCGCGCAGCTTCAACCGCTCCCGCCCGGCCCTGATGCCCGACCGGGCGGCGCTGACCGTCGACTTCCGCATCGTGCCCGGCATGTCGCGGGAGTCGATCGAGCGCGACCTGCGCCGGCTGCTCGACGGCATCGCCGAGGAGGACGAGGATTTCGCCTACGAGATCGAGTTCCACGGCGAAACCTTCCCCTTCCCCTATGACAGCCCGGACGACAGCGCGGTGGTCAAGGCCATCGCCCGCAACCACCAGGCGGTGACCGGGGCCCCGGCCACCTGGTCGAAGATTCTGAAATTCGCCGCCTCGGACGCAAGCTGGATGTCCCGGGCCGGCATTCCCGGTATCGTCTACGGGCCGACGGGCAAGTATCTGAGCCGGCCGGACGAATGCGGGCTCGTCGACGACTTCGTCACCGTGACGAAGGTCTATGCCGCGACCATCGCGGAGATGTGCGCCTGACGTCGACGGCCGGCGGGAATGCCGGCGGCGGCGGGGCGATCGAGCAAGGGCAACGCGAACAGGGATCGAAACCATGATGAAGACAGCAGCAGCGATCGGCATGGCCACGGCGGGCTTCGCCCTGCCGGCGGCGGCGCAGACCGAGATCACCTTCCACCTCGACTTCCTCGTGAACGGCTATCACGCGCCGTTCTACATCGCCGAGGCGAACGGCATGTACGAGGCGGCCGGCCTCGACGTGACGATCAATCCGGGCCGCGGCTCGACCGACGCCATCTCCACGGTCGCCTCGGGCAATGCGGAGATCGGCTTCGCCGACGCCGGAGCGGTGGCCCAGGCGGTGGCCAATGGCGCGCCGGTGACGGTGGTGGCGGCGATCCTGCAGGAGGCGCCCTACGGCATCATCAGCTATACCGAGGACGGCATCGACGAGCCGACGGACCTGCACGGCCACAGCCTCGCCGTGGTGCCGGCCGGCGCCACGACCCAGGCGCTGCCGGCTTTCATGGCGCTCAACGAGGTCGATCCCGACCAGGTCGAGATGATCACCTACAATTTCGGCGCCACGGTGCCGAGCTTCCTGTCCGGCCAGGTGGACGCCACGATCGGCTATCTGTTCGGCGAGTTCCTGGCGGCCCGCAACGAGGCGGACCGCGACGTGCAGATCATGCGGTTCTACAATTGGGGCTTCGACGTATACTCGAACTCGATCATCGTCAACAATTCCTTCCTGGAGGAGAACCCGGAGGCCGTCCGTGCCTTCGTTCACGCCTCCATCGAAGGCGTCGAATACGCCATGGAGAACCCGGAGGAGGCGGTCCAGGCCGCCGCCGCCAACACCGAGACGCCGTTCGAGACCCTGCTGGAGCAGTTCGAGGTGGCGCTGCCGCTGATCTACAACGCCGACGCGGAGGCCAACGGCATCGGCTCCATGACGCCCGAGAAGTGGGACCGCACCCAGCGTGTGAACGTGGAGTTCGGCGAGCAGTCGGACATGGTGGCGCCGGAGGATCTGTTCACCACGGAGTTCCTGCCGCAATAGATGCCGGACCGCCGCCGGGTGAAGCCTGCCCGGCGGCGGTCTCCCGACTTAAGGCTCAGCCGAAGACGGCCGCCCGGGCGGCCGCGGGGATGTGAATGGGCTGGCTACGCTCGCGCTGGAAGTCGATCCTCTTCTTTCTGTTTCTCATCGTGTTGTGGCAGGTCGCCGTCGACTCCGGCTTCCTGCTGCGCTTCATCGTGCCGTCGCCGACCGACGTGCTGGGCGAGATCGCCGGCCGCTGGGACCGCCTGCTGATGCATCTCGGCTACACGCTGATGATCGCCCTGGCCGGCTTCGTCATCGCGCTGGCCATCGGCGTGACCATGGCCGTGCTGATCGCCCATTCCCGCTTCCTGGCGGAATCGCTCTATCCCATCCTGGTGCTCTCCCAGGTGGTGCCGACCATCGCCATCGCGCCGCTCCTGTCGATCTGGTTCGGACCGGGCGAGGTGACCAAGCTGATCGTCGTCTTCCTGATCACGGTCTTTCCGATCGTGGTCAACACCACGGCCGGTCTGCTGCAGGTCGACGATGATCTGCTCTACGTGGTCAAGGGCCTGAAGGCCTCGCGCTGGAAGATCTTCGTGCTGATCCGCCTGCCCAACGCGTTGCCGAGCCTGTTCGCGGCGATGCGCATCTCCATCACGCTCGCCGTCATTGGCGCGGTGGTGGCGGAGTTCGTGGCCGGCAGCATCGGTCTCGGCTATGTCGTCTTCACCGGCGCGGCCAACGTCAACACGCGTCTCGTCTTCGCCGCCGTGGTGCTGCTGGGGGCCATGGGCATCGCCCTGTTCACCGCGGTCAAGCTGCTGCAGCGTGTGGCGCTGCCCTGGGCGCAGGGCACCAAGGAGGGTGAAGCGTGAGCGCGGCCATCGAGCGGAACCTGAATGCGGGCCGGGATATTGGCCAGAACAATGGCCGGGAGGACGGCCGCCCGCATCTCTCGATCCGCGGCCTCTCCAAGATCTACGAGACGCGCACCGGCCGGGTGGAGGCGCTGCGCGCCATCGACCTCGATGTCGGATATGGCGAGTTCGTCTCCATCATCGGGCCGTCGGGCTGCGGCAAGTCCACGCTGCTGAAGATCGTGCTGGGCGTGATCGGCTACGAGGCGGGTCAGGCCTTCCTGCACGACGCGCCGATCGTCGGTCCGCAGATCGGTGCCGGCATGGTGTTCCAGCAGCCGGCCCTGCCGCCCTGGCGCAAGGTGCTGGGCAATCTGATGATGCCGATCGACGTGCTGGGCCTGAACCGGCGGGACTACCACGCCCGCGCACTCGACCTGCTCGAGACGGTCGGGCTCACCGGCTTCGAGGACAAGTATCCGCGCGAGCTGTCGGGCGGCATGCAGCAGCGCGTGGCGATCTGCCGGGCGCTGATCCACGATCCCGAGCTGCTGTTGATGGACGAGCCGTTCGGCGCGCTCGACGCCATGACGCGCGAGATCATGCAGGCGGAGATCATGCGCATCTGGCGGGAGAGCGGCAAGACGGTGCTGTTCGTCACCCATTCGATCGACGAGGCGGTCCTGCTCTCCGACCGGGTGATCGTGATGTCGCCCAGGCCCGGGCAGGTGGTGCGCGAGATCGCCATCGACCTGCCGCGTCCGCGGCTCGGCGGCCTGCGCCAGGACCCGCGCTTCCAGGCCTACGCCCAGCAACTGCGCGAGCTGCTGGGTCTGACGGAGCCGGGCGCGACCGAGTAGTCAAGGACGGAGAAGGGACAGCATGGCCGAGATCGTCATCAAGCACGGGACCGTGGTCACCATGGACCCCGAGCGCCGGATCATCACCGACGGCGCCGTGGCCATCGACGGCGGCCGCGTCGTGGCGGTGGGCAAGACCGGCGAGGTCGCGCGGGCGCATCAGGCGACGCTGACCATCGACGCCACCGACCGGCTGGTCATCCCCGGCCTGATCGACGGCCACAACCATCCCTTCCAGTACCTCTCCAAGGGCATCGGCGACGATGTCGACATCATGACCTGGCTCTACCGCCGGGTTTATCCCTACGAGGCGGCGGTCAGCGCCGAGGAGGCCTATACCGGAGCGCTCGGCAACTTCGCCCAGATGATCCGTTCCGGCACCACCTGCTTCAACGATCCCGGCGGCTATCACGCCGACAGCCTGGCGCAGGCGGCGGTCGATATCGGCATCCGCGGCATCATCAACCGCTCGACCCGCGACATCGCCGACGACGATGTGCCGATCCCGGACAAGCATTTCGAGGAGCGTGACGTGGCGCTGGCGGAGTCCGAGGCGCTGATCAACCGCTGGAACGGCGCGGCGGACGGCCGGCTCAGGGCCTGGACCAGCCTGCGCTACATCCCGAATTGCAGCGACGAGCTCTGCGTCGCCGTCAAGGAGCTCGCCGACCGGCACGGTGTGGGCATCCACACCCATGTCGCCGCCGTGATGGGCGAGAACGAGATGATCGAGGCCAAGTTCGGCAAACGCTCGCTGCGCCGCTACTACGATCTCGGCCTGTTCGCCCCCAATCTCTACACCGTGCACATGGGCTATCCCAACGAGGAGGAGGTGGGACTGCTGAAGGCCCACGACGTGAAGGTGGCGCACTGCCCCTCGGCCTCCATGCACGGCTCCTACGGCGTGGTGCACAACCGCATGATGCCGGTGATGGCGGAGGCCGGGATCACCATCTCGCTGGGCACGGATTCCGCGACGGCGGGTCGGTTCCTGGACATGGTGCGGGTAATGTATCTGGCCGCCTGCGCGCACAAGGACGCCTATGCCGATCCCCTGAAGATGGGGGCCGGCAAGGCGCTGGAGATGGCGACCATCGAGGGCGCCCGGGCCTGCCTGTGGGACGACGAGATCGGATCGCTGGAAGTCGGCAAGCGCGCCGACGTGGTGCTGGTCGACATGACCGGGCTGCACTGGGCGCCCACCTTCGATCCGGTCAACACCTTGGTCTACGCCGCGAATGGCGGCGACGTGGAGACCGTGATCATCGACGGCAAGGTGGCGATGCGCGACCGCGTCCTGCAGACCGTCGACGAACGCATGCTCAAGCGCGAGCTGAACGGCGCCGCCGCCGCGATCTGGCAGCGGGCCGGTATCTCCACCGCGCAGCGCTGGCCGGTTTCCTAGGCGTCGTCGCGCCGCGACGGCATGTCGGGCAGCAAGCTCCCCCTCCGGGAGTGATGGCGACAGGCCAATTGGTATACTCTGCCGATCCGAGAGCGCGGGACCGTGCGAATGACGGTCATTGGCGAGGGGGCGGGGGAGGACGATCGTGAACGGGAAATGGCCGAAGGGGTGGTGGCGCGCCGGGATGCTGGCGCCGGCGATCGTCGCGACGAGCCTGCTCGTTACGCCGGATCCATCGCCGGCGGCGATCTCCGAGGTCCGGCTCGGCAACGTGCTGGTCGACTGCGCCGACCTGCCCCTGCAGATCATCCGCCGCCTCGCACCCTGCGACGACTATTACGGCGAGCTGATGAGCCGCTACCGCTTCGACATCGATCTCGGCGTCGATCCGTTAGTGGAACTGACCAACGGCATGGTCTTCCGCTGCAGCGAGCTGGGCGTGTCGGCCCGGCGGGTGCCGGAGTGCAACGCCGCTCCGCGCTGACCCTCTCGGGCCGGGTCGGCGTTCAGTCCGCGGCGGCGGTATCGGAGATGCCGAAATCGGCGAGTTGTGCTGCCAGCGCGCGCCGGAAGGCGGGGCGGTCGAGGCAGCGCTCCAGATAGGGGCCGAGCACAGCGTGCCCGGTCACCAGGTCGGTGTGGCGCGGGATGCGCAGCACCGCCGCCATCATCAGGTCGCCGGCAGTGAAGCGGCCCTCGAGGTAGTCGCGGCCGTCGAGCCTGGCGGCGAGTTCGTCGAGGCGCCGGCGGACCATCGCCTCGACGCCGGGGCGGCGTTGCCGGGCCCACTCCTCCTCGGGGAAGAAGAGATCGATCTCCGCCAGCTGCTGGATGACGATCTCGATCGAGTTCAGAGCGGCAAAGACCCAGGCGATGGCCCGGCTGCGGGCCGGCTCGTCCGCCGGCAGCAGGGTGTCGCTGCGCCTGGCGATGTGGAGCAGGATGGCGCCCGACTCGAACAGCGTGTGGCCGTCCTCCTCCAGCACCGGAACCTGGCCGAAGGGCTGTTTGGCGCGATAGGCGTCGGAACCCTGAATCTCCGGATCGATCAGCACCGAACGGTAGGGCAGGCCGGCTTCCTCCAGCGCCCAGCGGACGCGGAAGTCGCGAACGAGACCCTGGGCGAAGTCCGGTACCCATTTGAAGGCGGTGACGGTGATCATCGGGCGCTTTCCCCGGCCAGACGTCCATGGTCCAGGCTCTCGGCATAGGCCTGCTCGCGGTCGAAGCACTCGTTCCAGCCGCCGACATGGCTGTCCCGCGACTCCACAGAGATGAAGGGTGCCTGATGAAAGCTCTGGACGGTGCGGCCGTTGTCGTCGCGGAAGGTGACGGTGATCAGCGTGTCGATGCCCGGCTGGTCGCGACCGTCCTCCCAGGCGAAGGAGTAGACGATGCGGCGGTCGCGCTCGATCTCCCTGTATTCGCCGCCCATCCAGGTTTCGCCATAGGCCTCGGACTCGATGCAGGCGCGCCAACGGCCGCCGGGCCGGAAGTCCATCTCCAGATGGGTGCAGGTAAAATCCTTCGGTCCGAGCCAGCGGATCATGTGCTCCCGCTGTTCCCAGATGCGGAAGACCAGCGCCGGCGGCGCGTCGAGGGTGCGGACGATCAGCAGTTCGTCGTCCGCCACCCGGGCGGCATCAGTGGGCGGCGTCATCGGCGTTTCCCTTCGTGATCTGGGCCAGATAGTCGTCCATCCTGTCGAAGCTCTCCTCCCAGAAGCGGCGATAGCGGCCGAGCCAGCCGTCCACTGCCTTCAAGGGCCCAGCCTCCAGCCGGCAGGGCCGCCACTGCGCGGACCGGCCTTTGCTGACCAGGCCAGCAGCCTCCAGCACCTTGAGGTGACGGGACACGGCCTGCAGGCTCATGTCGAACGGCGCGGCCAGTTCCTTGACGCTCGCCTCACCCTCGCTGAGCCGCGCGAGCAGGGCACGCCGCGTCGGGTCGGCAAGGGCGGCGAAAGTGGCGCTGAGAGGATCGTCGGCGAGCATATTTAACAAACTCGTTGATTAACGTATCTGTTGAATACGCTCGCCGCGGTCCCGAGTCAAGGGCGGGGAGGGGGCCGGCAAAAAAAGTCTTTGACCTCAAGTTAGGTTGAGGGCGTAAACCGGCAGCCGACCATGCAGGATTCCATGAACCAGGAATGCCATCCGATGACCGCAACGCGCTGCTTCGATCTCATGGCGATTGACGGCGAACCGGCGGGCCGCCGGCACCCCGGGCAACGCCAGAGACAACGCTCCTGGGGGTTCCTCAGGCGCCTCTCCAAAAGACTCCGCCGCGGCGATCGTGCAGGACAGCTTTGCAGGCCGGGACCCTTTTCTTCCGAGGCCGGAATAGTTATGAGACCAGAACCGTCTGGCGCCACACCGCCGGACCGACAGACCTTCACGCCACGCCAGACCCGGTAGCAGCAACCATGTTTCGATTTTTCGAGACCCGGATCGATCCGTTTCCCGCGACCGCACCCGCGCATCCACCGACGGGGCTGTTCGCCTTCCTGCTGCACTACTCGCGGCCGGTGCTGCCCTGGCTCGCGCTGATGGGGCTGTTCACCGGTCTCACCTCGCTGCTGGAGGTGGTGTTCGTCGGCTTCATGGGGTCGCTGGTCGACTGGCTGAGCGTCGCCGACCGTGGCGCCTTCTTCGACACCTTCGGCTGGACGCTGGCGGGCATGGGCCTGCTGGTGGTGGTGGTCTTCCCGGCCCTGGTGCTGATGCAGTCGCTGGTCGAGCACCAGACGATCTTCGGCAACTACCCGATGATCGTGCGCTGGATGGCGCACCGGACGATCCTGCGCCAGAGCATGACCTTCTTCCAGGACGAGTTCGCCGGCCGGGTCTCCCAGAAGGTGATGCAGACCGCCCTGGCGGTGCGCGAGACGGTGACCAAGCTGGTCGACGTGGTGATGTACGCGCTCGTCTACTTCACCGGCGCGATGATCCTGTTGGGCAGTGCCGACCTCGTCCTGACCATTCCGCTGCTCGCCTGGCTGGCGGCCTATGGCGCCCTGATGGTCTATTTCGTGCCACGCCTGCGCGACGTCTCGCGGGCGCAGGCGGCGGCACGGGCGGAGATGACCGGGCGCGTCGTCGACAGCTACACCAACATCCAGACCCTGAAGCTGTTCGCGCACAGCCAGCGGGAGCTCGGCTACGCGCGCGGCGCGATGGACGGCTTCATGCAGACGGTGCACCGGCAGATGCGGCTGGTGACCCTGCTGATGGTCGGCCTGCAGACGGCCAATTCGCTGCTGCTCGCCAGCGTGGCGGGGCTGGCCATCTATGCCTGGCACCAGGCGCTGATCTCGCTCGGCGTGATTGCCGTCGGCATCGCCCTGGTGATGCGCATCCGCGCCATGTCCGGCTGGATCATGTGGGAAATCGCCGGCCTGTTCGAGCACATCGGTACCGTTCAGGACGGCATCAACACCATCGCCCAGCCGGTGAAGACGGTCGACGATCCCCAGGCGGCCACACTGGCCGTGCCCCAGGGCGAGATCCGCTTCGACAGGGTCTGCTTCGACTACGGCCGCGACATCGCGGTGATCGACGATCTGTCGCTGACCATCCGGCCGGGCGAGAAGGTCGGCCTGGTCGGGCGCTCGGGTGCTGGCAAGTCGACCCTGGTCAACCTGCTGCTGCGCTTCTACGACCTCGACCGCGGCACGATCCTGATCGACGGCCAGGACATCGCCCGGGTGACGCAGGATTCGCTACGCCAGCACATCGGCATGGTGACACAGGACACCTCGCTGCTGCACCGCTCGATCCGCGACAACATCGCCTATGGCCGGCCGGAAGCGAGCGAGGAGGAGATCGCCGCCGCAGCGCGCATGGCCCATGCCGACGGCTTCATCCGCGACCTGGCCGACGCCAAGGGGCGCACCGGCTACGACGCCCATGTCGGCGACCGTGGCGTCAAGCTGTCGGGTGGCCAGCGCCAGCGCATCGCCATCGCCCGCGTGCTGCTGAAGAACGCGCCGATCCTGGTCCTGGACGAGGCGACCTCGGCGCTGGACAGCGAGAGCGAGGCGGCGATCCAGGAACAGCTGCACACGCTGATGGCGGGCAAGACGGTGATCGCCATCGCCCATCGGCTCTCGACGATCGCCATGCTCGACCGCCTGATCGTGCTGGATGCCGGCCGCATCGCGGAGACCGGCAGCCACGAGGAACTGCTGGCGCGGGACGGGCTCTACGCGCAGATGTGGCGGCGCCAGTCCGGTGGCTTCCTCGACGCCGGTCCGGAGGCCCGGGCGGCGGCGGAGTAGCGTCGTCGTCGCCGGACGGGTGGACGCAGGGGATCGAACTTACTAGCCTTTGGGTGGCTTCAAACGCCAGTTATATCTCTTTGGGTTGCGGTAAGGCTCGGTCTTGGTTCGGTCCCCCCCGTCGATCGTCGACCTGTTCAGGGATGCCGCCGTCGGCGTCGTGCACGGCTCCCTGGACTTCGAGATCCTCGATACGAACCCTGCCTTCTGTCGCATGGTGGGGCGCCCCATCGAGGAAGTGCGGGGCCGCAGCTTCATCGACCTTACGGTGGCGGCGGACCGTGCCCGCAACCTCGAACTGCTCGGCCAGCTGATCTCCGGCGAGCGGGGCAGCTTCATCCTGGAGAAGCGGTTCCGCCGGCCGGACGACGCGGAGGTGTGGGGCTGCGTCAACGTCTCCAGTGCCTTCGACGAGGATGGTGTGCTGACGGGCCTCTACGCCATTGTCGAGGACATCACCGAGCGCATCGAGCGCGAACGGTCGCTGCGGCAGGCGAGCGACCTGCTCCGTATCGCGGGACACGCGGCCAGCATCGGCGGCTGGGTCGCCGATCTCGACGCGGCCACGGTCACGCTCTCGGACGAAGCCTGCGACATCCACGGGATCGAGCGGGGCCGCGCGCTTACCTTCGAGGACGCGGTCGGGCTCTACGCTCCCGAATGGCGCGAACGCCTCTACGACGTTGTCGAACGCGCGCATTGGCAGGGCATCCGCTTCGATGAGGAGATGGGAATCCTGGCGGGGGAGGCCGGCCGGCGCTGGGTTCGGGTGATCGGCGAGCCGGTGCGCGACCAGGAGGGCCGGGTGGCGCGCATCCAGGGCGCGTTGCAGGACATCTCCCGGCTCAAGAAAGCGGAGGCGGATCGCCGCGAGTTCGCCCGGCAGCTCAACCAAAGTCTGGAGAGCATGTCGGACGCCTTCTATCTGTTGAGCCCGGACTGGCGGTTCGTCTACCTCAACAACGCTGCCGAGCGGCTGCTACAGCGCTCGCGCGACGAACTGGTCGGCAAGTCGGTCTGGGACGAGTTTCCCCGCGCCCGCGACACGGTGCTGTACAGCGAGTACCATCGGCTGATGGGCACGGGGGAGACCACGACCTTCGAGCACTTCGATCCCGGTTTCAATCGCTGGCTCTCGGTCACGCCCTATGACACGGGCAACGGACTCGCGGTCTATTTCCGTGACATCACCGAGCGGCGGCGGGCCACGGCGCAGTTGCGCCTGCTCGAATCCTCGATCGCGCATGTGAAGGACATCGTGCTGATCACCGAAGCTGAGCCGATCGACGAGCCGGGCCCCCGCATCATCTTCGTCAACGCCGTCTTCGAGCGGTTGACCGGCTACCGATCGGACGAGGTGATGGGCAAGTCGCCCCGCATCCTGCAGGGACCGCTGACCGACCGCGGCGAGTTGGACCGTATCCGTGCAGCGTTGCGGAACCATCAACCAGTGCGCAGCGAACTCGTCAACTATACGCGGGACGGGTCGCCCTTCTGGCTGGAGATCGACATCGTGCCGGTGGCCGACGAGACCGGGCAGGTCTCGCATTTCGTCGCGATCGAGCGCGACGTCACCGAGCGCAAGCGCATCGAGCTGGCCCTGCGCCAGTCCGACGAGCGCTTTCGCCTCGTGAGCCAGGCGACCAACGACGTGGTCTGGGACTGGGACCTGTCGCGCAACACCATTTGGTGGAGCGAGGGCATGCGCGGCGTGCTCGGCCACGATCCGTCCTACCTGGCGCCGACCGAGGAGACCTGGCTGGCGCTGATCCACCCCGACGACCGCGAGCGCGTGGAAGCGAGCACCCGCGAGGCGTTGAGGGGAGATGCCGTGCAGTGGTCGGACGAGTACCGCATGCGGCGCGCAAACGGCGACTGGGCGCTGGTCGCCGACCGCGGCTTCATCAGCCGGGACGCGGTGGGCCAGGCCGTGCGCATGATCGGCAGCATGACCGACATCACCGAGCAGCGCGAGATGCAGGAGCGCCTGCACCAGTCCCAGCGGCTGGAGGCGGTGGGTCAACTGACCGGCGGCATCGCGCACGATTTCAACAACCTGCTGACCGTGATCATGGGCAATGCCGAAATCCTCGCCGACGGGCTGGACGAGGGCACGCCGGCGCACGCCCTGGCCAGGGCCTGTCTGGCCGCGGCCGAGCGCGGTGCCGACCTGACCGGCCGCCTGCTGACTTTCGCCCGGCGGCAGACGCTGAAGCCGCAGACCGCCGACACCAACCGCCTGATCGAGGAGATGGCACCCCTGCTGCGCCGCACGCTGGGCGGCAATATCGAGGTCGTCACACGGCTGGCCGGCGGCATCGGCGCGGCCTATGTCGACGTGCCCCAGTTCGAGAACGCCATGCTCAACCTCTGCATCAATGCGCGGGATGCGATGCCGAATGGCGGCCGGCTGGTGATCGAGACCGCCGGTGTCGCGCTTGATGAGAACTATGCCGCGCAGCACTCTGAGGTGATGCCCGGGGACTATGTCTCCATCGCCGTCTCCGACACCGGCGCCGGCATGCCGCCGGACGTCCTCGAACGCGCTTTCGAGCCGTTCTTCACCACCAAGCCGGTCGGCAAGGGCAGCGGCCTCGGCCTCTCCATGGTCTTCGGCTTCATGAAGCAGTCCGGCGGGCATGTGCGAATCTATTCCGAGCCCGGTCTCGGCACGACGGTCCGGCTCTACCTGCCGCGCGCCCGCGCCGCCGGTGCCGATGACGCCGCCTTCAGGCCCGGCGCGCCGATATCCGGCCGCGGCGAACATGTGCTCGTCGTCGAGGATGACGAGGTGGTGCGGACCTATGTGACCGGACAGCTCGAGGCGCTGGGCTATCGCGTGACGAGCGCGGGGAGTGCCGGGGCCGCGGTCGACCTGCTGCACGGCGGCACGCATTTCGACCTTCTGTTCACCGACGTCGTCATGGCCGGTGCCTTCGGTGGGCGCGAACTGGCGGACAAGGCGGCGGTCATCCGGCCCGGCCTGCCGATCCTGTTCACCTCCGGCTATGCCGAGAACGCCATCGTTCACGAGGGTCGCCTCGACGACGGCGTGATGCTGCTGCAGAAACCTTATCGCCGTCAGGAACTCGCCGAGATGCTGCGCCGGGCCATCGAGCACGGAACGCCCGGCTACCGCGGTGGCTCGGCGCCGGGCCGGGACTGAGCAGGCCGCCGGCGCCTGAGGGGACCGCTCCGGCGTCTCAGCGGCGCTTGCGGGCCTTGGACGGTTTCACCGCCGGTTCGTCGAGCAGGCCGTCCTGGCGCAGGCTGCGATGGCCCGTCCGGGTGATGACCAGGTGGTCGTGCAGCGAGACCTCCAGCGCCTCGGACGCCTCGATAAGCTGCCGGGTGAAGCCGATGTCCGCCGCCGACGGCGTGGCGTCGCCCGAGGGATGGTTGTGGTAGACCAGGAAGGACGTGGCGTCCCAGATCAGCGCCCGTTTGATGACGTCGCGTACCTCGACGGTGACGCGCTCGGCATTGCCGGTGCCGATATGGTCGTCGTGCAGCATCTTCATCGCGTCGTCGAAGAAGATCACCCGGAATTCCTCCACCGTGCTGCGACCGATCCGCGCCCGGCAGTAGGCTGCCAGGTCTTCCAGATCGCGGAAGCGCCGGCGATCGCGGAACTCGAGCTCCAGGCAGCGGTTCACCGCCTCGCGCACCAGGATCAGCAATTCGACGACGGGGTCGGGCAGGCCGAGGCGACGGGAGAGGACCTGCCGGTCGGCGGAGACGATGCCGGCGAGGCCGCCGAGTTGGCCGGTGATCTCGGCGAGCTGTCGGTTGCTGGGCAGGTCTCCAACGGCATGCGACCAGAGCTTCTGCAGCAGGTCGACATCGCGGGGGCCGGCCTCCCGACCGGGCGAGGCGACGACGTCGATGATCGATGGTGTAGGCCCGGCCTCCGTGGCGGCGGTCTCGATCTCCGCGGACGCGGCGAGGGCGCAACCCGAGACGTGCTCCAGGTGCTCGATGACCTCAACTTGTCCGGGTGTGGCGCCTTCGCGGAGCAGGCGCCAGAACACCAGGCGAAGCGAGCGGGAGGTGAGCTCGTAGCGGCTGAGCGTGGGGGCGCCGAGCTGCTTCTGGATGCCCAATTCGTTCAGGAACCCGTAGGCGAGCTGGCGCAAGGCGGCGTGACTGGTCGGCCGGATGATGTCCTCGAGGGAGGAGGCGCGCTGGAGGCTGTAGGAAATCCGCCAGGGGTTCGCCTGCGGTTTCGACACACCCTCCTCGCCGCGCGACGTCCAGCGGTAGGACGTCCGCCGGATGGAAATGTCCTCGATGGTCACAGCCGCTTCGTCGAAGAGCGGGTGACCGGCGAAACCGTCCGGGGCCGGGGCGCCCGGGGCACCACGCTTGATGTCCGTCGTGGTGGTCGGGAACAGGCAGCCGACGAGCCAGGCCTCGGCCGATTCGTGCGTCCGGCCGTCTGGCAGCGAGAGGGTGCGGCCGGAAGGCAGGCGCACCGCAGCCCGGTCGGCTGACGTTTCGCGTCCATCACCGGTGTCTGGTTCCGCCATTCGGAACAGGCCGTCGGCGAGCACGGGAAGGAAGACGCGCTGTCCCTTCGCCAGCACTTCCGACCGCCATCCCAGCACCGGCTGCCGTCCCAGGACAGCCTCGTCGAGACAGCTCGCCAGCAGGCCCCAGGACGGCGGCGAGACGTCACGCTGGCCGGACAGCACGAGCAACGTCGTGCCGTCCAGTGCGGGCAGGGAGTCCGCGATGGTGGTGTCGACGGACCAGTGGGTCATTCGCGGCGACGTCGCCGGTCACCACGCTTCCGGTGCCCTCTCCGGGGAGTGGACAGGGCCGTCACGTCGGACCTCCGCCCAGCACTTGGTCGACGACCTGCGACAGGTCCTTCCGTCCGAACGGCTTGCGAAGGGTCGCGCGGACGTCGAGGATGTTTATCCAGTTGAGATATTCCTCGGCGTCCACCTGTCCGCCGCCGCTCATCGCCACGACCGGGGCCTCGACGCCAAGAGCGAACAGACGCTCGATGATGGTGAAGCCGTCGAGGTCGGGCATAATGATGTCGCAGAAGATGATGTCGAAGGGCGTGTCCGAGGCGATCGCGAGCGCTTCGGTGCCGGTGTCGACGACGATTGATTCAATTGAGAGTTGATCCAGCATCGCTCCCATCGATTGACCGACGAGCGGATCATCATCGATGACGAGCGCCTTCGCTCGAGTTGCGGAAGTCAACGGGCAATCCTCGTACCTACGCGATCCGGGCCACGTCCGTTCTCATGCGTCCCGTGCGCTTCTCGTGGCGGGCTTGCAGTCTGCTTCGGAGACAGGCGACGCGATGCCATCTGGTGCTGATGCGGAAGGCGGTCAAGCAGCCGTCGATCAGACAGGAAATCTGCCACCGATAGTGTCGGCGATCAATCAATCTGCACTTGAAAATTTAGTCGGGAATCGTGCAAGCCGCGAACGTTCCGGCCTGACGGAGATCTCAGCCGGCTAGAGGGCCGCAAGCACCTCTTCAAGCTGTCTCCGGCTGAATGGTTTGGCGATCGTCGACGCGACGCTGCGGCGGTCCAGCCATTTCAGATAGTCGTTGGCGTCGGTGCCGGCCGCGCCGCCGCTCATGGCGACGATCGGAGTCGCGATGCCGCGGGCACGCAACTGGTCGATGATCATGTAGCCATTGTAGTCGGGCATGATGATGTCGCACAGGATGAGGTCGAATCGGTGCTCCGCTGTCAGCGACAGCGCGTGCGAGCCGTCCGTGGCCACCAGCACCTCCCTGGCCAGATCCGACAGCATCGCCCTGATCGTCTCCGCGACGAGCGGGTCGTCATCGATGACGAGGACCTTGCGGAAGGAGACTTTCTCCGGAACGGAACCCTGGTTCATGGCCGCATCCAAAAAATGACCCTGACCCGTGTCCCTTCGTCGGACGTCTTCACCCATTTCGCACGGTGTCACCAGCCGAGGGATCGCATGGCGCGAGGTCGACTTTCAAGGGCAAATGTCGAACCCGACCGGCCTGCCTCTCGCCCGCGGCCGCGGCGCGCGCTACCGTCGCGTCAGCCGGCTGCGTGAGCGCCGACCGCCGCTGTTGAGGAGACCGCCACGATCCATGGCCCAGCTCGACGACCTCGTGCCGAACCTCACCGCCGACGACCTCGGCGGGCCGCGCTACCTGGTGCTGGCCCGGCAGCTGGCGCGGGCCATCCGCGACGGACACCTGCCGCCCGGAACCGTGCTGCCGGCGCAGCGCCAGCTCGCCGACGCGCTCGGTATCAGCCGGGTGACGCTGCAGAAGGCGCTGCAGATCCTGGAAGGGGAGCAGCTGCTGGAGTCGCGTCAGGGCTCGGGCACCTTCGTCAGCGACCGGCTGCAGCAGCCGATGACCATGCTGACCAGCTTCTCCGACGACATGCGCAATCGCGGCCGGCGGCCGACCAGCCGCTGGCTGGATTTTGCCTATGGCCGGGCGACGCCGGAAGAGGCGCTGACCCTGGCGTTGTCGCCATCCGCCGGCGTCTTCCGACTGCGCCGGCTTCGCCTGGCGGATGACGAGCCGATGGCCATCGAGTTCGCCTGCCTGCCGGCGGAAACCGTGCACGACCCCGCCAAGATCGGCGATTCGCTCTATGCCTATCTGGAGCGCCGCGGCGCCAAGCCGGTCAGGGCGCTGGAATATCTGCGTGCCCGCAATCTCGAGGCGCCGGAGGCGGCGATCCTCGGCGTGGCGGAAGGCAGTGCCGCGCTGTTCATCCGCCGCATCTCCTACCTGCCGGACGGCCGGCCGATCGAATACACCCGGTCCTTCTATCGCGGCGACCGCTACGACTTCGTGGCGCAGATGACCGTGCCCAGCACTCAGCCGACCGTTGGGAAGAGGTGACAGGCGACCGGCCGCTGGCTGCCGTCGGGCAGCAGCCGGTCGACCAGGCCCGGCAGGTCCCGGCGGCAGCGTTCGTGAACCGAGGCGCAGCGCTGGGCAAAGGGGCAGCCGGGCGGCGGGTTGGAGGGATCGGGCAATTCGCCCTCCAGGGTGATGCGCTCGCCGCCGCCGGCCTCCCCCTGCAGGCGCGGCACGGCGGAGAGCAGCGCCCTCGTGTAGGGGTGGGCAGGCTGGGCGTAGAGCCGATCGGTCTCGTCCAGCTCCACCACCCGGCCGAAATACATCACCGCCACCCGGTCGCTGACATGGCGCACGACGGAGAGATCGTGGCTGATGAACAGGAAGGCGATGCCGCGGTCGTGGCGCAGGTCGGCGATCAGGTTGAGGACCTGGCTCTGGATCGAGACGTCGAGGGCGGAGACGGGCTCGTCGGCGATGACGAGGTCGGGATCGAGGGCGATGGCGCGGGCGATGGCGATGCGCTGGCGCTGCCCGCCGGAGAACTCGTGCGGGAAGCGGTCGCCCGCGTCCGGACTCAGCCCCACCGCGGCAAGCAGCGCGTCGACCCGTTCGCGCCGGCTCTCCGGCGTGCCGACGCGGTGGACGATCAGCGGCTCGCCGACGATGTGGCGGACCGTGTGGCGCGGGTTGAGAGAGCCGAACGGGTCCTGGAACACGATCTGGGCGCGGCGGCGGGCCCTTTTCAGCGCGCGCGGCGACAGGGCCAGCAGGTCCTCGCCGGCCAGCCGCACCGACCCCGAGGTCGGCTCGATCAGGCGCAGGATGGCGCGGCCGAGCGTCGTCTTGCCGCTGCCGGACTCGCCGACCACGCCCAGCGTCTGGCCGCGGTCGAGCGTCAGGCTGACGCCCGCCAGCGCGCGCACCCGCCTGGCGCCGTGGCCGAATTCCCGGGTCAGGTCGCGCACGACCAGAAGCGGTTCGCTCATTGGCGTGCCTCGGCTGAACCGGCGGGATTGAAGCAGGCCAGACGCCCGCCTCCGTCGAGGGCGGCGAGCGGCGGCCGTTCCGCCCCGCAGCGCTCGAGCCGGTTGCCGCAGCGCGGCTCGAAGGCACAGCCCGGCGGACGCCGCCCGGGGGGCGGCACGGTGCCCTCGATCGTCGGCAGGCGATCGCCGCGCGGATGACCGGCCGGACGCGACCGCATCAGGCCGACGGTGTAGGGGTGGCGCGGCCGGTGGAACAGCGAGGATGCCGGCTGCTCCTCGATCATCCGTCCGGCATACATCACGCCGACCCTGTCGCAGCGCTCCGAGACCACGCCGAGATCGTGGGTGATCAGCAGCACCGCCATGCCGAGTTCCCGGCGCAGGCCGTCGATCAGTTCCAGGATCTGCGCCTGGATGGTGACGTCCAGCGCCGTCGTCGGCTCGTCGGCGATCAGCAGGCGTGGCGAGCAGGCGAGCGCGATGGCGATCATCACGCGCTGGCGCTGGCCGCCGGACAACTCGTGCGGATAGCGGCCGAGCAGGCCGCGCGCGGCGGGCAGGCCGACCATGTCGAGCAGGCGCGTCGTTTCCCGCCTGGCCGCCTCGCCGCGCAGGCGGCGATGCAGGATCAGGCTCTCGCCGATCTGGTCGCCGATGGTGAAGACGGGGTTCAGGCTGGTCATCGGCTCCTGGAAGATCATGCCGATGGCGTGGCCGCGGATCTGGCGCAGCCGCCGTGCGGGAACCGTCGCCAGATCCTCGCCGTCGAAGCGGATGCGGCCTGAATCGATGTGCGCGGCCGGCGCCGGGATCAGGCGCAGGATCGACAGCGCGGTGATCGACTTGCCGCAGCCCGATTCGCCGACCAGCCCATAGACCTCTCCCGGGGCGATGGCGAGGCTGAGGTCCTCGACCACCGCGTTGCGCCCGGCCGGTCCGGCAAAGCTGACGGTCAGGCCGTCGATGTCGAGCAGGGGGGCGGCCATGAACGGAAGATCGGGCTCCGGGTATCGGTCAACCGGCCAGGGCGTCGGGCCGGCGTGCGCTGGGATGGCCGGGGTCGGGCTGGTTGATGCGGCCGCCGGTCATCGGCTCAGGTACACCCGTCGTGGAGGGGATGGAAAGGGGCAGGCGCCGCAGGGCGCGCACCGCCAGGAAGGCGACCATCTGGGCTTCCAGCGCGTCGCCGTCCCAGCCCACGGCCTCGACCGGCGCCACGGGCACGCCCAGCCGCGCGGCGAGACCGCCCATCAGCGTGGCGTTGTGGCGCCCGCCGCCGGTGACCAGCCAGCGCAGCGGCGTGCCGGGCAGGTGGTCGACGCCGCGGGCGACGCTCTCGATGGTGAAGGCGGCGAGGGTGGCCGCACCGTCCTCCACCCCCAGCGCCTTCACGGGGTCGGCCGGAAAGTCGTTGCGGTCGAGCGATTTCGGCGGCGCCAGGTCGAAATAGGGATTGTCCAGTAGACGGGCGAGGGCGGCGCGGTCGACCGTGCCGGCGGCCGCGATGGCTCCGCCGGCATCGAAGGGAACGCCGCGGTGCTGCCACACCCAGTCGTCGATCATGGCGTTGGCCGGGCCGGTGTCGAAGGCGACGACCGTGTCGCCGTCCAGATAGGTGACGTTGCCGACCCCGCCCAGGTTCAGCACGGCGAGCGGCTGGCGCAGGCCCTTGGCGAGGGCGGCGTGATAGAGCGGGGCGAAGGGCGCGCCCTCGCCGCCGGCGGCGACGTCGGCATGGCGCAGCCGGTCGACGACGGTCACGCCGGTCGACTCGGCCAGATCCCGGCCATTGCCGAGCTGGCGGGTGAAGCGCTCGCGTGGCAGGTGCAGGATGGTCTGCCCGTGCATGCCGACGACGTCGCAGTCCGCCAGCCGGATGCCGGTCTCCGCCTCGAAGCGGGTGAGGCCGTCGACATGGGCGCGGGTCACGGCCCGGTCCTCGTCGGCGAGTGGCGCGTGGTGCGCCTCCGCCGGGTTGGCGGCGATCTCCAGCAGACGGCGCCTGAGCGCCGGCTCGTAGGAGTAGGAGCGGGTAGGGCCGAAGCGGCCGACCGTGTCGCCGTCGGTCTCGATGAAGGCGATGTCGAGCCCGTCCATCGAGGTGCCGCTGATCATGCCGATCGCGCGCCGCGTCTCGCCACTTCCCATCGCCGTCGTCTCCGCTGCCATTCGACCGGCCCTTCCTAGCATCCGATTTCAGCCCAATACAAGTCCAATTGACGGCGCGGCATCACTTGATTCTTGATGCGGTGTATTCGAGTCTCTCAATATCTTATTATTAATAATATGTATTTTCCGACTCAGCACGCATTGGACAAAGTCATTGACCCGTCCGGATGGCAGGCGATAAGCTTGGGCAACGCGGAAAGTATCATACCAATTACAGACCGTATCGCCAACAGATCGCCGGGGAGGCTTCCATGACCCTGATATCCAAACTCCTGTCGACCGGCGCGGTCGGCGCGCTGGTGCTCGCCACCGGTGCCGGCGTAGCCGCCCAGACCCTCGAGATCGCCACCGACGCCTCGCCCGTCGGCCTCGATCCGCACGTCGCCACCGCCTTCTCCACCATCCTGGTCAACGGACCGATCTACGAGGGCCTGACCGGCATCGCCGCCGACCTCTCGGTGATTCCGGTCCTGGCGGAGAGCTGGAGCGTCTCCGACGACGGCCTGACGCTGACCTTCGACCTGCGCGACGGCGTCACCTTCCATGACGGCTCGGCGATGACCGCCGAGGACGTCATCGCCTCGATCGAGCGGGTGCAGAACCCCGAAACCGGTTCGCCATACGCCAGCCGCATCGCGGCGATCGGCGCGCTGGAGGCGCCGTACGACGGCACCGTGGTGATGACGCTCACCCAGCCCTCCGCGGCGCTGCTGAGTCAGCTCGCCTATGTCCGCATCGTGCCGTCGGACCTGGCGGAGGATGTCGACCTGCAGCGCCAGCCGGTCGGCACCGGTCCCTTCGCCTTCAGCGAGTGGGTGCCGGACACCTATATCGGCCTCACCGCCTTCGACGGCTACTGGGAGGACGGCCTGCCGCTGGTCGAGGGCATCCGCTTCAACATCGTGCCCGAGGCCTCGACCCGCCAGGTCGGCCTGTCCACCGGCACCTACCACATGCTGCCCAATGTCGACTCGGCGACCGCGCTGACCCTGCAGGGCACGCCGGGCGTCGAGCTGCTGGAGACCGCGGACCTCGCCTATTCGCTGATCGGCATGAACGTGTCGGCGCCGCCCTTCGACGATCCGGCCGTGCGCCGCGCCGTGAACACCGCCATCGACCGCGAACAGCTGGTCCAGGCGGTCTATTTCGGCCAGGGCCAGCCGGGCGGCCCGCTGTCGCCCTCGCTGGAGAACTGGGCGCTGCCGGTCTCCGAGTTCGACTGCTACTCGGGCGGTGCGGAGGAGGCGCAGGCCATCCTGGCGGAGGCCGGCTATTCCGAGCCCGTCGCCCTCACAATCAAGGCGCTGGGCACGGTGCAGACCGTGGTTGACGCCGCCCAGGTGGTGCAGGCCCAGCTCAACGCCGCCGGCTTCGACGTGACGCTGGAGGTGCAGGAGCAGGGTACCTTCGTGCAGGACTGGCGGAACTCCAACTTCCAGGCCTTCGCCTCGCTCAACGGCGGCAACCCGGATCCGGACGGCTATCTCTATCGCACCTTCCGCACCGGCGGCTCGACCAATGTCTTCCTCTACTCCGATGAGGAGGTGGACGCGCTGCTGGACGAGGCGCAGGCGGAGACGGACATGGACGCCCGCTACGACATCTATGCCGATCTGCAGCGCAGGCTGGCCTGCGAGGGGCCGATCGCCCATCTCGCCTACGGCACGCTCTACACCGCCGTCAGCGACGACGTGACCGGGTACGAGATGGTCGGCGACCGCTCGACCAGCTATCTGCGCCAGACCGGCCTGGAGTAGACCCCGAGCGCAGACCGCCCCGTCACCGGCCTGCGAATGGCGGCGACGGGGTGGCTTGCCCACCCGTCCCGCCGCCAGGGATTGACGCCGCGTGGCCCGCTACCTCGCCATCCGTCTCAGCGATCTCGCCATCGTGTTGTTCGGTGTCTCGGTCATCGCCTTCCTGATGATCCGTCTGATCCCGGGCGACGCGGTGGAGATCATGCTGGGCGCCAACGCCGAGGTCACGGACGAGCAGATCGCGCTGCTGCGTACCCGCCTCGGCCTCGACGAGCCGGCGATCACCCAGTACTTCGCCTGGATCGGGAACCTGCTGCAGGGCGATCTCGGCACCTCGCTGTGGACCGGCGTTCCAGTGACGCAGGAGATCGGCGGCCGCATCTGGGTGACGCTCGAGCTCAGCCTGCTGGCGCTGCTGCTGTCGGTCGTGCTGGCGGTTCCGGCCGGTTGCGCGATGGCCTATTTCCGCTCCTCCGCCGCCGACTACGTGATCCGGGTGATTACCATCGCCGGCGTGACGGTGCCGAATTTCTGGCTGGGCGCGCTGCTGATCTTCCTCTTCTTCGCGCTCTTTCCCAGCTTCCCCTCGGTCGGCTGGGTCGATTTCTCGGTCGATCCGCTGGGCAATCTGGCGCGACTGCTGCTGCCGACGATCGCGCTCGCCGTGCCGGTGCTGGCGACGCTGTCTCGCATCGCCCGCTCGGCCATGCTCGACAGCCTGGGCCAGGACTATATCCGTACCGCCCGGTCCAAGGGGGTCAGCGAGCGGGCGGTGGTGTTCAAGCACGCGCTCCGGAACGCGCTCATCCCCTTCGTCACGGCGCTGGGCATTTCCGCGGGCTATCTGTTTGGCGGCGCCATCGTGGTGGAGCAGGTCTTCGCCTTGCCGGGGCTCGGCCGTCTGATGATCGGCGCCATCGCCGAGCGCAATTACCCGCTGGTACAGGCCTCGATCCTCCTGGTGACGGCCACCTTCGTGGTCATCAACTTCGTGATCGACCTGGCCTACGCCGCCCTCGATCCCCGGATCAGCCTCCGGTGAGCGCCTTCGCCAGCGTGGCGCGGCTCGGTGCCCGCCTCGGCCTCAACGCCCGCACGCTGCGGCGCCAGCCGATGGTATGGGTCGGCGGCGGGCTGATGCTGGTGCAGGTGCTGCTGGCCCTCGGCGCCCCCGTCTTCGCGCCCTACGACCCGTTGGCCCAGGACATCCTGGCCCGCCTGCAGGGGCCGAGCGGGGCGCACTGGCTGGGCACCGACCAGTTCGGCCGCGACGTGCTCTCGCGCATCATCCATGGCTACCGGTCCTCGCTCGCCATCGCCGCCAGCGCTGTCGCCATCGCGCTGGTGATCGGCGGCTTTCTGGGGGTGATCGCTGCGGTGAAGGGCGGCTGGATCGACCGCATCGTGATGCGGCTGATGGACATTCTCTTCGCCTTCCCGATCATTCTGCTGGCGATCGGCATCATCGCCATCCTGGGCCCCGGTCCGGTGACCACGGCGGTGGCCATCGGCGTCGTCTACGTGCCGATCTTCGCGCGGCTGCTGCGCGGGCCGACCCTGGTGATCGCGGCCTCGGAATATGTCGCCGGGGCGCGGGCGATCGGGGCGGGGACCTCGCGCATCATCGTCAGCCACATCCTGCCCAACCTGGTCAGCGTGATCCTGGTGCAGGCCAGCCTGTCGCTCTCCACCGCCATCCTCGTCGAAGCCTCGCTGTCGTTCCTGGGCATCGGCACCCAGCCGCCGGACCCGTCGCTGGGCCGCATGCTGGCGGAGGCGCGCGGCTACCTGCTGCTGTCGCCCTGGGACTCGATCTTCTCCGGTGCGGCGATCCTGCTCGTCTCCTTCGGTTTCAACCTGTTCGGGGACGGGTTGCGCGACGCGCTCGACCCCCGGCTGCGCGGCAGTTCCTGAGCCGATGAGCGGCGAGGTCTCCGAGCCGGCCCCCGGCGGAAGCGCGCGGGGGTCCTCCCTGCCGCGCGGCGAGGGAGCCGGCATCATCGCCTTCGTCGCCGCGCTCGGCTTCGCCGGCTGCATGGATGCCCTGGTCAAGTTGGTCGGCGACCGGGCGGGCCTGGGCGAGGTCATGGCCTGGCGCAGCTTCGGCGCGCTGGCCCTGCTGGCGCCGGTTCTGATCGCCGCCGGCCGCTGGCGGCGGCTGCTGCCCCGGCGCTGGGGCTTCGTGCTGCTGCGCGGCGCCCTGCTCGGCATCGGCACGGCGCTGTTCTTCTACGGGCTCGGCGGCCTGACGCTGCCCGTCGCCTATACCATCACCTTCACCATGCCGCTGATGCTGAGCAGCATGGCCGTCCTCTTCCTCGGCGAGCGCATGGGCCGGCGCAACATGGTGGCCATCGCGCTCGGCTTCCTGGGCGTGATGGTGGCGCTGGACATCCGGCCCTGGGATTTCGGCGACGGCGTACTGAGCTGGCATGCTGCCGCGGCGCTGCTGGCGACCGCGCTCTACGCCTCGGCGCTGCTGCTGGTCCGCGTCGCCGACCAGGCGGAGACGACCGAGGCGATGGTGGTCGGCGCGCTCCTCGCCGGCGGACTGGTGGCGCTGCTGCTGCTGCCGTTCGACGAAGTGGCCACGACCGCCCCCGGCGACTGGCTGCTGCTCGCCGGTATCGCCATCACCGCGGTCTTGAGCCAGCTGGCGATCACCCAGGCGTTCCGCTGGGCACCCGCGACCCGGCTGGCGCCGTTCGAGTACACGGTGATGATCTGGGGCATCCTGTTCGGCGTGCTGATCTGGGGCGACTGGCCGGGGCTCGGCGCCTGCCTCGGCGGCGGCCTGGTGATCATCGCCAGCACCATCGCGGCGCACCGCTGAGGCCCGCGGCTGGCGTCAGGCGGAGGCGATACCCTCGCGATCCGCGCTAGCATCGCGGCCTATGACCGTCCTGCCCGGTCGCTTATGCTGTATGTCCGAAAATTGATCGACTCGCCGGGGAGCCAATTATGACGCGTATCGGCACGATGACCGCATCCGCCATTGTCGTGGCGCTGAGCACAGGCGCGCCGGCGCAACTGCCGGACGCCATCACGATCGGCACCGAAGGGGCCTATCCGCCCTGGAACGCGACGCTCAGCGACGGCACGCTGCAGGGCTTCGACGTCGATCTCGGCAACGCCATCTGCCGGGAACTGGAGATCGAGTGCACCTTCGTCGCACAGGACTGGGCCGGCATCATTCCCGCGCTGCAGAACGGCCGATACGACGTCATCATCGCCGGGATGTCGATCACCGATGAGCGGGAGGAGGCGGTCGACTTCTCCAATCCCTACGCCGACATCCACCGACGTTTCGCTGCGCCCGCCGACAGCCCCTTGCTGCAATACGAGACCTGGGAGGAGATGCTGCCGCATCTCGACGGCGCGGCGGTCGGGGTGCAGCTCTCCACCGCTTCCGGCCGGTTCCTCGAGGAGAACTATTCCCAGTTCGACATCCGGCAGTACGACACCTACGACAATGTCGTGCTGGATCTGGTCGCGGGCCGCCTCGACCTCGGCTTCTCTTCGGTCAACACATGGTTCGAGTACAATGACCAGGTCGGCGAGGAGGCACTGGTGCTGGTCGGGCCGCGTTTTGACAGCTCTCACTCGCCGCTATTGGGCATCGGCAAGGGTATCGCCTTCCGCGAGGATGACGACGCTCTCCGGGAGGCGTTCAATGGCGCGCTTCATACGATCTGGGCGAGCGGCGAGCTGTCGGCGATGGCGGAGCGGTGGTTCGGATTCGACGTCGCGCTACCCCAGCCGGCGCCATGACCGGCCGGCCGGCGCCGCGGCCACGCGCCGGCGGATGAGCGCCAGGATGGCCTCGCCGATACGCGCGTCGCTGGCGACATAATAGGGCATGAAGGGCAGGCGCGAGGGGGCGAAGAAGAGACGCATGTTGGCGTTCATCTCGAAAATGATTGGCCGTCCGTCCTCCAGATAGCCGAAATCCATGCCGCAGATGTCGGCACCCGATCGTGCCAGGCGTTCGGCGAGGAGATGGCGTACCGCCGCCGGCACGGTCCGCTCGAAATCGAGCTGGAAGGCCCGGTCCTCCTCGAGGAAGCGCGTGTCCTTCACCAGCACGTCCTGGCGATAGCGGTCATTGTTCGGTCCCGGACCGTGCGTGGTCCAGGAGGGGAAGCGGAATGTCGAGACCGGCAGCAGGGCGCCGCCGACCCAGACCACGCGCCAGGCCAGCACGCGGTCGGCCCAGTCGCGCCGGCAGGCGTGGAACTGGATGACATAGAGCGGCTGTCCGGACCGGCCGGCGAGATCGGCCGCCAATGCCGCGCGATCGGCGACGAGTTCCGCGCCACCACCCCGCTGCGAGGTGATCGGCCTGACGATGACCGGGTAGTCGAAGCGCGCCTCGATCCAGGCGATGGTCTCCTCCATGCGGTCGGCGTACGCGTCGATCCGCTCGGTCCGCGGAAAGACGATGTCATCCCGCCCGCCATGGGCGCCGTAGTTGGCGTCGCGCGTGAGCGCGAGGGTGCGTCGCGGGTGATTGAGGACGGCGCAGGGGGTTTCCGCGAGGAACCTGTCGACACGGTCCATGAAATCGGCCGGGCGCGCCTCGTTGAAGGCGAAATTGCAAAGAAGCGCGTCGAAATCCTCGGGCCGGAACGTCTCGGCGAAGCGGCGGGCGTTGAAGATGCCGTAGGACAGCGCGACGCCGTCCAGCGTCAACTGGCTGGGAAAGTTGCCGCCACCGAGGGAGTTCGCGATGTTGGGCGCCTCCATCGCCGGGACGCTGTGGGCCATGAAGTCGGTGAGGACGAGGAGGCGGATCGCCGGACCGGCCGGGTCGCGGACCTTGACGATCGGAAACCGGTTGATGGCGGCCATCGTGACCTGGCGCGCCTCGTCTCGCCGGTCCGCGGCGTTCAGCCTGGCGCTTGCCTCCACCAGCAGTTCGGCGTCCGGATCGCCGGCATTGACCAGTTCCACCAGGATGGCGGCGGCTTCGGCCGGGGCGCCGATCTCGTGCAGGACATGCGCCATTGTCCGGCGGTGCGCTGGCATTCCCCTGCCACGGCTCAGCCGCCGCCAGATCTCCTCGTGCGAGGGCATGCTGTCGAGCCGCTTGAGCGCCAGGCCCAGGGTGATGGCGTCGGCCAGGTCGTGGCGCTGATGCAGGATCGCCAGCAGTACCTCGACGATCATCGGCCGGTCATCGAGCAGGCGCGCCGCACTCTGCTTGGCGCGCAGCAGGCGCAGATCGCCCGGACTCGCCGCCAGGTGCCGGTCGAGTTGTCCATAAGCCTCGCTCCGTCGGCCGAGACCGGCCGCAGCCACCGCGCGCATGGCGATGATTTGGATGTCGGACGCCGGCAGGTCCTTCAGCAGCGCCTCCGCCTCCGCGTGACGACCCTCGCGCAGGGCACGCCGTGCCTCCTCATGAAGATCGACCGGCGACCAGTCCGCGATGTCGTGGCCGGCCGCGTTCTCCGGCTGTGTTGCGACCGCCGTCTCCGACCCGTCCTGCCGCTCTCCCGACACCCGTCACCCATTCCCGTTCGTCATGCGCGGCCCCGCCCACTCCGAGGTCACGGTCCATGCGGGCGAGGCCACCGAAAAAGCGCCGCCCGCGTCATGGAACTCTTGCACGGGGCGCGCGTTATAGGGACGCCCGATCCGCCCCCTGCGGTGGATCATACGCGACATCGCGCCGGATGGCGAAGCCACGCAGGTGGGTCTTCGCGCTGGGGGAGGGGTTCATGCCTGTCGCATTGCCGCTCCATTCCGCCATCACAATCCGGCCGGAGCGAACCTCACCAACAGGACGAGGAACAAGAATGATGGACATGCACCGGATTGCCGTCACGGCGCGGCTGTCGAGCCTGCGAAACCTGCTGTTGGCGGGCGCCGCCATGAGCCTGGCGGCTGCCGCACACGATGCGCGGGCGCAGGACGAGGACTGGAACCCGCCGCTGGCGATCATCGTCGATCTTTCCGGCAGCATGCGCCTCGACACGCCGGCCCGCGGCCAGGGTGGCACGCGGATCGAGCGGGCGCAGGAGATCGTCAGCGCGCTGGAGGGCGACTGGCCGTCCGACCGGCCCCTCGGTCTGGTGACCTTCGGCAGCGGCGATCGGCGCGATTGCGGCGACATCTCGGTGCTGGCTGATCCGGAGGCCGCGGAGAGCGAGGCCTTCATCGACCTGCTGGCGCCGCTGACGCCGACCGGCCGCTCGCCGATCAGCAACGCCGTCAGGCAGGCCGCTGAGGCCATCGACTGGCGTGACGGGCCGGGCGACCTCGTGCTGATCACCGACAGCGTTGATACCTGCGCGGCCGATCCCTGCCGTTTCGCCGACATGGTCGCCGACATGAACGAAGAGGAGGGCGCGGACAGCGACCTGACCATCCATGTGGTCGATCTCGGCGTGCCGCCGGCGGAGTCCGAGGAGGTCTCCTGCCTCGCGCAGGCGACGGGCGGCCTCTATCTCGATGGCTACGACAATCGCGCGGTGCCGGAGCTGCTGACCGCGATGATCGAGAAGGCGGCCCCGGAGCAGCCGGCGCCCGAGCCCGCGCCGACATTCCAGGTGACGGTCAACGCGCTCGGCGCCGAGAGCCAGCAGCCGCTGGATGGCACTGTCGCCTGGCGCGTGGTCGACGCCGACAGCGGCGAGACCCAGGACTTCCCCTCCGACGATTCCTCCCTCACCCTACCGCTGACGGCGGGGCGCTACATCGTCGGCGCCGTGCAGGGCGAGGCCCGCGGCACCGCCCAGATCGATGTCGGCCACGGTGCCGCCACCAGCTTTTCCGTCGTCGTCCAGCCGCCGGCACCATCCGCGCGCATCTCCGCGCCGACCGAGTTCCCGGCGGGATCGACCGTCCAGGTGGTCTGGGAAGGACCGGGCGACGCCGTCGACCGCATCACGCTGGCCCAGATCGGCGCGCCGGCCGACGAGTGGCTGACCTCGGCGCCCGTCACCGCCGGCAGCCCGCTGCGCCTGGAGACGCCGCCCTTCGCCGGCGCCTACGAGATCCGCTATTTCGGCGGCAACTCCCGCGACATCCTCGCCAGCCTGCCGGTGGCGCTGACACCGGCGACCGAGCAGGTCGCCCTGAACGCGCCGGACTTCGCCTATGCCGGCAGCGAGCTGACGGTCGGCTGGGATGGACCCAATCGCCAGGGCGATCTCGTCACCATCGTGCCGGCGGGCGCCGAGGAGGGCCGGCGCGGACCCTATGTCGCCGATGCCGCACAGGGCGGTCCCGCGGTCTTCCCGCTGCCGACACAGCCCGGACAGTACGAGGTGCGCTACCTGGCGGCGGAGAACGGCCGCACGCTGGCGTCCTCGCCGCTGACCATCTCGCAGATCGCCACCAGCCTGCAGGTGCCGCAGGGCACCGTGACGCCGGGGGCCAACGCCCAGGTCACCTGGCAGGGCAACGCCCAGCCCGGCGACTACATATACATCGTGCCGCGGGGCCAGGGTCTCGACCAGGCGGTGTCCCGCGTGCAGGTCGGGCAGGGCTCCAGCGCGCAGATCCCGCTACCGCAGCAGCCGGGCGAGTACGAGCTGCGCTATGTCGACCAGCAGTCCGGCCAGATCCTCTCGGCCCTGCCGGTGATCCTCGGCGCCGTCGCCGGCGGCATGGCGCTGATGGACGAGGAGGCCGAGGACTCGCAGGCGACCGTCTCGACGACGGGCGAGGCGGCTGCCGAAACCGATGCCGCCACCAGCGAGGCGGCGGCGGAAGCCGAGGCACCGGCCGCCGAGGAAAGCGCGCCCGCGGCCGAGGCGGAAGCCACGACCGAGGCGGAGGCCGCGCCCGCCGAGGAGGCGCCGCTCGAGGATGCCGACACGGCGCCGGCCGAAACGGCCGAGGAGCCGGTCGCCGCAGAGCCGGCGGAGGAGGCGGCTCCGGCCGAGGAGGCCCCGGCAGAGGAGGCTGCGTCCGAGGACGCACCGGCTGAGGAGGAAGCCGCACCGGAGGCTGAGCCCGCCGAGGAGGCCGCGTCCGCCGAGGAGGCTCCGGCTGAGGAGGCCCCTGCCGAGGCGGCGCCCGCCGAGGAAGCCCAGCCCGAAGCGGAAGCCGCCCCTGAAGCGGAGTCTTCTGAGGAGGCCGCGCCCGTCGAGGAGGCCCCGGCTGAGGAGGCGCCTGCCGAGGAGGCGGCCCCGGCCGAGGAGGCTGCTCCCGTCGAGGAAGCACCTGCCGAGGAAGCGCCTGCCGAGGAAGCTCCCGCCGAGGAGGCACCAGCCGAGGAAGCGCCCGTCGAGGAAGCGCCAGCCGAGGAGGCTGCTCCCGCCGAGGAGGCGCCTGCCGAGGAGGCGGCCCCGTCTGAGGAGGCCCCTGCCGAGGAGGCCCCGACCGAGGAGGCTGCTCCCGTCGAGGAAGCGCCAGCCGAGGAGGCTCCCGTCGAGGAGACACCGGCCGAGGCCGCGCCGGAGCTCAACCTGTCGGTGCCGCCCAGCGTCGCGCCGGGATCGACCTTCCCGATCGAGATCAGCGGGGCGGCGGAAGGCGCGACCGGCACCATCGTGCTGGCGCCGGCCGGCGGCGAGCCGATCGGCTCGGCCGAGATCACCGGCGGTGGCGCCTATCAGCTGGGCGCGCCGAGCGAGCCCGGTCAGTACACGCTGACCTACCGGGGCGCCGACGGTGCCGAGGTGACGGTGCAACTGACCGTCGAATAGGTCAGCCCGCGTCCCACCACGAGACCGGTCAGGAAAAATGGCGGCGTCCTGAGGGGGCGCCGCCATTTCCGTCTCCAGTCCGCGGCCGTTGCCCGGCCGCCAGCCGACGCGTCAGCTTGCCTGGTCGTCGAGATCCGCGAGGGCCTGGTCGATGGCCTTCAGCAGGTCGTCCTTGGCGGCGCCGCCTCCAGGCTTCTCGCTCGCACCCTTCTCGCGATCGGGCGGCAATCCGCGGCTGATCTCGTTCCGCCAGGCCGTCAGGATGTCGCGCTTTTCGTCCGCGTCGAGGTCGGGCGCGCCCAGCACCTCGGCCGGCGATCCGAAATCGCCGGAGAGGTAGAGGCGGGTGCCGTCCGTCAGCCGCGATTCGTCGATCCTGTCCTTGTTGCTCATCCTGGCTCTCCTTGCGCTGCCGCATTCGGCGATGCGCCACGTCCCTCCAATTTGGACGCGCATATCGCGAGTCAAGCAGCCATTGTCGGTTGGGTCCTGTCGGGCATCGCCCGTCCGCTCTTCAAACACCCAGGCGTGGCTGCGGGTTCCGGGTCGCGCCCGGGCCTCGCCGTCGCGCGCTGCTGCCGAGGCAGCGGGAGCCCGATGGAACGAGAAGGCGACGGGCGGCGTTGCACTCGATGAAGGGAGGTGAGCCATGACACGCGCACACCGCAAGGCCGTGGGGAAGTGGCGCCGGTGGTATTTCCGCGGCTGGATCGCCATGACCATCATCGTCGCCGCGCTCGTCGCCGTCTTCGCGCCGTTCACCACCGACGGACCCGGCGGCACGACGACCGTGGGGGTCGTCATTCCGCCGCTGCTGATCATCGGGGTGGGCTTCGGCATCGCCTGGCTGGCGGCGCTGATCCTGTCCCGGCGCAACGACCCCACCACGCCCGATACCTGAACCCGATCGACAGGGAAGGAGGACAACGCCATGATGAGCCTGAGCCAGGAAGCCGATGGCGACGTCATCCGACTCGACGTTTCCGGTACCCTGACGCGCGACGACTACGACGCAATCCTGCCGTCGCTGGAGGCGATGTTGGACGCCGAGGATAGGAGCCGCATCCTCATCGTGCTCGACGATTTCAGGGGCTGGGAGGTGTCCGCGCTTTGGGAGGACCTGAAGTTCGATCTTCGCCACCGCAAGAGTTTCGAGCGTATCGCCGTGGTCGGCGAGGGTGCCGTGGCGACATGGGGCGCCGAGCTGTCGGGCCTACTCTTCAGTGGCGAAACGGCGTTCTTCGAGCGTGACGAACTCGGTGAAGCCCGGCAATGGCTGGCGCCGCGCAAGGCCGCCTAGACCGTCGCGGATTGGCGAGTCTCGCGTCCACGGCGGGCGACAAGTGCGGCGTTGACATTGCCTCGGCACCTTGACCATTCTTCGATAAGTATCCAACGGGTTACTTTTCGCAGTTGAGGAGGAGGCAATGATGAAGCGCGTACTTCTGATGTCCGCGGCGATCGCCCTGGTGCCGTTCACGGCGCATGGCCAGTACGCCTGGCAGCCGGACGAGCCGGTGACGATCATCGTGCCGTGGTCGGCCGGCGGCTCGACCGACAGCGTCACCCGCGTCCTGGCGGGCGAGCTGGAAGCGGCGCTGGGCCAGACCGTGGTCGTGGTCAACCAGCCAGGCGCCTCGGGCTCGGTGGGCACCACCAACGCCTGGCAGGCCGACCATGACGGCCTGACCTGGGCGGCCGGCGCGGCCATCGACCTTGGCGCCTACCAGGTGCTGGGCATGCTCGACGTGCCGATCACCGACTGGAACCTCTACCTGCACATCGCCAACGTGGCGGTGGTGGGCGCCAACCCCGATGCCGGCTTCGAGACCCTCGACGACCTGCTGGCGGCGATGGAGGCCAATCCCGGCGAGGTGACCGTGGCGACGGCGGGCGTGAGCTCCGGCGGCCACAACGCCATGGAGGCGATCGCCCAGGCCACCGGCGTCGAGTATCGCCACGTCACCTATGACGGCGGCAACCCGGCCGTGCTGTCGACCGTGGCCGGCGAGACGCAGGTCACCACCCAGCTCGCCTCCGAGCAGGCGGAGATGATCCGCGGCGGCCGCATCGTGCCGCTGGCGGTGATCGCCGACTCGCCGCTCGACCTCGAGGGCTTTGGCGAGATCCCGCCGATCACCAACTGGATCGAGGATCTCGAGACCGCGCCGAACTATTTCGGCATCTGGTCGCCAGGCGACGTGCCGGCCGAGGTGACGGAGACCATGCAGGCCATCTGGTCGGACGTGATCGCCGACTCCGAGGCCCTGCGGGAATACGCCGCCAATCGCGGCGCCTTCTTCAACCCCTCCTCGGGCGACGAGGCGCAGGATCGCGTTTCGGGCGCCGTGACCCAGCACGTCTTCCTGCTCTATGACGGTGGCCAGGCCTCGACCGACCCGACCGAGCTCGGCTTCGAGCGTCCGTAACCCTGTCCCGGATGACTGACGAAGCCCCTGGCGCCAGGCGCGTCGGGGGCTTTGTTTTCCGCTCCGGTCACTGCTCCCACGTCACCCCCTAGACCAGGCAGGAACCCTCGCCAGGCCTCCATGGACGGGCTTTTATCCTTTCTCTCCGCGCTCGGCGGCATCGTCACCAGCATCGCCATCGTCGATGTGATCTGGGCGACGCTGCTCGGCATCATCGTGGGCATGATGCCGGGGCTGACGGCGACGCTGGGCGTCGCCCTGATGACCACGCTGACCTTCAACATGGAGTCGGATCGGGCCATCCTGATCCTGATCTGCATGTATATCGGCGCCATCTATGGCGGCAGCCGCAGCGCCATCCTTCTGAACATCCCGGGCACGCCGGCCAACGCCGCGACCTCGCTGGACGGCTTCCCGCTGGCCCGCGCCGGCAAGGCGGGCTCGGCCATGGCGATCGCCACGACCGGGTCCGTCATCGGCTCCATCATCGGCATGATCGCCCTGGCCGTGGTGGCGCCGATGCTTGCGGAATTCGCGCTTTCCTTCGGCGCCTTCGAGTTCTTCTGGCTGGCCGTCTTCGGCGTGCTGGTGGCGGGGCAGCTGACCGCGCTCGACGATCCGATCAAGGGCTGGATCGCCGGCTTCCTCGGCCTCTTCGTGGCGATGATTGGCCAGGAGGGCATCCACGCCATCCCGCGCTTCTCCTACGGCTCCACGGACATCGCCGGGGGCATCGGCCTGCTGCCGGCGATGGTCGGCGCCTTCGGCTTCGCGGAAATCCTGACGGTGATGCGCCACGAGGCCTACCAGGTGGTGCGCAGCAAGGTCGACAGCGTGTTCGGCGGCATCAGGGACGCCGTGAAGTACAAGGTCACCGCCGCCCGGTCCGGCCTGATCGGCACCTTCATGGGCCTGGTTCCCGGCGTTGGCGAGGACATGGGCGCCTGGGCCTCATACGCCGCCGCACGGCAGTCCTCCAAGCGCAAGGACGAGTTCGGCAAGGGCTCTGTCGAGGGCCTGCTGGCGGCGGAGACCGGCAATAACGCCGCCGTGCCCGGCGCGCTGATCCCGGTGCTGACCCTGGCCGTGCCGGGCTCGGCGCCGGCGGCGGTGCTGCTGGCGGCGATGGTGATCCACGGCATCCGGCCGGGACCGCTGATCATGATCGAGTTCCCGGACTTCGTGTTCTCGGTTGTGGCCATGGTGTTCGCGGCGACGATCGCTATGGGCGTTCTCGGACTGCTGCTGACCCGTCCGCTGCTGCTGGTCCTACAGGTCAGCCGGGAGCGGCTGATGCCGATCATCTTCGTGCTCTGCACGGTCGGTGCCTTCGCCATCGCCAGCCGCATGTTCGACGTCTGGATCATGATCGTCTTCGGCGTGCTGGGCTTCATCCTGCGCGAACTGAAATACCCCATGGCGCCGCTGATCCTCGGCATCGTGCTGGGCGACATCCTGGACAAGAGCCTGCGGCGCGGCCTGGTGCTGTCCGACGGCGACCTCACACCCTTCTTCACGCGGCCAATCAGCCTGGTGCTGTGGCTGTCGGCGCTGCTGTTCATCGTGCTGACCATGCCGTCGATCCGGCGCGGCATCATGCGCCTGATGCGGCGCCGGCGCGGGACGGGAGGGGGGCCATGAAGCCGTCGCGCATGGACAAGCTCGACTTCGTCTCGGCCATCGTGCTGCTGGTCTTCGGCATCGGCGTGCTGGTGGAAAGCCTGCGCATGCCCAGGCTCGAGGACCTCGACATCAACCCCTACACCGTGCCGGGGCTGGTGCCGGGGCTCCTGGGCGTGGCCATCGCCGCCTGCGGGCTCGCCATGCTAATCCGTTCCATCGTCCGGGGCGGCTGGCGCCTCGGGCTGACCGGGCAGGCGGCGGGCGGCTGGCTGGCCAGCGCCGCCCTGCGCCGCTCGCTGGTGACGCTCGTGCTGACGCTGGTCTATGCCGGGGTGCTGTTCCCGCTGGTGCCTTTCGTCATCGCCACGCCGATCTTCGTCTTCGTCTTCACCGTGACGGCGGAGTGGATGGCGCTCGGCCGTCGGCCGCCGGCGCTCTCGCTGGTGATCGCCCTGGTGATCGCGGTCGTGGCCGGTGTCGTCATCGGCTACGTGTTCCAGAACCTGTTCTTCGTCCGGCTGCCGGGAGGCTGACTCAACCCATGATCCTCAGCCTCTGCAACGAGGTGCTTCGCGAGCACGACCTGGCCGAACAGTGCCGCATCGCCGCCGCGCTCGGCTATGGCGGGCTGGAGATGGCGCCGTTCACCCTGACGGATGATCCGACCACCCTGACCACCGCCGATGGCGAGCGGGTGCGGGCGATCGCCCAGGACCACGGCCTGGTGGTCACCGGCCTGCACTGGCTGCTGGTCGCGCCGGAGGGGCTGTCGCTGACCACGGACGATCCGGCCAGGCGGGACCGGACGCTCGGCCTCCTGGAGCGGCTGATCGACCTTTGCGCGGCGATGGGTGGCACGGTGCTGGTGCATGGCTCGCCAGCGCAGCGCCGGCTGGACCATGCGGCGACCCCGGCCAGGGCGCGCGACAACGCCGCGGCGTGCCTTGCCAAGGCGGCGGAGTGGTCGGCGAAGGCCGGCGTGACCTATTGCATCGAGCCCCTGAACCCGGGCCAGGCCGACTACGTCACCACCGTCGCGGAGGCCGTGGAGGTGGTGGACCGCATCGGCTCGCCGGCGCTGCGCACCATGGTCGACACCTCTTCGGCCGGGCTGGCCGAGGCGGAACCGGTCGCCGAGGTGATCCGCCGCTGGTGGCCGACCGGCAAGCTGGCGCACATCCAGATCAACGACACCAATCGCCGGGCGCCGGGCCAGGGCAACGACAAGTTCCGCGCGGTGTTCGAGGCGCTCCGCGATGTCGGCTATGACGGGCCGGTGGCGGTCGAGCCTTTCGTCTACGAGCCGGACGGAGCGACCACCGCCGCCGTCGCCGCCGGCTATGTCCGTGGCATCCTGGAGGGACTGGCATGACCGCGCCCACCGTCCGTGTCGTCGACAGCCGCGTCGTCGTCCGCAACGCCTTCACCAGGCTGCCCTTCCGCTTCGGCGTGGTCACCATGGAGGCCTCGCCGGTCGGCATGCTGGAAGTCGAAATCGCCTTCGAGGATGGCAGCCGCGGACGGGGCGTGGCCGCGGATTTCCTGGCCTACAAGTGGTTCGACAAGCGCCCGGAAAAGACGCCGGCCGACAACGTCGCCGACCTGCTGCAGGCCCTGCGCACGGCACGCGCGGTCTATGGGGAGGCCGGGGCGGGCACGCCCTACGGGCTCTGGCTCGACACGCGGCAGGAGATCGAGCGGCGGGCGCTGGCCGACGGCTTCAACCGCCTGGGCGCCTCCTTCGCCGCCTCGATGCTGGAGCGCGCGGTGATCGACGCCGTCGGCCGGCATGCCGGACAGTCCTTCGACCGCATGGTGCGTTCGGACACGCTCGGCCTCAGGCCCGAGGCGCTGCTCGCGGAAGTCGGACTCGACGACGTGCTGGGCGCCCTGCCGGCGGCGCCGCTGGACCGGGTGGCGCTGCGCCACACCGTCGGTCTGGTCGACCCCATCACCGCCGCCGACAAGGGGCCTGACGCGCCCGATGACGGCTTCCCGGTGACGCTGGAGGAGTACATCGCCGAGGATGGTGTCGACTATCTGAAGCTCAAGGTCTCCGGGCAGGTCGAGGCGGATATCGAGCGGCTGACGGCGATCGCCGGAGTGATGGCGGCGGCCGGCCGCCCCTTCAAGACGACCTTCGACGGCAACGAGCAGTACAAGAAGCTGGATGACTTCGTCAGCCTGGTCGAGCGCATCCGGGCGACCCCGGCGCTGGCCGCGCTGTGGGATTCGGTGCTGTTCATCGAACAGCCGCTCGACCGCGCGGTCGCCATGTCGGGGCCGCTGTCCGACGACGCCCGTCGGGCCATCGGCAAGCCGCTGCTGATCGACGAGGCCGACGGCTGGGCCGAGGCCTTCCGCGACGCCATCGAGCTCGGCTATCAGGGGGTCAGCCACAAGAACTGCAAGGGCGTCTACCGCTCGCTCATCAATACCGGCCTGGCGGCGGTGCGCAACCGGGCGGCCGGCGAGGCGCGCTTTTTCCAGTCGGCGGAGGATCTGACCAACCTCGCCGTGGTGCCGCTGCAGGCCGACCTGGCGGCCGTGGCGACGCTGGGCATCACCCATGTGGAGCGCAACGGCCATCATTATTTCTGCGGGCTCGACCACCTGCCCGCCACGGAGCGCGATGCGGCGCTCGCCCACCACCCGGACCTTTATGAGCGCCGGGGCGACACGGTCGCCCTGGCGATCCGCGACGGCATGCTGTCGATCGGCTCGCTGCAGGTGCCCGGTCTCGGCGTGGTGGACCGTCCCGATCTGGATGACGGGATCCCGGAAGCGGAGTGGCGCTTCGAGATGCTGGAGAGATAGCACGATGGACGACTGGCCAGAGGCCTTCGCGGACGAGGACGCGCTGGAGGAGTTCATGACCCGGCCGGTGCCGGGCCTGAAGGAGGACCTGGCCAGGGCGCCGGGCGCGATCACCATCCTCGGCATCGGCGGCAAGATGGGCCCGACGCTGGCCCGCATGGCGAAGCGCGCCGACCCCGGCCGGCGCGTCATCGGCGTCGCCCGCTTCTCCGACCCGGCGGTCAAGGCGGCGCTGGAGAAGCAGGGCGTCGAGACGGTGGCCTGCGACCTGCTGGACGAGGCGGCTGTGCGCCGGCTCGAGGTCACCGAGAACGTGATCTTCATGGCCGGCATGAAGTTCGGCGCCACCGGCAACGAGCCGCTGACCTGGGCGATGAATGCCCACGTGCCGGCCCTGGTGGCCGATCATTTCGCGGCGAGCCGCATCGTCGCCTTCTCCACCGCCTGTATTTATCCCTTCGTCGACGTGCGCCATCAGGGCGCGTCGGAGGACGTGCTGCCGACGCCGCCGGGCGAATACGCCAATTCCTGCGTCGGCCGGGAGCGCATGTTCGAGCACTTCTCGGCCAGGCACGGCACGCCGGGGCGGCTGTTCCGGCTCTCCTACGCCATCGACATGCGCTACGGCGTGCTGCACGACGTGGCCCAGACTGTGCTGGCGGGCGATCCCGTGCCGCTGGCCATGGGGCACGCCAATGTCATCTGGCAGGGCGACGCCAATGCCTGCGCGCTGCGCTGCCTCGCCCACGCGACGACTCCCACCAGCCCGATCAACATCTCCGGCCCGGAGGTGATGAGCATCCGCGCCGTCGCCCTGGCCTTCGGCCGCCGCTTCGGCAAGACGCCCGTCTTCGAGGGCGAGGAGGGGCCGACGGCCTGGCTGGTCAACACCTATGAGCAGCAGAGACTCTTCGGCTATCCAACCGTGCCGCTCTCCAAGCTTGTCGACTGGACCGCAAGTTGGGTATCGGAAGGCCGGGCGAGCCTCGGCAAACCCACGCATTTCGAGGTTCGCGACGGCAACTACTAGAATGACATGACCGCATCACCGCAACGCACCCGCAATCGCGAGCGGACGCGCCAGCAGATCCTCGACGCCGCGACCGTCGAATTCGCCGCCAAGGGGTTGGAGGGCGCGCGCACCGACGAGATCGCGCGCCGGGCGGGAGCGAACAAGCGGATGATCTACCACTACTTCGCCAGCAAGGACGGCCTGTTCCAGGCCGTGCTGGAGGAGACCTACGCCAATATCCGCGGGGCTGAGAACGCGCTCAGGCTGGCCAGCCGCGACCCGGTCGAGGCGATGTCCCAGCTCGTCGCCTTCAGTTTCGACTGGTTCGTCGACCATCCGGAATTCATCTCGCTGCTGAACGAGGAGAACCTGCACCGGGCCGAGCACGTGCGCAGTTCGACCCAGGTGCAGGCGCTGAACATGCCGCTCGTCGACACCATCTCCAGCCTGCTGCGGCGCGGCGCGGAGAGCGGGCAGTTCCGTGGCGACGTGGATCCGGTCGAGCTCTACATCTCGATCGCGGGCGTCTCCTATTTCTACTTCTCCAACCGGCTCACGCTCTCGGCGATCTTCGGGCGCAACCTGACCTCGCCGGAGGAGACGGCCAAGCGCCGGGAGCACGTGGTGGACGTGATCCTCGGCTATCTGCGTCCCTGACCGGCAGGCCGATTGACGGCCCACCGCGATCTGCGATAAGTAACCATCGGGTTACTTGCGGGGATTTCCATGCAGATCGGCGACATTCCATCCGACACCCTGACGGCATTCCGCAGGGGCGGGGTGATCCCCGCGCATCCGCTGGCGCTCGATGCCGACCGCCGGCTCGACGAACGGCGGCAGCGGGCGCTCAGCCGCTACTATCTCGACGCCGGCAGCGTCGGCCTCGCCGTCGGCGTGCACACCACCCAGTTCGAGATCCGCGAGGTCGACCTGTTCGAGCCGGTGCTGCGCCTGGCGCGGGAGGAGGCGACGGGCTGGGTCGACCGGGAGCCCTTCATGGTCGCCGGCGTGATCGGCCGCACGGCCCAGGCCATGGCGGAAGCCGAGCTGGCGCGTCATCTCGGCTACCACGCCGTGCTGCTGAGCCTGGCCGCCTGGCGCGGTGCGGGCATCGACGAGCTGATCGCGCATTGCCGCGCGGTGGCGGACGTCATGCCGGTGATGGGCTTCTACCTGCAGCCGGCGGTCGGCGGGCGGGACCTGCCGCGCGATTTCTGGCGGCGCTTCGCGGAGATCGAGAACGTCGTCGGCATCAAGATCGCGCCCTTCAACCGCTACCGCACGCTGGACGTGGTGCAGGGCGTCGCTGCCGCCGGCGCGCGCGACCGGGTGACGCTCTACACCGGCAATGACGACCATATCATCGGCGACCTGCTGACCCCGTTTCCGGACGGCCAGGGCGGTCCGGCGATGCGCATCGTCGGCGGCCTGCTGGGCCACTGGTCGGTGTGGACCCGCACCGCGGTGGAACTGGTGGAGAAGATCGTGTCCATGCCGGACCGGGGGGCCATCGATCGGGGCTGGTGGGGCCGCGACGCCGCCGTCACCGACACCAACAGCGCCTTCTTCGACGCCGCGAACGACTACAAGGGGGTGATCGCCGGCCTGCACGAGGTGCTGCGCCGGCAGGGGCTGCTGGCGGGGATCTGGTGCCTCGACCCGGAGGAGACGCTGGGGCCGGGCCAGGCGGCGGAGATCGACCGTGTGTACCGCGCCTATCCGGAGCTGAACGACGACGCCTTCGTCGCCGCCAATCTCGAGCGATGGCTCGGCGACTGACGCGGCTTTCGCGGGGGCGGCGGCGCCCGACCCGGCGGGCGAAGGGCAGACCCGACGACAAACGGCTTTTCCGGGCCGATCACGCCCGGCCAATGACTGCGATGACGAATTCGGCGCTGACAAGTTACTGACTAGTTGGTAATATAGCGGAAAATGACGGCTGGCATGGCTTTGCGCACCGGCGCTGCGGCCAACCGGCCCTGCAACCAGAGGAGATGGCCCATGGCGGACAAGAAGATCGGCATCATCATGCACGGGGTGACCGGGCGGATGGGCATGAACCAGCACCTCATCCGCTCGATCCTGGCGATGCGGAACGAGGGCGGCATGCCGCTGCCGGACGGCAGCCGGCTGATCCCCGATCCGATCCTGGTCGGCCGCAACGCCGACAAGGTCGAGCGGCTCGCCAAGGCGCACAATGTGGCGCGCTGGACGACCGATCTCGACGCCGCGCTGGCCAACAAGGACGATGCGATCTTCTTCGACGCCGCCTCGACCCAGCTGCGCGCGGAACTGCTGAAGAAGGCCATTGCCGCCGGCAAGCACGTCTATTGCGAGAAGCCGATCGCCGACCGCCTGGACGTCGCCATGGACCTGGTGCGCACGGCCGAGGCCGCCGGCGTGAAGAACGGCGCGGTGCAGGACAAGCTCTGGCTGCCGGGCCTCTTGAAGCTGAAGGACCTGAACGAGACCGGCTTCTTCGGGCGCATCCTCGATGCCCGCATCGATTTCGGCTACTGGGTGTTCGAGGGCGACTGGACGCCGGCCCAGCGCCCGTCCTGGAACTACCGCAAGGAGGAGGGTGGGGGCATCATCCTCGACATGATGTGCCACTGGCGCTACGTGATCGACAACCTGTTCGGCGACGTCGCCGCGCTGGCCTGCCGCGGCGCCACGCATATCCCCAGGCGCTGGGACGAGAACGCCAAGCCCTACGACGCCACCGCCGACGACGCGGCCTATGCCATCGTGGAGCTGAAGAACGGCGCGGTGGTGCAGATCGCGTCGAGCTGGTGCACGCGGGTGCGGCGCGACGACCTCGTGACCTTCCAGGTGAACGGCACCAACGGGTCCGCCGTGGCCACGCTGACCGAATGCCGCATCCAGTCCCGCGAGGCGACGCCGAAGCCGGTGTGGAACCCGGACGAGAAGCAGACCATGAACTTCCTCGACGACTGGCAGGTGATGCCCGACCGGAACCCCTACGACAACGCCTTCAAGGCGCAGTGGGCGTTGTTCCTGAAGCATGTGGTGCTCGACACGCCCTTCCCGTGGAGCCTGCGCGAAGCGGCCAAGGGCGTGCAGTTCGCCGAGCTGTCGCTGAAGAGCTGGGAGGAGCGCCGCTTCGTCGACGTTCCGGCACTGGAGGGCTGATCCGATGGTATCCGTCAAGCTGCCGGCCGCCGACGGCACGGTCGAGGACTACACGCTCACGGGCGAGCCGGTGACCATCCCGGCCGGCGGGGGCGGGCGCAACCGCATCGCCTACGCCGCGGCGCACATGGTCGCCGACCCTCTCGCCGACAACGACCCCTGGCTGACCCCGGCGATCGACTGGGACCGCACCATCGCCTATCGCCGCTATCTCTGGGATCTCGGCTTCGGCGTGGCGGAGGCCATGGACACCGCGCAGCGCGGCATGGGTCTGCACTGGAAGGAAAGCCTGGAGCTGATCCGGCGCTCGCTGGAGGCCGCCGGCCCGGACGACGTCATCGCCTGCGGCTGCGGCACCGATCACCTCGACCCCGCCGACGCGCACAACGTCAACGAGGTGATCGCCGCCTACGAGCACCAGATCGAGGCGATCGAGGGCGCCGGCGGACGGCTGATCCTGATGGCCAGCCGGGCACTGGCGCGGGTGGCCAGCGGTCCCGACGACTACATCCATGTCTACGACCGTCTGCTGTCGCAGGTGAGGGAGCCGGTGATCATCCACTGGCTGGGCGACATGTTCGACCCCGCCCTGGCCGGCTACTGGGGCTCCGACGACCTCGACGAGGCGATGGCGACCTGTCTGGGCGTCCTCAAGACGCATGCCGACAAGGTGGACGGCATCAAGATCTCGCTGCTGGACGACCAGAAGGAGATCAAGATGCGCCGGCTGCTGCCCGACGGCGTGAAGATGTACACCGGCGACGACTTCAACTACCCGACGCTGATCGCCGGCGACGATCACGGCTACAGCCACGCGCTGCTCGGCATCTTCGACGCCATCGCGCCGGTGGCGGCGGCCGCCCTTGGGCATCTGGCGGAGGGCAACCGCAACGACTACGACCGCCTGTTCCAGCCGACCGTGCCCCTGTCCCGGCACATCTTCAAGGCGCCCACCCGCTTCTACAAGACCGGCGTGGTGTTCATGGCCTATCTCAACGGTCACCAGGACCACTTCACCATGATCGGCGGGCAGGAGAGCACGCGGTCGACCCGGCATCTGGCCGATCTCTTCCGGCTGGCCGACAAGGCCAATCTGCTGGTCGACCCGGAGGACGCGGCGGCCCGCTGCGGCCGGGTGATGGCCGTGCACGGGGTCGCCTGATGGCGGCGCGCCCGATCACCGACCATTCCCGGCTGTCGATCAACACCGCCACCACGCGCGAGCAGTGGACGTTGGCGCAGGCGATCGACGGCTATGCCCGGCTCGGCGTCGCCGGCATCAGCCCGTGGCGCGACCAGATCGCCGAGATGGGCCTGGCCAACGCCGCCCGGGCGATCCGGGACACCGGGCTCGCCGTCACCGGCGTCTGCCGCGGCGGCATGTTCCCTTGGGCCGACACGGCCGGGCGACAGGCGATGCTGGACGACAACCGCAAGGCCATCGAGGAGGCGGCGACGCTTTCCGCCCAGTGCCTGGTGCTGGTCGTCGGCGGTCTGCCGAAGGGGTCGAAGGACCTGGCGGGCGCGCACGCCATGGTCGAGGAGGCGATCGCCACGCTGGAGCCCGAGGCAAGGGCCGCCGGCGTGAAGCTGGCCATCGAGCCGCTGCACCCGATGTATGCCGCCGACCGGGCCTGCGTGAACACGCTCGCCCACGCGCTCGACATCTGCGACCGGGTGGGCGGCGACCTCGGCGTGGCGGTGGATGTCTACCATCTGTGGTGGGACCGCGACCTGAAGGACCAGATCGCCCGCGCCGGCAAGGCGCGCCTGCACGCCTTCCACGTCTGCGACTGGCTGGTGCCGACCCGTGACCTGCTGCTCGACCGGGGCATGATGGGCGACGGCGTGATCGACATCCCGCTCATCCGCTCCTGGGTGGAGGCTGCGGGCTATGACGGCTTCCACGAGGTGGAGATCTTCTCCGCCCTCGACTGGTGGACCAGGCTAGCCGAGGAGGTTGTGGAGACCTGCAAGCAGCGCTGCCTGACGGCGGTGTAGGCGGCGACGGCCGAGAAGGCGAAGACGGGCGCGAGGTTCCGCATCTCCGCTTCGCTGCGTGCGGAACGCCGAGATACCTAATTAGACGATCACCGTCGTCCCGGCCGACCGCAGGGAGAGCCGGGACCTCGCGCCCGTCTTCGCGCGAAACTTGCCGCACACTGACGTCGGGACCGCGCCGGCGCTATAGTGGCGGCGTCGTCGCGCAGCCAGTGTCATCCCCGCCGCATGCAGCTAACCCTGAAACAGGTCACCTACTTCCTCGCCGTCGCCGAGGCCGGGTCGGTGTCGCGCGGGGCGGCGTCGCTGGGCATCTCCCAGTCGGCGCTGACCGAGGCGCTGAAGCAGCTCGAGGGGCAGACCGGGGCGACGCTGTTCACGCGTCACTCCAAGGGCGTGGACCTGACCTATCAGGGCCACCAGTTCCTGCGCCACGCCCATTCCATCCTGGCCACGGTGGCGGATGCCGAGAAGGCCATCTCGACCCGGCCCGAGGCGGTGTCTGGCGAGCTCAATCTCGGGGTTACATCAATGGTTTCGGGCTATTTCCTCGCTCATATTCTCGCCCGCTACCGGCGCATGTTCCCCAATGTCGAGGTGCGCGTGATCGAGGACGAGCGCGCCTATATCGAGCATCTGCTGGTGAATGGCGAGCTGGGGGCGGGGCTGATGATCACCTCCAACATGGAGGACACCTACGCGCTCGAGCACGAGGTGCTGATGCGCTCGCGCTTCCGGGTCTGGATGCCGCCCGATCACCGGCTGTGCCGGCAGGAGGCGATCGCCATCGCCGACATGGCGGACGAGCCGATGATCGCGCTGTCGACGGACGACATCACGGAGTCGCTGGCCACGCACTGGCGAGCCGCCGGCGGCGAGCCGCGCATTGTGCTGAAGACCTCCTCGGTCGAGGCGGTGCGCAGCCTGGTGGCCACCGGCGCCGGCCTCGCCATCCTGCCCGACATCGCCTACCGGCCGTGGTCGCTGGAGGGCGACCGCATCGAGGCCCGCACCCTGTCGGCGGCGATCCCGCAGCTCGACCTCGGCATCGCCTGGCGGCGCGGTTCCGACGTGCCGGATACCGCGGCGCACTTCATCGAGATGACGCGCGAGGATGCCGCGCTGAGAAATCGATAGATCGGACGAACCTATCGGAATTTCCGATACGGATTCACCGGACTTCCGATTTCCCGTAACCGCGTGAAGCCGCATAGAGTTTCCGTCGAGGTGAGCGGCGGCGACCAAGCCGCCCCGTCGGACAGAAGGAGGCCTCGACATGCACTTCATGCGCACCCCCCTGGTGCGGACCGCCGCGTCCGCCTTTGCCATCCTGGCGCTGACCGGCCCGGCATTCGGCCAGGCGACCGAGATGCTGCAGGAAATCGGCGACGCGGAAGGCGAGCTCCGCATCGTAGCCTGGCCCGGCTATATCGAGCGCGGCGACACCGACCCCGCCTTCGACTGGGTGACCGGTTTCGAGGAGGCGACGGGCTGCATGGTGCGCGTGCAGACGGCGGCCACCTCCGACGAGATGGTGGCGCTGATGAACGAGGGCGGCTTCGACCTCGTCACCGCCTCCGGCGACGCCTCGCTGCGGCTGATCTATGGCGGCCAGGTACAGCCGGTGAACACCGATCTGGTGCCCAGCTGGAGCACGGTGGACGAACGCCTGCAGTCGGCCGAGTGGCACACGGTGGACGGCGTGCATTACGGCGTGCCCTACCAGTGGGGTTCCAACGTGCTGATGTACAACACGGACGTCTTCCCCGAGGCGCCGGAGAGCTGGAACGTGGTCTTCGAGGAGATGACCCTGCCTGACGGCCAGAGCAATGCCGGGCGGGTGGAGGCCTTCGACGGGCCGATCCACATCGCCGACGCGGCCCTCTACCTGATGCACCATCAGCCCGAGCTCGGCATCCAGGATCCCTACGAACTGACCGAGGAGCAGTATGCCGCGGCGCTCGACCTGCTGCGCCAGCAGCGCGAGATCGTGCTGCGCTACTGGCACGACGCCTTCGTGCAGATCGACGACTTCACCAATGAGGGCGTGGTCGCCTCCGGCTCCTGGCCGTTCCAGGTGAACATCCTGCGCGCCGGCGGGGCACCGATCGCCTCGACCATACCGGTGGAGGGGGCGACAGGCTGGGCCGACACGCTGATGATGCATGTCGACGCGCCCAACCCGAACTGTTCCTATCTGTGGTTCGAGCATTCGCTGTCGTCGAACCTGCAGGGCGATCTCGCGGCCTGGTTCGGCTCGGTACCGTCGGTGCCGGCCGCCTGCGAGACCTCCGAGCTGCTCGGTCCCGATGGCTGCGAGATCAACGGCATGGGCAATTTCGAGCGCATCTGGTTCTGGCGTACGCCGCGGTCGGACTGCGGCACGCAGGAGAGTTGCGTGCCCTATTACCGCTGGGTGACCGACTACATCGCGGTGCTCGGCGGACGCTGACCGGCACTTCATGCCCCCTCACGACACGGCGGCCGGCCCGGTGCCGGCCGCCACGGTGACGCGCGCCATGGGTGAAGCCGAAACGACCGCGATCCGTTTCGAGAGCGTGAGCCGGCACTTCGGGCCGGTGATCGCCCTCGACCGGGTCTCCTTCGAGATCAGGGACGGCGAATTCTTCTCCATGCTGGGGCCGTCGGGGTCCGGCAAGACGACGAGCCTGCGCCTGATCGCCGGCTTCGACTTCCCGTCGGCCGGCCGCATCACCCTGCACGGCAAGGACGTGGCCGGCGTGCCGCCCTTCGACCGCGACGTCAACACGGTCTTCCAGGACTACGCCTTGTTTCCGCACATGTCGGTCTGGGAGAACGTGGCCTACGGCCTGATGGTGCGGCGGATGCCGCGCCGCCAGCGCCGGGAGGAGGCGGCCCGGATGCTGGCCATGGTCAAGCTGGAGGGCCTGGCGGAGCGGCGGCCGGGGCAGCTTTCCGGCGGCCAGCGCCAGCGCGTGGCGCTGGCCCGGGCGCTGGTCAACCGGCCATCGGTCCTGCTGCTCGACGAGCCGCTAGGCGCCCTCGACCTGAAGCTGCGCGAGCAGATGCAGGAGGAGTTGAAGGCGCTGCAGCGCCAGGTCGGCATCACCTTCATTTATGTCACCCACGACCAGGGCGAGGCGCTCGCCATGTCGGACAGGGTCGCGGTATTCAACGACGGGCGGATCGAGCAGATCGGCAGTCCGCGGGCGATCTACGACCAGCCGCGCACGGCCTTCGTCGCCGGCTTCGTCGGCGCCTCCAACCTGTTCGAGGCGGCGACGGCGGAGCCGCTGATCGGCGAGGCCCGCGCCTTCTCCGTCCGGCCGGAGCGCATCCGCCTGCTGCGGCCGGGCGAACGCGCCGGCGAGCGGGCGGTCGAGGCCGAGGGCACGGTGCGCTCGGTCACCTTTCTCGGCACCCATCTCCGGGCGGTCGTCGCCCTGGCGCGCGGCGGCGAGGTCAGGGTCGCCATCGCCGCGGAGCAGAAGGTTGAGCCGGGCACGGCCTGCCGCATCGCCTTCGACCGCTCGGCCATCAACGTGCTGTCGGACGCGCCGCTGGGCGGCCCGGCGGTAGGCGAGGCCGGCAGATGACCGCCTCGGCGACCGCGGTGCCGAGTCTGCCGGCCGACAGCTGGCTGCGCCGCATCAGCCGGGTGCTGTTCGCCCATCCCGCGCTGCTGCTGTTCCTGCTGATCGCGCCGCCGCTCGCCTGGCTCGGCATCATCTATCTGGGCTCGCTGTTCGCCTTCCTGGCGCACAGCCTGTTCTCCATCGACGGCTTCACCGGGCAGATCGTGTACGAGGTCAGCCTCGACACCTTCGACCGGCTGCTGACCGCCGCCAATCTCGACGTCATCGCGCGCACCGTGCTGATGGCGACGGCGGTGACGCTGACCGACGCGGCCATCGCCTTTCCCATCGCCTACTATGCCGCGCGCTACGCCAGCCCGCGGGCCAAGGCCTTCTTCTATCTGGCGGTGATGCTGCCCCTGTGGTCGAGCTACCTGGTGCGGGTCTATGCCTGGAAGCTGGTGCTGGCGCGCGAGGGCATCATTCCCTGGGCGGCGGAACAGCTGCACCTGACCTGGCTGCTCGACTGGATCCTGGGCATTCCGGTGATCGGCGGGGCGACGCTGTCGACCTCCTATATCGGCACCTGGGTGGTGTTCTGCTACATCTGGCTGCCCTTCATGATCCTGCCGATCCAGGCCTCGCTGGAGCGTGTGCCGCGCAATCTGGTGGAGGCTTCGGCCGATCTCGGCGCGCATGGCGGCACGACATTCCGCAAGGTGATCCTGCCCCTGGCGCTGCCCGGCGTGGTGGCCGGCTCGATCTTCACCTTCTCGCTGACGCTGGGCGACTACATCATCCCCGGCATCATCGGCTCGTCGCGGCCCTTCATCGGACAGGTGGTGCAGTCGCTGCAGGGGACGGCGGGCGACATCCCGCTGGCGGCGGCGTTCTCCGTCGTGCCCATCCTGGTGATGGCGATCTACCTGACGATCGCCAAGCGGCTGGGAGCGTTCAATGCGCTCTGAACGCATCGGCCGGCCGTCCCTGGGTCTGAAGCTGGCGGCGCTCGGCGGCATCCTGTTCCTGCACGTGCCGCTCGGCTTCATCATCCTTTACGCCTTCTCCACCGAGGAGCGCAGCTACCAGTTCCCGCCGCCCGACCTCACGCTGGAGTGGTTCGCCGTCGCCTGGGGGCGCGACGACATCTGGGCGGCGATCGGTCTGTCGGTGCAGGTGGCGCTGGTGGCCACGGCGATCGCCCTGGTGCTGGGCACGCTGTTCGCCGCCGCCCTGTTCCGCTGGCGCTATTTCGGGCGCGACACGCTGACCCTGCTGGTCATCCTGCCGATCGCGCTGCCGGGCATCATCACCGGCATCTCCCTGCGTTCGGCCTACGGTCTGGCCGGCATCGACTTCTCGGTCTGGACCATCGTCATCGGCCACGCGACCTTCTGCGTGGTGGTGGTCTACAACAACGTGATCGCCCGGCTGCGCCGCTCCTCGCCCTCGATGTTCGAGGCCTCGATGGACCTTGGCGCCGACAGTTTCCAGACCTTCCGCTACGTGGTGCTGCCGAACATCGCCTCGGCCCTGCTCGCCGGCGGCATGCTGGCCTTCGCGCTCAGCTTCGACGAGGTGATCGTCACCACCTTCACCTCCGGCCAGCAGCAGACCCTGCCGATCTGGATGCTGTCGGAACTGATCCGGCCCCGCCAGCGGCCGGTGACCAACGTGGTCGCCTGCTTCGTCATCGCCGTCACCTTCATCCCCATCCTCATCGCCTATTACCTGACCCGGGACACGCACGACGTGTCGGGCATGGGCAAGTAACGATCCGCGCTTCAGGGAGACCCCTCATGGATACCAAGCTTCTGATCAACGGCGAACTGGCGGCCGGGGCGGGCCAGGCCGAAGAGATCGTCAACCCGGCGAGCGGCGCCAAGGTGGTCGACGTCGCCGAGGCGAGCCAGGAGCAGATCGACGCGGCGGTCAATGCCGCCGCGACCGCCTTCGAGAGCTGGTCGCAGACCACGCCGGCGGAGCGTTCCGGCCTGCTGCTGGAACTCGCCAACCGCATCGAGGCCGACGCCGAGGCCTTCGCCCGGCTGGAGAGCCTGAACTGCGGCAAGCCCTTCGTGCGCGTGCTGGAGGACGAGCTTCCCGCCATCGTCGACACGTTCCGCTTCTTCGCCGGCGCCGTGCGCTGCATGGGCGGCAGCGCCGCGGGGGAGTACGTGGCCGGGCACACCAGCATGATCCGGCGCGACCCGGTCGGCGTGGTCGGCTCCATCGCGCCCTGGAACTACCCGCTGATGATGCTGGCCTGGAAGATCGCCCCGGCCCTGGCGGCCGGCAACACGGTGGTCCTCAAGCCCTCGGAGCAGACGCCGCTGACGGCGCTGAAGCTGGCCGGCGTGATGGCGGAGATCTTCCCCAAGGGCGTGATCAACGTGGTGGCGGGCCGGGGCGAGAGCGTCGGCGCGGGCCTTTCCAGCCATCCCAAGGTGCGCATGGTGTCGCTCACCGGCGATATCGCCACGGGCCAGAAGATCCTGCAGGCGGCGGCCAAGACGCTGAAGCGTACCCATCTGGAGCTCGGCGGCAAGGCGCCGGTCATCGTCATGGACGACGCCGATCTGGAGGCCGTGGTGGAGGGCGTGTCGGCCGGCGCGCTCTACAACGCCGGGCAGGACTGCACGGCGGCCTGCCGGGTCTATGCCGGGCGGGGCATTCACGACCGGCTGGTCGCCGACTTGTCCGCCGCCATGGCAGACCTGAAATACGGCGACCCGGAGGACGCGGAGACCTTCTTCGGGCCGCTGATCTCCGAGCGTCAGCGCGAGCGGGTGGCGAGCTTCGTGGAGCGGGCTTCGAGCCTGCAGCACACCGAGATCGTCACTGGCGGCGGGAAGGGCGAGGGCGGCGGATTCTTCTACAAGCCGACCCTGGTCTCCGGCGCCCTGCAGACCGACGAGATCGTACGCCGCGAGGTCTTCGGCCCCGTCGTCTCGGTCACGCGCTTCAGCGACGCCGACGAGGCCGTCGCCTGGGCGAACGACAGCGATTACGGCCTCGCTTCCTCGGTCTGGACCCGGGACGTGACGACCGCCATGAAGGTGGCCGCCCGGCTGCAATATGGCTGCACCTGGATCAACTGTCACTTCACGCTCACCAACGAGATGCCCCATGGCGGCATGAAGATGTCGGGCTACGGCAAGGACATGTCGATGTACGGGCTGGAGGACTACACCGTCGCCCGTCACGTCATGGCGCGCTGGGCGTGACTGGACGCCGGTCCCGTCAGACCGGGCCGGTATATTCGCCGCGCGCCGGGTAGTCCTTCTCGACGACGAAGTCGAGGGCGGGCACCAGGCTGGCGATCGGTTGCCGGGCGAAGGGCATGGTCTGGATCGAGGCGAAATAGAGCGTGCGGTCCGGCCGCACCAGGAACAGCCCCGGTTCCGGGAACACCGCCGGCTCCTCGACGCCGATCGAGGTGGTGCCCCGGGATGTGGAGAGCCACAGGCCCCATTCCCGGGCCGCGGCGAGCGGCAGGCCGTAGGCGAGACGCAGGCCGTTCTCCGGCGCCACCCGCTCGGCCATCCGCTCGGTGCGCTCGCGGTCGTCCGCGGTGATGGCCACCGTGGCGAAGCCGCGCTCGGCGAAGGCGGGGATGTGGCTGTCGAGGTCCTTCAGGTATCTCGCGCAGATCGGGCAATGCAGGCCTCGGTAGAAGACCATGAGGGTGCCGCGCCCGGCCGTCTCGGCGTCGAGGTCGAAGGGGCCGTGGGCGAGGGTGTCGAGGCGCAGGGCAGGTGTCTTCTGGCGGGGGATCGGCATGGTGTCGTCGCGTGCTGGTTGACCGAGGCGATCGAAGAGATGGGCGCTGCGTGCCGGCATTGCCTGCGGCGTTGATCGAACGCGTGTTCAAATATCCGCGAGGTTCAACACGGGCCGGATGTGGAATGACCCGGTGCGGACCAGGCTGCCGGCGCGCGGCGATGACCGTTGACCTGTCGTGCCGGCATCCCGTTAATCGGTGCCGTTAATCGGTCATGGACGGCAATCACGGGGGCAACGGGGAATGGCGCAGGCGACGGAGGGACACCGGGGGGAGACGTTGCCGGTCTCCCGGCGGGTGATGAACCTGGCCGGGTTCCTGACCCAGGCGGCGACGCGCCATCCCGAGCGGCCGGGCCTGATCGACGGCGACGAGACCTGGTCCTGGCGCCGCATCGACGGGGCCGCCTCGGCGCTGGCGACGGCGCTGGCGGACAAGGGCGTGGCCAAGGGCGACCGGGTGCTGCTGCATTCGAAGAACTGCGCGGCGATGTTCATCGCCATGTTCGCGATCTTCCGGCTGGGCGCGGTGCTGGTGCCGACGAATTTCCGCCTGACCCCGGACGAGGTCGTCTACATGGTCGCCAAGACGCGGGCGACGGCGCTGCTCGTCCATGGCGACTTTCCGGCGCATGTCGAGGCGGCAATGGCCGCCACTGACTGCGTGAAGACCGTGGGGCGGATCGCCGGCGGTGCCTTCGGTGATCTCGACGTCGATGCCGTGGTGCGCGGTGCGCCCGCCACCTTTGCCGACGCCGATGTCGACTATGACGACCCGGCGTGGTTCTTCTTCACCTCGGGCACAACCGGGCGGCCCAAGGCGGCGGTGCTGACCCACGGCCAGATGGCCTTCGTCATCACCAACCATCTCTGCGACCTGATGCCTGGCATCACCGAGGACGACGTCTCGCTGGTCGTCGCGCCGCTGTCCCACGGCGCGGGCATCCACCAGCTGACCCAGGTGGCGCGTGGCGCGGTCACCATCCTGCCGGCCGGCGGACGCATGGACCCGGCGGAGATCTGGGCGCTGGTCGAACGGCACGGCGTCACCAACATGTTCACAGTGCCGACCATCGTGAAGCTGCTGTGCGAGCATCCGGCCGTCGATGCGCACGACCATTCCAGCCTGCGCTTTGTCATCTATGCCGGGGCGCCGATGTACCGCGAGGACCAGAAGTACGCCCTGGCCAAGCTGGGCCCGGTGCTGGTGCAGTATTTCGGCCTGGGCGAGGTTACCGGCTGCATCACCGTCCTGCCGCCGCGCCTGCACGAGGCGGAGGACGGGCCCGACACGAAGATCGGCACCTGCGGCTATCCGCGCACCGGTGTGGAGATCGCCATCCAGGACGACGAGGGGAGGCGGCTCGGTGCCAGGGAAACCGGCGAGATCTGCGTCGCCGGACCGTCGGTCTTCGCCGGCTATTTCGAGAATCCGGAGGCCAACGCCAAGGCCTTCCGCGACGGCTGGTTCCGCACTGGCGATCTGGGGCATCTCGACGCCGAGGGCTTCCTCTACATCACGGGCCGTACCTCGGACATGTACATCTCCGGCGGCTCGAACATCTATCCGCGCGAGATCGAGGAGAAGATCCTGGCCCATCCGGCGGTCTCCGAGGTGGCGGTGCTGGGGGTGCCGGACCCGGTCTGGGGCGAGGTCGGCCTGGCGGTCTGCGTGCCCACGCCGGGCGAGGCTATTGACGGGCCTTCGCTGCTGGCCTGGCTGGGCGAGCGCATCCCGCGCTACAAGCTGCCGAAGACGGTGGTGGTGTGGGACGAACTGCCGAAATCCGCCTATGGCAAGGTGCCCAAGCGGCTGGTGCGCGACCAGCTCGAGGCGCGTGGCCAGTTACCGGTGGCGGTGGCGGAGACATCTGCGTGAGCGCGCCGGCCCTGCGGCGTCTCGATCAGCCCGGGCCACGCTCGGACCAGGCCTGGCGGGCCCAGCCCTGTGGCGTGGCGATGACCACCGTGACGCTGCCAGCCGGCGCGACACTCGCGGAGGCGCTGATCGCCGCCGGTGGCGCGGGGGGCTCCGCCGCGTTTGTCCTGGATGACGTGGCGGTGGCGCCGCTCGTCTACAACCTGCCGAGCCTGTCGGACGACCCGCGCCGCGCGGCCTGGTATGCCGGCCCCTTTACCGCCGAGGGTGCTGTGATCAAGACGGGCGCGGTCTTTCTCGGCCGGCAGGACGGACGGCCGGCGCTGCACTGCCACGCCCGCTGGCGCCTCGCCGACGGCAGCACCGGCGCCGGTCACATCCTGCTCGACCGCACCGTGCTGGCGCGAACGGCTCAGACCGGCATGGCCGCGATCGAGGGCGCGATCTTCGATATCCAGCCTGATGCGGAGACCAATTTCTCGATCTTCCATCCCGTTCCGGCGTCAGGTAGCGGTGCCGAAGGCGCGTCCGGCGCATTGCTGGTGAAGCTGTCGCCCAATGTCGACTTCACCCGCACCCTGGAAGCGGCCGCCGCGGCGCACGATATGCCCGAGGCGCGTATCGTCGCCGCAGTCGGCAGCCTGGTCGGCGGCGCCTTCGAGGACGCGCTGGCCATCGCCGACCCGATCACCGAGGTCTTCATGGTCGACGGTCACATCGGCACGCGGGCCCGGGCTGGCGTGCGGGCCATTGCCGTCGATCCCCGGGCCACGGTACATGAGGGGAGACTGAGGCGCGGCGACAACGCGGTCGGCATCACCTTCGAGGTTCTGCTGGCGGCAGGCTAGGCACTGGGACCGAGCGGTCCCGGGATAGACTTGGAAGGAAGCGGACCCATGGCTACCTGCATCATCGGCTGGGCGCACACGCCCTTCGGCCGCCACGAGGACGAGACGGTCGAGACGCTGATCCGCCGGGTTTCGCGGGAGGCGCTGGCCGATGCCGGCATGACCGGCGACGACGTGGACGGCGTTTTCGTCGGCCTCTACAACAACGGCTTCTCGCGCCAGGATTTCCCCTCCTCGCTGCCGCTGCAGGAGATCCCGGAGCTGCGCTACAAGCCGGCGACGCGGATCGAAAACGCCTGCGCGACCGGATCGGCGGCGCTGCACGGCGCCATCAACTGGATCGAGGCGGGCCGCGGCCGCGTCGCCCTGGTGGTCGGCGCGGAAAAGATGACCGCGCGCAGCGGCAAGGAGATCGGCGAGATCCTGCTGACGGCCTCCTATGTCGATGAGGAGGGCGCCATCGAGGGCGGCTTCGCCGGCGTCTTCGGCGAGATCGCCAAGGCCTATTTCCAGCGCCATGGCGACCAGTCCGAGGCGCTTGCCCGCATCGCCGCGAAGAACCACCGCAACGGCGTCGACAATCCCTACGCCCAGTTGCGCAAGGATCTCGGCTTCGAGTTCTGCAACACCGTTTCCGACAAGAACCCCTACGTCGCCCAGCCGCTGCGACGCACCGACTGCTCGCTGGTCTCCGACGGGGCGGCGGCGCTGGTGATCGCCGATGTCGAGACAGGGCTGGCGGCGGACAAGGCGATCGCCTTCCGCTCGACCGCCCATGTCAACGACTTCCTGCCGCTGTCCAAGCGCGACCGCACCCAGTTCGGCGGCGCGGAGCGGGCCTGGCAGGACGCGCTGTCCCGGGCCCGCCTCTCCATCGACGACCTCAGCCTGGTGGAAACGCATGACTGCTTCACGATAGCCGAGCTGATGGAGTACGAGGCGATGGGGCTGGCCAAGCCGGGCGAGGGCCACCGGGTGATCGAGGAGGGCGTGACGGAGAAGGACGGCCGCCTGCCGGTCAACCCGTCGGGCGGGCTGAAGGCCAAGGGCCACCCGATCGGCGCCACCGGCGTGTCGATGCATGCCCTGGCCGCCATGCAGCTCACCGGCACCGCCGGCGGCATGCAGATATCGGGCGCCGAGCTCGCCGGCGTGTTCAACATGGGCGGCAGTTCGGTCGCCAACTATGTGAGCGTGCTGGAACGCATCAAGTAGGCGGCAACGGGATCGCTCGGGGGCGGGCGGGGCTCAGACCAGCGCGGTCACGCCATCCCAGACCAGCTTGCCGCCGGCGCCGGCGAGGAAGATCAGGATCAGCCGGTAGAACAGCTTGTCGCTGATCCGCTTGTGCGCCCAGATGCCGAGCCACATGGCGACGATGGCGAGCGGCGCGAAGATCGCCGAGAGCTCCAGATTGACCGGCGTGAACAGCCCCAGCATGAAATAGGGCAGGAGCTTAACCAGGTTGACCCACCAGAACAGCAGCACGGTCGTGGCCTGGTAGACGGTCCGGTGCAGGCCGAGCGGGATCAGGTAGATCGAGGTCGGCGGACCGCCGGCATGCACCGCGAAGCTGACGAATCCCGTGACCGAGCCCCAGAGCCAGGCCCGCCAGCCGCCGGGACGGCGCGGCTCGCGCGCCCGCCGCTGGCCGACGAAGCGGTAGACGATGAAGCCGAGGGCGATACCGCCGATGAGGATCTTCAGGATCGCCTCGTCCATCAGCCCGAAGGTCAATGCCCCCAGCGCGATGCCGACCAGTGCGGTGACCATCAGGGTGAGGGCGATGCGCCAGTTCCACTGCCGCCAATAGGCGTAGAGCCCGATCTGGTCCATCAGGATCAGGATCGGCAGCATGATCGCCGCCGCCTGGGCCGGGCCGGCGACGAGGGCGATCAGCGGCGTGGCGGCGAAGCCGGCGCCGGCGCCGAAGCCGCCCTTCGACATCCCGGCGATGAGCACGGCGATGGCGGTGAGCACATAGAGAAGGGCTGAGTCTGGCATCGCGATCGGACGGACGGGAAGGGCGCCGCTCGAGCGGCGGCACGGCGGCGGGGACGGGCGAGACTAGCGCGTTCGCGGGGCCTCGCCGAGGCGACAATCGCGGGACGGTGTCATGCCCGGCCCGCAGGTGGATGAAGGCCGTTGTCGGGTGCCGCGGCGAGGCGCAGAGTTGGCCATCGACATCCGCCAGAGGAGAGCCCGGGAATGGCCGGCAGACTGTGGACTCTAACCGTGCTCCTGACCCTGTCGCTCACGCTGGCGTCCTGCGCCTCGCGCTGCGGGCTGTTCGACCGGGGCTACCCGCTCTGCGGTCTCTGAGGCGGGGATCAGCCCCCTTCGTGCTTGCCCCGCGTCCAGCCGTGGCCGGCGAGGTAGGTGTCGCCAAGGCGGCCCGCCTCGTCCTCCAGCGGCGTGGCCATGCTGTCGTTCCAGCGGTTGAGGAAGCCGAACAGCGAGACGACGCCGAGGATCTCCACGATCTCCCCCTCCGACCAGTAGGCCTTGAGCGCCTGCGCGATCTCCGGCGTGACGGCGTTCGGCACGCTGGCGGCGGCCGCCGCGAAGTCGAGCGCGGCACGCTCCGCCTCGCTGAACAGCGGGCTGGTGCGGTACTCCCAGACCGCGTGCAGCTTGTCCTCGGCGATGCCCTTGCGCTCGGCCCCCAGCACGGTGTGCGCCATGCAATATTGGCAGCCGGCGACGCGGCTGGCGATGTGGCCGATCAGGCGCTTCAGCCCGGGATCGACGTCGCCCGCCATGACCGCGGCGTTGAGCGCGGAGAACGCCTTCACCATGGCCGGTCGGCGCTGCATGATCCGCATGGAATTCGGCACGAAACCGAGCGGGCCCGTGAAGAAGCCGAACGCCTCCTCCAGTTCGGGCGTGGCATCGGTGGGCAGGGGGTCGATCAGGGCCATCTCAAGGTTCCGTGACAGGGGAGCGGAGACAGGGGAGCAGAGACAGGGCGGTCGGTCGTTCGACGCGAGCTTATCCCGACCGGGACGGCGCGCGAAGGACATTTCCGTGACTTCGGGGATCAGAGTCATATTTGAGATTAACATACTAGTATAGTGCACTGAAAAATATGCCATTACTCTGCCCAAGCCTCGGGCATGTTCTCTCGCTCTTGCGTCCTCGGCGCCGCGCGGCTGGAGGCTCACGGTAAACTCAAGAATATTTGCAAATCCCGCCTACCTCCGTTAGTTTACGCTCCACTCATGAATTCGGGCGTTCAAGCCCGTTAAAAAGCCGCGCATCCCCCTCATGTTGACCGGCGCAGTTAAGAGTTCGGTTTAGCGCATATCTCGCTCCGGATCCGGGGCCCATCGGGGAATGGCTCGGCACAGACACGGCGGAGGCAGATCGCATGTCGGTACGGGCGGCGTTCACCGACATATTCAACCGCGTTTTCCGCGACCGGCAGCTGCTGATCCGGTCGGAGCAGGGCACCAGCCAGTTCTTCTTTCGCCGCCGCCACCAGCTCGTGCTCGCCGGCGTCGTCACCTGCGTCACCGTCTGGGCCGTCGCCGCGAGTACCGCCTTCACCGTCGCCGCGTTCAGGGTCTCCGACCAGGCTGGCCAGATCGACGATCTGGAAATCGGCTACGCCACGCTGATCTCCGACATGTCGCGACGCTCGCAGGACGCCTTCGCCCAGGCCTCCGAACTCGCCCGCCAGGACGGCATGACGGAGCGCATGCTGGTGCGCACGGCGGAACTCGAGGATCGGGTCGAGGAGCTGGTCGAGACCGTCGAGACGATGGAGCTGGCGGCGGCCGACCTTGCAGCGCGCAACGGCACCCTCGAGGCGGAGCGCGACGCGCTGTCGGTCGCCCGCGACGAGGCGCTGGTGGAGATCGACCGCACGCTGGAAGCCCTGTCGACGGCGCAAGCCACGATGGCGGCGCTCGAGCAGGAGCGCAACGACGCCGTCGACGAGGCGCAGCGCCTGCGGCTCTCCGTCGACCAGCTCGACGCCCAGCTTGCCGATTCCGAGGAGCGGGTCGGCGCGCTGGCGCAGAATGTGCGCGAGCTGTCGGGCGCGGTCGAGGCGGCCTATGCCTCCGTCGCCGCGCTGGAGGCGGAACGCGACGGTCTGACGGTGGAGCTGGCATCGCTGGGCCGCCGCTTCGACCTCGAGCGCGAGCACAGCTCCGGCCTCGAGACGCTGCTGCGCGACGCGGTGGTGGCTAGCGCCAACGCCGCGACCGAGCGGGACCAGGCGCTGGACCGCGAAGGGGTGCTGACCGGCACCATCGGCCGGCTTGAGAACGAACTCGACTCGCTGCGCAGTTACCAGGAACAGGTCTTCGCCCGGCTGCGGGATTCAACCGAGAGCCACCTGCGGGGGCTGGAATCGAGCCTCGCGGTCACCGGCCTCGACATCGAGGCGCTGCTCGACCAGGCGACCTCGACGGCGAGCAGCTTCGAGGGTGCGGGCGGGCCGCTGATCCCGCTGATCGACGAGGCGATCGCCGGACGCCCCGGCTGGATCGATGCGGTGGAAACGATCAACCTCACCGACAGGGCGGGGCAGCTCTGGCGCCTCGCGGGCGAGTTGCCGATCGGCTACCCGGTGCTGGACGAGCATCGGCTGACCAGCAATTTCGGACCGCGCCGCGACCCCTTCACGGGCCGTTCGGCGATGCACGAGGGCATCGACTTCGCCGGGACCTACGGCATTCCCATCCACAACACCGCGCCGGGCACTGTGGCGTTCGCCGGTCGCCGCAACGGCTACGGCAATGTGATCGAAATCGATCACGGCCACGGTCTGGTCACACGCTATGCTCACCTTCAGGAAATACTGGTGGAGGAGGGCGAGACGGTTGATTATCTTCAGCGCATCGCATTGATGGGTAGCACCGGCCGCAGCACCGGCGCGCATCTCCACTACGAGATCCTGGTCAACGGAACGCCCGAAAACCCCATGAACTTCATCTTGGCAGGACAGCATGTTCTCGAAGTCGCAGAGCAGTTCTAAATCCACCTCCTCGTCCGGCTCCACGACGCCGAGCAGCAGCACGTCCTCTTCGGGCGGCCAGACCTCGGAAAGCCGGCCCCAGCCGCGCGCCGTGCATCATGACAGCCCGCCCTCGATCATCAGCGTCGACATGCGGGTCTCCGGCGACCTGAAGACCGAGGGCGATGTCCAGATCGATGGCGTGATCGACGGCGACGTCTACTCGAACAATCTGACGATCGGCAAATCGGCTGTGGTCAACGGCGAGGTCATCGCCGACGCCGTGCGCATCTGGGGCAAGGTCAACGGCCGGGTGCGCTCCAAGGACGTCTCGCTGCTGGAAACCGCGGAGGTGCGCGGTGACATCCTGCACGACAGCCTGGAAGTGGCCCGCGGCGCCTTCATCGAGGGGCTGGTCAAGCGCCTCGACCGCAAGGAGTCCGAGGACCTGAAGCAGAAGATGGCGGTGATCGGCGGCGGCGAGGCCAAGTCGAACGGCGCCTCGTCGTCCTCGTCCTCGTCCTCAGCGGGCGGGTCGTCCTCCACCACCGCGTCGTCGTCGTCCTCCGGCGGCAGCGCCTCGCCGGTCGAGAACGCGTCCTAAGACAAGCGATCGGTCGGGTCGGGAGGCCACTCTCCCGATCCACCCGGTCGACCGCAATCCCGCCTTCCGGGACGCCCGCCTGGTAGGCTGGCAGGCGCGTCAGGACGCGACGTTCCGCCGCCTGTCGCCGGCCAGGGCGCGGATGAAGACCTCCGGGTCGAGATTGCCGCCCGAGGCGACGACGACGACGGTGCGCCCGGCGATATCGATCCGGCCGCTCAGCGCCGCGGCAAGGGCGGCGGCGCCACCCGGCTCGACCACCAGCTTGAAGTATTCGAAGGCGGTCGCCATGGCGGCGAGCGCCTCGTCGTCGCTGATCGCGAGGCCGCCGGCGAGCAGCCGCTTGTTGATCGGAAAGGTGATCTCCCCCGGGATCACCTGCAGCAGGGCATCGCAGATCGAGCGGGCGCCGGGCTCGACGCGCTCGCGCCGACCGCTCGCCAGCGAGCGCGCCATGTCGTCGAAGCCTTCCGGCTCGACCGCCCAGATGGGCAGGTCCGGCCAGACGTGGGTCACTGCGATCGCGGTGCCGGCGATCAGGCCGCCGCCACTGGCGTTGCAGAGCAGCAGGTCGGGCACGATGCCACGGTCCGCGCAGTCTTGGCTGATCTCCAGGCCGACCGTGCCCTGGCCGGCGATGATCCGCACATCGTCATAGGGTCGGATCAGGTGCGCGCCGCTCTCCCGCACCAGGGCGTCGGCGATCTCCTCGCGCGACTGGGTGTAGCGGTCGTACTCGACCACCGCCGCGCCATAGGCCTGGGTGTTGGCCTTCTTGATCGCCGGGGCGTCCGTCGGCATGACGATGGTCGCCGGAATGCCGTGCAGCTGGGCCGCGTGGGCGACACCTTGCGCGTGATTGCCGCTCGACAGGCCGACGACGCCGCGGGCGCGTTCCGCCGGCGGGATCTGGGCGATGGCGTTGTAGGCGCCGCGGAACTTGAAGGAACCGGTGCGCTGCAGGGGCTCGGCCTTGACCAGCAGGCGGGCGCCCAGCCGGTCGTTGAGCAGGGGGCTTTCCAGAAGCGGCGTGCGCACGGCGAGGCCGGCCAGACGATCGGCGGCGGCACGGATATCGTCGATCGTCACCGGAAGGTCGCTGGTCACGCTCGGGCGTCCTCGTGGATTTCGGGCAGGAGCAGGGGGAGGAGCTGCGTCAGGTCCTCGACGACCGCACGCGGCGTGCCGGGCAGGCGGTCGGCCGGCCGACCGGAGCGGTTGACCCAGACCGCGTTGAAGCCGAAGGCGGCGGCGCCATGCGCATCAAACGGATTGGAGGAGACGAAGGCGATCTCGTCGGCGGGGATGCCAAGCTGGTCGACCACGACCTGGTAGGCGCGGGGGGCTGGCTTGTAGATGCCGGCCGCCTCCACCGACAGCACGGCGTCGAGATGATCGCCCAGACCGGCCGCGGCGACCGCGTCGTCCAGCATGCCGGGATTGGCGTTGGAGAAGACGGCGGTGGTCTTGGCCGAGCGGCGCAGGCGCTCCAGCACCGTGACGGCGTCGCCATAGGCGTCGAGCGAGCGGTAGAGGTCGAGCAGGCGCAGGCGCAGGTCGTCGTCCCGCAGGCCGCTCGCCTCCATGGCGACGTCGAGGGCATCCTGCGTCACCTGCCAGAAATCGGCATGCCGGCCCATCAGCGCCCGCAGCCAGGTGTATTCGAGCTGCTTGGCCCGCCAGGCGGCGCTGAGCTCCCCGAGTGGACGGCCGATCTCCTTCTCCAGCCTGGCGGCCGGCGCATGCACGTCGAACAGCGTGCCGTAGGCGTCGAAGACGGCGGCCCGGCAGGCGGCGAGCGCCGTCATCGGGTCAGCACCTGCGTCAGCTGGCCGGTCGCCGGCGCCTCGCCGAGCAGCTGGCGGTAGATCGCCACGCTCTCGGTCACCCGCTGGACGTAGTTGCGGGTCTCGTTGAAGGGAATGGTCTCCAGGAAGTCGATGACCTGGTAGAGGTCCCGGCCGCGCGGATCGCCGAAGCGGCTGGCCCATTCCTCCGACCGGCTGGGGCCGGCGTTGTAGGCGGCGATGGCCAGGATGTAGCTGCCCCGGAAATCGCCGACGAGGCGGCTGAGATAGGTGCTGCCGATGCGGATGTTGTAGGCCGGGTCCCGGGTCAGCCGGTCGGTATCCGGCGTCAGGCCCAGGCTGCGCGCCACCGAGGCCTCGGTGCCGGGGATGATCTGCATCAGGCCGTGGGCGTTGGCGAAGCTGACCACGTCGGCGTCGAACTCGCTCTCCTGCCGGATGATGGCGAGCGCCAGCGCCGGTTCGAGATCCGCGTCGGCGCTGGCGAGATCGACCACGGGATAGGCGATGTCGACGGCCAGCACGCCGTCGCGCTGGGCGGACTTGCCGAGGCGGACGCCGATGTCCGGATAACCGACCTCGGCGGCGAGACGGCCCAGGAGGACGGTTTCGGCCGGGCTGTCGACCACGCCCATGGTGTGGCGCAGGAAGGTCTCGATCTCGTCGGTCTCGCCGATCTCCGCCAGGGCCCGGACGATGCGCACGAAGGCGATGTCATCGAACGCCGCCTCGGCGGCGCCGGGTTGCGGCGGCGGGGGCAGGGTGGCGACGGTCGGCCGGCCAAGCTCGTCGGCGGCGAGCTGGCCGTAGAAGGTGGTGTCGTGCACCGCCGCGCGTTCGTACCAGCCGTCGGCTTCGGCCGCGTTGCCACGGGCATCCTCCGCCCGGCCGATCCAGTAGCTGCCGCGGGCGATGCTGATGGGGCTTTCCACCACCGCCAGCATGGCCTCGAAATGCTGGCGCGCCAGCGCCGGATCGCCAAGCCGGCGCAGCGCCACCCAGCCGGCGAACCACTCCATCTCCGACACCTCGTAGGCGCCGGTCTGCCGGTGGTCGGCGGCAAGCCGGTAGGCGGTCTGGTAATCGCCGTCATAGAAGGCCTCGCGCGCCTGGTAGAAGCGCTCGGTGAACCAGCGGCCGTCCCGGGTCAGGCTTGCCGGCTGCACCGCCAGGATCTCCCTGGCGCCGTCGTAGAAGCCGGCGCGCCGGCGCCAGCGCGTGCGCTCGTACATCAGGCCCTCGTCCTCGCGCAGCTCCTCGGGCACGGCGCGGATGGCATCGTCGACGCCGTTCTCGCGCTGGGCCAGCAGCAGGCGGGCCTCCGCCAGGGCACGCTGGCCGGCCGAGACCAGCGGATACATCTGCGCCGCCTCCTCCTCGCGCACCTCCCAGAGCAGGTTGTCGAGCCGGGCCCAGTGGTCCTCCGCGGTCAGCAGGCGGCCATAGGCGCCGATCCACTGGGCGTGCTGCTGGTCGGTCAGCGGGATGTCGATCCAGCGGTCGCGCAGATAGGCGCGGGCATCCTCGCTCCGGCCCTGGGCCATCAGGGCTTCGACATAGGCGGTGCTGGCGTCGAAGGTGAGCGGCGGAAACTGGTCGTGCCAGGCGACGATCTCGGCGTCGGGCAAGCCTTGCGGCATGCGCCGCTCGGCCAGCAGGCGCAGCTGGGTAGATCGCGGCCAGTCGGCGTGGCCGGCGAGGAAGTCGGCGATGTCCCGGAAACTGGCCGTGCCGGGGTCGCGCTGCAGGTCGAGCCAGGTGATGACCTCGGCCAGGACCGGGTCCTGGGCCTGATCCGCCAGCGTGCGCGCGGTGTCCCAGGCATTGGATTCGAAGGCGCCGAAGGCACTGCGGTAGACCGCCTCGTCGACCGCGGACAGCACGTCGGACGAGGACTGGGCGCGCACCGCGCCGTCGGGCAGCGTGGCTGCCATGCCCGTGGCGACGGCCAGGCCGCAGGCCGCGCCCTTGGCAAAGCGGCCCAGGCGCATTAGCTTCTGCCGCCCTTCCGAGCGATGCCACAAGGCTAAGATCATGTCCGACGCTTCCATTCCCTTTCGCGGATCGATTCCGGCGCTGATCACACCACTGACCGCCGATGGTTCTCAAGTGGATGCGGATGGATTCCAGAAATTTGTCGACTGGCAGATCGCCGAGGGGTCGACGGGGGTCGTTCCGGTCGGCACCACCGGTGAGTCGCCAACGCTGAGTCATGATGAACATCATCGTGTCGTCGAGTTGGCAATCGAGGCAGCATCTGGGCGGGTGCCGGTGATCGCCGGCGCGGGCTCGAACTCGACCAGCGAGGCGATCAGCCTGTCGCGCCATGCCGAGACGGCGGGCGCGGACGGCCTGCTGATCGTCACGCCCTATTACAACAAGCCGACGCAGGACGGGCTCTACGCCCATTTCCGGGCGATCCACGACGCCTGCGGGCTGCCGATCCTGATCTACAACATCCCCGGCCGATCGGTGGTCGACATGTCGGTGGAGACCATGAAGCGGCTGGCCGAACTGCCGCGCATCGTCGGCGTCAAGGATGCCACCAACGATCTGGCGCGTCCCTTGCGGGTGCGCACGGAGATCAGCCCCGATTTCTGCCAGCTTTCTGGCGAGGACGCCACGGCGACCGCCTTCTTCGCCCAGGGCGGGCATGGCTGCATCTCGGTCACGGCGAACGTGGCGCCCAGGCTCTGCGCGGAGCAGTGGGCCGCCTGGGACGCTGGCGATACCGCCACCATGGCCGCGACCCGCGACCGCCTGGGCCCGCTGCACCGCGCGCTGTTCCTGGAGAGCAGCCCGGCTCCGGTCAAGTACGCCGCCAGCCTGCTCGGCCTCTGCGAGCCCGCCATCCGGCTCCCGCTCGTGCCCGTCGGTGCCGGCACGAAGCAGGCGGTCGAGGGCGCGCTGCGGCACGCCGGCCTGTTGAACTGAGGAGGGGCGGAGGCCGCTCCGCCCCCGATCGGGAGACCAGCCATGGCGACCAAGACCGCCTCCCCGGGCAATACCGTCGCGCAGAACCGGCGCGCCCGTTTCGACTACTTCATCGACGAGGTGGTGGAGGCAGGCATCATGCTGGTGGGCAGCGAGGTGAAGTCGCTGCGCGCCGGGCGGGCCAGCCTGAACGAGGCCTATGCCGGACCGATGCAGGGCGAACTCTACCTGTTCAATGCCCACATCCCGGAATACACCCCCGCCAACCGCTTCAACCACGAGCCCAAGCGGCCGCGCAAGCTGCTGATCCACCGCCGCGAGATGAACCAGTTGATGGGCGCGGTGCAGCGCAAGGGCGTGACCCTGGTGCCGCTGTCGATCTACTTCAACAAGCGCGGCCTGGCGAAGGTGTCGATCGGCGTGGCCCGTGGCAAGAAGACGGTCGACAAGCGCGAGACCATCAAGGAACGCGACTGGAACCGCCAGAAGCAGCGGTTGATGCGCGATCTCGGCTGAGCGGCGGCGCCTTCGCGAGCGCCGTTGGACGACCCGCTCAACCGGCCAGATGGGCCGTGACCTTCGCGAAGACGTCCTCGAACATCGCCACGGTCAGGCGACCGGTATTGGTGTTGTAGCGCGAGCAGTGATAGCTGTCGAAGAGGTGCAGGTTCCTGCCCAGACGGTGGGCGGCGCCGTGCGCGAACTTGAAGGACGCCTGGCGCAGGCCGTGCGCGGCGACGATGGCGCCGTGGCTGACGCTGCCCAGCGCCACGATCGCCTCGAGCCGGGGCAGGGCGGCGATCTCCCTTTCCAGGAAGCCCCTGCAGGTCCTGATCTCGCCGCCGGTCGGCTTGTTGGCCGGGGGCACGCAGCGCACCGCGTTGGTGATGCGGCAGCCGGAGAGCCGGAGGCCGTCGCCGGCATGCTTGCCGTAGCGGCCCTCGGCGAGGCCGAATTTCTGCAAGGTGGCGTAGAGCAGGTCGCCGGCATAGTCGCCAGTGAACGGGCGTCCTGTCTGATTGGCCCCCTTCAGGCCTGGGGCGAGGCCGACGATGAGCAGGCGCGCGTCGTGCCCGCCGAAGGAGGGGACGGGCGCGTTGTGGAACGCCGGATAGGCCCGCCGGTTGGCCTCGCGGAAGGCGGCCAGGCGGGGACAGGCGGGACAGTCCGGCGGCGGCGCCGGACCGTCGGGGACGGGAATCGCGTCGGGCATGGGGCGGTGATCAGCAGGCCAGGCGGCCGGCTGTCAAGCGCTCAGCTGTCGTCGTTCTCGTCGTCGTCCTCGTCCTCGTCGACACTCGAGTGGTCGTCGCGGTTCCGCTGGGAGTGCGGCCCGCCCTCGCGCTGGATGTGCTGGGCCAGATCGGCGAGCTCGATGAAGTTGTCGGCCTGGCGGCGCAACTCGTCGGCGATCATCGGCGGCTGGGCCTTCACGGTGCTGACCACGCTCACCCGCACGCCCTTGCGCTGCAGCGCCTCGACCAGGCGGCGGAAGTCGCCGTCGCCGGAGAACAGCACGATGTGGTCGACCCGCTCGGCCAGTTCCAGCGCGTCGATCGCCAGGTCGATGTCGATCGAGCCCTTCACCTTGCGGCGGCCCTGGCTGTCGGTGTACTCGCGGATCGGCTTGGTGACCATGCGGTAGCCGTTGTAGTCCAGCCAGTCGATCAGCGGCCGGATCGGCGAGTACTCCTGATCCTCCACGAGGGTGGTGTAGTAGTTCGCCCTGATCAGCCGCGCGCGCTTGGAGAACAGGTCGAGCAGACGTCGGTAGTCGATGTCGAAGGTCAGCGCCCTGGCAGCGGAATAGAGGTTCGCGCCGTCGATGAACAGCGCGAGCCGTTCCTCACGGTAGAAAATCATGCCCATTTTTCCCAATAAAAGTGTTGGCCTTGTAAGCGAAAATGTTGCCGAATTCTGGTTGCGCGCGGAACTTCATTTCCGACACGTTCAGGCTGTTCTTGACCCCGGAAAACCCAAACGCGACCAGTCAAATATCGGTTGCGTCACGCCACGTCGTTCGGCTGGGTATCGCCAATACGCGAAGTGGTCTGAAATTGCCAGCATGCAATAGGGGGATGGGAGCAATTCGCCCGCATTGAGGCCTTGCGCGAGGCGCAATCCCCGCCTATTTTCCCCGGCTTTCCGGCTTGTTCCCGTGCCCGTGATCATGGAAGGAGCGTCGGCCCATGGCCCGCGTCACCGTTGAAGACTGCGTCGAGAAGGTTTCCAACCGCTTCGATCTCGTCATGCTTGCCGCCCAGCGGGCGCGCAACATCTCGGCCGGGGAGGAACTGACGGTCGACCGCGACAACGACAAGAACCCCGTCGTGGCCCTGCGCGAGATCGCGGACGACACCATCTCGCTCGACGTGCTGCGCGAGAACCTGATCCGCGGCCACCAGCGCTACCTCGCCCACGAGGACGATGAGGAGGACGAGGCCATCGACCTGATGGTCGGCGAGGAGGAATGGCAGGGCGTGGTCTCCGAGGAGGGCGAACTCGTCGCCGGCACCGACCAGATCACCGATGCCACCGAACTCGAGACGCCACCGGCCGGCGAGGACGAAGAGACTGCCTGACACGGCCGCGCCGTCCCGACCCGGAGATCACCCTCGAGCCGAAACAGGCGCGACCGGACAGAGGTGCGGCGGGCGAATGGCAGCCTTCGCCCGGCTTTTTTTCCTTCCCGCGACCCCATATCGATGGTGCTAGACTGCACGACCGACGAGCCGGGGGTGGCGTAACCGCATCATGATCCGTCAATACGAACTGGTCGAACGGGTCAAGGCGTACGATCCCGATGCCGATGAGGACCTCATCAATCGGGCCTACGTGTTCTCCATGCGCGCCCACGGCACCCAACGCCGCGCCTCGGGCGATCCCTATTTCCTGCATCCTCTCGAGGTGGCCGGCATCCTCGCCGACATGAAGCTCGACACGGGCTCCATCGTCACCGGCCTGCTGCACGACACGGTGGAGGACACCGTGGCGACGCTCGGCGACATCCAGTCGCAGTTCGGCCCGGAAATCGGCGAGCTGGTCGACGGCGTCACCAAGCTGTCGAAGCTGGAATTCCAGGACGCCCACGCCAAGCAGGCCGAGAACTTCCGCAAGCTGCTGCTGGCCATGTCCAAGGACATGCGCGTCCTGCTCGTCAAGCTCGTCGACCGGCTGCACAACATGCGCACGCTCGACGCCATCGACAGCGTCGAGAAGCGCCAGCGCATCGCCCGCGAGACGATGGAGATCTACGCCCCGCTGGCCGAGCGCATCGGCATGGGCGAGATGAAGGACGAACTCGAGGACATCGCCTTCAAGCACCTGCATCCCGAGGCGCGCGAGGGCATCGCCGCGAGGCTCGCCTTCCTGCGCCAGGAGGGTGGCGATCTGGTCGCGGACATCATCGCCGAGCTGCGCGAGGTGCTGTCGCGCTCGGGCCTCGACGCCCGGGTGACGGGGCGCGAGAAGCGGCCCTACTCGATCTGGCGCAAGATGCAGCGCAAGCAGATCGCCTTCGAGCAGCTGACCGACATCATCGCCTTCCGGGTCACTGTCGACAATGTCGGGGAGTGCTACCAGGTGCTGGGCGCGCTGCACGGCTACTACAAGTCGCTGCCCAACCGCTTCAAGGACTACATCTCCACGCCCAAGCCGAACGGCTACCAGTCGCTGCATACCGGGGTGATCGGCCCGCAGCGCCAGCGCATCGAGGTGCAGATCCGCACCCAGGAGATGCACACCATCGCCGAGCTGGGTGTGGCGGCGCACTGGTCCTACAAGGCGGGCGAGCCTGCCCGCGACGCGCCGCAATACCGCTGGCTGCGCGAGCTGCTCGACATCCTGGAACATACCGGTCGGCCGGAGGAGTTCCTGGAACACACTAAGATGGAGCTGTTCCAGGACCAGGTCTTTTGCTTCTCGCCCAAGGGCATGCTGGTCTCCCTGCCGCAGGGCGCGACGCCCATCGACTTCGCCTACGCCGTCCATTCGGAGGTCGGCGACCGCTGCATCGGCGCCAAGGTGAACGGCCGCCTGGTGCAGCTGCGCGAGACGCTGTCGAACGGCGACCAGGTGGAGATCCTCACCTCGAAGAACTCCACGCCCTCGCCGGAATGGGAACGCATCGCCGTCACCGGCAAGGCCCGCGCGCGGATCCGCCGCTTCGTGCGCCAGAAGCAGCGCGACCAGTACGGCGAGCTCGGCCGCGCCATGCTGGTGAAGACCTTCCGGCAGGAGGGCTACGAGTTCTCCGATAAGGCGCTCGACGCCATCGCCGAGAAGGTGAAGGCGCGCACCGCCGAGGACGTGCTGGCCAATGTCGGCTCCGGCATCACGCCGGCGCGCGACGTCTTCAACGCGGTCTATCCGGAGCACCGCTCGGCCCAGCAGAAGGAGCAGCTGGAGCAGCGCAACCGGACGGTCATCCCGCTGAGCCGCGGGCAGATCCGCAAGTCCGGCGACCAGTCGATCCCGATCCGCGGGCTGATCCCGGGCATGGCGGTGCATTTCGCGCGCTGCTGCCATCCGATCCCCGGCGACCGCATCGTCGGCATCGTGACAACCGGCAAGGGCGTGACCATCCACACCATCGACTGCGAGACGCTGGAGAGCTTCTACGACCAGCCGGAGCGCTGGATCGACGTGTCCTGGGACGAGCAGGTGGCGGAAGACCGCACGGCGCGCATCCGCACGGTGATCGCCAACGAGCCCGGCAGCCTGGGCAATCTGACGACGGTGATCGGCAAGAATGGCGGCAACATCATCAACCTGAAGATCACCCACCGGGATTCCGAGTTCTTCGAGATGCTGATCGACATCTCGGTCAGCGACGCCAAGCACCTGTCGAACATCATCGCGGCCTTGCGGGCGACGAAGGACATCGCCGCCGTCGACCGCGCGCGCAGCGCCTGAGCCGGCCCCGGAAGCGACCAGACATGATCATCGGCATCGGCACGGACATCATCGACATCCGGCGCATCGAGCAGTCGCTGGCGCGCTTCGGCGAGCGCTTCACCCATCGGGTGTTCACCGATATCGAGCGCGCCAAGTCCGATCGCCGGGCGCAGCGCGCGGCGAGCTACGCCAAGCGTTTCGCGGCCAAGGAAGCGTGCTCGAAGGCACTCGGCACGGGCATCCGCATGGGTGTGAACTGGCGCGAGATGGGGGTGGTGAACCTGCCGACCGGACAGCCCGTCATGAAACTGACCGGCCAGGCGCTGGCCAGACTGCAGGCGCTGACGCCGCCGGGGATGTCGGCGCACATCCATCTCACGATCACCGACGACTTCCCTCAGGCCCAGGCCTTCGTGATCATCTCGGCGCTACCGGCCCCGGAGGCCGCGCTCACTTCCGCGACGTCAGGCCACGCTAGGGCTTGATTTAGTCACCATAGCCACGGATACACCCTTCGGCCCCGGCCCGCCCCGTCCGGGAGGCGGCGACGCGGACGGCTTCCAGACCCCACCACGGATAAAGAACGCGACATGGCACGCAAGGCATTCCGGCAACAGAAGAAAAGCTCCGGCGGCTGGTGGGGCACGATCAAGACGATCATCATCGCGGTGCTGATCGCGCTCGGTATCCGGACCTTCCTTTACGAGCCGTTCCACATCCCGTCCGGCTCCATGGTGCCGACGCTGCTGATCGGCGACTACCTGCTGATCTCGAAATTCTCCTACGGCTACAGCCGCTTCTCCTTTCCCGCCGCGCAGCCGCCCTTCGAGGGCCGCTTCCTCGACGGCGAGCCGGAGCGCGGCGACGTCATCGTCTTCCAGGTGCCGTCCGATCCGTTCGGCGATCCCTACATCAAGCGCCTGATCGGCCTGCCCGGCGACCGCATCCAGATGCGCGAGGGCCGGCTCTACATCAACGGCGAACTGGTCGACCGCGCGGAGGCGACGGAGGCGGATGTCGCCGAGCTGGGCGGCGAGGGCTACCAGGAGATGACCGGCCGGCTGTTCGTGGAAACCATGCCCGGCGGCACCCGTCACCTGATCCGCGAGGTCTCCGACAGCTCCGGTCTCGACAACACGCCGGTCTTCTGCGTGCCGGAGGGACACTACTTCTTCATGGGCGACAACCGTGACCAGAGCCAGGACAGCCGCTTCGGCTGGACGCGCGACAACCTCAGCGGCGATGGCGAGATCGGCGCCTGCGGCGAGGCGGCCGGAGAGGCCTGGCAGCATCCGGAGCAGGTGCCGGTCGGCTTCGTGCCTTACCAGAACCTGGTCGGCCGGGCCGACGTGATCTGGTTCTCCATCGAGGACGCCAGCTTCTTCGAGGTCTGGCGCTGGCCCGACGCGCTGCGCTTCGAGCGCATCTTCGATGGCGTCCACTGAGGCCGACGGGCGGCGGGCGCTGGAGGACCGGCTGGGCCATCGCTTCGCCGACCCAGCCCTGCTGCACGAGGCGCTGAGCCATTCCAGCCTCGGCGGCGACCGACCCAATGGCGGGGCGCCCAGTTACGAGCGTCTGGAGTTTCTCGGCGACCGGGTGCTGGGCCTGGTGATGGCGGACTGGCTGCTCGAGCGCTTTCCCAAGGAGAGCGAGGGCCATATCGCCAAGCGCTTCGCCGTGCTGGTGCGGCGCGAGGCGTGCGCCCAGGTGGCGCGGGCGATCGATCTCGGGCCCCATATCCGGCTGACGCCGGGCGAGGAGGGCGCGGGCGGGCGCGACAAGGACAGCGTGCTGGCCGATGCCTGCGAGGCGGTGATTGGCGCGCTGTTCCGCGATGGCGGGCTGGAGGTCGCCAGGCGCTTCGTCCGCGCGGCCTGGAGCGACCAGGTGTCCCACCACCGTGAGCCACCGCGCGAGCCGAAGACGGCGCTGCAGGAATGGGCGCAGGGCAGGGCGCTGCCGCTGCCGGTCTACGAGGAGCTGGCGCGCACGGGCCCGGATCATGCGCCGGTCTTCCGCATCCGCGTCTCGGTCGCCCGCGCGGGCAGCGCGGAGGCGGAAGGCGCGTCGAAGCGGGAGGCTGAGCGCGCCGCGGCGCGGCTGCTGCTGCGGGAACTGGACAGGGGAGCGCAGGCATGAGCGACGCCGACGCACCGGCCGTGCGCCGCGCCGGCTTCGTCGCCCTGGTGGGCGCGCCCAATGCCGGCAAGTCGACGCTGCTGAACCAGCTCGTGGGCACCAAGGTCGCCATCGTCACCCCTAAGGTCCAGACCACGCGCAGCCGCGTGCTGGGCATCGTCATCGAGGGCGCGGCGCAGATCGTCTTCGTCGACACGCCGGGCATCTTCGAGCCCAAGCGGCGGCTGGAACGGGCCATGGTGGCGGCCGCCTGGGCCGGGGCGGACGATGCGGATCTCGTCTGCGTGCTGGTGGACGCGAGCCGCCGCGGGCTGGCCGGCGAGACCGAGCTGATCGTCGAGCGTCTGCGGGCCGACGACCGCAAGGCGGTGCTGATCCTCAACAAGATCGACGCGGTCGACCGGCCGCGCCTGCTGAAACTGGCGGAGACGCTGAACGCGACGAAGGTCTTCAGCGACATCTTCATGGTATCCGCCCTCACCGGCGACGGTGTCGGCGACCTGCGCCGGTTCCTGGCGGCGGCGGTGCCGGAAGGGCCCTGGCTGTTCCCCGAGGACCAGATCTCCGACATGCCGATGCGCCTGCTGGCGGCGGAGATCACGCGCGAGAAGCTGTTCATGCACCTGCACGAGGAGCTGCCCTATTCGATCGCGGTGGAGACCGAGGCGTGGGAGGAGAAGGAGGACGGCAGCGTGCGCATCGCCCAGGTGGTCTATGTCGAGCGTGAGAGCCAGAAGGGCATCGTGCTGGGGGCGGGCGGACGCATGATCAAGCGCATCGGCAGCGAGGCGCGCCGCGAGCTGATGGAGATCCTGGAGACGACGGTCCACCTCTCCCTCTTCGTGAAGGTGCGCGAGCGCTGGACCGACGACCCCGACCGCTATCGCGACTGGGGTCTGGATTTCAACGTCTGAGCCGGGATCGGCGGCCGACCCCATGGAATGGCGCGACACCGGCATCGTCCTCGGCCTGAAGCCGTTCGGCGAGACCGGCACTATCGTCAACCTGATGACGCGGGAACAGGGCCGCCACGCTGGCCTGGTGCGCGGCCAGCGCATCCGCGCCCAGCTGCAGCCCGGCACGCGGGTGGAGGCCACCTGGCGGGCCCGGCTGGCCGACCATCTCGGCACCTTCACGCTGGAGCCCTCGGGCTTTCCGGGCGCGCTGCTGATGGACGACGCGCTGCGGCTCGGGGCGCTCGCCTCCGCCTGCGCGCTGGTCGGCACCGCCCTGCCGGAGCGGGTGGCGAATGCCAGCGTGCATGACGGGCTCGACGCGCTGCTCGACCTCCTGGCCGGAGAGTTCTGGGACGCCGCCTACGTGCAGTGGGAGGTCGGTCTGCTGCGGGCGCTGGGCTTCGGACTCGACCTCACGCGCTGCGCGGCGACCGGCGGCAACGACCAGCTCGCCTTCGTCAGCCCGCGCAGCGGCCGCGCCGTCAGCCTGTCGGCGGGCGAACCCTATCGCGACCGGCTGCTGCCGCTGCCGGGCTTCATGATCGGCGCGGGCGAGGCGGACCCGGCCAGCGTCATCGCCGGACTGGCGCTCACAGGACACTTCATCGAGCGGAATCTGTTCGGTCAGTCGAATTTGCCTGTACCGCCCGCCAGAACGCGATATGTTGAGCTCTATCGCCGAAGACACGCATGATCTGGTAAGTCTCGAGGCATGTCCGACACCGCCAACGTGATCTCCGTCCCGCTGACCAGGGCGCTCAGCGAGCGCTACCTCTCCTACGCCCTGTCGACCATCGTCTCGCGCTCGCTGCCCGACGTGCGGGACGGGCTGAAGCCGGTGCATCGCCGCGTGCTCTACGCCATGCGCCAGTTGCGCCTGTCGCCCAACCAGGCGCCGAAGAAGTCGGCGCGTGTGGTCGGCGACGTCATCGGCCAGTACCATCCGCACGGCGAGCAGTCGATCTACGACGCGCTGGTGCGCCTGGCGCAGGATTTCGCGCAGCGTTATCCGCTGGTCGACGGGCAGGGGAATTTCGGCAACATCGACGGCGATAGCGCCGCGGCCATGCGCTACACCGAGGCGCGGCTGACCGCGATCGCCGAACTGCTGCTTGAGGGCATCGACGAGGACGCGGTCGACTTCAGGCCGACCTTCGACGAGGAGGGCCGGGAGCCGCTGGTCCTGCCCGCCAACTTTCCCAACCTGCTGGCCAATGGCGCCCAGGGCATCGCGGTCGGCATGGCGACCTCGATCCCGCCGCACAATGCCGCCGAGCTGTGCGACGCACTGATCCACCTGATCGACCAGCCCGGCGCGCATGACGCCACCCTGCTGAGCTACGTCAAGGGACCGGACTTCCCGACCGGCGGCGTGCTGGTGGAGACCCCACAGGCGATCGCCGAGGCCTATGCCACGGGCCGCGGCGGCTTCCGCGTGCGGGCGCGCTGGTCGGTGGAGAAGCTGGCGCAGGGGCAGTACCAGATCGTGGTGACGGAGATCCCCTATCAGGTGCCCAAGGCGCGCCTGGTGGAGAAGATCGCCGACCTGATCAACAACCGCAAGCTGACCCTGCTGGAGGACATCCGTGACGAGTCGGCGGAGGACGTGCGCCTGGTGCTGGTGCCCAAGAGCCGCAATGTCGACGCCGACCAGCTGATGGAGCACCTGTTCCGGCTGAGCGATCTGGAAAGCCGGATACCGCTCAACCTGAACGTGCTCGACGGCGGTCAGATTCCGAAGGTGATGAGCCTCAGGGAGGCGCTGAAGGCCTTCCTCGACCACCGGCACGAGGTGCTGGTCAGGCGCAGCCGCTTCCGGCTCGACCGGATCGAGCAGCGGCTGGAGGTGCTGGAAGGCTATCTCGTCGCCTATCTGAACCTCGACGAGGTGATCCGCATCATCCGCGAGGAGGACGAGCCCAAGCAGGTGATGGTCGCCCGTTTCGGCCTGACGGAGAACCAGGTCGAGGCCATCCTCAACATGCGCCTGCGCGCCCTGCGCAAGCTGGAGGAGATCGAGATCCGGAAGGAGCACGAAGGCCTGACGGCCGAGCGCGACGACCTGACCGACCTGCTGGGCGACGAGGACCGGCGCTGGAAGACCCTGAAGGGGCAGATCCGCAAGACCCGCAAGCTGGTGGGGCCCGACACCGCGCTGGGCCGCCGCCGCACGGAGATCGGCGAGGCCGCCTCGGCGACGGTGGTGCCGCTGGAGCCGATCAACGAGCGCGAGCCGGTGACCGTCTACCTGTCGCAGAAGGGCTGGATCCGCGCGGTCAAGGGACACCAGGACCTGGCCCAGGAGGTGCGTCACAAGGAGGGCGACAGCGGCCGCTATGCCCTGCACGCGGAAACCACGGACAAGATCCTGGTCTTCGCCACCAACGGCCGGCTCTATGCCCTGCTCGCCGACAGGCTGCCGCGGGGCCGGGGCTTCGGCGATCCGCTGCGCCTGATGATCGACCTGCCCAACGACGCCGACATCGTGGCGCTCCGGGTGCACAGGCCGGGCGGCCGGCTGCTGGTCGCCTCGGACGACGGCCGCGGCTTCATCGTGCCGGAGGATGAGGTCGTGGCGCAGACACGCGCCGGCAAGCAGGTGCTGAACGTCACAGGCAGCGTCGAGGCGGCGGTCGCCCGACCGGTCACCGGCGACCAGGTGGCGGTGCTGGGACACAACCGCAAGCTGCTGGTCTTCCCCATCGAGGAGATGCCGGAGATGAGCCGGGGCAAGGGCGTGATGCTGCAGCGCTATCGCGATGGCGGCATGGCGGACGTGGTGACCTTCGACGCGCTGACCGGCCTCAGCTGGGGGCGCCGCACCTTCTCCATGGCCGATCTGCTGCCCTATCAGGGCAAGCGCGCAGCCGCCGGCCGGCTGGTGCAGAAGGGCTTTCCGCGCGCCAACCGGATCGAGTGAGGGCCTTTTCCGCCTTCCCGCACGGCGCTAAAGTCGCCGCCTGAACCCGACACGATCCACCCGAGAACAAGGAACCGAGACCCGTGTCCATGCCCGCATCCAACGCCCTGGCGCTCAACCTCTGGCGGGGCGAGACCGAGCAGGCCCGCCTCGTCCGGGCGATCGGCCTGACGCTCGCCGGCGCTCTCTTGATGGCCGTCGCCGCCCAGGTGCGCATCCCGTTCTGGCCGGTGCCGTTGACCATGCAGACCTTCGCGGTGCTGCTGGTGGCCGGCACCTACACGGCCCCGCTCGCCTTCTCCTCCATGCTGCTCTACGTGGTGCTGGGGGCTGCCGGCGCGCCGATCTTCTCCGACGGCAATGCCGGCTGGGAGTACTTCACGGGGACGACCCTCGGCTACCTCATCGGCTTCATCGTCGCGGCGACGGTCGCCGGGCGCCTGGTCGAGCGCGGCTATGGCCGCTCCATCGGCCGGCTGCTCGTCGTCTTCCTCGTCGCCGAGGCGATCATCTTCGCCCTCGGCGTCGGCTGGCTCGCCACCATGATCGGCCTTCCGGGGGCGATCGAGCATGGCCTCGTGCCGTTCCTGATCGGCGATGCGCTGAAGGCGGCGCTGGCGATCGCCCTGATCACCGCCGGCTGGCGTCTGACGCGCCGCTGATCACCGGAGGCCACGCAGTCGGCCCGGCGCGGCGTCCGTGGAGGCGCGGCGCCGGGCCTTTTCATGCGGGCACCAGGTCGCTTGCCGGCGCCTCGGCATGGAGCGGCGTCGACAGGTACTTCATGCCGGTGTCGCACATCACCGTGACCACGGTGGCGCCGGGGCCGAGGCGGCGGCCCAGATCCAGCGCGGCGACGAGGTTGGCGCCGGTGGAGGTGCCGGCGAACAGGCCCTCCTCGCGGGCCAGCCGCCGGGCCATCGCCATGGCATCCGCGGTCGTGACGGTGCTGATCGCGTCGACCGCGTCGGCACGCCACAGCGGCACGACGAAGCCCGCGCCCACGCCCTCGATCCGGTGCGAGCCCGAGACGCCGCCCGACAGCACGGCGGATTCGGCCGGCTCCACGGCCACGCAGCGGATGGCGGGATCGCGGGCGTGCAGCGCCTCGGCGACACCGCGCACGGAGGCGGCGGTCCCGGTCGCCTGCACGAAGCCGTCGATCCGGCCCTCGGTGGCGCGCCAGATCTCCTCTCCCATCGCGTGGTAGGCGGCGAGCTGGTCGGCATTGTTCAGCTGGTCGGTCCAGAAGGCGCCGGTGCGTTCCCGGATCTCGCCGGCGGCGGCGATCATCGCGCGGGTGAGGGCGGCGTCCATGCCGCCGCCCTGGCTCGGCACGATGGTGAGCCTGGCGCCGAGCGCCGCCATGTGCCGGCGCTTCTCCAGGCTGAAGGCGTCGGAGGTGACGATGTCCAGCGGATGACCCTTCACGGCGCAGACCAGGGCGAGGGAGACGCCGGTGCTGCCGCCGGTGTACTCGACAACCGCGCCGCCCGGCGGCAGGCGCCCGTCGCGCGCCGCCGCCTCGATCATGGCCAGCGCCATGCGGTCCTTCATGCTGCCGGTCGGATTGACCGCCTCGAGTTTCAGCAGGATGCGCGCGCAGCCGGGCGGCGGCAGGGTGCGCAGCCGGACCAGCGGGGTGTCGCCGATCCGTTCGAGAACGCTACCGGCGATGGCCTTCACGGCGGGATCTCCCGTAAGTGACTTTTGAAACCGAAGTTACTTTCGGCCGGTGACTTTCGAAATGCAAGTCACATATGCTGGGCCATGCTTCTTGGTGGACACGGACGTTTGAGGGACGGATGACGAAGGCCGGGACTGACGGGACGGCGCCCTTCCGCTCGGACTGCTCGATCGCGCGCAGCCTCGACATCCTCGGCGACAAGTGGACGCTGCTGGTGGTGCGCGACCTGATGTGGCACGGCCGGCACACCTTCCAGGCGCTGCAGGACAGCGCCGAGCACATGCCCGCCAGCATCCTTGCCGACCGTCTGCGGCGACTGATGGCCTGGGGCCTGGTGCGGCGCCAGCCCTACCAGACCAACCCGGTGCGCCATGCCTACCACCTGACCGAGATGGGACGCGGCCTGGACCCGGTGCTGCGCCAGGTGATGGCCTGGGGCCACCGCCATCTTGACGGCGGGTTCTTCGATCCGGCGGGGCGGGCGAATGGCACCGATCCGGGCTAACAGATTGATCATAGACAGCATTCACACGGCTTGATGGAACCGAAATCGGTTCCATGACGCCGTGATCCTGTCTCGCAGGGCGCCGCCGGATGCGCCGCCTCACGCCGAAATGACTCGAATTCGGGTGTCCGTTACCCGACGGAAGTATATGCTATCTTTGGTTAGTCAACTGAAGATAGGCAGGGTACCCCATGTCCGAGGATGTTCAGGCCGCCGACGCCGTGGAGAACGGCGATGCAACGGTGCCCTTTTCCTACGATACCGTTCCCTATCTGTCCTACGCCTACCCGCAGACCCACCCCGACCGCCTGCACGTGATCGGCCGGCTGTTCGGCATGTCGCCGGTACCGGCGGAGGAGGCGCGGGTCCTGGAGATCGGCTGCGCCAGCGGCGGCAACCTGATCCCGATGGCCGAGACGCTGCCCGGCGCCAGTTTCCTTGGCATCGATCTGTCGGAACGGCAGGTCAAGGACGGCCAGGCGGTGATCGATCGGCTGGGACTTAAGAACATCGCGCTCAAGGCGATGGACATCGCCGAGCTGGCGGCCGACGCGGGGCCGTTCGACTACATCATCTGCCATGGCGTCTATTCCTGGATTCCCGACGCCGTGCAGAAGCGGATCGTGGAGATCTGCAAGTCGCACCTGTCGCCGCAGGGCATCGCCTATATCAGCTACAACATCTATCCCGGCTGGCACATGCGCGGCATGCTGCGCGACATGATGGTCTACCACGCCGGGCGGTTCGCCGGGAATCCGGGGCTGCAGGTGCGCGAGGCCAAGGGCCTGGTTGAGTTCCTGTCGAACGCGGTGAAGGGTCAGGAGACGGCCTATTCCAAGCTGCTGCAGGACGAGTTGAAGCTGCTGGGCCGGGTCAACGACAGCTACATCTTTCACGAGCATCTGGAGGACCACAACCGGCCGATCTACTTCCACGAGTTCGAGGCGGCGATCCGGGCGCAGGGCCTGCAATATCTGGGCGAGGCCAACTTCCACATGATGCTGGCCCGCAACCTGCCCAAGGAGGTCGCCCAGACCCTGCAGCGGGTCGCCGGCAACGACATCGTGCGCATGGAGCAGTACATGGACTTCGTGCGCAACGGCACCTTCCGGCAGACGCTGATCTGCCATGGCGACCTCCAGCTCAACCGGAACATCCAGGGCGACAAGGTGCGCGACCTCTACGTCGCCTGCGCCGCTGTGCCCCAGGGGGAGGTCGACCCGCGCGGCGGCGAGAAGCAGGACTTCAAGCTGGCGACCGGGCAGCAGTTCACCACCGCCAATCCGATGCTGAAGCTGGCCATCCCGATCCTGCGCAAGGCCTGGCCGGAAGCGGTCAAGCTGAGCGACCTGGCGGTGGCGATCAATGCCGGGGGCGGCGACGCCTCGGCACCGGTGGTGGTCGACAGCGCCGTGCGCGACCGGCTTTCCGCCCAGCTCGCCAATGATTGCCTGTTCCTCTTCGCCTCGGGCATGGCGGAACTGCGGCCGCGCCAGCTCGGCCTCAGCTCCGCGCCGGGCGCCCGGCCGAGCGTCACCGAACTGACCCGCTATTCGGCCGCCTCCGGCCGGCCGCTGATCAACCTGCGGCACGAGACGGTCAATCTGAACGACCTCGCCCGCAACGTGATCGCGCTGTTGGACGGCTCGCGCGACGAGCAGGCGATCCTGGACGGGCTGGTCGACCTGGTGGCCGCCGACAAGATGTCGGTGCAGCAGAGCGGCACGGCGGTGAAGGACCCGGAGCGGGTGCGGGAACTGCTGCGCCAGCCCGTGAGCAGCGCCCTGCAGGGCCTGGCCGAGCGCGGTTTCCTGCAGGCGGGCGCGGGCTAGGCGGCGGCTTCTTCCTGTAGGCATCCCAGCCGGACCGGGACGGATTGCCTGGCGGCGAAGGGGGCGATAAACAAAGGGGCCGGCCGGCGGAGGCGCGAGGGAGGTCCGGGAAGCGCAATGGCGAGCATCGACGACGGCCTGATCTTCGACATCGGCATGCACCGGGGCGACGACACCGCGTTCTACCTCGCCAAGGGCTTCCGCGTGGTGGCGGTCGAGGCCGATCCGAAATTCGTCCGCCAGGTCGCGGAACGTCTCGCCGGCCCGTTGGCCGAGGGCCGGCTGACCATCGTGGAGAAGGCGATCTGGGAGGAGGCCGGCACCGAGATCCCGTTCTTCATCCACGGCGACCCGGACCGCGGCTGGAGCAGCGCCTTCCAGGCGGCCGCAGAGCGCGACGGCCAACCGGCCGAAACCATCCGGGTGCCGACGACCACGGTCACCGAGCTCTTCGACCGCCACGGCGTGCCGCGCTACCTGAAATGCGATATCGAGGGCGGCGACGCGCTGGTGGTGCGACAGCTGGGCGAGGACGGCCGCCTGCCGCCCTTCGCCTCGGTGGAGATCTCCGAGCGTGCCTTCATCGAGCGGCTGGCGGCCATGGGCTATGACCGCTTCCAACTGGTCAACCAGGCGGCGCTGCACCACACGCGGCTCGCCCCGCCCTCGCGCGAGGGCGCCTTCGCCACGCTGCCGCCGGGCGGCCACGCCTCGGGTCCGTTTGGACGCGACCTGCCGGCGGCCTTCTGGGCGGTGGAAGCGACGACGCTGGCGCGCTATGACCGATGGCGGCGGAATCTGGAGCGGCGTGGCCTGAAGCGCCGGCTGATGAAGCGGATCTCCCGCCTCACCGGTCGCGGCTGGCTGAACTATCGCGGCTGGATGGACGTCCACGCCACCACGACCGCGGCACTGGCGGCGGAGGCTGGCGCGGCCGAAAGCTAGGCGGGGTCAAACTGTCAGCGCAGATTCATAACCTTTCACGGACCGCTGGCAGGACTCCGTGACCTGATGATCCGCGCTAGCTGTCGCAGCCGAGACTGATGGCCCCGCCCAGGGCCTGGACCTGGCGGTCGATCGCGCAGATGTAGCGCTCGTAGTTCGGGCTCGTCGGGCCGGTGTGGTAGCGGCCGACCGCGTCGCGCCAGGATCCCGTGTGCTCGCGCAGGAAGACCAGCAGGCGCGCGGCGTAGTCGACATTGGTCGCCGGGTCGAGGAAGGCCGCCGGGTCGCCGTCGACCTCGTCGAGGTGGACGCGCGCGAAGATCTGCATGCAGCCGACGGAAATGTTCGAATGGGGCTGGCCCGAGGCGTCGCGGAGCAGGGCCGCGGCCTCGTTGAAGCTGGCCGGGGTGTAGGTTCGCCCGCTTCGGTTGACGGCGAGCGGGCTGAGCCGGCTCTCGGTCACGCCGATGGCCATGAGGAGGCCGCGGGGGATCTCGTACGCGATCTCCGCCGCGTCGATGAAGTCGGCGCAGCCATTGTCGCGGGGGTCGCTGACCGGTGTCTGCGCGCGGACGCCCTGCAGGGTGACGAGGGTGAGGAAGGTAACTATCGCGATGACGAGTCGCGTTTGCATCGGTCTGCTCATGAAGGTTGGGGATGGGCCGGGGATAACACCCTCCAAGGTTCAGTCAACATCGGCTGCCCGCAACACTCATATGCTTTCGGTCAGCCGCCACCCGCCCCGTTCTTGACAAGATCGAGGAGTCGCTCGTGCAGCGGGTGGCCGGGTTCGCTGATGGCATCCACGGCGTCGAAATGATGCCGATCGGGAAGGTCAATGATTTCAAGCCTGTTGCCGACCTGCTTCCAGGCCTGGGCGAAATCCGCCTGCTGGCGCAGGAACTCGTCCGTCTCCTTCGCGCCGACTGCGAGCAGCAGCAATGGCTCGACCGGGCGCAGGCGGGCACGCGGCGACAGGGCCTCGACCTCGGCCGGATCGAGGTGGAGCACGTCGTTGAGATAGCTGAGCCAGATCGGCTCGAGCTCGAAGAGGCCGC
>Ga0207773_100090_pt1 | contig 84972 bp, 81 predicted proteins | sample TtaePargueraPR_2_FD_187281 | JGI IMG/M metagenome (GOLD analysis project Ga0207773, IMG submission 187281) | Aerobic enrichment media microbial communities from Bioluminiscent Bay, La Parguera, Puerto Rico - Tt and M1 (3) (SPAdes) | ecosystem: Environmental > Aquatic > Marine > Unclassified ...
TCGAGCAGGCCGATCAGGTTTTCACCGGTGTCGCCCTTGCGACGGTTGGCTTCTGCATAAAGACGCAGGAACGCCTTTTCCGTGATCGAGCCGTAATAGCCCTTGAGCTTCTGCTTGGCGCGCAGCTGCAGACCAAAGTCGCTCAGCTTGCCCTTGCGGCGCTGGCCGTGCTGGCCGGGGCCATAGGCACGGGCATTGAGCGGGGACTTGGGACGGCCCCAGATGTTTTCGCCAAGACGGCGGTCAATCTTGTACTTTGCTGAATGACGCTTCGACATCGCGTATCCTTTTTCAAACGTTGAATGGATCGCGCCCTCCTCTGCCCTTGCTTTCACAAGGACCGACAGACTCCCAACAGAGAATCCCGGGTGCGCCTATGGGCCGGTTGGCCGGAATAGGTGGGCGCGTCTTAGAGGGGCGGGCCCGGCGAGTCAAGCGCTGCCGAGCGATGCCTGCCTTTCGCGGTGAAACACATAGAGCCCGGCGGCCAGAATGATCGCCGTGCCCACCCAGGTCCAGAAGTCGGGAAAGTCGCCGAAGGCGACATAGCCGACAATCGTGGCTCCGACGATTTCGAGATATTGGAACGGCGCCAGGGTGGAGGCCGGCGTGCGCCGGAAGGCCTCGGTGAACAAAAAGAACGTGAAGGCGGAGAGCGCCCCCATCAGCACGAATTGCGCCCAGGGCCCCGACACATCAAGGCCCGAGCCGGAGACCAGCTCCATCCGGCCAAAGGACAGCAGCCCGGCGCCAAGCAGGACGACCGCCACCAGAGTGAACCAGAACTGGATCGAGAGCGACCCCATGTGCTTGGAGAGCGATCGCATGACAATGGCATTGGTGGCAAAGGCCAGCGCGGCCAGCAGCGGCAGGAGCGAGGCCCAGCCGAAGATGTCCCAGCTCGGCCGGATGACCACGAGCACGCCGCCGAGGCCCACGGCAACCGCCAGATAGCGCCGCCAGCCGGTCTTTTCCTTGAGGAACAGGGCCGAGAGCACGGTGAGCATCAGTGGTTCGACAAAGAAGATCGCAATCGCCGTGGCGATCGGCATGGTGACAAAGGCGCCGATCAGGGCGCTCAGTGTGATCGCCGAAGTGGCGCCGCCCAGAAGGATCAGCCCCCATGGCCCAGTCTCCAGCCGACGCCGCAGGACAATCAGCACCAGCCCAAGAACGGCCAGTTGAAAACCGAACCGCCAGAAGGCGATTTCAAAGGGATTGAGCTGCGACGTCAGTGATTTGGAGAGCGCATCGCCAATGGGCACGACCGTTACGGCAAGCACCATGATGGCCATGCCGCTGCGCGACAGGGCATGGCTGCTGGCAGAGGATAGAGCCGAATCCGTCATGGCCCCTGTTTAGCGCAAACTCAGGCCATGCGCTTGTCGATGTGCCGCTGTTCACGCAGTTGCGGGAAGATGCGGCTCCATATGACCGCCACGGCCATGGCGCCGAAACCGCCAATAACCACGGCGGGCACCGGCCCGATCAGATGCGCGACCGTGCCGGCGCGGAACTCACCCAGCTCGTTGGACGCGCCGATGAACACCGAATTGACCGCATTGACGCGCCCACGCACCTCTTCTGGTGTCCAGAGCTGCATGATGGTTTCGCGGATAGTAACGCTGACCATGTCGGCCGCACCGACCAGCGCCAATGCGGGAATAGACACCCAGACCGTGGTCGAAAAGCCGAAAATGACGGTGAAGGCGCCGAACAGGCCAACAAACAAAAACAGCACCTTGCCCGCATGGTCGCGCACCGGAAAACGGGTAAGCCAGAGCGCCATGACGATGGCTCCCAGCCCCGGTGCTGCGCGCAGCAGGCCCAATTCGGTCGGCCCGGCATTGAGAATGTCCTTGGCATAGATCGGTAGCAGCGCCACGGCCCCGCCCATCAAGACAGCGAACATGTCGAGCGAAATGGCGCCCAGCACCACCTTGTTGGAGAAGATGTAGCGGAAGCCGCCGAACATGGTTTCAAGGCTGGTGGCTTGGTGCGACTCGCGCCTGGCGGGCCTGGGAATCAACAGGACGGTAATGACGGCGCAGACCAACAGGGCGCCCGCTGTGCCAAAGGCAAAGCTTGGCCCGATCCCATAGAGAAGACCGCCGACAGCCGGACCGGTGATCGAAGCGAACTGCCAGGCCGAGGCATTGACGGTAATGGCGTTGGAAAGTGCCTCGGATGGCACCAGATTGGGCGCCAGCGACTGCGCCGCGGGGCCCCAGAATGCGCGGGCCGTGCCCAGCGCGACAAGAATGACGAAAATAGGCCAAACTTCATGCGCTTCCACATTGACCAGCGTCAGAAATCCCAGCGCACAGGCCAGTTCGACAGTAAGGCAAATGGCCATGATGCCGCGCCGGTTGAAACGGTCAGCGATGAGCCCGGTGACCAGGATGAGCAGCAGCGCGGGTAGAAACAGGCAAAGGCCCACCAGCCCCAGCAGGAAGGCGTTGCCGGTGACGTCATAGATCTGCCAGGCGATGGACACCGACATAATCTGCACCGCGAAGCTGACCAGCAGCGTGGTCAGCCAGAAAAAGCGAAAACCGACATAGGTGAAGGCGAGCTTGGACGGCTCGGAGGGGGCGTGGGCGCTCATGATGCATTGCTCATCGCATTTCGGCGATGAAGGGTCAAAGGCGAAGTGACGCGTACGCCCGGTCTTTCACCTGCCGGACAGCCCCACCAACTGGCCGACGACGACCGATGTTCTGTCATTGATCGCAGAAATGGCGCCGACACTTATCTCAGCATGGGTCAGCCACCGGCGTCCGCTACCCTCTTCGACGCTTCCCAACTGCACGAAGTTCACATGTGCCAAATGCCGGAGTTGTTCAGGGCGACCATCCGTCGATCCCAGGACAACGACGATCTGCGCGCCCGGCAGCAGGGGAACCAGCCAGGTCAGGATCGACTCAGGATCATGCAGCCAAAGCAAGGCGGTGCGGATTTCGGGGATTTCCGCCAAGGCCGCACGAACCCTTGGTTCGAAGTCAGGCCGGCTCCAATCTGCATCCAGGGCAGACACCGTCCCCGACCCATAATCCATGCGGCTGGCGCCTCGGGCGACCAGCAGCGTTGAGTCGGAACGCGCAATAAGCCAGCGCGACGCCTCCCGCAGCATTCCCGTTCCGCCCATGATCAGGGAGTTGTTCACGCTGGGTCAGCCTCCACCTAACGCTCCCGGAAGCGCTATTCTTCGGTCTTCTCCGCCTTTTTCATCCGATTGGGATTGGGGCGCTCGTGGCGGCGGTCGATGGAGGAGATCACCCCGCGAAGGGTGCGGATTTCCTGACTGGTGAAACGGCCACGGGTAAGTGCGGTCCGCAAATTGTTGACCATGCTGGGCCGCTTGTCGGGGGTGGTGAAGAATCCGGTCTGGTCCAGGACGCCTTCGAGATGTTCGAACAAGCCCACAAGCTCGTTGCGCGGCGCGGCTTCGGCGAGATTGTCGCCAAAGGGCAGCGCCCTGCCCGCTTCGCTGGTGCGGCGCCACTCATAGGACATCAGCAGCACGGCCTGTGCGATATTGAGTGAGGCAAAGGCCGCTTCCACCGGCAGGGTGACGATGGCGTCTGCCATGGCCACTTCCTCATTGAGCAGGCCCCAGCGTTCGCGGCCGAACAGGAGGCCTGCCTTCTGCCCGCCGGCAATGTGACCTGCCATGGCGGAGGAGGCCTCCTCGGGGCCGAAGACTTCCTTTTGCATGTCACGTGACCGGGCGGTGGTGGCGTAGACCAGGGTCAGGTCACCCATCGCTTCTTCCAGCGTCTCGAAGACGCGGACACGTTCCAGCACATGGTCGGCACGCGAGGCCGCTGCGATGGCCTTTTCATTCGGCCAGCCATCGCGCGGCCGCACCAGCCGCATGTCCCAGAGCCCGAAATTGGCCATGGCGCGAGCCGCGGCGCCGATATTCTCGCCCAGTTGCGGCTCACACAGGATGATCGCCGGACAGGGCGCAAGCGAAAGAGGTTGGGAACTGTCTGTGCCGGCCATGTGCTATCGATCCGCAGGAAAGTCGCGGCGACATAGCCCAATTGACGACATTCGGCAAATCAGGCGACGCGGGCCCGCATCGGCAGATCCTGCACCTTGGCCGTCGGTCGCCACTCGCGGTCAAGAATGGCGAAATGCAGCTCTTCGTCCCATTCGCCCTGGAACAGCGCATGCTCGCGATAATGGGCCTCGAGCCGCATGCCCAGCTTCTGCATGAGCTTGACCGAATGGTGGCTGCGCCCATCACAGCGCGCCATCAGACGATGAATGCGAAAATGGTCAAATGCCAGGTCGATCAGCGCCGTCAATGCCTGGGTCAGATAGCCCTTGCCACTCTCTGCGGGATTGATGGCAAAGCGCAACTCACCCTGTCCTGCCGTCGCATCAGACCATTTCAGGCTCACATGCCCCACCAGTTCAAGATCGCCCTTGCGGACCATGGCCAGGGTCAGCGTCTCGCCGGGCCGGTGCAATTCCACCTGCGACCGCATGATGGCAACGGCCCCCGCCACATCCTCGTCATAGCGCGTGGGGCGCTCGACATAGCGCTGGACCGAGGGGAGCGTGTGATATCGCCTGACAGCGTCCAGATCGCTGCGTTCGAAGGGCCGCAATAGCAGGTGATCAGTCTCGATCGGCAGGCACAAAGACGACATGGTCAAATTTCCTCCGCAAGGACAGGGCAGCCCTCTCCGGCAATGCCCGGGAGGCGTCGTGGTTCCTTTCACCCCGGAGCAAATCTTTTTAGCGCGGCGGGTTGCAAAGCCGGAAGATCAGGCCTGTCTGAGGGATAACCATTCATTACGCAAAATGGCGTAGTAGAATTCCTCGTCCCAGGCGCCCTTGAACAAGGCGTGCTCGCGGAAATGGGCCTCGCGGCGCATGCCGAGCCGCTCCATCAGGCGCCAGGAGGACTGGTTACGCGCGTCGCAGCGGGCAAAGATGCGATGCATGTCCGCCGGACCGAAGCCGAGATCGAGCAAGGCATTGGTCGCCTCGGTGGCATAGCCCCTGCCCTGGTGGTCTGGATGGAATATCCAGCCCAGTTCACCCTGTCGGGCTTCGACCGACCGCCAGATCAGCGATACTTCCCCGACGAGCTTGCCACCTTCCGCCGTTTCCACGGCCAGCACGATCCGGTCGCCTTCTTCGAGCAGGCCGGTTTGAGTAGCCCGCTGCTGAATGGCCATGGCGCATTCATCGCGGCTAAGCGGCGGATCGAACAGATAGCGCGCCACATCCTCCCGGCCACGATAGGCGAAAACGGCATCGACATCGCCGCGGGTAAAGGGGCGCAGGCGGAGCCGTTCGGTCAACAGGGGATATTCGGGATGCAGCGCCATGGTTTCTCCGGAAGGCGCGGCACCATTGCGCTTGCCGCCTGCCTTGGCAAGATCACTTGCCGCCACCGGCCGCCCATGCCAGCTTGCGCGCATGAGCCAGATCAGACAGATCGACCAGCAGGCCAGCTGCGATTGCGGTGCAGTGAAGCTGCACGCCAATGGTCGCGTGGTTTCCATGTTCCAATGCGGCTGCCGCAACTGCCAGAAAGTATCAGGCGGGGGGCATTCCTGCGTCGTCCTGATGCCCGCCGACGCCGTACAGATCACTGGTGAAACGAAAAGCTTTGCGCGGCCAGCCGATTCCGGAGCGACATTCACACGGCACTTCTGCCCCGATTGCGGCACGACGCTCTATGCCGAATCGTCCCGCGCGCCAACCTTCCGCATCCTTCTGGCCGGATTATTTGCCGGAGAGAATGAGTGGTACGCCCCTAATCAGTTGATCTTCTCGCGCCATCACCCCGCGTGGGATTTGGTCGATGGCGCCTTCCCCCACTATGACACCTATCGACCGGAGACGCCGGCATGAGCATGGCAAGCGAGGAACTGGCCGACCGCATTCGCGACTTGCTCTCGCCCGGGGAAAACATCCGTGAACAGAAAATGTTCGGCGCCAATGCCTTCATGTCCAATGGCAATATGCTGGTAGCGCCGATGAAGGATGGTTCGCTGCTGGTGCGCGTGGGCAAGGACGGCATGGACGAAGCCCTAACCCAGGATGGCGCCAGCATCATGGATATGGGCGGCCGCACCATGGGTGGTTTCGTGGTCGTCAGCGGCGATGCACTGGAAGAGGATTTCGCCCTGGGCGAATGGCTCGACCGGGCCCGGGCCTTCGTGAATACCCTGCCGCCCAAATAGCTCTCCCCATCCGGCAAGCCCCCTTGCCGAGCCTGTCTTTGCGCTTTGCTCTGGCGGTGCTATAGGGACCGCCGAACAAGGCCGAGGGCCGTTATCAGTATTTCTCAAGGGAGCTAATCGATGAGCAAGATCAAAGTCGCCAACCCGGTCGTCGACCTCGACGGCGATGAGATGACCCGCATCATCTGGCAGGCCATCAAGGACAAGCTCATCCACCCCTATCTCGACCTGCCGATCGAATATTACGATCTCTCGGTCGAAAACCGCGATGCCACCGACGACCAGGTGACCGTGGACGCCGCCAACGCCATCAAGAAGCATGGCGTGGGCATCAAATGCGCCACCATCACCCCCGATGAAGCCCGCGTCGAGGAGTTCGGCCTCAAGAAGATGTGGCGCTCGCCCAACGGCACCATCCGCAACATTCTGGGCGGCGTGATCTTCCGCGAGCCCATCATCTGCCAGAACGTGCCGCGCCTGGTGCCGGGCTGGACCCAGCCGATCATCGTCGGCCGTCACGCCTTTGGTGACCAGTACCGCGCCACCGACTTCAGGTTCCCCGGCAAGGGCAAGCTGACGATGAAGTTCGTCGGTGAAGACGGCACCGAAATCGAGCACGAAGTGTTCGACGCGCCGGGCGCCGGCATTGCCATGGGCATGTACAACCTCGACGCCTCGATCACCGATTTCGCCCGCGCGTCGATGAACTATGCGCTCAACCGCGGCGTGCCCTGCTATCTCTCGACCAAGAACACCATTCTCAAGGCCTATGACGGCCGCTTCAAGGATATCTTCCAGGAGATCTACGAGGCCGAGTTCAAGGACAAGTTCGAAGCCAAGAAGATCTGGTACGAGCACCGCCTGATCGACGACATGGTGGCAGCCGCCCTCAAGTGGTCCGGCGGCTATGTCTGGGCCTGCAAGAACTATGATGGCGACGTGCAGTCTGACACCGTTGCCCAGGGCTTCGGCTCGCTGGGCCTGATGACCTCGGTTCTGATGACCCCCGATGGGTCGGTCGTCGAGGCAGAAGCGGCGCATGGTACGGTGACCCGTCACTACCGCCAGCATCAGCAGGGCAAGGAAACCTCGACCAACTCGACCGCTTCGATCTTCGCCTGGACCCGTGGCCTGGCGCATCGCGCCAAGCTCGACAACAACGCCGAACTGGCCAAGTTTGCCGACACGCTGGAAAAGGTCACCGTCGATACCATCCAGGAAGGCAAGATGACCAAGGACCTGGCGCTGCTGGTCGGCCCGGATCAGCCCTGGCTGACTACCATGGGCTTCCTGGACGCGATCGATGCGAACCTGCAGAAGGCCATGGCGGCCTGAGGCCAGGCTGATCTGAATGGAAGAGCCGGGGTTTCGCCCCGGCTTTTTTGTTGCGCCATAGGTAACATCGATGTGCCTATCAAGTATGCGGCGAGGCATTTCTTCGCGCTTCTGGCGTTGAAACGCTGGTCGCTGTCCCCATTTGGCAGGCAGTGCATTGAGGGAGACTGACATGACCACCAGAAACGCCTTGCTCGCTGCCGGCATGGCCGGCCTCGCCCTGACCGGCACCGCCAGCGGCCAGGAAAAGAGCTTCGAGCTGACCGGGTTCACCGGACTGGACATCGCCACCGGTATTCATGCCAAGGTCAACCAGGCAGACGATTTTTCCGTTCGCGCCCATTCGCGCAGCGCCGATGCGCTGGAAAAGCTCGAGCTCAGCGTCCGTGACGGTGTGCTTGTCGCGCGGATCGAGAGCAATTTTCTTGATTTCATCCTGTCGGGCGGGCTGGTCGGCATGTTGCTGAGCGGTGGCAATGCCGTGTCGCTCGACATCACCCTGCCGGCCCTGGACAGCGCCATCGCCAGTTCGGGCGCCGATATCGAGCTGGCGGCCATCACAACGGATTCGCTGGCACTGGAAGCCTCGAGCGGGGCCAATATCGAGCTGACAGAAGGGCGCCTGCGCCTGCTGACCGCATCCGCATCGAGCGGTTCGGACATCGCCATTTCCGGCACCGCCGATGAAATCGAGCTCGATGCCTCGAGCGGTGCCGATATCGATGCGGAAGACCTTGAAGCACTTGCCGGTCGGCTGGAAGCGTCCAGCGGCGCCGATATCAGCGCCCGCCTCAGCGACCAGGTGCGCGCCCGAGCCTCGAGCGGGGGCGATATCAATATCGAAGGCGATCCAGGGCAGCGCGATGTAGAATCATCGAGCGGTGGTGACATCAGCTTCGAGGACTGAACAAAAAAGGGGCGCCTGCAAGCGCCCCTTTTCTATATGCGACCCGGTCGGGTTACTTGGTCTTGGACTTTTCCGCACCCTTTTCGGCCATGACTTCAACCCGTTCGCCTGCGGTTACCGAAAAGGTGGTTTCGGTTTCGCTGTCGTCATCATAGCGAGTGACCACGACGTAATCGCCCTGGGGCAGAGTGGTCTGATATTCGGCGGAATAACCATAGCCCATTTCCACGCGATTGCCCTGGAGATCGGTCTTGGCAGAGAACAGCTGGAAGGAGCTGGCGCCCGGCATGGTCAGCGCGGCAACGCCCGCATCCAGGACGACATTGACATCAACGCGCTGGCCACCGACGACGGTGAAGGGCGCCTCATTCTCGGCCTGGCCCATACGCACCACAGCGACATATTCGCCCGGGGTGAGCTGGAAGTCATTGTCCGCTCCATAGCCATAGCCGACCTCTTCGCGCGAACCGTCAATGGCTTTGGCTGCCTTGAAGACATTGACCGCCATGCCGCCATCCTCGACGGCCATGCCATCGACATAACTGCCGTTGATGACGGCCAGACCGACGCCCGCGACAAGTTCTTTCTCCACGGTCTCGCCGGCGGCAAGGGTGAAGGTCTCAGAGGCTTCGCCCTGTCCTACCTTGGCGGTCACGGTGATTTCGCCCGCGGGAACCTGGAACTCGGCTTCGCCATAACCATAGCTGTCGCCGCCCGGATAGAAGATGTTGAGCGCAGCACCATCGGCCACCGGCTCCCCTTCCGAGGCATAGGCCCGCAAGATGACCGTACCGGCATTCATCACGAAGTAGGGGGCCGCCAGGGTGTCGGCCGCAATGGTGACGGCCTGGGTCTGTTCGATCGGGCCATAGCGCACCATTAGGTCGTAGTCGCCGGGCTCGATCTGCTTGGTGGGGATACCATAGCCATAGTCAGCGGTCTCGCCACCCTGGGTCAGTTCCCAATAGACCGGATTGTCATTGTCGTCGTTGAGCAGTTCGCCACCTTCGACCAGGGCAACCTCAATGGTGAAATTTTCATCGAGAATGGCGGGTTCAGGTTCGGGCACCGGCGTCGGAGCAGGTTCGGCCTGGGCCACCTCGGCTACCGTGGCGGTCAGAGCCTCGACCAGATCAGCGCCGTCCTGCGCGGACAGATACTTCCCGCCGGTGTTTTCAGCCAGGCAGGCGACCTGGCGTCCTTCCTCATCCGACAGGCCAAATCCCAGCACATGCGTGGTGAAGTCGATCCCCTGCCCTTCAAGCTCACTTCCGAGCGCACACGGGTCGACCTCACAGGTTTCCAGCCCGTCGGTGATCAGGATGACAGTCGCCTTCTCTTCGGTGAAGCGCAGGTCTTCGGCAGCCAGCCGCACCGCATCGCTCAGCGGCGTCATGCCCTTGGGATTGATGTCATCGGCGGCCTCGACAATCGCCGTACCAGTCCCGGCGGCCGGGTCGACCAGCATTTCGATATCGGCGCAATTGCCTTTTTCGCGATGGCCATAGGTCATCAGACCGAGCTCAAGATCCGCCGGCAGCTCCGCCAGCACCGAGGACAGGGTTTCTCGGGCAATCGAAATGCGCGCCTCGCCATCGATCTGCGCCCACATCGACCCCGAACCGTCCAGCACAATCACGGCCCGTTCTGCAGCGATCGCCGGAAAACTAAGCCCCAGGGCAGCCACCGCCCCAAGTATGATCTTGTTCAACAATTTCATGAATTCGCCCTCCAATATGGGATTGCCGCCACGACCCGGCGACCGCGCGCTAAATGGCCACGCCGTCCATGAAGCCAGCATGAACGACCAGTTCAGAAAATGTGCCACCGATCGTTTCCATTGCGAATTGTTTTGCGGCAACAGAACAAGCAGGAACGCCGGCAAGTACTGGCATCCCAAAACTGCACCGCGTCCCGGTACATTTCCAACAAAATGCGCCTGCGCCGCACCACGTGGCTCAATGGCTGATGACGCGGACCCGCGCCGCACGTATGGTGGCCTGATCTTTCCTCGAGTCTTCCCTTATTTTGGATATTGCAGATGCCTGTCGGCGTCATTCTGGCTTTTCTGGCCTATGCCAGCTTTTCGATGGCTGATGCCTTGATCAAGGCGACAGGCCCGGCCCTTTCCGTCTTCGAGATTGCCTTTTTCACCACCAGTTTTTCCATCATTCCCGCCATGCTGACCAAGCGCGGCGAACGCTGGCGCGACATGTACAGGCTCGAACACCCCTGGCTGGTGCATCTGCGCTGCCTGACCGCAATCTCGGGCACGGCCTGCGTCATGTATGCCTTCACCCATATTGCCTTCGCCGAGGTCTATGCCATCGGCTTCACCACGCCGCTCTTCGTCACCCTGCTTTCGGTGCTGCTGCTGCGCGAACATGTCGCCGTGCATCGATGGGTACTGTTGTTCATCAGCTTCATGGGCGTTGTCCTGGTGATCCGGCCCGGCCTGAGGGCCCTGGAAGCCGGTCATTTTGTGATGATGGCCGGAGCTGTGCTGGGTGCGCTTACTACCACCATCCTGCGTCACGTTGCGCCCAAGGAGCGGCGCGTCAGCCTGGTGGGGTTGCAGGTGCTCTATTCGGCCATTGTCAACGGTGTGCTCATGGCACCCACCTTCGTAGTGCCATCAATTGAACAATTGGCCATTCTGCTCGGCATTGGCCTTCTGGGCGGCATGGGTGGTTTGCTGATCATCCAGGCCAGCCGCCAGACTCCCGCAAATCTGATCGCGCCGGTGCAATACAGCCAGTTGATCTGGGCCATCCTGTTCGGCGCCCTGTTCTTTGGCGAATATCCGGACTGGATCGCCATTGTGGGCATGGTCATCGTGGTCAGTGCCGGCCTGCTCAACGTGCTCAGCGAGCAGCCGCGCATCCGCTGGAAGCCACGCATCTTCTTCTTCCGCATCGGGCAATAGCACCCGCTCAATGCACGAAATTGTCCCAGAAATCCTGCCGCTCCAGGATGACCGGGCCCTCGGCCAGGCTCCGGTGAATGGTCAGGCGCGTATGCATCTGCGCCGTGGACTGCCGCGCCGCGTGTTGCGTGCCAGGCAGTTCCATGCGCCGCCGGTCCGGCCCGAAATAATCCCGGGTCTGGATGTAGAGGATGTCATGGTTGAGCTGCCCCACCAGCCGATCCACCAGCAATTCCGAACTCTCCGGCAGGCACAGGATATCGTCAAACCCCATCTGGACATAACCCAGGAAGGTCGTGGCGTCACAATCCTGCGTGACCAGAATGACAGGGGCCAGCCGCACGCGAAGCGAAGGATATTGCCGCAGCCGGGTCAGCGTCTCGACCTTTTCGGCATCGGGAGTGCCGTAGTGCACCAGGAAATAGAGAATCTGAAACGACGCGGCGCGCAGGCCGGTCACATCCTGGTAATGCGCAAACAATCCGAACCCGGTCGCCTGCGCAACATGCTCCAGGCTCTTGAGCGGCGCCCCCAGGGGGCAGCACGCCACCGCCGCACATTCCGATAGGATGCTGGATCGCCGGGCCATTCCCCTCGTTCTCCCACCTACGAGAGAATACTAGCGCCGACTGGCGCAATCGCCCATGAAAAAACCGTTCAGCATGGTGGCACACTGAACGGTTTTGCTAAAATTGTCCGGGTCACAAGCGCCCGAAGGCGTCAGATAAGCGCCCGGATTGCCGCGATGGCGTCATCGGCCTTGGACCCGTCCGGACCGCCACCCTGCGCCATGTCCGGCCGACCGCCGCCACCCTGCCCGCCCAGCGCCGCCGTGGCCGACTTGATCAGCGTACCGGCCGCGTAGCGGTCTGTGAGGTCTTCGGTAACGCCAATGGCCACCGTGCCCTTGCCGTCTTCGCCCTTGAGCACCATGACCACCACGCCCGAGCCGACGCGCTTCTTTTCGGCGTCCACAACCGACTTGATGTCCTTGGCCGCAACGCCCTCAACGACACGGCCGACAAAGGTCACGCCATTGACGGTCTCGCTGGCATTGCCGTCCGCACCGCCACCGCCAAGAGCCAGCTTCTGGCGCGCATCGGCCAGAGCCTTTTCCGCGTTCTTGAGCTGGCTCTGCAGCGCCTCGATCCGGTCGAGTACCTCATGCGTTCCCGACCGGAGCAAACCGGCCGCGGACGCGACAATATTCGTATTCGCATTGCCCCGATGGCGCGCGGCCGTCCCGGTCAAGGCCTCGATGCGACGCACGCCGGCAGCCACGGCGCCCTCGGAAACCACCGAAACAAGACCGATATCGCCCGTGCGGCGCACATGGGTGCCCCCGCATAGCTCCACCGACCAGCCCAGACCATTGCCCGTAGGCTCGCCCATGGAAACGACCCGGACCTCATCGCCGTATTTTTCGCCAAACAGGGCGCGGGCGCCCGATTCCTTGGCTTCCTCGACACCCATCAGGCGCGTTTCGACGGGCGTGTTCTGCAGGATGATCGAATTGGCGATGTCCTCGACCTCGGCCATTTCCTGCGGCGTCATCGGCTTGGTGTGCACGAAGTCAAAGCGCAGGCGATCGGCCGACACTAGCGACCCCTTCTGTGCGACATGGTCGCCCAGCACGATGCGCAGGGCCTCGTGCAGCAGATGAGTAGCGGAGTGATTGGCACGGATGGACGAGCGACGGTCGTGATCGACCTGCAATTCCACCGCTTGCCCAACCTTGAGCATGCCTTCGGTGACCTTGACCTTGTGGGCAAAAACACCGTGATGCTTGCCGGTGTCAGACACTTCGGCAACCACGCCTTCGCCCTTGATGATCCCGGTGTCACCGACCTGGCCGCCACTCTCGCCATAGAACGGGGTCTGGTTGACGACAACAAACCCCTCCTGCCCGGCAGCAATGGCGTCGACCTCCGCGCCATCGACAAGCAAGGCCTTGACCTCACCTTCGGCGGTCTCGGTTTCATAGCCGAGGAACTCGGTGGGACCCAGCTTGTCGGCCAGCCCGAACCAGACCGTGTCCGTGGCCGCCTCGCCCGAACCGGCCCAGTTCTTGCGGGCTTCCGCCTTCTGTTGCGCCATGGCCGCATCAAACCCGGCCTGGTCGACGCTGATATTGCGCGAACGCAGGGCATCCTGGGTGAGATCGAGCGGGAAGCCATAAGTATCGTAAAGCTTGAACGCGGTGGCGCCATCGAGCACGGCGCCCTCACCCAAGCCGGCTGTCTCGGCTTCCAGAATCTGCAGGCCCCGGCCCAGCGTCTTGAGGAAGCGGCCTTCTTCAAGACGAACCGTTTCTGTGATCATGGCTTCGCCGCGGCTGAGCTCGGGATAGGCCTGCCCCATTTCGCGCACCAGCGTGGGCACCAGCTTGTGGATCACCGGTTCATTGGCGCCGAGCAGGGTCGCATGACGCATGGCCCGGCGCATGATGCGGCGCAGCACATAGCCGCGGCCTTCATTGGAGGGCAGCACGCCCTCGGCAATGAGGAAGCTCATGGAGCGCAGATGGTCGGCGATGACACGCAGGCTGCGATTGCCCGGGCCGTTGACATCGGCATGAGTTGCATTGGCCGCCGCTCCGATCAGCGCCTTGAACAGGTCAATGTCGTAATTGTCATGTACGCCCTGCATGACAGCGGCGATACGCTCAAGGCCCATGCCGGTATCGATAGAAGGTCGTGGCAGGCCGGTGCGCGAACCATCGCCATGCTGCTCGAACTGCATGAACACCAGGTTCCAGATTTCGATCCAGCGATCGCCATCCTCATCCGCAGATCCCGGAGGGCCACCCCAGACCTTGTCGCCATGATCGTAGAAAATTTCCGAGCATGGGCCGCATGGACCGGTATCGCCCATCTGCCAGAAATTGGACTTGGCCCCCAGCCGCACGATGCGGTCCTCGGACAGGCCAGCAATCTTCTTCCAGAGCGCCATGGCCTCGTCATCGTCTTCATAGACGGTAACCATGAGCTTTTCGCGGGGCAGGCCCCAGTCCTTGGTCAGCAGGTTCCAGGCCAGTTCGATGGCCTGGTCCTTGAAATAGTCGCCAAAGGAGAAGTTCCCCAGCATTTCAAAGAAGGTGTGATGGCGCGCGGTGAACCCGACATTATCGAGGTCGTTGTGCTTGCCACCCGCGCGGACGCATTTCTGCGCCGTCGCAGCTGTGGAATAGGGACGCTTTTCAACACCGGTAAAGACGTTCTTGAACTGCACCATGCCCGCATTGGTGAACATCAACGTCGGATCGTTACGCGGCACCAGGGGACTGGAGGCGACAGGTTCATGTCCGTTCCGGGCAAAGTAACCAACAAAGCTGGAACGAAGGTCGTTTACGCTGGTCATGCAGAGGCTTTCTTGGGCGTGGACGCGAACGCGCCCTGAGAGGATTTTCGGCTTTCTATCCCGCAGAACCAAGGCCTGTCCAGCATCGCGGCGCCCTGGCTGCTTGTCGGACGACAAGAAAAAAGGCACCGGAATACCGGTGCCTCAATGCAATGCATGGGATGGCGTGGCCAATCACTCGTCGCTGCTGGAGTCTTCGTCGCCCGCGACCAGCAGGACTTCCCCCAGAAGACCAGAGCTCTCGCGAACACCCTGCTCGATCGTGGCCGCGATCTCGGGATTGTCCTTGAGGAACTGGCGCGAATTCTCGCGCCCCTGCCCCAGGCGCTGGCTGTCCCAGGAGAACCAGGCCCCGGCTTTCTCCACAATGCCGGACTTCACACCCAGATCGAGCAGTTCGCCGGTCTTTGAAATGCCTTCGCCATACATGATGTCGAACTCGACCTGACGGAACGGCGGAGCCAGCTTGTTCTTGACCACCTTCACGCGGGTCTGGTTGCCCACCACTTCCTCGCGATCCTTGATCGCGCCAATACGGCGGATATCCAGGCGCACCGAGGCGTAGAACTTGAGCGCATTGCCGCCTGTCGTTGTTTCGGGCGAGCCATACATGACGCCGATCTTCATGCGGATCTGGTTGATGAAGATGACCAGGCACTTGGACTTGGAAATAGAGCTGGTGAGCTTGCGCATGGCCTGACTCATCAGGCGGGCCTGCTGGCCGGGCAGGCTGTCGCCCATTTCGCCTTCAAGTTCGGCCCGGGGGGTGAGTGCGGCAACCGAATCGACCACCAGCACGTCAATGGCGCCGGAACGAACCAGCGTATCGGTGATTTCAAGCGCCTGTTCGCCGGCATCGGGCTGGGAAATCAGCAGATCGTCGACATTGACGCCCAGCTTGCGCGCATAGACCGGGTCCAGGGCATGCTCGGCATCGACAAAGGCACAAATGCCGCCCTTGCGCTGCGCCTCGGCAATCACATGCAGCGCCAGCGTGGTCTTGCCCGAGCTTTCCGGCCCGAAAATCTCGACGATACGGCCCTTGGGCAGCCCGCCAATCCCCAACGCGATGTCGAGGCCGAGCGAACCGGTGGAGATCGACTCGACCTCAATGGCCGAGTTCTCGCCAAGGCGCATGATCGAGCCCTTGCCGAAATTCCGCTCAATCTGGCTCAGCGCGGCCGAGAGAGCCTTGTCCTTATCCATCGATCCACCTTCAACGACGCGAAGCGGCGAAGCTGCCATTATGCTGTCTCCTTATTTCACGCTCCCGGAGCCCGTGCAACGAGAGGTGGTTGATGTCAGATGTGTTCCGTCCGTGCTTTATTTGTTCTCATTTTGTTTCATTTCCGTCAAGAGACAAAATGAGAACATCGCATCGGCGCACAGGAGACGCTTCGTCCATGCTGGTAGGCCGATTCTCGACCATCGTCAGTCCCTTCAAAAAAGTATGATTTTTTGACTAGACAGTTTGGCCACGGCCACGTTTTATGCCGGCAATTGCACAACCGGGGACCACTCATGCACCTGATCCAGTATATCGACGACAAGGGGAACCGCGCTGTCGGCGTCACGCGTGATGGCCAGACCCGCCAGATCAAGGGCGTGCAGAGCGTCTATGCGCTGGTGCAGGAGGCCTTCGGCCTGGATGGACTTTCCGGCGCCGTTGAAGCACGTGGCCTCGGTGACAGCATCGACAAGGCGGCCTTGGCGCGGGAGGGGCGGCTATTGGCCCCGATCGACCATCCCGATCCGGCCCATCTCCATGTCACCGGCACGGGCCTGACCCATCTCGGCTCCGCCGCCACGCGCGACGCCATGCACAAGGCCAATGGCGAGAAGCCGGCAGGCGAGTTGACCGACAGCATGAAGATGTTCCGCATGGGGCTGGAAAACGGCAAGCCCGCCCCCGGCGAAAAAGGTGTGCAGCCGGAATGGTTCTACAAGGGCAATGGCCATATCGTGGTCAATCCCGGCCAGGCCATCCCCTCCCCGTCCTTTGCCCTGGACGCGGGCGAAGAACCCGAGATCGCCGGAATCTACGTGATCGACCCCAATGGGCAGCCGCGCCGCCTGGGTTTCGCGCTGGGCAATGAGTTCTCCGACCACGTCACCGAACGCATCAACTATCTCTACCTGGCCCATTCCAAGCTGCGCGCCTGCTCCTTCGGCCCCGAGCTGCGCGTTGGCGACCTGCCGCGCCACATTGAGGGGATGTCGCGCATCTTCCGCGATGGCCAGGTGCTGTGGGAGAAGCCCTTCCTCTCGGGTGAGGACAATATGAGCCACACCATAGCGAACCTCGAATATCATCATTTCAAGTACGACCTGTTCTGCCAGCCTGGCGATGTGCATGTGCATATGTTCGGCACGGCGACGTTGAGCTTTGCCGATGGCATCTCCACCAAGCCCGACGATGTCTTCGAGATCGAGGAAAGCCAGTTCGGACTGGCCCTGCGCAATCCGGTGCGGGTGGAAGAGGAAAAGCCGGTGGTGATTGGCGGGCTCTACTAGTTCAGCCCCATCTGGCCGAGGATCTTGTCGCCGGGCTCGTCCCGGCGATTTCTTTTTGTGGCACGGATTGCCGGTCGCACACACTGGCGCGTCTTTACTCGCCCCAACTAACATGTCAGTTATGCCACCGCTCGGACGGAGGATGGACATGAGTGCGCATCGCTTTGAAAAACGCCGTATCGCCCAGACCGATCTGGAGGTCACGACCTTAGGACTGGGCGGGGCAAGCCTGGCCGGCATCTTTTCGGCGGTTCCGGCCGATCAGGCTCGCGCCACCGTGCGTCATGCCCTGAGCGCCGGAATCAATTATGTCGATACCGCCCCCCAATATGGCTTGGGGCGTTCCGAGCACCTGGTGGGCGAAGTGGTCCGCGAGGCGAACCCGCGCCCGGTCATCTCCACCAAGGTCGGCCGCTTGCTCAAGCCCGTCGAACCGGCTGTGCAGGACAAGGGCAATTGGGTCGATCCCCTGCCTTTCGACCAGGTCTATGACTATTCCTATGAAGGTATCATGCGCTCGCATGCCGACAGCCTGCAGCGGCTGGGATTGGAAAAGGTGGACATCCTCTATGTTCACGACATCGGCGTTGCAACCCATGGTGTCGAGGGCAACAAGCCGCTCTGGGCCCAGCTCGCCTCTGGCGGCTACAAGGCCCTTCGCGAACTACGCGACAGCGGCGCGGTGAAGGCCATCGGCCTTGGCGTCAATGAGTGGGAAGTGTGCATGGACGCCTTCGCCCTGGGCGATTGGGACGTTTTCCTGCTGGCCGGCCGCTATACCCTGCTCGAACAGACCGCGCTGGCGCCCTTCATGACCACCTGCATCGAACGCAAGGCTTCCGTGGTAGTCGGCGGGCCATTCAATTCCGGCATTCTGGTCGGCGGCGACAAGTTCAACTACGCCAAGGCTCCGGATGATGTGGTTGCCCGCGTGCGCGCCATCGAAGCGGTCTGCAAGTCCTTCAACGTGCCCCTGCCCGCAGCCGCCTTGCAGTTTCCGCTGACCCATCCGGCCGTCTGCAATGTGCTGCCCGGCCCGCGCTCACCTGGGGAACTGGACGGCATTATCGACTGGTGGGAAACGAAGATTCCCGACGCCCTCTGGTCCACCCTGGCCGATGAAGGCCTCCTGGCACCCGGCACACCCATTCCCGGCGGCACGGGTTGACGCAAAGTTCGAACGGACTTTATAAATAACTGTATGGTTCTGTAACTGGTTCGTTGTGAATGATCGATACCGCGCGTCTCGACGCCACCTTTCATGCGCTGTCCGACCCGACGCGACGGGCGATTCTGGCGCGCCTGGCGGCCGAGGGCGACGTCACGGTCATGGATTTGGCCGAACCATTCGACATGAGCCAGCCGGCCATTTCCAAGCATCTCAAGGTGCTTGAAAAGGCAGGGCTGGTGTCGCGTGGCCGGGACGCGCAGCGCCGCCCGGTGCATCTTGAGGCGCAGCCCTTGGCCGAGGCTACCGGCTGGCTGATCGAATACCGCAAGTACTGGCAGGCCCAGTTTGGGCGGCTCGACGACCTGCTGGACGAATTGCAGCGCCTGGAGGCGGCAGCCGGGAAGAACTAGGAGGCGAGCGATGCAACTGGGCAACCCACTCTCGGTGACAACGCCAAGCGACACGCAGATTGTCATCACCCGCGCTTTCGTCGCGCCGCCGCACCTGGTCTATGCCTGCTATACCCAGCCCAGCCTCATCCGCCGCTGGCTGACCGGCCCGGATGGCTGGACCATGCCGGTCTGCACCTATGATGCCCGCGTCGGCGGCACCTACCGCTTCGAGTGGCATGGGCCGGACGCTGGGTTCCTCGCCCTTTCAGGCGAAATCCACCGGATCGACGCCATCCGCTATATCGACAGCTCCGAACTGTTCGATCATGGCGTGATGGGCCCCGCCTATCGGGCGGAGCTCTTGTTCGAACTCGACGGCCGCAGCACACGGCTGGTCAATACGCTGACCTATACCTCGCTGGCCCACCGCGACATGGTCGCAGCGACGGGCATGGCAGAGGGCATGGAAATGAGCTTTCAGAGCCTGGATAAGCTATTGGTCGAGGAACAGGGTTAGAAAATGTCCTGCGATTGCCTTTTGCAGGTCCCTTCATAAGAATTGCAGAACGACATTTAGGAGGAATTATATGGCCGCTCAGGGAAATGTGCCGCACGACGATTTTCAGTCAGGCTTTATTGTCGGATACCAACTGGTCAAGGGAGTCCAATGGCCCGTTCCGCCTATGCCTCCAGCAGGACCTGTGCACGCTGGAACCACCCGGTTCTTGAATGGAGTTCGGGCGGGAATGGCCGCCGCAGGCAAGCCTTTGAATGAATGACTGACTGACTGAAAAAGGGAAACGTCGCTATGGAAGATTGGACAAGTTGGCCTGACGAGAAAGTGTTTGGTCAAGCCAGCGAACAACCAGGCTCTCAGGCGTCGTATTGGCGAGATATCGAAATAAGGCGAAGGCTTTACAATATACAACGTGAGGCTTTGCAAAGCCAACTTGAGGCCACAGTTGCCCAGCGAGAAGCAATTGCGGCGCAGCGTGAAGCGACAACCGAAATGCAAAAGCAATCCAACATCATGCTGGCATCTGTAGTGGGAATATTTTTGACGGCACTCGTGACGATGATCGCGGCATTTATCAAGTAACCAACTATTGGTCCTCGGCCCCCGGATTCGTCAGTTCAGGTCCAGCGCGTAAGCCTTTAGAAATTCGAGCGGAATGCGATCCAGCACCCGCTGGTTGGTGCTGCGCAGGAACACGCGCGGCGCCTTGCCGGCATTATGCGCCTGCGCCCAGCGATTGGCGACGAGGCACCAGCGATTGCCCGCAACGAGGCCGGGAAAATTGTAGTCCGGCATGGGCGTCGAGAGGTCGTTGCCGACGCTGGCCGAATAGGCCAGGAACTCCGCGGTCGCCTCGATGCAGACCAGGTGCACCGCGGCTCCCTCCGGCCCCGCCGCGCAATAGCCCGACCGGAAATAGCCGGTCAGGGGATCATGCGAGCACGGCTGCAGCGGTTCGCCCAGCACATTGAGCTCGGCCTGGCCTTCGATGCGGGGGACTGCGGTCATCGCCCCGCTACTCCCCCTTGTCCATCCGCCGGAGCACTTCCTTGACCTTGGAATTGATCTGGTCGAGCGAATAGGGCTTGGGCAGGAAGTCGACGCTCTGGTCGTCCTCGATATCGCGCCGCACGCTTTCCTCGGCATAGCCTGAAACGAAGATGATCTTGAGCTTGGGCATCTTGTCGCGGATGACCTTGAGCATGGTCGGCCCATCCATTTCCGGCATCACCACGTCGGAAATAATGAGATCGACCTCATAGTCGAGGTCCTCAAGCACCTCGATAGCCTCTTCACCGCCATCGGCCTCGAACACCTCGTAGCCCGTGGCGCGCAGGGCGCGAGCCGAGAAGGCGCGCACGCTTTCCTCGTCTTCCACCAGAAGGATGCGCTCATGCCCGGTGAGGTCCTTGGCGGGTGCGGCAGCAGCAGCAGCCTTGGCGGCCGATTCCTCGGCAGTGGGAACATAGCGCGGCAGGAAAATCTTGAAAGTGGTTCCGACGCCAACCGTCGAGACCGGATAGATGAAGCCCTCGGTCTGCTTGACGATGCCATAGACCGTGGAAAGCCCCAACCCGGTGCCCTTGCCCAGCTCCTTGGTGGTGAAGAAGGGTTCGAAAATCTTCGCCAGAACCTCCGGGCTCATGCCGGTGCCGGTGTCCTCGACATCGATCAGCACATAATCGGCCGGCACCATGCCCTCGAACTTCATGGTTGCCGCTTCCGCCTCGGAGATATTGGAGGTTCGCAGGGTGATCGAGCCGCCATTGGGCATGGCGTCGCGCGCATTGACCACCAGATTGATGATCACCTGTTCGAGCTGCACCACGTCGGCGCGCACCGGCCAGATATTGCGCCCATGCTCGACCGTGAGATTGTTCTTCTCGCCTATCATGCGCTTCAACAGCACTGTCAGGTCATCGACAATCAGCGGTAGCTCCAGCACCTGCGGCCTGAGCGTCTGGCGGCGCGAGAAGGCCAGCAGCTGTCGGGTCAAACCGGCGGCACGATTGGCGTTCTGCTTGATCTGCATCAGCTCGTTGAAGGACGGATCGCCGGGCTTGTGCTTCAGGAGCAGCAGGTCGGAGAAACCGATTATGGCGGTGAGCAGATTGTTGAAGTCGTGGGCCACGCCGCCCGCCAACTGGCCAACGGCCTGCATTTTCTGGCTCTGGGCGAACTGGGCCTCGAGCTTGCGCTGGTCGGTCATGTCCAGCGCATAGACATTGACCTGTTCAGGCGAGCCGGCGCTAACCTCGGAAGCCGAGATATAGAGCCGCACGGCATGGTCGCCTTCGACACTGAGCACGGCATCGACCGGCTCGACCTCCGAGCGCTGCGCTGTCGCGTCGCTCAGCGCCTTGGCCAGTTTCTCGCGGCTGCCCTCGCCGATAAGGTCGCTGAGCGGCTGCAATTCGAGGCTCTTGTCCTCACCCGACCAGTGGAAAATGCGCCCGAACGGCGCATTGGTGCGCACAATGCGGCCCTCGGCATCGAGCGTGGCAATGGCAAAGGGTGTGTCGTTGAAAAAGCGCGAGAAGCGCACTTCGGCAGCGCGCAGCTCTTCCTCGGTATCGGGCGCACTCGACATGTCGAGCACCAGGGTCCGGGTCTCGCCCAGTTCCCCGTCGGCAAGGCGCGCCGCCCGATGCAGCAAGCGCACCGGCAACGCGGTGCCATTGCGGCGGACAAGGTCGATATCGATGATTTCGGTGCGGATTTCCCCGTCACCCCTGCCCCGCATCAGCAGCGAGGCGCCATCGCCGCGCACAATGTCGGAGAGCGCGAGTTGACCGGCATTGAACTCGGCCAGATCATAACCCAGCCAATCGGCAAGGGTTGAGTTCAGGTACTGAATCTGCCCATGGGCGTCGGCCGAGAAGAAGCCGGAAGGCGAGTGATCGAGATAGTCGATGGCGCGCTGCAGGTCCCGGAACGCCGTCTCGTTGTTTTCTCGGTCACGGGTGATGTCCTCGACTGACCAAGCCACCAGCGGCTTGTGGCTATCGGCAACCTCGGGCAAGGGACGCACAGAGACGCGATACCAGAAGACGCGGCTGGCTTCGGATTGGGAACCGCCAAGCCCGCCGGGCACACGAATGTCCTCAATAGCGGTGCGCCCGTCCCGCGCCGCCTTAGACACCCGGTAGATCGCCTCGCCCGCATCGGCGTAGCCGGAAAAGAGCCGCGGCACCCCTACCGGCACGCCATTGTTCATGGCCCCCGGAAACGAACCATAGTGCTGGTTGACGTAAGTGATCTTGCCTTCGCGGTCGGCGATCACCGCCCCAAAGGGCAAGCTGTCGACCACTGCGTGGCTCAGGGTCCGCCGCTCTTCGCTGGCGGCGAACCGAAACAGGCCCGCAGCCAATCCGAACAGGAAGAAAACGCCGGCCACCGCCAGCAGACCCACAAAACCCATTACCAGCTCGGGCGGAAGACTGTCGCCGAACAGCGAAAATGCCAGCGCAACCAGCACCAGCACCACGGCCAGCAGCACCACCCGCCACATCCCGGCGCCGCCACGCCCCGAATCCAGCACCGGTTCGGGATAGCTGTCCTCGCCAAGCGGGGTCGCTGCCATGGGGTTCTACTCCAAAAGCACTGCACACCGTCCCGAATCGGGACATCAGAACAGGTCTAGCAAATGGACCGCCCCGGTGGGAGGGCGAAGGGGCTTTTCAACATGAGGGCCCGAAGCTTTCTATAGAAGTGTTGCCTGGCAAGTCAGATTTGCAGCAGCCGGATCGCCGGCAAGCAACATTTTCTCATGTCTCTCGAAGCAGCTTTCACCCCACCATCCTTGCGTCCAACTGGCGAACAAGACGAATGCGACTAGCGCCACCGCGAGGGCACCCTTCACAAGAAGCGATGCCTCCTTACGCACTCGGCCGCCACCCGCCGCCGGGCTTCTTGAGGCGCATCACGAAGCCGATGACTTCGGCCACTGCCTTGAAATGCTCGGCCGGAATGGTCTCGTCGATGTCCACAGAGGCGAATAGAGCACGCGCCAATGGCGGATTTTCGACAATTGGCACATCGCTGTCCTTGGCCAGTTCGCGAATGCGGAACGCGACGGCGTCGGCGCCCTTGGCCACGCATTTTGGTGCGGCCATGTCCTTGTCGTATTTGAGCGCCACGGCAAAGTGGGTCGGGTTGGTGATGACCACGGTGGCGTCCGGCACGGCGGCCATCATGCGCTTTCGGGCGCGGTCCTGGCGCAGCTGCCGAATGCGACCCTTCACATGCGGATCGCCTTCCATCTGCTTGTATTCTTCGCGCGTCTCCTGGACGGTCATCATCTGCCGCTTCCACCATTTCTGGCGAACGTAGAAGTAGTCGGCAGCCGCTATGGCAGTGATGACAGCCAGCACGGCAGCGAAAATCTTGATCCCGATCTCCTGGAAATCCATGAGGATCATGATCGGATCGGCGGTCATCATGGTGTCGAGCCGGTCACGCTCGGGCCAGCACACCACCACCACGATCACGCCCACGATGATGATCTTGACCAGACCTTTGCCGAAATTGACCAGCGCATCCGGGGAGAACAGGCGCTTTGCACCGCCAATCGGCGAGATCTTGGAGAGTTTTGGCTTGATCGGATCGACCGACCAGACGAGCCGGTGCTGCACCAGATTGGCCAGAATTCCGCAGACCATCAATACGGCCAGCGGGATCAGCACGACGCCGATCATGGCCAGCGCCAACCCGTTGAAGAAATCGGCGAAGCCAGCGCCCTCGACGTCAAACTGGTCCGCGTTCATGAATATCAGGCTCAGCGATTGGCTGAGTTGCGTGCTGATCCACGGGGACAGCATGGCAAAGACAATGCCCGATCCCATCAGCATGAACCAGGTCGTCACCTCCTGGCTCTTGGCGACATCACCCTTCTTGTGCGCGTCCTCGAGCTTTTTCTGGGAAGGGTCTTCTGTTTTGGAGTCCTGATCGGGGGCTTCATCCGACATCGGCTAGCCCCTCCACATCGCCAAGTGATTTTCAAAGGCAGTGATATACCAGCCCATCATCATCACCAGCAGAATGGCAAACAGCAGCAGGCCGACAATGATATTGGCCGGCATGAGAATGAAATAGACCTGTAATTGCGGCATCAGCCGCGCGAGAATGCCTGCGCCCAGGTTGAACACCAGACCGAACACGATGAAGGGCGCGGACATCTGCACCCCGACCATGAAGGCACCGCTGACGGTGCGCACCGCCAATTGCATGGCATCCTCGAACATCAAGGGATCGGTCGGGGAGAACACCATGTAGCTGTCATAGATGGCGGCCAGCGCCATATGGTGCAGGTCCGTCGCAAAAATCAGGGTGATACCGAGAAACGAGAGGAAGCTGGAAAACACCGCGCCCTGCACGCCCATCTGCGTCGGATCGGCGGCGAGCGCGCCGGAAAGGCCCGTCTGAAAGGCGACGATCGTGCCGGCCACCTGGGTCGCCATCACCGTGATCCGGACTATGGCGCCGATGATCAATCCGACCGCCAGCTCGTGCACCAGGAGACCGACAATGCCTGCCAGATCCCCCGGCATGGTGGGGATCACCTGCGCCAAAAGGGGGAATACGACGAGCGTGAAGGCAAGCGCGAAACTGAGCCGCATGCGCGTGGGAATGGTCTGTTCGCCCAGCGCCGGGAGCAGCATCAGCATGGCGCCGATGCGCATGAACAGGATGAGATATGTGAAGGCGGTCGCCGGGAGCCAGTCCAGACTGATGGTCACGGCGCCTAGCCGCCCACGATGATCATGTCGACCACCCGGTCCATATAGCCCGCCATGGTAGCTCCAAGAAATGGCAGGGTGATCAGCATGGTCAGGAAGATGGCGATGATCTTGGGCACGAAGACCAGGGTCATTTCCTGAATCTGCGTCAGGGCCTGGAACAGCGCAATGACCACGCCGACGATCAACCCGACCAGCATCATGGGCATCGAAACGATGATCAGCGTCCAGATACCCTGGCTGGCAATGTCGAGCACTTCTGCGCCGGTCATGGCTCAAACCTTCTTCGATTCGCGTCTCAGCCTATCACTGGCGGTCACCCCGGCGAAGGCCGTGGCCCATTTCGAGGGTTATCGACCTGGGCTGCCGACCATGTTGTCCCCGCATTTCAGGATGAGCCCTCGGGTGACATCCATGACGTGCTAAGGTTAGATCGGCATCCGCATGATTTCTTCATAGGCAGAGATCACCTTGTCGCGCAGGGTAACCATGCTTTCGATGGCCATTTCGGTTTCCGAGAGTGCGGTGACCATGTCGACCACATTGGCCTTGCCACTGACCATATCCATCGCCATCTGGTCCGCCGCCTTGCCCTGATCGACAACGCCCTGGACATTCTGCGCCAGGAGATCGGCGAAATTGCCGCCAGCGGCCGGTGCACTCGCCGTAAGGTCAGCCTGCGGCTTGGCAGCCTGGTTGATCAGACGGCTGGCATTGGAGTAGGCGGCGGTCGCCGCGTTGAAGGGTGTGTTGCTGACGGCCATCTCGACTGCCTTTCAAAATTATCAGCCGCGCAGGATGTCGAGCGTGCGCCCGAGCATCTGGCGGGTCACGGTGACCACGTTGAGATTGGCTTCGTAGCTGCGCTGCGCCTGGCGCATGTCCACTGTTTCCACCAGCGTGTTCACATTGGGATATTGCACGAAGCCACTCTCATCGGCGGCTGGATGCCCAGGCTCATAGCGTGAAGTGAAATCGCTCATGTCGTAGGCCAGTCGCCCAATCTCCACCACACGCCCGCCAACCTCGGCGTCATAGCTGGTCTGGAAGGTCGGGATGCGGCGGCGATAGGGCTCATCCCCCGGCGCCTTGCCCGCCGAATCCGCATTGGCGATGTTCTCCGCGATAACCCGCATGCGCGCCGTCTGTGCGTGAAGCCCGGTTGCCGCGATACGGAGCGATGAATTGAAGTCCATGCGTTATCCCCTAGACGTTCTTGCCCAGCGCAACGCGCAGGATGCGGACCGATTTCTGGTAGAGGGAGGTCGCGGCCTGATAGTCCATCATATTGGTCGTGACCTTCATCATCTCGTCTTCAAGCGTGACGCCATTGCCTTCGGGCGTGACCTCGAAATTGGCCATGCGCTGCGCATTGAAGGCGCCCTCGCCCGACGAAGCCGAGAAATGCATGGGCTGGGTGACCGTCGTGACCACCGCGGAAGACGTCATCATCCCCTGACGATCGGCAAAGTCATATTGCTTGAGATCGCGTCCGCGGTATCCTGGCGTCTCCGCATTGGCCACGTTTTCAGCCAGAAGGCCCTGACGGGTCTGGTGCCAGCGCATCTTGTCGGTCAGCGCCGAAAAGACTGGCATGTCCATAAGGCCCATAGGCCGCGCTCCCGCAAAGGATTCCAATTAGGCAATTCTTGCCGGGTGAATGGTTAATCAAGCGTTAAGCCCGGCTCGCCAGTCCTGATTCCGGCTGCATTCTGCAACAATTGATGGCCAGGGTAGGCAGGAAATGCCGCTGCCTGATACCAACACCTATTGCCCCACCCGGAATCGCGCTATGTGCGTGGTCCGAACGGAATGCATCGGAGGCGCGGCTCTTGCAATTCATCACCGGCCTGTTTGGCGGCAGCGGCAACACCATACTGACCATGATCCTGGCGCTCGGCATCGTGCTGGTGCTGATCGTCCTGGCCGTCTGGTTCCTCAAGCTGATCTCCAATGTCTCGGGCAATGCCGCACGCGGCCGCAATCGGCGGCTGGCGGTGGTGGACACCTTGGCTCTCGACCAGAAGCGGCAACTGATCATCGTGCGCCGCGACGATGTCGAGCATCTCATCCTGACCGGTGGTCCGCATGACCTCGTCGTCGAAACCGGCATTCCGGTCGCAGAACCCGTTCCGGCCCAGCCCGCGCGGCGCGGCCTGCCTTCGCTGTCGGCGCGGCGGCCATCCAGTAGCAAGCCAGCGCCCGCGCCCACGCCGGCGGCTGAACCAGAAGCCCCGCCCGCGCCCGAACCCGCCAAGCGTCCGCCCCGCTCCCTACGCCATACCGGCCTGCTTCGCCCCGTCAGCGTACAGGACCCCACGCTAACCGTGCAAAACCCGGACAGCGCGGGCGGGCATCCCGACGACTCAGCTAAAGAGGACGGGAACGAGACCGCGAGCGAAGGCGCAGCGCTTGAGCACGACAACAGCGAGCAGGCCAACCGGAACTGAACCGGCGCGCAAGACGCGCTGGCGCTTCGTGCTGCCGCTTCTGACCGCCGCGGGACTGCTGATCCTCTGGTCCAGCGGCGCCTTTGCGCAGGATCTTTCCATTGATTTTGGCGACGACACCACGCTGACCGAGCGGGCCATCCAGCTCATCGGCCTGATCACCCTGCTTTCGCTGGCCCCGTCCATCCTGGTGATGGTGACAAGCTTCACCCGCATCGTGGTGGTGCTCTCTCTGCTGCGCACGGCCATTGGCCTGCAGACCGCCCCACCCAACACCGTCATGGTGTCGCTGGCGCTGTTTCTCACGCTGTTCATCATGCAGCCAACGCTGCAGCAAAGCTACGAACAGGGCATCGCGCCCCTGATGGCCGGTGAGATCGAATTTGCCGAGGCCTTCGACGCCGGCGCGGCGCCGCTGCACGAATTCATGCGCGCCAATGTGCGCGACCGGGACCTTGAACTCTTTTACGACCTGACTGAAGCCGAGCCACCCGAGGAACCCGAAGCCATTCCGCTGCAATTGCTCATCCCGGCCTTCATGATTTCCGAGTTGAGGCGCGCCTTCGAAATCGGCTTCCTGCTCTTCCTGCCCTTTGTGGTCATCGACATGGTCGTGGCTTCGGTACTGATGAGCATGGGTATGATGATGCTGCCGCCGGTCGTGATCTCCCTGCCCTTCAAGCTGATCTTCTTCGTGCTGGTGGACGGCTGGTATCTGGTGGCCGGTTCACTGGTGCGCAGCTTCACCGGCTAGCCGTGTACCGGCTCAAACCCGGCATCAAGCAGGATCATGTGCGCCGCTGGGCCTTGCCCGACCGCATCTTCTTTGCCCATGGCGCCTGCCACATTCTGGCCGGTGTCTATCTGGGCGAAGCGCCCCTGCCCGGCTTTCATGCCGAGCGCATCATCCCCAATGGCGAGGTGCCGGGTGGTCATATGTACGTCACCGACGGGACGGTCGCTTTCGACTATCACGGCTATAGCCTGCGCCAGAGCCTGCTGGAGCATCACCGCCGTTCCTGGTCCAGGGACTATCCGGGCTGGGACTGCGCAATCGAGGTTGTCGATTTCCCCATTCTGGGCGCCCATGCCCTCAATGCGCGCAAAAATGCTAGGCCCCGGCCAGTATCTTGAAAACCCGATACCCCGCGCCCAGGCTTTTGTTGCGCGCTTCGCACATGCGGAACAGGCCGCAAGGGTCCGGACCATGGCCTGACCGAGGTCAGGACCTGCTCGGTCCTCTGACCAAAAGCCAAAGCATGTCTGCAAACATGGACATCTTGTATGAATTACCATACATAGTGTCACCTAACGTAGACATACTGCAGGTGCGTACAAATGAGAATGGAAATTCAGAGGCGGCATGCAGTCGGGCTCGGAGGATTGCTGCTCGCGGCCATCGCCTGCGGCGTCCTGAGCTCAGTGCCTGAAATTGATGGGCCCGACTATCTGGAACACCTCGCATCCATCGAGAGCAGAATTGTCCTCGCTGCCCTGTTTCAAGCGATCATGGCGCTCGCCTATGCTGGCGTTATCGCATTCACATTTCCATTGGTCAGAAGCACGTCCCTGACCGCCGCAATAGCCTATCTCGCGCTCCGGACCATCGGCGCGACCTTCCTGTTCCTGGGTATCGTCGCGCTATTGCTGTTCACCGTGATTGGCGACGGACTGCGCACGGCCGTCAGCCCTGAAGAGCTTGCCGACTACAGCGTTGCGGCCGGGATACTGCGGCAAGGACGAGACTGGATAAATCATGCCGGGATGATCCTGCCCTGGGCCGCCGGCGGTGCAATACTCTACTGGGCACTATGGCGGATTGCTGCCGTGCCGGGTTGGATTGCAATGGCCGGCATGGCCGGGGCCGGACTGACGATCATTGCCACCGTCCTGTACATATCCGGTTGGGTAGACGTCGTGTCCATTCCCTATCTGGCGCTCAATGTGCCCGCTGCGCTGACGGAAGTTGCACTTGCGATCAATCTCATCGCTCGAGGATACAACCCCGGCTTCAATCCGCTGCCAGCGACCCCACGCGAGTGATCAGGACGACATTTCGCGCGGGACGCCTGCGCGATCAGAGCGAGGCGAGATTGGCGCTGGCGCGGCTGGCGTTCAGGGGCGTCAGCGCCCCCTCCCCTGAGTAGGTCTCTCGATAGGAGGCGAGAAAGGCGGTCAGGCTGTCCAGCGCAGCCACTTCCGCTGCCACCTTCTTGAACTCTAGGCTCGTGGTCTGGATCGGCCCGGTCACGAAGTCGAACATCGCCCACTCCGGGGAGGCAACCATCCGCTCGCCGAACTTCGCGCGCAGCCGCGACAGGCCATAATCGTCGCCCGCCAGGACATAACCCACCGCCGCCTTGATCAGGCTCATCCGGGCAACACGATCAAGCGGCTTGCCCTCGGGCTCGTTACCATAGATGACTTCGATCATCTCTCCGGCCTGGCTGTACCGGCGTGATTTCCAATGCGCGTCGATCCGCATCAGTTCGACATCCTTGCCGTCCATATTGCTGATCAGGTCGAGCGCCAGCTGGTCGCGTCCGCCGTCGATCATGGCGCGGGCCTCCAGCAGGCGGCGCTGGCGCTGCAGGGAATCCGGCAGGCCGGGCAATTGCGTTTCATTGAGCACACGCAACGCATCCTGGGGCCTGCGGTCCGCGAGATAGATCACGGCCAGATCGGCAGCGATCTGTGTACGGGCCACGCCCCGCAGCCGGTTGTCGAGCTGATACTGCAGCAGCTCTGCCGCCTGGGCCAGAAGATCCACCCGCACCAGCCGGCGCGCCAGATTGCGGATCATCTCGTCGCCGCGCGCACCCGGCGGGGTAAGATGGCGGAAGTCATAATAGATCGCCAGAGCCTCGACCGGCCCGATGGAATCGGCGACGCCATTGAGGAACAGGTCCGAGAACATCCGCTGGGCCTGATCGCGCAGGCCGTTGACAGCCGGGCTTTCGGGATAGTTGGCAACAGCCGTCTTCACCGTTTCAAACCCCGGGCGATACTCGCCGTTGCGGAAATAAAGCTGCGCCAGGAGGGTCTGCATATCGGCTTCCAGCGCATCACCGCGCCAGAGCAGCGCCTCAGCCGCCAATGTCTGCGTACCCTTGGCCAGATCCAGCCGCCCCTCACGGTCCAGCACCAGCAGGGTCCGGTACACCGCCTCGGCGCGGGTCGGACGAATTTCCGAGGCGATGACCTGACCATAGGTGTCGAGCGCTTCCTGGTTGCGCCCCTCGGCCTCGTCTATCCGCCCGGACAGAAGGTGATGCAGGGAGGCCTCCTCAACGCTGAGGCTGGCAAAGTCGATGTCGTCCAGCATGCGCTGGGCCAGGATCGGGTCGTCCGCCTCCACGGCTGCGCGGGCGGCCGCCAGACGGAAATGGTTGCGGGCCCATTCGGGATAGCTGTCGGCAATGGCGCGCGCTTCCAGGGCATCGAAACGGGCGCCGCGATAATCATGGGTCTCCGCCCGGGCAATGGTGCGCCAGAACAGCGAATCCACGTCCTGGTCGAGCGAGGGTGCATTGAGCGTGCGCAGCGCATCCCGCGGACGTCCCGCCAGGACATCGGCGATGGCCGTCGTCGTGCGGATCTTGCGCGTCAGATCCTGTGCCCGCAAATCGCTCTCGAGCACCCGCAGCACACCCAGAGCCTCGAAGGCAAACCGGTTGGCCACCAGGAACTGGGCATAGTCCAGCCGGGCCAGATCACGTTCCCGCCCTTCATTGGCAGCGGCAGCCCGCTCCATGTCGTCGCGCTTTTCGACAAAGGCGGCAGGATCGCGTTCCTCGAGCGCACCCAGGTTCAGATAACCGGCTCGCGCCGCCTCCTGGGCTTGCGATCCCGCATTGCGCAGGCTGTCGATGGCCGAAACCGTCAACCCGCTGGTGGCCGAGATGACTGCCACAGGGCTGTCGACTTCGACACCCAGATTGGCCGATTTGGGCTTGACCACCAGGCCGTGCACGCTGCGCAAGGCGGTAAAGTCGACATAGTCGAGCGACCGCGTCAGTCCGCGGGCCGGCGGGAAGGCAGTCACCACCTGCAGCACATCACCGACCAGGGGGTCGCGGAATTCATGCAGGCGGCCGGGACGGACCATATCGGCCACCATCTCGAACGAACCCTCAATATCGCGGCGGCGCGAAAGCGTCATGGGCTCTGTGGGGCTCAACATCATGTCGCCCAGCGACAGGACCCAGGCCATGCCCTCCGAACCCAGCGTGGCGAGCCGGTCCTGCGACAGGTCCAGACGCACCACTTGCGTGTCGCCGGAAGACACCACGGTAAAATCGCTGGCGATGGCATCAAAGTCCATGGAATTGCCTGGCGGGGCAATGCCGCTGACCGTGTCAAAAATCATCCAGACCGTGTCGCCGCGACGGAAAACGGCGGCCGGAGTATCCTGTTCGAACGGAAATACCACGCGAACGGTATTACCCAGGACATTGATGAACGGGGTCACCGTTTCTGCGCTTGCAACCTGAAGTGCTGATATGGCCGGTTCTTCATGGGTCTGCATCCCGGCTTCGGCAGCCAGATGCGCGGCTCCATCAGCCAGGTCCCCAGGTGTCAACGCCGGCAACGCAGCGCCGGCAATATCGATGTCGAGCACATATTGCGAGGGCGAGATGGCATAGAAGCGCGGTTCGACACCCTCGGCGAAAATGAAGGTGGCCGCGGCGCCATCCTCGGAAAAGCCCGACTGCATGGAGACGATCTCCTCGGGCAGCGCACCCAGAAGTCCGGTCAGGTCCATTTCTACTGGCCACTCGAACGTGGCCGCGCCCACTTCGCCCTTCTTGTTGAAGCGCCCTTCCGTCGGCACGTTCCAGTCAAACTGCATGCGAAGGAAGGTCGCATTGCGCCCGACCCGCACATTGACCTGAGGGTCGAGCTCTGCCGCCAACCGCGCCTTGCGATCCCGCTCTGCCTGGATGGCTGCCAGGCGCGCGCGCTCGGCCAGCTCATCGATGATTTCCTGCGGCAATGCAGGCGGCATGCCCTGCCAATCGGTTGGCATCAGGTCCACAAAGAGCTTCTCGCCCGCTTCGATGCGATTGAAGTTGAAGCTGCTCTTGAGCCCGAGGCGCAGCCCACGCCGATCCGGATCAATGCGCGCAACCGACAGATAGTTCGGCATGGTGGTAGCCACGTCGGGCAAGAGGATGTCGACCGGCTCGGCGAATTCCACCGAGAGCACGCCATTGTCGATGCGGAAGTCGTATTCCGGCAGTTCGTTCAGCGACGGAAAGCTGAGAATCAGGCGCGCATAGCCATCTTCTTCGGTGGCAAAGAGCTGCCCCTGTTCCTGGGCCAGAACGGGCGACACAACAACCATGGCTCCGGCAAGGGCCGTCGCCACGAGTGTGCGGGTCCATCCCCGCCAAGCTGTCCCGATTGCGGTCTTCACCGGCCTTCTGCCCGCCCGACGCATACAAGTCGCGAAATCAGGGACGGGCAAATGGGCCCATGATCCTCAGGAAAACGCGAGGGTTACCACACTCCGAAGGGCACCGCCTTCTGGACGGCAATTCCCTTCGCAGCGCCAACCCTAGCGGCCGGTGCTTAACGTGCCCCTAAGGGGAACGCTGGCAATTATCTATTGTCCGACGATCTGCGGCAGCTCGGCGAGCGCTTCGGGCGCCATCTGGTCGAGCGGGTCGGTGCTGGCCGAAGCCATGCGCACCGTCAGCTCCTGCGCCCGCATCGTATCCATTTCGGCCAGGATTGGCGCCATCTTGCGCGGGCTCATCATCTTGGCCACACGCAGCAACACCTCGATATCGAGCGCATTGAAGATATTGGCGGCGTCCTTGGGCTTCATGGTCTCGTACATGGCCACGATACCGGCAAACTGCCCCTCATCCATCTCCTTGCGCTGCTCGACCAGCGAGGCGATCTGATCCTCGATGGACTTGAGGGTCTGCTGGCGCTCCTCGATACGCTTCTCGGCAGCTTCCACCAGCGACGCCCGCATGGCCAGTTCCTGCTCATAGCTTTCCAGTTCGGTCCGGCGCGTGGAGAGACGCTCCAGCAGGGCCTGCTCAGTGGCGGTGTTTGCGCCACCACCCAGGGGCTGGGTCCCGTTTGGCGTCAAAACCTGCGGTAGTGCATCAGCAAGCGGCGGGCAATCGCCAGGAATGACCATCAGGGCGCCTTCGCTGCTGTCGGTCTCGCCGGGTTCAGCAACCGGGCGCGGGTCGCAGGCATTCTCGGCGGCAATGACATTGCTGACCGGTTCATCATGGGCATCAGTCTCGCCATGTGCGTCCGATGCTTCGGACGCGTCACCATGGTCAGACGCGCCCGCGCCATGGCCGGCAGATGGAGCGCCATGGCCGCTATCGGAGGCTTCCCCCAGCGTCGGGGCGGCATCGCTCAAGGTCGGGCTACCATCCTCCATCGTGGGCTCGCTGGGCAGTGTGACCGTTTCGCCCGGCGCGGCCGAACCACCGCCGTGGCCACCGCCCCCGCCTCCCGCAGCCTGTGCCTGGCTCACGCCCGTCAACACATAGCCGCCATTGGTCACCAGGCCCACGGTCTTGAGGACCAGTAGGGCGGCAACGGCCAGGATGACAACCGGGAGCAGGCGAATATTGGTCACGCGGCGGCCCCGCGGCTGCGCACGCGCTCCGACAATTGCTGCAACGCGGTCTGAACCTTGTTCGGGGCCTCGACCGGCTCGATGGCCTGGCTATGCCGTGCAACGCTGGTGATCTTGGCGATGCGTTCCATCAGGACCGTACCGGCCGTGACATGATTGGCCAGCTCCACGCCGAAACGTTCGGCTTCCTCCATGCGGGCGCTCAAGGTCAAATCTGCCTCGACGGCCGTCGACTTGAGTTCCTTGATGGCCTGGTTGGCCAGATTGGTGGCACTCACCAGGTCCGCCACCATCTGCTTCATGGCGTCCTTGTCCTGATGCAGGCGCTTGAGGCGCTGATTGAGCAGGACGCAATAACCAATGGTCAGGGCCAGCAGAATTGCCACGGCGCCTTCCACGAAAATTCCAAGCGGCAGCCCCAACATCATCGTCCTTCCATCGTATCGTCGATTGCCTCAAAGGCTTCCATGGTGACCTTGGGCGGGTTGAGCGGGCTGGTGACCCGCACGGAAACATGATTGCCGATATGGCCCATAATGGCCTCGGTCAGCTCGACATCGCCGCAGCGCAGGCGCACCGGGTCGCTCGGGCCGCGCTCAAACATCAGCGTCTGGCCCGCCTTGAGATCGAGCAGGCGGGAAAGCGGCAATTGCTGCTCATGCAGCACGGCCTCAATCTCCACATCGGCCTGGTAGATCTCGGTGGCCAGATGCCCTTCCCAGATCGGATCACGGCCGAATTTCTCGCCCATGAACATCTGGAGCAGCTGTTCGCGGATGGGTTCGATGGTGGCATAGGGCAACAGGATCTCGATCTTGCCGCCGCGATCATCCATCTCGATCCTGAGTTCGATCAGGATGGCAGCATTGCCCGGCCGCGAAATGGCGGCAAAGCGCGGATTGGTCTCCATCCGCTCGAGCTTGAAATTGATCTGCGTGACCGGCTCAAAGGCACGATGGGTATCGTCAAGGATGATCTCGATCATCTTGCGCGCCAGCGCCATCTCAATGGTCGTGTAGGGCCGGCCTTCGACACGGATATTGCCGCCGATCCGGCGCCCGCCCAGCAGCACATCGATCATCGAATAGATGAGGTTGGAATCCACGGTCAGCAGACCGTAATTCTCCCATTCCTCCGCTTTGATAACCGACAGAATCGCGGGCAGCGGGATGGAATTGAGGTAGTCGCCGAAGCGAACGGACGAAATGGAATCCATGGTCACCTCGACATTGTCGGAGGTGAAATTGCGCAGCGAAGTCGTCGCCAGCCGCACCAGGCGGTCGAAGACGATTTCCAGCATGGGCAGGCGTTCATAGCTCACCAGCGCTGAATTGATCAGCGCCTGCACACCAGTCAGTTCGACATTGCTGCCGGCACTGGAATCGAAGCCGAGCAGGCTGTCGATCTCATCCTGGTTGAGCACGCGGTCGGCACCGCCCTCCCCGTCACCGTCGCCACCTTCGAGCATGGCGGCCCATTCGGCGGCGGCCGCGGCGGCGCGCTCTTCTTCGCTCATCTCGGCTTCGTCCACAGGCGCAACAGGCGCATTGTCGACGTCGCCGATATCGTCGAGCCCCCAATCGTCGCTCAGCTTGTCCTGATCGCTCGGTCCGGCCATTACTGCACCAGGATTTCCTTGAAGAGCACGCTCTCCACATGGGCGGGATAGATCGCCAGGTTGACCCGGCGCAGCAGCTCTTCCTTCAGCCGATAGATGCCGGCGGAACCTTCCAGGTCACTCTTTCTCAATTCACGCAGATAAACCTGGAACGCGTCGATGACCTTGGCCAGCCGCGGCTGGATCTCGGTCATCATGTGTTCGTCAGCCACCTCCAGAGCGATGGTGAGCTTCATGAAAGCCTGGTTACCTTCCTCGGTGCTGAGGTTCACCATCATCGGCGGCAAATTGAAAATGAAGGTATCGTGCACCTCCGCCGCAGCAGTTGCGGCATGCCCGTCACCATGCACATCCGCTTCGCCACCAGAGGACGACAAGAAGAAGAACAGGCCTCCTCCGGCCAGCAGCAGAACGAAGACAGCCGCGCCAATGATGATGAAGAGCTTGGGAATGCCCTTCTTGGCTGGCGCTTCCGTACCGGCTTCCGCTTCCGCAGTCATAAAGTGACCCTGTCAAACGCCTGCATTTCCGGACGATTCCGGCTTGCTGTCCAGCTAAGGCCCAGTTGGTTAACGAAAGGTTACAAATACACCCAAACCGGCAGTTTTTGCCGGGCAGGTTTTGCCGAATGCAACAAAGCGGCCTACTGACGGTAAACTGTGACCACACATTAAGTCATTGTTTTTATTAAATTTACGACCCTGGCATGGTTTCTGCAAAGTAAATGGGCGAGGCGACCAGCTTGGGGAAGCGGGCCGTCTCGGGGACCAAACCGGGGAATGCCATGATCGAGAACGCGCAACTCATCAGCCTGAGCAGGCAGATCGCCTTGCAGCGCCAGATGGATGTGGTGGCGAACAACATCGCCAACCTCAACACCACCGGCTTCAAGGCAGAGCAGATCCTGTTCGAGGAATATGTCATGCCCACCGCGCGGCACAACGACTTCCCCTCGCTCGACCAACCCCTTTCCTATGTGCAGGACTGGGCCACGGTCCACGACCTGCAGGGCGGTGCCATCGTGCAGACCGGCAACGAACTCGACGTTGCCTTAAATGGCGAAGGTTTCTTTGCCGTACAGACCGCCGGCGGCGAACGCTGGACCAAAGCCGGCGCCTTTGCCCTCAACAATCAGGGCGTTCTGGTCGACCAGTCCGGCAATCCGGTGCTGGGCAATGGCGGCCCGATCCAGTTCGGCCCGGATGAAACCGGCATCTCGATTGCTGCCGACGGCACCATCTCGTCCAGCGCCGGCCCCAAGGGCCAGTTGCGCATCGTCGAGTTTGCCAACGCTCAGGAGTTGGTCCGCGAAGGCTCGAACCTGTTCTCGGGCGGCGCGCCGGTAGCCAATAGCGCGACCCGTGTCATGCAGGGCCACATCGAGCGCTCCAATGTCTCGGGCGTCACCGAAATGGCCGAGATGATCCGCGTGCAGCGCGCCTATGAATCAATCGCCTCCCTCACCCAGAAGCAGGATGAAATGCGTCGCAACGCCATCCAACGTCTGGGCGACACCAACGCCTGAACCTGAGGAGCAAACGCCATGAAAGCACTCTATATCGCATCGACCGGCATGGGCGCCCAGGAACGCAATGTCGAAGTCATTTCCAACAATATCGCGAACATGCGCACTACCGGCTACAAGCGGCAGCGCGCAGAGTTCCAGGATCTGCTCTATCAGCAGATCACCCGCGCCGGTTCGCAGACCTCGGATCAGGGCACAATGGTTCCCGCGGGACTGGAAATCGGTTCGGGCGTACGCACCGTGTCCACCCCGCGCATCATGAGCCAGGGCTCGGTCAACATGACCGAGGGCGAACTGGACGTGGCCATCCGTGGCGAGGGCTTCTTCATGATCCAGCTCCCCGATGGCCGCACCGGCTACACCCGTGACGGCTCGTTCCAGCGCGACGCGGAAGGCATGCTGGTCAACTCCTCGGGCTATCCGGTCGATCCGGGTATCACCATTCCGGGCAATGCCCGCGGGGTTGCGATTTCGCCGGACGGCACGGTGGAGGCCTATATCGGCACCGACGCCGCGCCGACTCAGCTTGGCCAGTTGCAGCTTGCCCGCTTCGTCAACAAATCGGGGCTCGAATCGATGGGCGACAATCTGTTCCTCGAAACGGCCGCCAGCGGCCCGGCCCAGATCAACGTGCCCAATACCGATGGTACTGGCGACCTGCTGCAGAACTACCTGGAAATGGCCAATGTCAATTCGGTCACCGAGATCGCCGATTTGATTGCCGCCCAGCGCGCCTATGAAATGAATGCCCGTGTCATCTCTGGCGCCGACCAGATGATGCAGGCCACAAGCCAGCTCAGCTAAGGAGAAAGATCATGACATCGCTCCGCGCCCTAGGCCTTTCCCTCTCGCTGCTGCTCTCGACCAGCGCCGTTATCGCGGCCCCGGTGCTCCGTGCCGACATCACGGTCAGCGCCCCGGTGGTGACCGTGGGCGACATGTTCGAAGATGCCGGTGTTCTGGCCGAGCAACCTCTGTTCCGCTCGCCCCTGCCCGGCACCACCGGCAATGTCGACCTCAACGCCGTCCGTTCGGCAACCGCGCGCATTGGTCTTATCCAGTTCGAGGCCAACGGCCTTTCGCAGGTGCGCGTTTCCCGTGCTGCTTCGATCGTCGACCAGACCCTGCTGGCCGACCTGATTACCCAGGACCTGCGCCATCGCGGTATCCTGGGCGAGGGCATGACGGCCAATATGCTCTTTGCCAATCCTCCAGAGGCCGTCACTGTAGCGGCAAGCGCCACCCCGGCGCACCTTGAGAGCCTGCGCTACCTGCCCGGCAACGGAACGTTTTCCGCTCGCTTCTCCCTATCTGGCGTCAATCAGCCGCTCGATCTCAACGGCTCCATCGAAATCAGCATCGAGGCTCCTCATCTGGCGGCCGGCCTGCCGGCAGGCACCGTGCTGCGCCCCGAGCACATCATCATGCGCCCCCTGCCGATCCAGCAGGCCGACGCCCAGGGCGTCGCTTCGCTCGACCAACTCGTCGGCATGGCGCTTAACCGGCAAAGCCGCGACGGTATGCTGCTGCGGGCCAGCGATGTCTCGACGCCCCTTTCGATCGCAAAGAATGACCTGGTCACCATCTATTATCGACAGGGCCTGATGACCTTGACCGTCAAGGGACAGGCCGTCACCGGCGCCGCCGAAGGCGCGCCGCTGCAGGTTCTCAACCTGATGTCCAAGCGCGTCATCAGCGCAACCGCCATAGCGCCGGGAGCCGTCGAGGTCTCCAACGGCCCCGTCACGCTCGCCGGCCTCTGAATTAGGGACAGATGAAAATGAACATCGCCAAGATCGCCACTATCCTGACCCTGGCCGCCACGCTGGGCGCCTGCAGCACCATGGACCGGCTCGCCAATGTCGGTCAGGCCCCGGCTCTGACTGCAATCGCCGACCCGACCACCACGGCAGGTTATCAGCCGGTGCGCATGCCCATGCCCGAACCCATTGCCGATACCTACCAGGCCAACTCGCTCTATCGCACCTCGGCCAAGGGCTTCTTCAAGGACGAGCGCGCTCATCGCGTAGGCGATATCCTCACGGTCATGGTCACGATCGACGACAGCGCCAAGATCAACAACAACACCCAGCGCACACGCAATTCCACAAACAGCGCCGGCATGGGTGGCCTGTTCGGCGCTGTCTTCTCCAACGCTACGGACGCAGCCGAGCTCAATGTCGACCCGCGTGCGGCCGTCGATTTCACCTCGGGCATCAATGATGCCGGCGCCGGCTCGGTCAACCGCAGCGAGGCACTGGAAACCTCGGTCGCCGCCGTGGTGACCCAGGTGCTGCCCAATGGCAACCTGGTGATCGAAGGGCGCCAGGAAGTCCGCGTCAATTTCGAGGTCCGCGACCTGATCGTCGCCGGTATCGTCCGGCCCTCGGACATTCAGGCCAACAACACCATTCCCTCCACCAAGATCGCCGAAGCCCGCATCTCCTATGGCGGCCGCGGTCAGATCACCGATGTGCAGCAGCCCCGCTACGGGCAGCAGGCCATGGACGCGATCCTTCCCTTCTAATCCCCTCCGGCGACGCACTCCCCATCGCGCCGCCGCTTCCCCCGGCCAGACCAGAATGGAATGGCACGGCCCCAAGCGCAGAAGGCGCCGGGCCTGATCCCCAGGGGCTCCAGCTTCCCAGGCGCGGAGCCCCATCCCCACGAGGCGCAGCTTCCCCGGCTGCGCCTCTTCCCTTTTCTCGCAACCAGAAGCCCGCCCTGCGGGTTCGGGTTGAAACGAGGAGACCAGAAATGAACATGGCAACAGGTATCGCAGTGGGGATCGCTATCGGTGCAGGCCTCGGCGTCGCTCTGGACAATATCGCCATGGGCATTGGTATCGGCGTCGCCATTGGTGTGGCCCTCGGCACCACCGGCACAAAGCGCTCCGACAAGGACCCGCCCGACAGCAAGCCTTGATCCCTCAGGCGAGCTATGGAACAGATCGGCTATCCTATTGCGGAGCCTTTCATGTCATTTCAAAAACTCGATGAACTCGGACGCAAGCTCGAGTCACTCGAACATGCAATTTCTATTCTGGGTGCCGACGAAGCAACACATATGGCCGTCGGAGGGGGCGAGAAACGGGCCGAGGCCATGTCCAACCTCGCCGGCATGTACCATGCCCAGGCCACCGCGCCACAAATCGCCGATTGGATCGACGCGGCCCGAAACGAGGACCTGAACGAAGACCAGACGCGAGCGCTTGCAGAATTCGAGCGCGCCTATGTCAACGCCACCTGCCTGCCGACCGAATTTGTCGAACGGCGGACGGCCGCGACCATGCGATCCGAACAGCTCTGGCGCGACCTGCGGCCCAAGGGCGACTGGGATAGTTTTCTGCCGGCGTTGGAAGGGGTCGTCGCCCTGGTGCGCGAGGAAGCGGCACTGCGATCGGCCGCAACCGGCCTCGCACCCTATGACGCTCTGATGGATCAATACGATCCAGGCAACCGCACCGCCGAAATCGATGCGGTCTTTGCCGATCTCAAGGAGTTCCTGACCGACTTCGTACCCGAGGCCCTGGAGGTCCAGGATGAGCGCTTGGGCATGCGCCCGCGCAAGCCGCTCCACGCACCCTACCCCATAGAGAAACAGCGCGAACTCGGCCTGGCGGCCATGCGCGCCGTCGGCTTCGATTTCACCCATGGCTCGCTCGCGGTGTCGCACCACCCGTTCTGCGGTGGCGTGCCCACCGACGTGCGGATGACCACGCGTTATCGCACCGATGAATTCCTCTCTTCGCTCATGGGCGTGCTGCACGAAACCGGCCATGCGCTCTATGAGCAAGGACTGCCCAAAGTCTGGTCCCACTGGCAACTGGGCAAGGCGCGCGGCATGGGCATGCATGAAAGCCAGAGCCTGTTCGTGGAAATGCAACTCGCCCGCAGCCCCGAATTCTGGGAATTCATGCTGCCCCTGGTGCACCAGCATCTGGGCGATACGGCCATTCCGGGCTGGGAAATTGCCGACGTGCTCAATGAGGTGAACTTTGTTGAGCGCGGCTATATCCGCGTCGACGCCGACGAGGTGACCTACCCGCTCCATGTTATTCTGCGCTACGAACTGGAACAGGACCTCGTCTCGGGCAAGCTCGAAGCGAGCCAGATCCCGGAAGCCTGGGACACCAAGATGATCGAATATCTCGGCATCTCGACCATCAACGACCCCAAGGACGGCCCCATGCAGGATGTGCACTGGCCCGGCGGTGCCTTTGGCTATTTCCCCAGCTACACGCTGGGCGCCATGATCGCCGCGCAACTCGCCGCGGCCATGGAGAAGGACCTGCCCGACATGCGCACCCAGATCCGCAAGGGCGACTTCGCCGCCATCAATCAATGGCGCGCCGACAAGGTGTGGAACGAGGCCTCGCGCTATTCGACTCCCGAGCTGATCACCAGGGCAACCGGCGAGCCGCTGAATGCAGATCACTTCAAAAAGCATCTGCGCGAACGCTACGGCAGATAGTATTTCCTCAGGAAATTCAGCTAGTTAGCATCGGCGGTGGAATCAGTTTCCGCCGCCTTTTTGATGAACGCTGTCTGAACCTCTGCTTCAGTGAGCGTTCCAAATCACTCCCCTAAAACAGTCTCCATCAACGACGCGGTCGGAGGGACCGCAGCCCCAACCCAAGGAGACGACCAATGATCCGCAAGTTTCTCATCACCACCCTGGCCGCAACCGTCATCGCCGGCGCCGCCGCCCCAGCCATGGCCAATAGCCTGTTCATCGAACAATACGGCTTCGGCAACGCCGTCGGCGGTGGCCAGGCCGGCTGGAACAACACTTTCGGCGCCTACCAGAACGGCAATTGGAATACCGGCATTTCCAACCAGAACGGCGGCAACAACACCTCCGCCATTGGCCAGGACGGCAACAACAATTACGGCGATGTCTGGCAGGACGGCTGGAACAACCAGGGCGGCGTCGCCCAGTTCGGCGACAACCACAACGCCATCCTGACCCAGGACGGCAATGGCAACACTGCCGCCGGCGTGCAGGTGGGCAATGGCTGCAATGCCAACATGGTCCAGCACGGCTCGAACAATGTCAGCGCCTTCGTGCAGGTCTGCCCGTAAGGCACCCGGATCGGGGCCGGCCAGTGCCGGCCCCTGCCCTTTCAAGAGGAGGACACCATGGTTCACTCTACCCTTCGCATCGGAATTCTTGCCCTTGGCGCACTCGCCCTGGCGGGGGCCGCCGCCCACGCCACCGGAGGTGACAGCGGCGAAAACGGCCTTGCCTGCGGCATCGCCACGCAGACCGACCGCGGCATGATGTCTGTCGAAGGCATCGTACAAAGCCCAACCGCACTCACCGGCGAATATCGCTTTGCCCTTAAAAGTCAGGGCAGTGGCGGCACCAGCAATATCAGCCAGGGCGGCCGGTTCTCGGTGGCACCGGGCGCGCCCGTCTCGCTCGGCAAGGTGATGGTCAATGCCGGCTCATCCATCGATGCCGACTTCACCATCTCGGCCGACGGCAAGCAGTTCGACTGCTCGACGCCCCTGACCACCCTGACTTGAAACCCTCAGCCAGTTCCTTCCACCTGCCCCGCTCCGGCGGGGCTCTTTTTTGCCCAGACCCAAACGCTGAACGCTGTCTGAACGGCTTGCTCCGAACCGGTTCAGGGCGACGCCTCTAGAGTGATCACAAGCGCTGGGAAGACCAGCAACAGGGAACGCAGACACCAAAACTTGGAGCACTCAAATGACCAACCGCCTTACCCGCACCATCGCCGCAACACTCACCGCCACCATTCTGGGCCTGTCAGCGGCTCCGGCCTTCGCCGGCGGCCAGATTGCCATCGGCTTTGCCCCTTCCGACCCTGAACAGGCCGAGGCCCTGGGCATGGGCCTCAAGATGTTTTCGCTGATGCAGGGCCTTTCGGCCAGCGGTGCCAATGGCTACCAGAACGGCTCTGGCAATTCGGCCGGCTTCAACCAGAACGGCTCGGGCAATCACGGTCTGATCTGGCAGGAGGGCAATGGCCACAACGGCAATATCAGCCAGAACGGCAACAACAATTCCTGCGGCCTGTTCCAGTTTGGCGAAGCGACCGACGCACAATGTCTGCAGAACGGCGACAACCAGAGCGGCATCACCACGGTTTTCGGCTTCTAGGGCCAACGATAATTCTGAAGCCAGGCGGGGTCTGCGGGCCCCGCCTTTGCTTTTTCATCTGACTGCGCAACAATCTCGCGGAAAAAATGTCGAAGCCTTTCGCAACCGCTCGTCGGCTCAGCAGACAGGTCATTCCGCCTGCCCTCACTCAGGAGAGAAAAATGCGCGTAGTCGTTTTTGTCAAAGCCACCGCCGACAGTGAAAACAGCGTCATGCCGACGACCGAATTGCTCGAGGCCATGGGAAAATACAATGAAGAACTGATCAATGCCGGGATCATGCTGGGCGGCGATGGCTTGAAGGCCACCAAGTTCGCCAAGCGTGTGCATTTCAGCGGTTCGGACCGCTCGGTGATTGACGGCCCCTTCGCCGAAACCAAGGAAATCGTGGCCGGCTACTGGATCTGGGAAGTGCGCGACATGGACGAGGCGGTTGAATGGGTAAAGCGCTGCCCCAACCCCATGTTTACCGAAAGCGACATTGATATCCGCCCGGTCATTGAAATGAGCGACTTCGCCAGCGAGATGACGCCGGAAGTCCAGGCGATCCACGATCGCAATGCGGAACGCACGCCGGGACGCTGACCCGGCAAGGCCGGGAAAAACAAAGCCCGCATCGCTGCGGGCTTTTTCAGATCGATCCAGGACTACTCGTCGCGATAAACCTTTTCTCGCCGCTCATGCAGCTCCTGGGCTTCCAGGCTCAGCGTCGCGGTCGGGCGGGCATCGAGCCGCGCCAGGCCGATCGGATCGCCGGTTTCCTCGCAATAGCCGTAGGTTCCGTCATCAATGCGCTTGAGCGCGGCATCAATCTTGGAAATCAGCTTGCGCTGGCGATCGCGGGTCCTGAGCTCCAGAGAGCGGTCACTTTCCGAACTGGCGCGGTCCGCCATGTCGGGGTGGTTCTGGCTCTCTTCCTGAAGGTTTTCCAGAGTCAGGCGGCTTTCGCGCAGGATCTCTTCCTTCCAGGCGTGCAGCTTGTTCCTGAAATACTCCCGCTGGCGCGGGTTCATAAACGGCTCGTCCTCGCTGGGTCGATAGTCCGTAAGTTCAACCGAAGACATCAGTAGACTCAACTCCAATGCGCCCTTGGCGGCCTATATATGCGCCTCGCCCGCCCCCCGCAAGCACACAAGTTACGTCTCGTTAACGCAGGAAAATGCGGTGCGACAGGCGCATAGCCGAAAAACGGCAACAAGTTGATGACGAATAGGCAAATCGTGCCCCGATCAAAGCTGGGGATATCGCCCCAACTTGGCCAGTTCCACCAGCACGCGCAGCTCGATATCGTCGAGCACGGCATCGAGGTCCGGCTCCACGCGCTCGCGCAGATTGCGGACCTGACGGGCCATCGTGTCGAGGCGCTGGGGAGCGATCCGGCCAATCAGCAGATCGGCCTTCATCTCCTCGAGCAAATCCAAAAGTTCGGTGCCCTTCCTGACCGCCTTGCGACGACTCTCGGAAAAGTCTCCGCTGCCCTGCAGCGCCAGAATGGCATCGAGCCCCGCCGTGGGCGCTACGGGCGCAGTCGTGCTGACCCGCGGAGCGCCCTGTTCACCAGCCGGCACAAAGGCAGGGCCGTTGCCGGCCTTGCCAGTCGCGGACCGGCCGGCGAGCTTGCTGCTGCGATTGGTTGCGTCGATACGCAAAGGGCCTGACTCACTTGGCTTGGCGTTCCCGGCAAATTCTGCCCACCGGAGTTAACAAGAGCTTAACGTGCCCGGCAAGAATTGCTCGGTGACGCACCCTGACAATGCCCAGCCCACGCCCGCGCCAATATAAATCCTTATAGAACAATGACTTAAACAGACGATCACAATCTGGCACGGTTCTGGCATTTACCGACCCGACGGTCGCGCCATGGGGATGGAGCGACATCAATCGGGGATACGAGACCATGCGCCTGATCCGCACTATTGCCGCAGCCACGCTAAGCCTTGCGCTGACTCTGTCGCCAATGGCTTCCGTGCAAGCAGCGCCGGCCCGCATCAAGGATATCGTGGACATGGAAGGTATCCGCGAGAACCAACTTGTCGGCTACGGCCTCGTGGTTGGCCTCAACGGCACCGGCGACAGCCTCAACAATTCCCCTTTCACCAAGCAATCCCTGCAGTCCATGCTCGAACGGCTCGGCGTCAACACTCAGGGCGAAAACGTCCGCACGGCAAATGTTGCCGCCGTCATGGTCACGGCAAACCTCCCGCCATTCTCGACGCAAGGGTCGCGCATGGATGTGTCGGTCGCCGCGCTGGGCGATGCTGACAGCCTGCAGGGCGGCACGCTTCTGGTCACCCCCCTCCTCGGCGCCGATGGCGAAGTCTATGCAATTGCCCAGGGCCCTGTGCTCATCAATGGCTTTAGTGCACAGGGCGATGCAGCCAGCGTCATCTCCGGCGTGCCGACCACGGGCCGGATCTCCTCTGGCGCGCTGATCGAACGCGAAATCGACTTCCACCTGGGCTCGCAGCATTCACTGCGCCTGGCCTTGCGCAATCCGGACCTGACCACGGCCCGCCGCATTGCCCTCGCGGTCAATGACTTCATCGGCGCGCCCACGGCCGTGCCGGAGGACCCGGCGACGGTGCGCCTCACCCTGCCCCGCAATTTCAACGGCAATATCGTCGATCTCCTGACCGATATCGAACAGCTGATCGTCCAGACCGACCAGCCGGCCAAGATCGTCATCGACGAGAATTCCGGCATCATCGTCATGGGCAAGGATGTGCGGGTGTCGAGTGTGGCGGTCGCCCAGTCGAACCTGACAGTCACCATCGCCGAGAACCCCGAAGTGGTTCAGCCCAATCCGCTCAGCCTGGGACAGACCGCGGTCGAGCCCAACACCAATCTCAACGTCAACCAGTCCGACACAGCCCTGCAGGTGGTCGAGGAATCGGTGACCCTGCAGCAACTGGTGGATGGTCTGAACGCCCTGGGCATCTCGCCGCGCGACCTCATCGCCATTCTCCAGGCCATCAAGGCCACCGGCGCCCTGCAAGCCGAAATCGAGGTGCTGTGATGAACCTGATCAGCGAAACCGGCTCCTCCATTACCCCGGCCCAGATGCAGCGCATGCGCCAGCAGGCCGAGGAACTCGAAGGTGTGTTCCTCAACATGCTGACCAAGGAAATGTTCGCCACCGTCAAGGGCGACGAGAACTTCGGTGGTGGAGGCTTTGGCGAGGAAACCTGGCGCTCCATGCAGGCCGAACAACTCGCAAATTCCATCGCCCAGAGCGGGGGCGTCGGCATTGCTGATGATCTGATGAGTCAGATGATCGCGATGCAGGAAGCCGCCAACACCAGTTTAACGTCTATTCCCAGTGCCGGAGTGTACTCAAAATGACCGCAGCCGCCCGCCTTGCCGCACTTGATGCCCTGCCGGCCGAAGATTTGTGCAGCCATGCCGAACAGGCCCTGGCCGCCCTGGTCGATGTCATGAACCAGGAAACCACCCTGCTGCGAGCCGGTCATCTGCGCGAAGCCGGACAGCTGACCCCGGAAAAGACACGTCTGGCCCAGGACTATGTCAGCTTTGCCCGGTCGATCCAGCGCCAGGCCGCGCGGCTCAATGCCGAAGCGCCAAAATCCATGGAACGGTTGCGGGCCGGGCATGAAAGCCTGGCAACCCAGATGGCCGAGAACCTGCGCGTGCTGGCAACCGCCAAGACTGTGACCGAAGACGTGCTGACCGATGTCGCCCGCGTGGTGGGTCAGCAGAACCGCGCGCGGACCTACGGCACCGCCGGAACCGTGGCGGCCGACCCCAATGCTTCGGCAAAGGGCATCGCCATCAATCGGGCCCTGTAATTGCCCGGCATTTGATTAAAACGCGCAACAGGCTGGTTACACGACAATAAGAGGCACAACTTAGGGTTTCCGCGAATAGGTGCATTCGGGGGACAGGTTATGGTTGCAAGCCTCGCCATCGAGCCCATCTCTCCGGGCTCCGCAAGTTTGAGTGAATATCGCTACCGCCCTGCCATGGGCGAGCGCACAATGCTGCACGACAGCACGCAGAAGGCGCCCAATAGCGCCCGCCCGGGCGATCGCGATGGCAAGCTGCCATTCGAGCGCCCCGAGCAAAAGCAGGAACGCCGGGCCGAGCCGGAGCGTGATCGCACCGCCGATTTTGCTGCAGCGGTCATCGCCGGCGCCCTGCCGCCAACGCCGCAGTCCATGGAAGAACTGATCCGGCGGATCGGCACGGCCGAAATCCCCGAAGAGTCCCAGGCCCGGCTGCGGGATCTGATCGCTTAAGTTAATAATTCCCTAGACCCCTCCCTGGTCGACACCCCTCAAAGGCCCCGGATTCCGGGGCCTTTTTCTATCTCGCCCAATAAAAACTGCACAAGAATTTGCCCAAACTTTCGGCATCCACTTAACCCTTCTTTATAGCCTGACGGATGAGGATCGGCCTGCCTCAGGAGAGGCGTCGTAGTATGCGTAATCCTAGAAAAGGACCCCGCCAAAATGGCTGATATCTCTCTCTCCAAAGCCGTCCGCTCGAACCTGCTGTCGCTCAAGGGCACAGCCGACATGATGGCTGCCACCCAGAACCGCCTTGCCACTGGTAACAAGGTCAACTCGGCTCTGGACAATCCTTCCAGCTGGTTCACCGCAAAGGGCCTCACCAATCGCGCCAGCGATCTGGGTGCCCTGCTCGACTCCATGGCCAACGGCGTCAAGACCCTTGAAGCCGCTGACAATGGCCTGTCGGCCATGACCAAGACCCTGGAATCGATGCAGTCGACCCTGCGCCAGGCTCGTCAGGACAAGTCCTTCCAGACCGCATCCTACACGCTGCCTGCTTCCGGCCTCGACAACACCTCCGTCCTGTCGTTCGACGGCGGCGCCGTTGGTGATACGGCTGTCGAGATCAACCTGACCTCGCAGACCAACTCCGCTGAAGCCGCTACCACGTCTTCGACGGCGACCGGCATGACCGGTGCGACCACTCTGGCCAGCCTTGGCCTGGCCGACGGTGAAACCATTACTGTCAGCGACGGTACCGAGACCCACACCTACACCATCACCACTGCCGCTACCGAAGATCTCGACGACCTGATCGCCGGTATCAACGGCGAAGCCAACCTCGACGTCACCGCTTCGATCGATGCCGATACCGGCGCTTTCGTTCTGACCGCTGACGACAATGAGACTGGCATCACCATCGGTGGTACGGGCTCGATCGGTGGCCTCGCCACCCAGGCCGTTCCGACTGCCGTTTATGCCGCCAAGACAGTTGATGAGCTCGTCTCCGAGATCAACAACAACGACGACCTGTCCGGCAAGATCCGTGCGTCGAACGACAACGGCAAGCTCCGCATCGAGAACCAGTCGACCCAGGTTCTCAATGTTGACGGCGTGACTGCACTTGGCGCCATCGACGGCTCCACTGCCGATGCTTCGACCATTGCCGGCAACTCGGTCCGCGCCGGTCTGGCTGATCAGTTCAACGAACTGCGCGACCAGCTCGACAAGCTCGCCGATGACGCATCTTTCAACGGTATCAACCTGCTCCGTGGCGACAAGCTGGCTATCACCTTCAACGAAACTGGTACGTCGTCCATCGACATCCAGACCGAAGACGGTGAAACCATCAACTCGGCCAATCTGGGCGTGTCGACCACCCTGGAAGAATCGGACCTCGACAGCGACGACAACATCGACGCTGAACTGGCCAAGCTGAAGACCGCCCTGAACGATGTGCGTTCGCAGGCTTCGACCTTCGGTTCGAACCTCTCGATCGTTCAGAACCGTCAGACCTTCACCGAATCGATGATCAACACCCTCGAAGATGGTGCCGGCAACCTGACCCTGGCCGACATGAACACGGAAGCTGCGAACCTGCTGGCTCTGCAGACCCGTCAGTCCCTGTCGCAGAACTCGCTCTCGCTGGCGAGCCAGGCCGACCAGTCGATTCTCCAGCTCATCCGTTAATCGGGCTGGGTTTCAGCACAAAGAATCGGAAGGGCGGGTCGAAAGACCCGCCCTTTTCGCGTCCGAAGGCCCCTAAACGCCAGAAATTTTATGGTTTATGAGACGTCAATCCGCATGGTTAACGACCCTTTAAGAAACTGGAGTTAACGATTTGGGCAAGGGCCAGAGCGGCTCAAGGCAAGGATTGCATCATGGCGGATATCTCACTTTCGAAGGCCGTTCGGGCCAACCTTCTCTCCCTCAAGGGCACGGCCGACATGATGGCGACGACACAGAATCGTCTCGCCACCGGCAACAAGGTCAACTCGGCTCTGGACAACCCGTCGAACTGGTTCACCGCCAAGGGCCTGACCAATCGCGCCAGCGATCTGGGAGCCCTGATCGACTCCATGGCCAACGGCATCCAGACCCTTGAAGCCGCTGACAATGGCCTGTCGGCCATGACCAAGACCCTGGAATCGATGCAGTCGACCCTGCGTCAGGCTCGTCAGGACAAGTCCTTCCAGACCGCATCCTACACACTCAACGCTGCTGACGTGACCACAGGCGTCACCGATGACGCGACTGCTGACGCGAAGGTGCTGAGCCTCACCGGCGGTGCATTTGGTACCGATGTGGAAGAAGTCGGTCTGATCAAGGGGGCCACAGCCACCACGACGATTGGAGCGCTTGCAGCAACCGTCGATATGGATGAAGCCGGTGACGGCGTTGACTTTTCCATCGCAATCAATGGTGAAGCCCCGGTCGCAGTGACCATCCGAGGGTCGGCAGGCGCCGACACCATCACTGTCGACATCGGCGGTGACGCATACACCATGGACGTAGCCGACGGTTCAGCCGTGACCCGCGCTGAAATCGCGACCGCACTCAACAATGGCTTCGCGGCCACCGACCTTGGCGTGACTGTTGAGCTTGATGGCACTGCCCTGGCCTTTACTGGCCCTGCAAGCGAAGACGACTACGCCGCCGCAAGCATCGACTTCACACTTGCTTCTGCAGCGAACGGCGGCACCAACGACAACGCCCTGGCTGATTTTGGCTTCGACAACCCTACGCCAACAGTCACGGAAACCAAGTCCTACACCGCCAAGACAGTTGACGAGCTGGTCTCTGAAATCAACAGCACGTCTGGGAACTTCTACGGCAAGATCCGCGCGTCCAACGACAATGGCAAGCTCCGCATCGAGAACCAGTCGACCCAGGACCTGACAGTCGATGGCATCACCGCCGGTGGTGCGATTGACGGCACTGCGACAGGCAATAGCACTGTCCTTGGCAACTCCGTCCGTGCCGGTCTCACCGACCAGTTCAACGAACTGCGCGACCAGCTCGACAAGCTCTCCGACGACGCTTCGTTCAACGGTATCAACCTGTTGCGCGGCGACAAGCTGACCATCACCTTCAACGAAACCGGCACCTCGGCCATCGACATCCAGACCGAGAACGGCGAGACCATCAACGCCTTCAACCTGGGCGTGCCGACCCAGCTCGAGGAAGAGCAGCTCGACAGCGACGTCACCATCGATGGTCTGCTGGCCGATGTGAAAGCCGCCCTGGACGAAGTCCGCTCGCAGGCTTCGACTTTCGGTTCGAACCTCTCGATCGTGCAAAACCGCAAGTCGTTCACCGAGGCGATGATCAACACGCTCGAAACCGGCGCCGGCAACCTCACCCTGGCGGACATGAACACGGAAGCGGCGAACCTTCTGGCCCTGCAGACCCGCCAGCAGCTTTCGCAGAACTCGCTGTCACTGGCCAGCCAGGCCGACCAGTCGATCCTGCAGCTGCTGCAGTAAATCGCTTACCACACGCAGTTTTAGAAGGCGGGCCAAGTGCCCGCCTTCGTTGTTTTTGCCGCAATCTCGGGCTAGACCATATGAGTCACTCCCTCGATTGCGGACAAAAGCACAATGGCGCTCAAGGTCGAACTCAAGCCCGGCGAGAAGCTGCTGGTGGGCAATTGCATCATCACCAATTCAGACCAGCGCACGCGTCTGTTCATCGACGGTCACGCGCCCATCCTGCGCGAAAAGGATATCCTGACCTCCGAAACCGCCAACACCCCGGCCAAGCGCATCTATCTGGCCGTGCAGTTGATGTATATCGAGGAAGATTCAGAGAGGGCGACGGCCAGCTACAACGAGATGTCCAGAGACTTTGTGGCCGCAGTGCCCAGTTCTCTACCGATTGTCGACCAAATCAATAACGAGATATTAACCGGGTCCCTGTACAAGGCTCTGAAGGCTGCCCAACGCCTCATTGAATACGAACAGGACCTGCTTTCTCATGCATCAGCACGGCGCTCAGGCGTATCAACAGACGGCGAAAGTCGTTGAAAATCCACGCCAACGCGAATCCGCATTGCTTATGAAGGCCGCGGCCGGCCTGCAGAAGGTCAAGGACGAGTGGGATACTTCGACCCAGGAAGAGCTGCGCTCGGCGCTCACCTTCAATCGCAAGCTGTGGACCATCTTCATGTCGGCCGTCACCCAGGATGACAGCCCCCTGCCCCAGGAGATCCGTCAGAACATCGCCAATCTGGGCATGTTCGTGATGAACCAGACCCGCGAAATTCTCTATGAGGGCGTCCCCCAGGCCGAACAGCTGACCGTCCTCGTGCAGCTCAACCGACAGATTGCGGCGGGCCTGCGCGGCATGTGAGCCGCTGGACCGTTCATTGAAAAGGCCCCGCATCGCTGCGGGGCTTTTTCTTTTCTCGGTGGCTTCAGGAAAGCGACCGCATCCGTAGCCGTCGCCATCCGCTACAGGTAGTTCACCAGGCTGAGCTGGCTGACCATGGCCGTCACCTGGTAGCTGGCGGTCAGGCGCGTCTGCAGCGCCAGGATCTCCATGGCAACGTCCTCCTTGCTAACCGTTTCCACGTCGCTGAGCAGGTTTTCCAGCTGCGCCGCATAATTGGTGTGGCGATCAGTTGCGGCCTCAAGACCGGCCCGCGCAACACCCAGTTCCATGGTGATCAACTCGATCGAGCCGCGCTCCGAATTGCGCCCTTCGGACAGCTCAAGCTGCTGCCGGCGGGCCATGGCGTCAAAGCGCGCCTTGGCCGGGTTCAGATCAAGCGAATTCGGATCGGTCGCGTTGGTGATTTCGGGATAGGTCTCCACGGTCATGGCTGCCATGGAGCGGATCATGCGCAGATAGCCGCTTTCATTGGCCTGCATGCCATAGGCAACGCGCCCCGAATCCTCCACCGCCGCCGTCACGGACTGGCGCGGATTGCCTTCAGCAGCTGTTGCCGCCTCCGTCACCGAGCGGATCATGGCTTTTTCGAAGTTCTCGGCAGACGCCGCCTCATCTGCGCCAATGGTGAACTGCCCCGGGCCCGCGCGCCCGGTCACGGCCGTCAGAGTGACCTCACGCGTCTTGCCATTGGGCTCGGTCAGGGTGACGGTGACACTGTCACCGGCGGTCAAGGCAAAGGTGTCATCGAAGACCACCGACATCGAGGCCGGATCGCCTGCCGTATGCGTGGCAGTCAGGGCACCCGCATTGGTGACAGTCGAGGCCACGGCCGAAATCTGGAAGCCATGCGCCGAGGAGACGGGTATGTTCTCGGTCAGCGTCACGGTCTCGGCGGCACGGGCCGCAGTCAGCCGGCCCATGCCAATGGCGGACACGGCAGCCGTTTCTCCGCTATACCACATGACCGTGTCGGTATTGGTCGCAACCCGCAGGCTGGTCGCAGTGTAAGGGTCCGCACCCTCAACCCGCAGCACAGGCTCGCCCGCGGCATTGAAGAAATTCTGTCCCGCAGCATAGGTCGAGGCGGCCTTGAGCTCGCTCTCGGCGACCTTTTCCAGCGAAGCCTGTAGGGCATTGTCGAAATTGGTGGCCGTCGTGATTGTGGCGGTCAGTGGGTCATTCCCAATGACAAATTCACCTGTCGCCCCAGTGGCATTGGCCGCCGATACGGCCCGCAGCGTAATCTGCGTTTCAGTCCCGTCAGGCAGCGTGAATCCCAGGGTAACGCTGTCTCCTTCTGCCACCGTTCCCGGATCACCTGGAAAGGTGAAATCGATGTCGGCCGGCGAGGTCGCAAAGTCCGACACAATGCCGATATTGGCCCCGATTGCGGAGACCGTGGACAGCTTGAAGCCGAACGGATGATCGCCATCTTCGGCCAGCGTTACCGTGACAGGATCTGTCTGGAGGGCAGGAGCGGCGGGATTGATCGCCGTCGTGAGCCGCCCCAGACCCGCGGTACCCAGATCTGCCATCTGGCGTTCCGTCACAACTGTCTTGTAGCCGGCCCGTCCGCCCGCGCCTTCGAGCAGTTCGGTTGTGGTTGGCAAGGGCGCCTTGTCCGTCCTGGCCCCGCCGAACAGATGACGCCCGGCAATGTCGGAATTGAGCAGCGTGACCATTTCGTCCAGTCTCGCTTTGGACAGGCTCGAAATGGTCGCCATGTTGATATTGTTCGAACCGTACTGGCCCTGCACGGCCGAATTCCGCGCCTCCCCTTCGATCTCGTCGAGCCGGGTGAGCGCATTGTCGTAAAAGCTCATGCGCAGAGCGACCTGTTCGATGCTGGCATTGTAGCCCGTAATCGTGGTCAGGCGTGACCGTACAGAGAGCGACACCGGCAGGTCCCGGCCCATTTCCGACAGCGTCTGCGCCTTGACACCCGTGCCAAGCTGCATCTGCAACTGCGCGAACTTGTTCTGCATGTTGGAGATGACAGAAAAGCCCGTGGTCAGGGGGTACATCGACTTGTTGACGATCATCTCACGCTACTCCCTCAGGTCGACGCAAACAGGGTGTCGAGCAGTTCCTTGACCACCGACACCACACGCGCATTGGCTGCGTAGGCACTTTGCAGTTCGGTCAGTCGCGCCATTTCCTCATCGAGATTGACGCCATACTCGCTTTCCATCTGGGTGGTGATGGTGTCGAGCGTCAGCTGCCGATTGGACTGGGCGCTGAGGGCCGACCCGATGGTCGTCCCCTGATAGTTGAGCACCTGTTCGATAAGCTGCTCGACCGTGCCGTTGAGCTGGTGCCGACCGGCATTGGCCGCCGGCGTGCTGCCCGAGACAAAGCTCATCGATCCGAGCTGCTCAAGGATATATTCCGGCCGCGCGGCATCACCCAGCGTCCCGTCAATATCGAACTGCACCAGCAGGCGATTGTCCGAAATCACCGCCGGATTGACCGAGATACGCGAGGCGAAACCCACAATCTGCGGCGGATTAGTATCGAGATTGTCGGTAAAGGCTGAATTGCCCTGGTCGACAAACAGCGCCATGGCCAGTTCACCCTGCTGGGTGCCAGTGGCGGTGCCGCGCGTGGTGAGCGCAGTCACATCACGAGAACCGCCCGTCCCATCGTCCAGGACCTGCAGGACACCGGCGCTGGGGCTGGTGATCGCCAAACCTGGAAGCTCGGCCTGCAACGCCGCTGCCACCGCTGTCGCGTCCGGGGGATCGCCGAAATCGACGGAAATGACACGCTGCCCGCTGGCATCGACAAAGTCCTCGCCATTGCTGCTATTGACGATGCGGACCCGTTGCTCGGCACCGTTGACGGTGTAGTTGAGCAGAATGTCGTTGCCGGGCTTGAGATGCGAAATATCGGCCGAAAGGCCTGTCGCGCCGAGGCCATCATCGGCCGCTGTACCCGGCGTGGTGATCGTGGAAAAGACTGACGCAATGCCCGCAGCGATCTCGTCGAGCTGGTTCTGGGCTTCCACCAATATCTTGTCGCGCAGTTGCACGAGGCCCGCGAGCTCGCCGCCCTGCAATACGCCCTGCTGTACCAGGTCAATGGTCAGGCCCGACGGTGTCGTCAGGGTCAGCTTGCCAACCCGGCTCTGGTCGGTGTCGATATTGGTCTGCGACGTCGCCGACAGGGCACCGGCCGTGGTGAATTTGAAGGTCGAAAATCCGTTGTCGAGCAGCCCGACGCCGGAGCGCGTCATCAGCGCCACCGTCCCATCGGCGCGATACTCGGCTTGCACGTCGATCACCTCGGCGACAGAGGCCACCAGGCGGTCGCGCTGATCGTAGAGCTGCGCACGTGCCGTATCGGTCATGCCCAGGTCGAGCATGCGATTGTTCACCTCATTGAGCGAGATGAGCATTGCGTTGATTTCCGACACATCATTGGAAATGCGTGTCTCGGTTTCCTGGCGAAGCTGCTGAATGGAGCCGGACAGCGAGTTGAGCTGGCGCGCCATGGCCTGCGCCTCGGCCACCACATTGGCCCGGGTCGGATAGTCATCGGGGCTGGTCGCCAGGGCCTGCAGAGAGTTCTTGAACGAGCCGAACATGGTGTCGAGCGAGCCGGCATCGCCCGGCTTGCCCAGATAGCCCTGCAGCTTGCTCAGATAGTCGCCCATTACATTGGACATGGACGTGTCCGAGACTTGGCGGTTGTAGTAGGTCTGCAGGCTCTGGTTGAAGGCGCGGTTGACCCCGGCCGAACGCGCATAGGTGCTGTTGACCGACGAATAGTCGATGATGTTCAGCGACTGCCGATGATAGCCGGGGGTGCCCGAATTGGCGATGTTGCGGCTCAGGATCGTGATCGAATCCTGGCTGGTCCGCAGACCCGACACGGCATTTGAAAGCGAAGAAACCAGACCCATGAAAGCGGCCCTCAAACTGGACTGGGGTCCGGGACACCCTGCCCCGGACCCTTACTCAAACTCCGCCTAGCGGATCATGTTCAGGGCTTCCTGCAGCATCTCGTCGGCGGTCGAGACGATGCGGGTGCCGGCCGAATAGGCCTGCTGGGTAATGATCAGCTTGGTGAATTCGTCCGAAATATCGGTATTGGAGGCTTCCAGGGCTCCGCCGATAATTCCTGAACCGGAGAGGTCGAAGATTGGCTCGCCCGATTCCGACGTGGCCTCATAGACACCGCCATCCAGACGCTTGAGCGAGTTGACCCCGTTGAACTGGGCCGTCACCACCTGCGCCATTTCAATGCGCTCGCCATTGGAATAGGTGGCAACCACACGGCCCGAGTCGGTAATGGCCACAGAGAGGAATTCGCCAGCGCCATAGCCGTTCTGGTTCAGGGTCGAGACTGTCACGGTGCCGTTGACGTCCGCAAACTGGGACACGCCATTGGTCTCATGCTGCAGCACCACATCGCCGATCAGCACGCCGTTGACGCGCAGATTGCTGATGGTGGCCTGCGGCACGCTGGTGGCGAGCGAACCATTGCTGTTGAACTCGTAGTCCTGGCCGATATTGGTCCAGGCCGTCGCGCCACCCACGGCAGCGCTGTCCGAAAGATAGAAGAGGTTCCACTGGTCCGTGCCGCCCGAGGCTGCGCTGTCCACCTTGGCCCAACGTAGCTGCACGTTCACCGGCGCGCCATTGCTGGCGTAAACCGTGATGGCGCCACCCGAAATGGACTTGGCGATGAAGTCATCGGCATCATCGGCCGAGATCGTATTGACCGCGCCCAGGGTCGGGGCGGAGGACGCCTGCGGCTCGGACAATCCCAGTGCGGTTGCTAGCGCCGGCGTCGTGCCGCTGATGGAGAAGGAAGAATGGTAATCATCACCCAGCGAGATTGCGAGCTGGTTGCTGCCATTCAGCTCCACAATTGCCGAGGCTGCCGCCCCGCCACCGAAATCGCGCAGGCCATCCTGCATGTCATCCAGCACATCCTGCACGGTTCTGGGCGCATCAAGGCTGATGGCAACGCCCGTGGTCGGCGCCGTGGAGGGTGCTTCGTAGAACCGGAACCGCACCGGCGCACCATTGACCGTCACGGTCATCTCCTGGCCGTCGGCAAACACCGTAGTCGCCAGGTTCGCGCCCGCACCTGCACCCAGGTCCACAGTGCCGTTGGCCGCAGCAGTCGTCGCCGTCGCCCCGAAATTCTCGGCGCCCAGCAACTCGCTGTTATAGACCGTGGAATTGTAGTTCGCCGTCTTGGGCAGCTGCGGCAGGTTGGACTGGTAGTTGATCGTCGTCGTCACATTCGCCGGCAGGAAGGCGTTGGACAGCTGGATCACTTCAGGCACCGAGCCCGAAATATTGCCCGTGGCCGGATCGATCGGCAGGCCCTTGAGATAATAGCCCGCGCCATTGACCAGCAGACCGTCCTTGTCGATTTCGAAGTCGCCGCGGCGTGTGAAATAGTTCGAGCCGGCAAACACCGAATTGCCGTCGGACTGCCCCACCTTGGGCTCAACCACGAAAAACCCGCTCGAGTTCAGCGCGATATAGGTTTCGTTCGAACTTGTCTGGATATCACCCTGGATATTGTTGGTGGCGCGGGACTGCGCCAGCACGGCTCCCGGCACCTGCGATTTCAGCGGCGCATCAGGGATCAGATCCATGAAGCTGGTTTCCATCCGCTTGTAGCCGGTGGTCTGTGAATTGGCGATGTTGCCCGAAATATTCTCCAGCGCATGCGACTGTGCCCGCAGGCCGGTCACCGCACTGGAAAGAGCCCCATAGATACCCATCTGTAACTCCGTAATCCCCGTTGCGCCGCATGGCGCGCTCACCAGCTTCAATGCAAAGCCGATGCCAAGTCGGGTAACCATTGATTTTGTTGGGATTTTTCAGGGACAAATGGCCAAATATGGCGACGAGGCGGCAAATGAGTCCGAGCCACCGGCAGATTTTGCCGGTTGCTTGAGATCGCGGCTGGCTTGCTTTAAACGCAAGCCACAGAGGTTGGCCGCTTCCGGCCATCGGAGCGACTGACTATGCTGTTTTCCAGCGTCGATGAGTTTGTGAAGGCCGAAAGGCGCGCAGTGACCGTGTTCGGCATGGCCGGCGTTGGCAAGACGCGGCTCTCCAACATGCTGCGGACCAATCACTGGTTCCACTACTCGGCAGACTACCGCATCGGCACCCGCTATATGGGCGAGTTCATTGTCGACAATTTCAAGCGCGAGGCCATGAAGGTACCCTTCCTGGCCCAGCTACTGCGCACGGACTCGATCTACATCTCGTCCAACATCACCTTCGACAATCTCGACCCGCTTTCGACCTATCTGGGCACCCCGGGCAATGTAGACCAGGGCGGCCTGCCTTTGGCCGAGTATCAGCGCCGTCAGGAGCAGCACCGGATCGCCGAAATCGCGGCCCTGTGCGATGTCCCCTACTTCATCGACCGCGCCAAGGACCTCTACGGCTATGACGATTTCATCGCCGACACCGGCGGTTCACTGATCGAAGTCGTCGACCCCAGTGACCCCGATGATCCCGTCATCAGGACACTGGCAGCGCACACCGCGCTGATCTTCATCCGCGGCACGGAAAAGGACGCGACCGAACTGGTCAAGCGCTTCAAGAAGTCGCCCAAGCCCATGTATTACAAGCCCGAATTTCTGGTGCAGAAATGGGCCGAATACAAGCTGATCAATGGCATCCTCAATGACGACGACGTCGATCCGGCAGGCTTTGGCGCCTGGGGCTTCGAGGCCCTGCTGCATGACCGCCTGCCCCGCTACCAGGCCCTGGCCGACAATTTCGGTTACGTCGTGGAAGCCGCCGACCTCGCCACCGTCCGGGATGGCGATGAATTTGTCGATCTGATCGCAGCCGCAATCGAGAAGCGAATGCGCTAGCGCGCGACCTCCCCCGTCGGAGATCGCGCGCCAGCCTGAATCGCTTTCTCATTGCAACTCGCCAAGAGGCTGACATGCCTATCAGAATTCCCGACAACCTGCCGGCTCGCAAGACGCTCGAAGAGGAGGGCGTCAATGTCATGGATTCCAGCCGCGCCGCGCGGCAGGACATCCGCCCGCTCGAGTTCGGCCTGCTCAACCTGATGCCCAACAAGGAGCGGACCGAAACCCAGTTCGCCCGCCTGATCGGCGCGACCCCGCTGCAGATCAATCTGAGCCTGGTGCGCGTCACCGACCACCAGTCCAAGAATACCCCGGAAGACTACCTCAACACCTTCTACCAGACCTGGGACGAGGTCCGGGAGCGCAAGTTCGACGGCTTCATCGTCACCGGCGCGCCCATCGCCAACATGCCCTTTGAGGAAGTGCGCTACTGGCCCGAAATGCTCGAGATCATGGAGTGGACGCGTACCAATGTGCACCACACCATGTTCATCTGCTGGGGCGCCCAGGCGGCCCTGCATCATTTCCATGGCGCGCGGCGCTACCGCATGGACAAGAAGGCCTTCGGTGTCTTCCGCCACAGGGTTGTGGGCACGCGCTCGCCCTTCCTGCGCGGCATGTCCGACAGCCCGATGATCCCGGTTTCGCGCTATAACGATATCGACCGCACCAGCCTGGGAGCAAATCTCGAAGTGCTGATCGACCAGCCCGACATCGGCCTCTGCATGCTCGCAGACCGCAATGAGCGCGCCGTCTACTTCCTCAACCACCTGGAATATGACAATCGCTCGCTGGCCGACGAATATGAACGGGACAGGGCCGCCGGTCTCGATACGCCGCCGCCGGAAAACCTGTTCCCCAACGGCGACACCAGCGCCACCCCGGAGAACCGCTGGCGCAGTCACGCCCATCTCCTGTTCCAGAACTGGATCAACGAGATCTACCAGACGACCCCGTTCGAGCTGGAAAAGATCGGGCAATAAAGGAGCGGGGCCGAATGGCCCCGTTTCCTCATCGCAGCCCCTCGACGACCGGCTGGCGATAGATGGCTACGGCCGGCAGCACGGCGAGCGCCGCCCCGGCACCAATCAGCATCAGAACCAATTGCACCTCCTGCCAGGAGATGGCCACCGGAATGGCGATGCCGCTCTGCGCTTCGAGATAGCCGCTGACGGCCCAGGAGACCCCTGCCCCCAGCGCCAGACCCAGCACCGCTCCAGCAAGGATCAGCAGCGCCACATAGCTCCAGGCGACCAGGAACACATAGCCCGCCGTCGCCCCCAACGCCCTGAGCACGGCAAAGCGCGTGCGATAGAGCTGCAATATGATCATCACGCCCGACAGGATTGCCGCGACGACGAGGATCTGCGTCGCCAGCGCCAGGAAGCTCAGGATCGCCCGCGCATCCCCGAGCAGCGCATAAAGCTGCACCAGAATTTCGGCGGGAAAGATCGCTTGGGTCGAATCCGTGCGATAGGCGTTGCGCAGCCCATAGGCGGCCGGAACGGTGGCTGGCTTCACCACAATGGCGGGCACACCCGGCAGTTGGTCGGTAACAAAAGGCGGACCAATGCGGTCATCACCCGGGGCATGGCCGGTTGGCAGGCCGTGGCTGCCCCAGACCTGCTCGACCGGCACCACCACCACATTGTCCCAGGCCGAATTTGTCCGCGCCATGCGCCCGACCACCTCGATCGTGCCCTCGTGCAGCATCTCCTCACTGTCGAACCCGTCATGGGCCGCGTGCAGGTGCTGGCCCAGGTCAAGACGCACATTGGCGCCCAGCACGGCTTCGTATGCGGATGTGAACAGGCGCCCCTCTTCGATCCCGCCGGAAAGATGTTCAGCGAATTGCGGCGTGGTGCCCATGATCGGATAGCCGCTGGCACTGTCACCGAACGCAATGGGCGCGGCAAAATCAATGCTGTCCTCGGCCATGATGCGGGCCAGCATTTCGCCGTCCACCAACCCCATGGCGGTGGGCCGGGCATAGACAGAAGCCAGCACCAGGTCGAATGGACTGCCGGGTGAACCGATCACCAGGTCGAACTTGTCGGCGGCCCGCGCGCTACCCTGGCGCACAGCCCGCTCCTGGGTGGTGATGGCGATACCCAGCCCCACCGCGAAGGTGATCAACACCACAAAAAAGATCAGTGTCACGCGATTGCGGTTGAGCAGGGAGAAGACGACAGGAAACGGGTTCATGCCACCAGCTCCCGTTCCACCACCCGCCCACGATCAAGCGTCACCACGGCATCGGCAGCTTCGATCAGCAACGGGTCATGCGACACGGCAACCACCGTACGCCCTTCGCTCGCCAGCCGCTTGAACGACTGGCAAAGCTCGGCCGAATTGGCTTCGTCCAGACTGGCGGTGGGCTCGTCGGCAAACAGGATCGGCGGATCGAACACAAGCGCCCGGGCCAGCGCCACGCGCTGCTGCTCGCCGCGCGAATAGCTCGAGACCTGACGCGCTTCATCGGCAACGCCGAACTGCTCAAGCAGACTCTTGCCTCGGTCCCGCACATTCCTGTCGGTAAAAGCTGAGAAATAGGCCGCAAGCGTCACATTGCCCAAGGGGCTCATCTCTTCGATCAGATTGAAATTCTGAAAAACAAAGCCGGCATTACGGCGGCGCCAGCGGTCCCGCGCGCCTTCGCCCAGACCGGCAATGTTTACTGTGCCCCAGCGCACCTGGCCCGAGGTCGGCCGGATGAGACCACTCAGCACATAGAGCAGCGTCGTCTTGCCGGAGCCCGATGGGCCGCGAATAACCGTCAGGCGGCCTGCCGTCATGGACAGGGACGGGATATCGAGCGCCGGAGGCGCCTTGGCAGATCGCCCCTCGAAGCGATGTTCAATACCCTCCAGATGCAGCACTCAGGCTCTCCAATGCGTGGCATCAACGACCCGCACGCGCGACACAAAGCCCAGTTCTTCATCGGTATAGGTGCCGATCTTGAGCATGCCCTCGACTTCGATCGGCACGTTGAACGGGGTCACCGTGATGATGTCGCGCGCATAAATCGAGACAATATCGCGCGGCCATTCCGCCTCGCTTTCACAGAACGGGCACACCGACATCGGCATCTTGGTCAGGACGAAAAAACTGGATTCCGCCTTGAGGGGCGGCGCCATGAACCCTTCGATCAAAATAGGCTTGTCTGCCATTTCCAGCGCATAGTCGGAAAACGACCCGTCCGGATTGTAGAGCTCACGCATGCGGACCGCTTCCCTGGCTGCAACGCGCGAGGCGCCCAGCGCCAGGCTGGCGGGGATGGCGGCGGACAGGGTAATGAACTTGCGACGATGCATGGCAATCTCCGTCTAACACCTGAGGATGACGCTTTTGCGTGACATCAAAGCGGAGGGGCCCGTCATAAACGAGCCCCTCCCCAAACCTTGAACGAGACTTACTCGGCCGAAACGGCGTGGTTCATCACGTGGAAGATGTAGTTCTGCTCCTGGGTACCGGTGAGCAGGTGAGCCCAAGGACCCTTGGCCCAGGACGCCACGTCTTCACCCGAATGGGTTTCCGAGCTCATCGGAATGGCAGCCTGCTGCAGGAAGTCCTGATCGAGCGCTTCCTCCTGGGTCAGGTTGGCGCGCGTACCGAAATAGGAGCCGTCGGCCTGCTCGGTGAGGACCGAACCGGCACCATTGGCGAAGGTGATGACCGAATAGGGCTTGCCATCGGCAGCCAGTTCCGGCTCGCCATTGTGCTCGACCTGACCCTTGGCAATACCCATGCAAAGGCCGGTGATCGGCGTACCGCGACCGCAATAGCCGTTGAAGGCAATGGCGTGTTCGTGATCGGCCGTGACGATGATCAGGGTATCTTCGTCATTGGTCATTTCGTCGGCCATGGCAACGGCATTGGCGAAGGCGACGCCATCCATCAGGGCACGGTGAGCATTGCCACCATGCAGGGCGTGGTCAACACGGCCGCCTTCCACCATCAGGTAGAAGCCGTCTTCATTGCCCTGAAGGTTCTTGATCGCAGCAGCGGTCATGTCGGCCAGCGAAGGCTCGGTTTCCGGACGGTCGTTTTCGTAGTTCATGTCCGAATTGGTGAACAGGCCCAGCACAGGCGAACCGGCAGGCGCGGCTTCGAGCGACGCCAGGTCAGTCACCAGTTCAGCACCGGCGGCCTGAACGCGCGCGATCAGGTCGACTTCGTCCTTACGGCTGGAATCGCCACCAAACGGAGTCTGGCCACCCATCGCCGGGAAATTGCGGGCACCGCCACCAAGGGCGATATCGATCGTGCCAGCTTCCATCATTTCGACGAGCTGGGTGGCGATGTCGGTGCAGCCTTCCGGCGCTTCGGCTTCCCAGTTGCGGTTGGCAGTCTTGGCATAGACGGCCGCGCCAGTCGCGTGGGTGATGCGTGCGGTCGACACGACGCCAACCGACTTGCCGGCTTCAGCAACCACTTCCGAGAACAGGGTCAGCTTGTTGCCGTCTTCGCTGGCACAGTCGTCGTGCACGGCGTTTTCGCTCAGATTGATGGTGTTGAAGACCTGCTTCACGCCAGTGTTCATGGCGCCGGCGGTCGGCGCGGAATCCGGGGTCTGGGCGTTGATATTGTAGGTCTTGATCAGGGCGGTATAGGGATATTCTTCGTAGGGCAGGACATGCTCTTCGCCCAGCTTGCCTTCAAGCTGGCCGGCGAACAGCCGGATGGCGTAGTTCGAGCCAACGCCCTGACCATCGGCAACGAACAGGATGACGTTCTTGGCCTTGCCAGTATTGGGCTGCATGTCGATCATGGCCTGCAGCTTGGCATCGGCATCGGTGTACCAGCTGCTCTCGGCCTGAACCAGGTCCTGGGATACGACCGGAAGGGTCATGCTGACGGCGGATACGCCGGCCAGCAGAATGCGTGCAACGCGATTCATTGCGGAAAACCTCCATGCGCAAAATATGCGAGCCGCGGCGCCCTTGCGCACGGCAGGCATGGAGTTAGGGCCCGGCCATTTCAGCCGGGTGACACATCGGTGACAATGTCATGACAATCCTCCGCCCCGGGAGGATTGCCAATACCGATAGCGGTCCGAGCCTGGATAGCGGTTTGCCTGCGCTAGTGGCTGTGCCCCGCATGGCTATGTTGACTGGCATCGGCAGCTTCCACCGCAACCTCGATTTCCACCGGGCCGGCATTGGCAAAGTTGAGCACGAGGTCGAAGTGGCCACCCTGCTCCAGGGCCGCAGTGAGGCCATGCAGTTCCAGCGCCAACCCGCCCGGATCGAACGCGAATTCGCCCTCGGGAATATCGATCTCACCGACCTCCTGAACACCCGTGCCGTCGGCGCTCATGGTCAGACCGACAATATGCACATCTTCGGCCGCCGGGCTGCTGGCGCCCAGCAGCGTGTCGGTCGCGCCCTCGTTGTGCAGCTCAAAAAAGACGAAAGTCTCCTCGCCCGTCGCCGCGGCCCGTGCCCAGGGATGCACGATCTCGATGCCATTGGCCTCGAACACGTGGTGCTCCTCATCCTCATGGCCGGCATCCTGGGCAAACACCGAAGAAGCGGCCAGACCGGACACGAGAAGGGCAATGGAGAAAGCGCGGATCATCAGTTCACCTGTAATGTTAGAACAGCACACCTAGCGACGCTTCATGACATGCCTATGACGGGGGAGCGGCTTTCGCCTCTTGCAAACCCCTCCCCAAACCCTACCTTGCCAGAACACGGGGACACCTTCTTTGCCGCAGCCGCCGACCACCATCACCGACGAACTGGGCATCGCCCTCTCCAACCTGGCCGACAGCGCCACCGGCGTGCTGACGCCGACCTTGCGCCTGGGCGTCACCGGCCTCAGCCGCGCCGGCAAGACCATTTTCATCACCGCCCTTGTCCACAATTTGCTCACACAGGGGCGCCTGCCCGGGTTCACTCCGCTCGCTGATGGTCGGTTCATCGGTGCGCGCCTGGCTGACTATCCCGACGCAACCATCCCGCGTTTTGCCTATGAACAGCATCTGGCGGCCCTGACCGGCAATCCGCCCATCTGGCCGGAAAGCACGCGCCGCATCTCCCAACTCCGCCTGGTGCTGAAGTTTCAGTCCGCAAAATGGTGGGCGGGCATGACCGGGCCGGCCACGCTCAATCTCGATATTGTCGATTATCCTGGCGAATGGCTGCTCGACCTGCCCCTGCTTGGCCTCAGCTTTGCCGAATGGAGCGATCAGGCCCTTGCGCGAGCCCGCCAGCCCGGCCATGCCGACGAGGCCGCCGAGTTTCTGCGCGTGCTGGACAGCACCGACACCTCCGGGGAAGCGAGCGATCCAGACGCAGAGCACCTGGCCACGGCCTTCACCACCTATCTGCGCCGCAGCCGCGAGCATGGCGCGCTATCCACCCTCCCGCCCGGCCGGTTCCTGCTGCCTGGCGACCTTGAGGGCTCCCCCGCCCTGACCTTCGCGCCCCTGCCGCGCCCGGCGGGCGCAACCGCCCGTGGCAGCCTCTATGCCATGCTGGAGAACCGCTACGAGGCCTACAAGTCCCAGGTGGTGCGTCCCTTCTTTCGCGATCATTTCGCGCGGCTCGACCGGCAGGTGGTACTGGTCGACACCCTGCGCGCACTTAATACCGGGCCGGCAGCCGTCAATGATCTGGAGACGGCACTGACCTCTGTGCTCGCCTGCTTCCGCCAGGGCGAGGCCAATCCGCTGCTGCGCCCCTTCTCGCGCCGCATCGATCGCATTCTCTTCGCCGCCACCAAGGCCGACCATGTCCATCACACCAGCCACGACCGGCTGGAGGCCATACTCAACCGGCTGGTGTCCAATGCGCGCAAGCGGGCCAGCTTTGCTGGCGCAGAAACCAAATCCATCGCCATGGCCGGCATTCGCGCTACCAGCGAAGGCACCATTCGCGAAGGCGGCGAAACCCTGCCCACGCTCGTCGGCACACCGCTTCAGGGCGAGACGCTGGACGGCGCCACCTATGATGGCAAAACCGAAATCGCCTTGTTTCCCGGTGACTTGCCGGAACGACCGGATTCTCTTTTTGAGAACGGCCAACCGGTGGCGCTGAACTTCCTGCGCTTCACACCACCGCAGCGGCTGGAGCGCAATGCCTCGGGCGATGTCGTTCTACCTCATATCCGGCTGGACCGGGCACTTGACTACCTCATCGGAGACTGGATGGCATGAAGCGTCCCATTGCCCGCGCCACTGCGGTGAAGGATGCCCAAACGGTCGCCGTCCGCGCCCCGCGCGCCTTCACGCCGGATCGGGCGGAAATCGTCGAAGTCGCCTTCGAGCCCGAGGCCCAGCCTGAACTGGTCACGCCACCGCCCCGTCGCACGGGCTGGCTGGCTCGCGTGGCCTGGACCACCGGCGGCATTCTGGTCTCGGCGGGTCTTGGTCTCGCCGCCGACCGGCTGATCCGCGATCTCTTTGCCACGCAAGAATGGCTGGGCTGGGTCGGGCTCGGTGTCCTCGGTGCCTTTGTGGCCGCCATCATCGCCCTGGCTATCCGGGAAATGCTGGCGGTGCGGCGTCTCTCGGTTCTGGACGCGCTGCGCGCCGACGCCGCTCGCGCCCATGCCGACAATGACCCCAAACTGGCCCGCGCCGTTGCCAGCCATCTCCACGGCATTTACGCCGCTCGCCCCGATCTGGCCCGCGCCCGGGAGACCCTGGACGCCCACACGGGTGACCTCTTCGATGGCACGGACATCATCGCGGTGACCGAACGCAGCCTCATGTCCCCGCTCGATGCCCGCTCCCGCACCCTCGTCGCCGCCTCGGCCCGCCGCGTCGCCCTGGTCACGGCAGTTTCGCCACGCGCCCTCATCGACGTGGCCTTCGTCATCTATGAGAGCATCCGCCTCGCCGGCGCCATTGCTGCGCTTTACGGCGCCCGTCCGGGCCTGTTCGGTTTCTGGCGGCTGGCGGGTTCGGTATTGGCCCATCTCGCCGTCACCGGCGGCCTGGTGCTGACGGATGGGGTGGTCGAGCAATTGGTGGGCCAGGGCCTGGCCGCAAAACTCTCCGCCCGCTTGGGCGAGGGTGTGGTCAACGGTTTGATGACCGTCCGCGTCGGCATTGCCGCCATGCGGGTTGTCCGCCCCCTGCCCTTCGAGACGCAGAAGCAGCCAATGGTTCGAGATTTCATCCCCGAACTGACCAGGCTGACTGACGAAGTAACCCGTCCCAACACCTGATCCATCTTGTCTGGTAAGCCCGCTCAGCCGACCGGTTGAACGGCTGGCTCGGAGATCATTCGATAGATGGCTCGTCTGGCAGACTCTGCGCCAGGTCGCACCTGCACACCGAAAGCTTGAATTTAGTTCGACATCTTACTATATAGTACGATATCGAACTAAATGAGGTATGAGATGAAGAGACGTCAGTTCCTGATGATGACCGGTGGCGGGATTGTACTGGCTGCGAGTGGCAGCGCGGCATTTCTCGCCACAAGAACTCCAACCTCAGCGTTGCAGCCATGGCAGGATGCCGGCTCGATCTATGACGAGCCGCGCCGTCGCGCCCTGTCCTATGCTATCCTGGCGCCAAACCCGCACAATCGGCAGCCATGGCTGGTTGAGCTCGAGGGCGAGGACACTGTCGTGCTCCATGTGGATACCGATCGGGTCCTGCCCCACACCGATCCGTTCAACCGGCAGATCACGATAGGGCTCGGATGCTTCCTCGAACTGATGGCCATGGCGGCCGCTGATGGAGGATATCGCGTGACGACCGAGCTGTTTCCAAAGGGCGAGAACGCGAACCAACTTGATGACAGACCGGTCGCGCGAATTCGGTTCATTCCCGATGCCAGCATACAATCCGATCCGCTCTTCGCCCATGTTCTGGATCGCCGGTCACTCAAGGAGCCCTACGATCTTGGGCGTCCAGTGCCCGAAGAGGCCCTCGCCTCGCTGAAAGGGGTCGGCAGGCACGGCAATACCATCGAAGCCAGCGGCGATCCCGAGCATGTGGCAACCCTGCGCGAGTTGACCCACCGCGCCCTCGAGATCGAGATCATGACGTCCCACACCTACAAGGAAAGCGTGGACCTGTTCCGCATCGGCAAGGCCGAGATCGAGGCCAACCCCGATGGTATCGACTTTGGAGGACCGCTGTTCGATACCCTCGCCCTGTTCGGCCAATTCACCCGAGCGACGGCCCTCGACACCAGTTCGGTCGTTTACAAGCAGGGCATTGATGCGGTGATGGCCAATGTCGACAGCGCCATGGCACATGTCTGGCTGGTGAGCGCCGACAACAACCGCGCCGACCAGATCGCCGCCGGCCGCGACTGGCTGCGCATCAACCTGGCCGCCACGGCTGCCGGAATCGGTCTCCAGCCCCTCAGCCAGGCCCTGCAGGAGTTTCCGGAGATGTCCACATGTCATGCCGAGGCCCATCAAAGACTTGCGCGGGACGGCGGCACCGTCCAAATGTTGGCGCGCCTGGGATATGCGGCGCCCGTTGCGCCAAGTCCACGCTGGCCACTGGCGGCCAAAATTGTTTCGGAGGGCTGATGGACAGGGACAACACGGGGGCGCTGATCTTCAGGTTCTTCAACGAGATCGGCATCGTCTCCCAACTTGGCAGCGCGCTGTTTACCCGGCTTGTTCCTGGCGGTCTGCACCTGTCCCATTTCATCGTGCTTAATCATCTGGTTCGCACGGAAGGCGGGCGCACCCCTTTGCAGATCGCCAATGCGCTGCAAGTAACCAAGGCCACCATGACTCACACGCTCGGCGTGCTGTCCGCCCACGGCTTCGTTGAAGTGCTGCCCAACCCGGCCGACGGCCGATCCAAGCTGGTGCGCCTGACCGAAGCAGGACGGGCCTTTCGCAACCAGGCCATCACAAAGATGGAGCCCGCCTTCAAATTCGTTGGCGACCAGCTTTCCGCCCAGGAGATCCTGAACGCCCTGCCTGTACTTGAAAAGGTTCGCAAGCTGCTCGACGCCGAGCGTGACAACCCGACGATCCGCTGAGGCTCAGTCCTTCGCCGCACTCGGCGCCAGGGTCAGCTTGAGCCCGTCAAGCTCATCGGAACACAGGATCTGGCAGGAGAGACGCGAGTTCGATTTCACATCGCCCACGCTGTCGAGCATGTCTTCTTCTTCCTCGCTCGGCGCGCCCACCGCGTCGAGCCACTCGCTGTCGACATAGCAATGGCAGGTTGCGCAGCTCAGCGCCCCGCCGCATTCGGCCTTGATATTGAGGCCCCAGTCGCGAATGACTTCCATCACGCGCCAGCCTTCGAGCCCTTCGAGCTCGTGCACTTCGCCTGCCTGGTCGGTAACATTGATCTTCATGGGGCGCTCCTCAACAGCGCGAAGGGGATAGCCAGATATGGGTCGAACGGCAAGACCAACTTTGGCCGTCCATCGTCTCAACCCGCACCGGCTGTCATCCTGGACTTGATCCGGGATCCATCTTGAAATCTCAGGATGGGCCCCGGCATTCGCCGGGGTGACATCGAGTGGGCGTGACAGGCGCGGGCCCTCAGGCCACACCCAGCTTCTTCTGCAGCTTGGTCGAGCTGGTGGTGTACTGGAACACCACGCGTTCACCCGGCGAAACAATGGCCTTGGCCGCCTGCGCCATCAGCGCCGCTTCATGGAAGCCGGAAAGGATCAGCTTGAGCTTGCCCGGATAGTAGTTGATGTCGCCAATGGCGAAGATGCCAGGGACGGAGGTCTCGAATTTTTCGGTATCGACCACGATGGTGTTGTCGTTGAGCTCCAGCCCCCAATCGGCCACAGGGCCCAGCTTCATCGTGAGGCCGAAGAACGGCAGCAGACGGGTGGCCGGAATCGAGAGGTCGCCCGCTTCGGTGGTCAGGTGGACATGGTTGATCATGCCATTTTCGCCATCGAGCTTGGCAATCTGGCCGAGCTGGAAGTTGATCTTCCCGTCGGCGACCAGTTCCTTCATCTTGTTGACCGAAGCCGGCGCCGCCTTGAAGGCGTCGCGGCGATGCACCAAGGTCAGGGTCCGCACGATCGGCGCCAGGTTCAGCGTCCAGTCCAGCGCCGAGTCGCCGCCGCCAACGATCACCACGTCCTGGTCGCGGAAATCTTCCATCTTGCGGACGGCATAGAACACCGACTTGTTCTCGAATTCCTCGATGCCGGGTACCGGCGGCCGCTTGGGCTGGAACGAACCGCCACCGGCCGCGATCACTACGACCTTGGTGAAAAAGGTTTCGTCCGCATCGGTCTGCAGCTTGAACGAGCCGTCCTCCAGCTTTTCAATGGAGTTGACCATGCGGGAGAAATGGAATTCGGGCGAGAACGGCGCGATCTGCGCCATCAGATTGTCCGTCAGCTGCTGCCCGGTCACCACCGGAAAGGCCGGAATGTCGTAGATCGGCTTTTCGGGATAAAGCTCGGCACACTGCCCGCCGGGCCGGTCGAGAATGTCGATGAAATGGCATTTGATGTCGAGCAGCCCGAGTTCGAAGGCTGCGAACAGCCCGCAGGGGCCCGCGCCAATGACAACGACATCGGTGGTGATTTCAGTGCTCATCTTGTCTCAAGTCCATTCGACACCGGCGCTGCGAACAGCCCCGGACTTTGGGTCCCATCGGGGCGCCCTGCCCCGCATTGCTTCATGGGAACCGCCGCTGTCACCAGCGGCCCCGGCTCTTGCCTTAAAGGCGACTAATACGCTCCACTTATCCTAGGAGACGCGGCGAAGGAAGGGGCGCGTGCCCAGGGGCACCTCGCTCTGGCCGACCGGCTGATAGAACAGGGCCATTTCCGGCAGGCGGTTTTCCACAAGCGCTTCGCGGGTTGGCTCATGGGTGACCACCAGTGCATTGAAGCCACAACGCCGCATCAGCGGAATCTGGTCCTGCAGAACATCGCCTACCGCCCTGATTTCACCGGCATATTTCAGCCTCTCAATCAGAAGCCGCGCCGTTGAATAACCTCGGCCATCGGTGAAGGCAGGAAACTTGATCGCCACAGAAGCAAAGCGCGCCAGATCGTCGGCAACGTCTTCAATCTGTTCACCTGGCGCGACCAGGAGGCCCAGCGGATGCGGATTGGCAAGATAGGCGTCGCGATTGGCCACGAACTCCGCCATGGGCACATGCACATAGCGGGCCTCGGACGGATTGGTGCCTTCGGCCCATTCCTTGAACGGATCGGCAATGAAGGCCCCGTCTTTCCACAGGGTATGGCGCACAGAAGCGGTCATCGGGGAGGCAATGGCTCCGTTGAAATCGTAGTGGATGCCGCACTCCTTTTTGTTGAGGCCGCGCCACCGTCCGGCGCGCGGGTCCTCCCCATCGGCAACCGCCGAGGTGCAAGGCGCGCAGCCAATGGACTTGTAGCCTTTGGCATAGAGCGGATGCTCGGGCAAGCTGTGCGCCTGCCGATATTCGATGACATCGGCATCCGAGAAATAGGCCAGCGGATTGACCTTGATGCGGTCATCGCTGGTCAGTTCGAAATGCGGCAGCACGCCGCGTTCTGCGGTCTGGTAGCGCTTACGACCGGTCACCCAGCCACCATACTGCTCGGTGATTGGTTCCAGTGGCTCGGTCTTGCGGATATGGCAGCACGAATCCGGATCGGTCTCCCACAGATCGCCATGAGGGTCGAACCGCGTCACATCATCCGGATTGGGATGGATGGCATGCACATTGAGCAGCCCGAGCTGCTTCTTGAGCGTCTCGACATAGTCCAGCGTCTCGGGGAAATGCTTGCCCGTTTCCAGGAAATAGACCGGCAGCGACGGATCGACCTGCGCCACCATATGCAGCAGCACGGCCGAATCCGCACCAAACGAGGAGACAATCGCCAGGTCACCCGGCAACACCTCGTTGACGGCATAGCGCAGCACGCTGACCGCATCCATTTCGTCGAACATGCCGTTGAGCGCCAGAATCCCCAGCGACTTCAGCTTTTCGTGGGCGGCAGGAGTTGTTGCGACGTTAGGCATCACCATAAAGCGCCTCCTTGAATGGAGCTTCGCCCAGCCGCCGATAGGCATCCAGGAACGGCTCTTCCGCGCTCGAGCGGTTGGCTATGTAGAAATCCACAAGCTTCTCGATGGCACCGGGCACGTCTTCGGCCTGGAAGCCCGGGCCGATAATCTTGCCCACCGACGCCCCCTCTGTGGCGTCGCCGCCCAGGGTGATCTGATAGAGCTCACCACCCTTCTTCTCCACGCCCAGAATGCCGATATGGCCGACATGGTGATGCCCACAGGCATTGATGCAGCCGGAAATCTTGATCTTGAGATCGCCGATGTCCTTTTGCCGCTCAGGTTCCGCGAATTTCTTCGAGATTTCCTGCGCGATCGGGATCGAGCGGGCATTGGCCAGGGCACAGAAATCCAGGCCCGGGCAGCAGATCATGTCGGTGATCAGGTTATTGTTGCCCTCGGCCAGACCGTTGGCGACCAGCACGTCATAGACGGCCCGCAGGTCCGCAATGGCCACATGGGGCAAAACCAGGTTCTGCTCATGGGTCACGCGCAACTCATCATAGGAGTACTTCTCAGCCAGGTCGGCGACCACGTCGATCTGCGCATCGGTGGCATCGCCAGGGGCGCCGCCGACTGGCTTGAGCGAGATGGTGACAGCGGCATAGCCCGGCTGCTTGTGCGGGTGCAGGTTGTTGTCGAGCCAGCGCCCATAGGCCGGGTCGATGATCGACTGATAGGCAATGTCGATCATGTCGCTTGCGCGGTCGGCAAAATCGGGCGGCGCGAAATAGGCCGTGATGCGGTCGAGCTCTTCCTGCGGCAGGGTCAGCACGCCACCGCGCACTTCGGCAAACTCGGCTTCCACCTGCCCTTTGATGCTCTCAAGACCCTCTTCGTGCACGAGGATCTTGATGCGCGCCTTGTACTTGTTGTCCCGGCGGCCATAGCGGTTGTAAACGCGCATGATGCTCTCGAGATAGGCCAGCAGATGCTCATTGGGCACGAAGCTGTTGATCAGCTTGGCCACCATGGGCGTGCGCCCCAGCCCACCGCCGACCCAGACTTCCCAGCCGATTTCGCCGGCCGCATTCACGGCGGCCTGAAGACCAATGTCGTGGAAGCGGATGGCTGCCCGGTCATTGGGCGAACCGGTCATGGCGATCTTGAACTTGCGCGGCAGGTAAGAGAATTCCGGATGCAGGCTCGACCACTGGCGGATGATCTCGGCCATGGGGCGCGGATCGATGATCTCGTCGGCAGCGGCACCGGCAAACTGGTCGGTGGTCACATTGCGAATGCAATTGCCCGAGGTCTGGATGGCGTGCATTTCCACGCTCGCCAGCTCTTCCAGGATCACCGGAATGTCCTTGAGCTTGGGCCAGTTGAACTGGATGTTCTGCCGCGTGGTGAAGTGCCCATAGCCGCGATCATAGGTCCGCGCGATATGGGCCAGCTTGCGCATCTGCCGTGAGCTGAGCGTGCCATAGGGCACGGCAATGCGCAGCATATAGGCGTGCAGCTGCAGATAGAGCCCGTTCATCAACCGCAGCGGCCGGAACTGGTCCTCGGAAAGCTCACCGGAAAGGCGGCGCTTCACCTGGTCTGCAAACTGTGCTGTGCGACCCGCTACGAAAGCGGCGTCGAATTCGTCATATCGATACATGCCCGTCTTCACCTAAGTGCTGGCGATCATACGCCTGCCCATTGAGAGTCAGGGGAGCGGTGGGGCCCGCCGCCCTAATGCGTTCACGCAGGCGCTTGGGCACGATCGTGCCGTCCACCTGCTCAACCTCTTCAGCTTCCACGCTGATCACGCGGCCGGTCGCCTTGGTCGCGACGATCGCGCTGTCGAGTTCGGCCTTGTCCTCCTTGGAGAACAGGCGTGCTGCCTGCAGATCTTCGATCCAGTTGCCATGCCCGTCCAGATAGACGGTCGCCCCTGAAATCAGTTCATTGCCTGTCAGGATGTTCATAGTCACGCTACCTTGAAACTGCTTGCGGCCGCATCGGCGGCGCCCGCCCAATCGCCTTCAGCCACGGCCCGGCCAACCAGAATGACCGCCGGTCCATCGACAAAATCCACCGCGCCTGCTGCCAATTGCCCCAGCGATGCCGCATAGAGCGTGCGGTTTGCGCGCCCGGCATTGACCACAATGCCCACCGGCAGGTCCGGCGCAGCCCCGAATGACACCAGCCGCCCGGCAACTTCGGCCGCAATCGCCTTGCCCATGTAAAGCGCCAATGTAAGACCGGACTGCGACAAGGCCGCCCAATGGGCCAGGTCGCTGTCCTCGGCACCATGCGCCGTCGCCATCACGAAGCCGCTCGAAACCTTGCGCAGCGTCACTGGCGTCGCGCTGTCCGCCGCAGCCGCAAGGGCCGCACTGACACCTGGCACGATTTCATAGGCAATGCACGCCTTGCGTAGCGCGGCAATTTCCTCGCCCGCGCGCCCGAACACCATCGGGTCACCCGATTTGAGACGCGCAACCTTTTTGCCCTCGCCGGCCAGCCGAACAATGAGGGTATTGATCTGCGCCTGCGAAAAGGAATGATGTCCCCGCGCCTTGCCGACGCAGATTTGCTCGGCGTCGCGGCGGCCCATCTCGACGACGGCCGCCGGCACAAGCTGGTCATGTACGATCACATCGGCCTGCTGCAACAGCCGCTGCGCGCGCAGCGTCAGCAAGTCTTCGGCGCCCGGTCCGGCGCCTATCAGCCATACGACACCCTGCTCGCTCCTGTCAGCCGCATGGGCGGACAAGAGCTTTTCAGCCTCGGCAATCCCGGCAATGGGACTGGCGGCCACAGCCTGTTCGACAGCGGGCGATGACACCAGCGCCTCATAGTAACGCCGCCGCGCCGCGCCGTCGTGAATCAGGCTCTCAACCCGATGCCGCAACCCTCCGGCCAGACTCGCGATTTTCCCGATCCCCGGCGCCAGCAGCGCTTCGATCTGCGCCCGCACCAGCCGCGCCAGCACCGGCGCATCACCTTCTGTCGAAATGGCAACAGACAGCGGCGCGCGATCGACAATAGATGGGGTGTAGAAGTCGCATTCAGCGGGAACATCGACGACATTGAGCGGAATATTCAGCCGCCGCGCCTCGGCCTTGGCCAGTTCGGCATCCGCGCCTACCTCCGCCACGAACACCAGCGCCGCCCCGGCAATGTCCTCGACGCGCAGCGCACGCTCGAAGACCGCGACGGGAAAGGCGGAGAAATCGGCTTCGATCTGGCGGGAATAAATCTCTATCGACGCAGTCGTCTTAGCAACCAGCCGGACTTTGTTGAGGGCCTCGTCGGTGCCACCGACGATGATGACGCGCTTGCCCCTGACCTTGAAGCTCAACGGAAATGTGTTGAGAAGTCCCATAATCGTCCTGTCTGAGAGATGGGACAAAATAGTCCAAAACGCGCTTGTCCAACAAGACGTTGAGAATCAATAGCTTTTATATTTCCCTGCACTTGGCTGCCGTGGAAAGCCAAGCGCAGCATGTCCAGTGAGCCGCCAAAAGAATCCCTTGCGGCCCCGATGCACGAAAATTTTGCTTAAGTGCCGCGCTCAGCCCTGGCGGCTTGGCACCTGCACCACAAGGCCGTCGATCTCGTCCCGCACCTTGATCTGGCAGGAGAGGCGGCTGTTTTCCCGCACGTCGAAGGCGAAATCCAGCATGTCCTCTTCCATCATCGAGGGGCCGCCGACCACCTCGCGCCAGGCTTGGTCGACATAGACATGGCAGGTCGCGCAGGTGCAGGCCCCGCCGCATTCCGCCACGATCCCCGGCACCGCGTTCATGATCGCGGTTTCCATTACGGTCGAACCATTTTCCCCTTCGGTTTCAATGCGTTCGCCATCGTTGGTGATATAGGTGATCTTGGTCATGGGGTGCCTGTAGAACGTCGGGTTAAAGGCCGAGCAGGCCTTCGAGATAATGTTTGTCGATGCCGAACATAGCCTTGACCGCCGCGATCCGGTCAAGCACCGACTGGCGGGAAGCTGCCTTGCCCTTTTGTGCAACTATCAGATTGTTCTTGGGCGTATGGGCGTCGGAGACGAACTCGAACACCTTGGTCCTGTAGCCATGCGCCTCCAGCAGCAGCGCCCGCAACCCGTCCGTTACCATCTCGGCCTGCTTTTCCATGAAGGTGCCATGGCGCAGAAGGAACTCGAGCCGGTCATCGGCCGCGCCGGTGCTCATTTCGCGTCGGATCTGCTTGTGGCAGCACGGCGCCACGGCAATCAGCCCCGCCCCGGCCGAGATGCCCCGGAAGATCGCGTCGTCGGTCGCCGTGTCGCAGGCATGCAGCGCAATCACCGCATCGGCACCAGAGGCGTCATAGTCGAGGATTGACCCCGCCTCGAACCGCAAGCCGGCAAAGCCGCTCTTTTGTGCCAGCGCATTGCCCGCCGACACCAGCGCCGGCCGCAGCTCTACGCCAATGATCTCAGCACCTCGCCCTTGCGCCTGCAGGTGGTCATAAAGCGCAAAATCCAGATAGCCCTTGCCCGCGCCCATATCGAGGATCGTCGGATTCTCTGCCTTAAGCCCCTGAATCAGAGGCGCAAAGATTTCCACCATCTTGTTGATCTGGCGGAACTTGTCTTGGCGGTCATTGCGCACCTGGCCGTCCTTGCCGGTAATCCCCAGCGCATGCAGCCACACCGCAGAAGTGTCTGATAGCGGCCGGTTCTTGGCCCGGTCATGACTGGCTTCGGGCGCCGCACGCCCACTGGTCTCTGTTCGCTTCAGCCGCTGCTTGTCGCCCTGCCGTTCAAACTGCAGGTCAAATCCGGTCGCTTCCAATCGGGCGGAGCGCCATTCGGCAGCAAGCCCGTGCTCAAGAAAGCCCGCAGCCTCGTCCAAAGTCAGATTCTTGGTGATGTCGCGCGTCTTGTAGCGAAACACAAAGCTCAGCCGCTCGCCGGCCTTGATCGAGACCTTGCGCGCCTCGACCGATTTGAGCTCGGCTTCCGCGCCATGATAGCCGCCGCATTTGAGCCGGATCAGCGAGCCGTCTCCAAAGACATCACGCAGCGCCGCAACAAATTCGGCGATACGCGCGGGCGCGCTCAATGCCGTTCCTTGGTGGTCAGGAACTCGACTTTTGGCCAATCCCGCTTGGCCCGGTCCGCCCACCAGGCATTCTGCGCCAGGAACACTGGCGCGCCATTGCGGTCTTCCACCATGTTGGTCTTCTGGGCGGCGATGAAGCGCTTGAGCTCCTCGGCGTCTTCACACTCGACCCAGCGGGCCACTTCAAAGCCAAGGCTCTCAAATGTGATCGGCACCCCATATTCCTTGGCCACCCGTGCCGAAAGCACTTCGAGCTGCAATTGACCGACCACGCCCACGATCCAGTCGGCCCCCATCATCCGGCGGAAGACCTGGGTCACCCCTTCCTCCGCAAGATCGTTCAGCGCCTTCGACATCTGCTTGGTCTTCATCGCATCGGTGAGACGGACGCGACGGATGATTTCCGGGGCGAAATTGGGAATGCCCGTGACATTGATATTGGCGCCCTCGGTCAGCGTATCGCCCACCGACAGCGTGCCATGGTTGGGAATGCCGACGATGTCGCCCGCAACGGCTTCTTCGGCCAGCTCACGATTGCTGCCGAAAAAGAACATCGGATTGGACACGGCCATGTCCTTGCCCGAGCGGACATTCTTCAGGCGCATGCCGCGCTCGAACTTGCCTGAGCACAGCCGCACAAAGGCAATGCGGTCGCGGTGATTGGCGTCCATATTCGCCTGCACCTTGAACACGAACCCGCTCACCTTCTTGTCCGAAGGCGGAATGGGCGCCGGCAGGGCCGGTTGTGGCCTTGGCTCTGGCCCCCAGTCGCCCAGCGTGCGCAGCAATTCGGCAACCGAAACGCCCTTGAGCGCCGAGCCGAACAGCACCGGGCTCAGATGCCCTTCATGGAAGGTCTTGAGATCGAAGCCCGGCAGCATGGCCTGCGCCATTTCCAGCGTTTCCAATGCATTCATGAACACCGGATTGTCGACCAGTTCCTCGACCTCAAGCAGGTCCTCAAGCACCTCGTATTCGGCAAGGATCTTGCCCTGTGGATTGAGCACCCGCTTCTCGATGAGGTCGATATAGCCGCCGAAGTCCACGCCCTGCCCGATCGGCCACAATACCGGTGTCAGATCGAGCGCCAGCTTGCCCTGGATCTCGTCGATCAGCTCAAGCGGGCTGAGGCCCTCGCGGTCCACCTTGTTGATGAAGGTGATGATCGGAATGTCGCGCAGCCGGCACACTTCGAACAGCTTCAGCGTCTGGCTTTCAATGCCCTTGGCTGCGTCGATCACCATGATCGCGGCATCCACCGCAGTCAGCGTGCGATAGGTATCCTCGGAAAAGTCCGAGTGGCCCGGCGTGTCGAGCAGGTTCAGCGTCAGCCCGTCATATTCAAACGTCATCACCGAAGAGGTGATGGAAATGCCGCGCTGCTGCTCCATTTCCATCCAGTCCGAACGGGTCGAACGCGCCCCGGCCTTGCCGCGCACCATGCCGGCCGACTGGATCGCCCCGGCCGCCGCCAGCAGGCGCTCGGTCAGCGTGGTCTTGCCCGCGTCCGGGTGCGAAATGATCGCAAAGGTCCGGCGGGTCTGGAACGGTTCGAGATTGGTCCGAGGCGCAGCCTCGATGGCAAGGGACTGTGTCGACATGGGAACTTTTGGGCATGGGGTGCCGGACAATCGGCACGCGCGTCATCTGGCCTGCTCTATAGAGAATGGCCGTTGCCCGGTCAAATGACAGGACCCGGAGCCGCTTGTGCGGGATGTCGGACCATTCGCTCCCGAGATAAAGGCCGATGGATGCTTCATTGGTGCGACTTGCGGCGGGCCACCACGCAGCCAGCCCGCGGGAAGATTAAGCCGACATTAAGCATAATCGCCGAGTATAGGTTTCAGACGCAGGAGGTATTTATGCGCAAACTCGTGGTGGCTTCGGCCGCATTGCTAATGGCGTCGCCGGCGCTCGCCGCGGATATGTTCCTGCCATACGATCCCGAACCCTATTACGCCATGTCGGACGGCGACTGGGGCGGCCAGTATCTCGGCGCCACCATTGGTGGGCAACGCACGCGCATCGACGTGCCGGGTCAAGGCACCCTGCGGGACAATGGTTTCATCGGCGGCTTGTTCGCTGGCTACAATGTTCATCAGGAAAGTCTGGTCTATGGCGTGGAGGCCGACGCCGAATGGTCAAGCTTCGACCAGTCGATTGCCTGCACCAACCCGGCCTGGACCTGCCGAGGCTATGTGAATTTCCAGGGCTCGCTGCGCGCCCGGTTGGGTATGGCGACGGATAGCTTCCATGTCTATGGCACCGCCGGTCTCGCGGTCGCCCATGCCGGCGGCTCGACCACCAGCCCGGCCAATGTCGAATATCACGACTCTTCGGTCCGTTTCGGCTGGACCGTCGGGGCTGGCGCTGAAATTGCCTTCAATGAAAATTGGTTCGGCCGGGCGGAATACCGCTACACCGATCTTGGATCACGCGACATGAACTTCGATGTCGCCTATCCGGGAGTGGCCGCAACCTCTCACGCCCTGCGCGCTGGTATCGGCTACCGCTTCTGATGGGAACTGAGGGGGTTCGCCCCCTCTTCTGCCAGGCTATGCGTGCCGGTCAATCTTCCGGACTATTGGCCAGCATCCGCGCAACAAAGTCGCGCACCTCCTCCACCGCCATGCCCAGGTCATCGATCTGCTCGGCACGGAGCGGGCGGCCACCCTTGAGATCTTTTTCAAGGCGCTGCGCCAGATCGGCAACGCTCCAAGCACCGACACCGGCGGACGCCCCCTTGATCGAGTGCAGGTTGATGGCGAGGTCGTCATAGGCCGTGGCCAATTTGAGACGACCGAAATAAGTGGACAGCGTCGTGTCGAACAGGCGCAGCACTTCCAGTTCTAGATTTTCATCCCCCAGGCACTGCTTGGCCAGATGCACCAGATCGACGGGCCGGACCGGCCGATGCTGGGATTGAGGAAGCGCTTCCTCGGCAATCGCTCTTTGCGCCATTCTGGCTACTCCTGACTACACCGGCAGGTGCCATGGCCCCTGCCTTGTGCACAAGCCTAAGGCCCAGGGCGTGAACAGGGGCTTAAGCCACATCTTTGCCTTTGTTTGGCCGTCCAGTCCTTAACGTTTCCCACCCAAAAATTAACCTTTGGGTAAGAAACCGTTCGGTTTGCATAAAATTGAATGTATGAATGAGCTTTGAACCAGCGCGCGGCGGCGAGGGTTTGTGGGGACGATGCGGGGCATTTGCATCGAATTGTTCCGGTTTGGCGACCGGCCCGGAAAGGGCCATTATGCCATGACGACTCCTATTGTCCGCCGTGACGCTGTTGTGCCGACGCGAGAGTTGTAAAGAGTATGGCGAAAAATCCGACACCCCAGAACGATCCGGCCGCGCTGGCCTTCTCGGCCGTCGAGGATGCCCTCAAGGACTCCGTGTTCAATTTGGATCCGCCGGCCCAGCCCGCTCAGGAAAAAAAGACCGAAAAGAAGCCTGACCCGGCGCGCTCCGAGCGGCTGCGCGCCGCCGACCGCATTGCCCAGCAGGCCGGCACCGTGGCCAATGACGATCGCGTCTCCGCCTCCAAGCTTCTCTACAGCCTGCAGAGCCGGTCCTCGGCCACCCCGACCTGGCTGGCCCTGCTGCTCTCTGTGCTCTGGATCGCTGCTGTTGCGACCGTTGCCTGGATGCGCTTCGGCACGCAGATGCTCGATTTCGGCACTTTTGCCGGCACGATCGAATTTGTCGCCACCCTGGCCATCATGGTCGTGCCCGTTTTGGGTTTTTTTGCCGTGGCGACCCTGTTCCGCCGCGCCGCCGACCTGCGCAATGCCGCCTCCTCCATTACTCAGGCCGCCATTCGCCTGGCTGAACCCGAAGTGACCGCTGCCGACAAGGTGGCCTCGGTCGGTCAGGCCGTGCGCCGCGAAGTCAACGCGCTTGGCGATGGCCTGGAGCGCGCCCTGTCGCGCGCCGGCGAGCTTGAAGTGATGATCCACAACGAGGTCACCGCGCTCGAACGCACCTATTCGGATAATGAGTCGCGCATGCGCGCTCTGATCGCCGAACTGGCCAGCCAGCGCGAGAGCGTCTTGACCAATACCGAGCGGGTCCGCGAAGCCATTACCGAGAGCCACACCGGCCTCGTCTTCGACCTCGACATGATCAGCCAGCGCATTGCCGGCACCATTGTGGAAAGCGGCGGCAATCTCACCCGCGCGCTCGAGACTGCGGGCAATACACTGACCACCGGCTTCTCCGAACGCGCCGACGGTTTTGTTGCCCTGGTCGATAACCGTACGTCCGACTTCCTCGGCGCCCTCGACGAGAGCACTGGACGCCTGTCGCTCGGCTTTGAAGATAACGCAGCCGCGATCGGCAAGTCGCTTGACGAGCGGGCCGCCGAGATCAATGCCGGCATTGAGAGCCGCATCAGCAAGCTCAGCCAGGCACTCGACCACCATGCCGACAGCATTGCCTTGGCCATGGATTCGCGCACCCAGCAACTCGAAGAACGCACCCAGGTCCTGACCGGTACCTTTGAAGACCGGACCCGCACCATTGCCGGCCTGATCGAAACGGGCACCGGCAACCTCTCGACGGCTCTGGACGAACGCACCGCTGCCCTCTCCAACCTCCTCACCGATGGCGGCACCTCGCTGCTCGAACAGCTCCGCACCCGCGGCGAGGAAGTCAGCGAGGCCCTGGCGTCGATTGGTGCCCGCGTCTCCGGCGACATCAGCGGCCGTGCCACCGAGGCCGAACTGCTCCTGGCCACTCTCACCCGCCAGCTCGATGAATCCGTATCGATCCAGCTCAACGCGCTCGATAGCCGGCTGCAATCGGCCATCATCGAGATCAATGGCGCCTTGGACGATACCTCCGAGCGCGCGCGCGAAACCCTGTCCACGGCGGGCCAGGATTCGCTCAGCCTGTTCGACACCCGCTTGACCGAAATCACCGGCCTGCTCGACGAAAAGCTCCACGCCCTCGACAATGTCATCGGCGACAAGGGCGAGAGCCTGGTGCAGCGCCTTGACCAGCAGGGTGTCAATTTCGCCGCTCGTGCCAACGTTCTGGAAATGGCGCTGAACGAGGAATCGGGCCGTTTCAACGATATCGTCGCCGATCGCACCCGCGAAATGAGCGAAGTGATCGGCGCCAAGACCAAGGCCATCACCGAGACCTTGACCAACCGCACCCAGGAAATCTCCGACAGCCTGGACGGCCACGCCGAAATCCTCACCGAAGCGCTCGACAGCCGCACCGGCAAGCTCGACGAAGTGCTCTCGAGCCGCACCATCGAGGTCAGCGACGCCATCATTGCGCGCACTGGTGAGCTCGAGCAGACCCTGGCCAGCCGCGGCGCCGAGGTCAACGAGGCCATTCGCCTGCGCTCCCAGGAACTGGGCGAGACACTCTCGACCGGCACTCAGGCCTTCGACAAGGCCATTGCCGGCCGCACCCAGCGCATGGCCGAAACCCTTTCTGGGCAGACCGAACGCTTCGAGACCACGCTCAACCAGACCACCCAGATCCTGAGCGAAACCATCTCCGAGCGCACCAATGCGCTCTCGCTTGAGCTGGAAACCCGCACCGGCGACTTTGCCAACCAGATCGACGAGCGCACCGGCACCCTGGTATCCCGGCTGGACGAACGCACGAGCACCCTCACCTCCGAGCTCGACCAGCGCACCAGCGCCCTTGCCACCGAGCTCGACCAGCGTACCGCCGCGCTTACCACCGAACTCGATCAGCGCACGACGGCCCTCAACTCCGGTCTCGATGCGCGCACCGGTGCCTTCACCGCGCAGCTCGACGAGCGTGCCGAAGGCCTCATCTCGCGCCTCGACGAACGCACCCAGGACATGGCAGGTGCGGTCAACACCCGCACCCAGCAGCTCTCCGACGCGCTCAACGCCCGCACCCAGGCGCTGTCCGACACGCTCTCGACCCACACCGCCTCTATCGGCGAGACCATCGGCCTGCATACCGCCGAGCTGGCCGAAACCCTCGACCAGCATGGCGCCAAGGCCCGCGACAGCATTGACGGCTCGCTGCGCGAAGTCACCGCGACCATGGAAACCCGGCTCGACGACATGTCGGTCCGCGTTTCGGGCAAGGTGGCCGAGGTCAATGACACCCTCGGTGCCGGTCTCGACAATGCCATTGCCCGCATCTCCGATGCCGAGCAGGGCGTTGCCGCCCGCATCGAAAGCGCCAGCGCAACCGTGGGCGAAAGCGCCCGCCAGGCCGCCGAACTCATCGAGACCGGCGTTACCTCGGCCCGCAAGGCGGTCATCGACATGGTCGACCAGCGCCTGGGCACCCTGCCCGAGGCCATCACCGCCCGCGCCGATATCACAGCCGAGCGCCTGGCCGCGCTCAACGCCTCGATCAGCACCTCGATCACCCAGTCCATGGCCGATCTCGAGGCCGGCGCCGACCGCATCGAGGAAACCATCGCCACCCGCATCACCGCGGCCACCAGCACCATTTCGGCCGATGTCGAAAATACCGCCAACCGCATGGACTCCGCGGTGCGCAATGCGCTCGAACAGATCCGCATGGCCGCCAGCAATATCGACCAGTTGGTCTCGGTAAAGGCCGTTGGCGCCGCCGACGCCATCGAAGGGCGCCTGACCACCATCAATCAGTCCGTCGAACAGCACACCAACGCCTTCGCCAACCTGGTCACCGAGAAGTCCGCGCAACTGGAAACCGCCCTGGCCAGCCACGGCAATCTGCTGCGCGATGCCCTGGGCGAAAACGCCCGCGAGGCCGAGGAGATCATGTCGGTCTCCACGTCGCGCATCCTGAACGACGTCACCAGCGCGCTCAACAAGCTCAACGACTCCAACCTGCTGCTGCAGCGCGTGCTGGACGCCTCGACCGCCAATCTGGCGAGCCTGGAAACCAGCGTCGCCCAGCAGACCGCGAACTATTCCAACACCATGCGCGAAGCCATGGGCCAGACCGAGCAGGCCGGCACCATGGTCACCCAGCATGTCGGCGCCCTGCAGGCCACCATTGCCGGCATGGTCGAGCAGTTTTCCACCATGCTTGGCCGTCTCGACGCCGAGGCGTCCGGCCTCACCCAGGCGGCACAGACGCTCGACGCCTCCAGCTCCAATGCGCTGGAAAATCTCGAGGATCGGCGCGGCGCAATGGATGCGCTGGCGCAGAGCTTTGCCGCCCGTGCCGACGATATCGATGGCCGCATGCGCCTGTTCGCCCAGTCCATTGCCGATACGGTCAACGACACCGAACGCCGCCTGATCGGCGCCCGCCGCGCCATGGACGAAGCCCTGAACGGCACCACCCATGCGGTCACCGACGCCCTGAGCCAGACCACGGCCACCGTCACCCAGGCGCTTGAGCAGAACGCCAACAGTGTCAACGACGCGCTCTATGCCAATAACGAGCGCTTCTCGACCACGCTGCAGAGCAATGTCTCGGAGATGGACAACGCCGTTCAGCGCGCCGCCGAAGCCGCAGCCGCTGCGCTCAACCAGACCTCGCAGTCGGTGCGCCTGGCCCTCAGCGAACAGTCCAGCCAGGTCAATTCGGCCCTCCAGGAAAATGCCGGCCGGGTCAATTCGGCCCTGGACGAGAATGCCAGCCGCGTCAGCGACGTGCTCGCCTCGACAGCGGGCAGCGTGACCGACGTTCTCACCTCCACCACCAGCACCCTGGCCGACACCATTTCGGACTCGACCAATTCGGTGCGCAATGCCATTGCCTCCAATACCGGGCAGCTTCGCCGCGCGCTGGACGAGACCACCGGCGAAGTCACCGGTAAGCTGGGTGAGTTCCACGAGGTCGCCGACAGCGAAGGCCGCCGCGCCAACCAGGCCCTGCAGGAAGCCCAACAGCGCATGGTCACCGAAATGCAGCGCGCGATCGAAGAAGCCACCCAGCGCTTTGCCGACACCGCCCGCGCCATGCGCGAAACGGCCCGCGAAGTGGGTACCGAGCTCGAATCCACCCGCGCCGAATTGGCCCGTGGCGTCAACGAGCTGCCCGAGGAAACCCGCGCCAGCGCCGCCGCCATGCGCCGCGTCGTGGCCGAGCAGATCGAGGCCCTCTCCGAGCTCAACGCCATCGT